>JGI24540J26637_10000606_pt1 | contig 15221 bp, 2 predicted proteins | sample NorSeaMetagenome_FD_26637 | JGI IMG/M metagenome (IMG submission 26637)
CCCCCGAAAGTGCTCGGTGCCCCCCCCGCACTTACGTATCGAGCATGCATAACATGGCGCATCCCCTCTTGACCCAGTGATCGCAGGCACCAGTGTCCTTGTTCATGGGTTTGCTCGTTGGCACGTCGAGGGCAACTACGAAATTCGTACTGTGTCCCGTTGTGCTCAAAGTTCCCGCCCTGATGCTAGTCTTGTACAGAGGGCAAGAGTAGCATCCCTTGGGTTTGTAGTCCTCGGTCTTGGTCGGTTTGAGCCAGATGCAGGGCATGCTATCGAAGAGCTCGCCCTTCTTGCTCTCAGCTATCTTCATGTTCCCTCTGTCAAACCTCGCCCCCTCCATGTACATCCCATAGATGTAGCACCCGTCCTTGGGCGGCTTTTTGATGTCCGCAGGGTCCTTGTCGGTGAGCTCACACCCGACGACCAAAATATCGATGGCGATCTTGTACTCCCTGCTGTAGATCTGCTTGATGGCAGTCATGAAACCCTGGGGGAAAAAGAAGCACGACAGCCAGTACGCGTTAGGAGGCCCGTCCTTGAGCCAGCTTCCCATAAAGGTGAGCCTTGCAAAGTGGTCCTCGGTCCAGCTCGGCAGCGGCTTGAGGCAGGGGTACCCGGCGTTCTCCCACTGGGCTGGAACCCTCTGGAAGATGAAATCGTTATACATCGCCTCCAAGGGACCGCTCATCACGATGAAACCCTTGATGGCTCTCTGAAGGTCCCTCAGGGTCATCCTCATAACCTGAATCAGTTCGTTAAACCTCACGAGCTCCTGCTGAAGGAAGACACCCGTACTGATCATCTTCCCCTGGCTCTTCTTGAAGGTCTGGGGGTGACCCCGCCTGCTATCGAAGGGCTCGATCATCCTCTTCTCGACCATCTGGGCGACCGCGGCCACCTCGGCATCCGTGTCGTTCCCACCTCCCCCACCTCCCCCACCTCCACTCATGGCAACAATGGTCTCCAACATCCTGTTGGTGTCCTTTTGCTGGAAAGTGATGTCAGCGTTCTCATGTAAACCGAAAGCACTGGGGGGATCCTCGTACGGCAAGGTTCCGATGAAGTCCATGACCTCGATCTTGGTGCTGGGAGCCGGAGGGCCCGTGTACTCCCCTCCCTCGCTGAACTTGTACTCGTCGACCATAAGCTTGGGGTCGAAGAAACTCGTCAAAATACTACTGATCGTGAACTTGTCCATCTTGTCCGTGACTCTGCCACCGTAGACAATCTGCGCAACAATGAAGTTGAGAGTAGTCCAAGGCATCTTGTCGTCCGCAGGCGCCTCCTCGACGTACATGCGGACCTGCTCCATAGCAGCCTTTAGGTCACTGTTCATAAAGCCGTAAGGAATGTTCCACCCGACAGCTCCGAACTTCTTCCTCTCCAGAATGTTGGCGTTGAAGAGGGCCACAGCGAAAATGAGCTTCTGGAGCTGCTTAGGCCTGCTACCACCCTCCCACTCGTTCGTCTTCATGTCAGTGAATGTTCTGAGCAGATTCGCCCTCAAACCCTTTGGTGGCTCGTTCGTGATCTTGATACCGTTCTGAAGGATTGGGACAGGGAACTTGGGACTTGGCATCGACGTCAGCCAGATGCGGAAATCGTCGTGTGTGTCGTTGGGGCTGTTCTCAGCCGCTTCGAGAAGCATCTCGAGCTTGGGAAGCCACGAAACCGCCAAGTGACAATTCTGAAGGCACACCCAGTCCCCGCTAGGCCTAGCCTGCTGCATGAGCTTTTCAGCAATGATTCCCTGACCCTGTCCCAAACTAATGATACCCCTGCTCGCAAGTGTGTCCTTCCCCTTATTCTTGGCCAACTCCAACAAGTAATCGTTGATGTCGGCTCCTGGACTCAAAATGAAGATGAGAGGGGTCATGTTGGTACTGTCAGCATACGCAGCCTCAAGGTCAAAGGCAGGACTCTCGGCAAAGAGATTGCCAAGCTCCTTAACGACATAGACTCTTACTCCGAAAACCACCTTCTCGGGCCTGAAAGCCCTCAAGACGAGCAACTTCTGGAAGTTGCTCAACTTGCTGTCCCAATCTCCCGGCAAGGAGTTCTCGTGGGGGGTCATGTTTCCGAAGTAGCACTCTTTCCATGCAGCCTGATCATTAGCTACGTCGGAGGGAAGCCCACCGAACAAGTGGGGCATCGTGCTCTCCATCATTACAATGTCGTTCCAAATGTTTCCATTTGCAAGCCAGTCACCGGGGCAATCCTTGCCCTGCATGATAGTATCATCGGCGATTCCTGGACCAACCATGAAGCATTTCCACTCAATGTCAGTCAAATCTCCGACCTGGGACCTAATGCTGCTCGCGATGCTGAAGCTGAAGAGCATCTTGTCCTTCTCAAACAGTCCACGGCAAATGTTAAGGTAAATGTTCGTCGTGACGTCTTCGATCATGATCTCCAGCCTCTTCTCAATGTCGTCATTTTTCTCACTTTTCTCGAGCCTCTGGCAGAACAAAGACTTGTAGAACTGCAAACTGTACTGGTACATGGGGTCAACAAGGGCGAGCTTGGCAATGACGAAGTAAATGACACTTCCTCTGGTCGCAACGCTCCTGTATCCCTCCCTGGTCTCAGCAATCTCCATTCTGGTGACCTCAGCATCGGCCAACCTCCCCTTAATCGCAGTACTGGTCTTCTTACTCTCGTCAAGGGCGTTGATAAGCTCCTCGTCATCCAAAATGTTACCGCTTGCGTTAGCAAGCATATACAAGATCTTATCCTCGATCTCTTTCAAGGTCTTTTGGTCCTGAGCAATCGTAACGACGAGCTGGGCGTTCTTCTCCTCCAAGTCTGGCCTCTCATTGCAAATGACGTCGACCAGAAGCTGATCCTCCAAGCCACTCATCGTGACCGTGAAGTTGATAATCGTAGTCTTAATACATACCTCGGGCATGTAGTGGGGGTTTGCCAGCTTGGTCGTGATAAAGAACTTGAACTCATTGCTGTAAGGAATGTCACTGTCGCCCAAGTGGATCAACTCCTGCCCCCCCCTCTTGAAGATTTGCTTCATCAGCACAGGCTCGAGACTAGGATCGAGTTCCTCCTGGACGTTCTCCAAGAGGACCTGTCCACCGTACCTGATTCCGTTCTCCAAGGTCCTAAGGAAGTCCTTCTCAGAAAGCTTGATAACGAGCAGATTCTGGTCAGCACACATCTTCCTGATCCACCTGTTGGCCTGGCCCTGAGGATCGATCATCAGTGGCCATCTCCTTCCCATCGTGGTGAGCATTCCGTTCTCTGTGCTGAACTGGTCAGCAGGAAGGCCACAAATCTGCCAGTCCCTGATGGTGACCGGAGATCCCAAGTTGTTCGAGAGAGAGAACATCTCGTCAACAGGAATGTTCTTCTCCTTGCACGCACTAACCCACTCCATTCCGAGCTCTTTCCTGTACTCGCTGGTGAAAGGGCCAAGGTAAGCAAGCGAACCTGCGCAGAGAATAATGTTACCAACCAAGTTCACCATGGCGATGCTCAACTTGTCAGCACTCTCAATCCACCTCCCCTTCTCCCCACTAAGTCCGCCAAGCAGCTGCTCTGCCCTCTGCAACTGCGTGACGGTCTTTGCAGCCTGGTCCTCCAACTCCTGCTTCTTGGCCTCAGTGCTCTGAAGCAAGGCCTTGAGCTCGGCGACCTTCGCGAGAACGGAGCTGAGGGCCTCCCTCTTGACGCTCAGTTCGTCCATCACGCCCTTCAGCTTGGCTTCTGCCTCAGCCAAGGCGATCTTCTTGGGCTCGACTGTCTTGGCGACCTTGTCGTAAATGTACATTGCCCTGACCCACATGCAGAAGCACTTGGCAGCCGAGGAAACCTTCCCGACCTTCTCCGCGGTGAAATCTGGGTTATCCATGAACTTCTTGAGTTTCTTGATGATCTTTGGCTTGATGTTGTCCTTGTCATACTTGGCAAGACTCTCCAAGAAGTCAGGCCTGTTCATGAGTTTTTTACTCTCATCCCAGGTCTCCTTGACTTCCATCAGCAGGCAAACAGCCTCCAGCGTGTACTGGACCATGGCAGGGGGCTTCGCGAATCCCTTGACTTCTCCAACACTCTTCTTATCCAAAGAGTCCAAAGCCTTGACGGCAGAAGCAAGTGCGGGAAGGGCCTCAGCGAGGTCAGCTTCGACGTCGTCCTTCTGCGACTGGACCTCACGCGCCACAACATTAGCATCGGCGACCTCCTTCTCTACCACTGCCTGCTTGGAGTCGGCCTCAGCCTGGTCCCTCGTAACAACAACAAGCAAGTCAGCAGTTTCGACCTTGGCCTTGTCAATCGCAGGCTGCATCTCAGTTAGGGTATTTTGTAGCTCAGCAACCATCACCTCGGTCTCGGCGAGCTTCTTCAAGCCAATTCTATATCTCTGCTCGTTGCTGCTAACCTCCTCCCTCTTTGTTCGGAGGGTGTCGGTGTAGAGCTTGATCAACTCAAGGTAACTCGTCGGAGTTGTGTAGTTGTGCCTCTTGAGCTCGTTGTAGAACTTTTCACTTCCGACTTCAACGCTCCTGTGAATCTTGACAGCCATCTCACACAAGGGGGTGACGTAGTCTTCAATGCCCAAGTCCTTGGCGTCCTCTCCAATGAACCTCACGGCCACACTGGTCAGCGCATCCTCAGGCCAGGCCGAGAACCAGTCGATTGTGCAGCAATTCACCAAAGAAGGGAACATCCTGCACCGCGTGCGGAAACCGGCTCCGATGGGCGACATGCAGAGCACAATGTGCAGGTTCTCTCTCACCAGCTGGATGTAATGCTGGAGGATGACGTCCCTTGTCTCCAATTTCCCCGCCTCCTTAGCGAGCGGACGGACCATACCAACGATCTTCTCCATTTCCTCAGGCAAGTAAAGGTTGGGCACCTCTCCTGAGTTGAGGACGTTGTTGATGTCTTCTAAGAAGCTCTCCTGCACGATCTGCGTGTCACTGAACAAGAACACAGTCTGCTGATTTTCAGCTCCGGCAGACATAAGGATCTCCTTGAGGTCCTCGTGGAACTCATTGCTGCCGTATCCCCTTGTGATCTCGATGCTCCTAAGCTTGAAGTCGGCCATGAAGGCAGCAAGGCGAGAAAGACTCTGCCTTCCACTTCCTCCCACGCCAACGAGGAGGGCGTTACCTCTTGGCTGGCACAGAACCCTACTAATTCTACTAATGTGGTCAATGGCATCCTGGAAGAACACCAAGTGCATCTGAGAAGGGAAGGTGATGTTGTACTCCTCAAGGTACTCGACAAGCAAATCATGGACCAGCTTGTTATCCGTAATCATCTGGTATTGCTTATCCTCGCGGGTCAAGTAATCGCCGTAAAGAACATTAGAGAACTCGTCCGTTTCCCATTCCTTCCCCATATGGGTGGCAATCATCTCCTTGAGCATACCGTTGAACCAGGTCCTATCCTTGTCGTCAATGAGACGATCCCTAACGACACGGCTCTCTTCGTGGCACCAGAGCTTGAGGAGGCTATCATCATCAGGCGCGTGCTTGGCTTGGATCATAAGGACACCCTGGAATACCTTGCTCAGGTCGCGCAAGTTGAAAGTGTAGTGAGACTTCGACGGGGTGGGAAGAAGGTCTTCCTCGACCTTCTTGTAAATCTCAACCGAAGCCTTCACAATGGACTGGGCGTTACCGGCCAAGGCAGGGTTCGTCTTGGCTAAGAAGCCCTCCAAAATGTTGCTGAAAATCTTGGTCATTGACTCCTCTGTAAGGCTGGGGAGCCAAACCATGCTGAATTGACGCATAAGACGAGGAGAGATCTCGTTCCTTCCGCCTCCTGGAGGAGCACAGGCAGCTGCAAAGATAACATCAGCAACGTTCTTGAAGAAGAGCTTGTTGACATCATAGAAACCTTTCTGATCAATAATCTGCCTGAGAAGCTCGTTGGGCGGCTGGGCACCGTAAGTCTCAAGTGCAGGCATGTTGAGGTCGTCAATGAAGAAGAGCATTTTCTTTCCAGCGGGAGGACCGAGAAGGGTCTTCCTCTTCTTTTCCAACTTCTCCTCAATGACATCCCTGATGTTGCTGGGTTTGGTCTGGGCAGAGTAACCCATGGTGTACGAAACGTACTCCTGCGTCTTGCTCTGCTGGTCAAGGAACTGCTGAATAACAACAGACTTTCCGACTCCAGTCTCGGCAGACAGGAGCACGTTGTAACCTCCACACATGAGTTTTTTCATGACGAAGTTGTACCTAGTCGTCTCGACGGTTGGGACAATGAGGTTGAAGTATGGGGTGTTGACATCATATTTGAACTCCGCCATGAGATCGTCCCAGAGAACGAAGGCTGACTTGTCTTCATCCATTACATAAGCATAAATGTTCTGGAGGAAGCTGATGCAGTTCTCAGGAAGAAGTGAGATGAAGCGCTTGGTAGCCCACTCCTGGAACTTAGGTCTGCTCTCGTCGTTGATGTTCGCGCCGATAGACCAGGCTAAAGACCAAACGAAGAAGAGCTTCAGGTTGGTCATGACCTTGGCGTGATCTGGGTGGAAACCGCGGGATGGGTCGAGGACGCAGTAGAGCATGTTAAGAAGGGACTGAACGAGATTGCTATCATCACTCTTGACCTTCTCCTTACAGAACTCCCTGACGAACTCGATGGCATCCACAACGTGGTCCTCAATCATGCCAACGACGAATTCAACCTGATCAGGAGGGAGAAGGTGGCTCAATGAGTTGGTGCCCCACGTGCGGACGAGAGAGACGAGGCCAACGTGAACCTGCTCCATGTATACCATACCGCAACGAGAAACGGTGGCAGGAGAGGCAACCTTTAAGTCCTGAACCTCAAACATCATGTGAAGAGTGTGAGGGAGCTTGATACGCTCAGAGTTGGCAAGACAGAGGGTCTTGTTGTCATCGAGGACGGTGTTCATGTTCTCGATCCAAATCGCATCGACAGGCCCGTCAAAGACGATCCACTTTCGGTTGTCTGACCCATCAACGAGGGCCTGGCACACAGAGCGCACCAGCTTGGGAACGATGCCGTCCTTCCACTCGTTTGTCATTTGATTGAACTCTCCGTAAAGCTCACCGGCTGTGATGGACTTGGGGTTGAGGATGAGACGATCAACAACCTTGTAGAAGCCGTCACGGTCTACAACTCCGTTGGAGTGAAGAAGGGTGAGAGACTCGGCAAGAATCTTGACGTTCGTTGACTTTCCAGATCCTGCTTCACCAACCACCATCATTCCGTGACGGACGAGCTGGGTCTCGTGGACCTGGATAATCTTGGTGATGAAGGAAGCCTTCTTCTGGAGTCCAGCAGCATCCAACGTGTCCTCGATGGACTTCTGGAGGACACCGTAGTCGACGTATGGCACATCGAGGCCGGGGAAGAGATCAGACAGAATTCCAGCAAAGAGAGGAAGGTCGTGCTCAAGGAACTTGGGCACATTGGAATCACGCATGGCACGGATGAGGAGGAGGTCCTCGTTGGTCTCCGGCTCCTTACGCTTGAGCTGACCGGCAGCGACGAGCACAGACTTGACGGCACGCATGCCGAAGTCGTAATGGTCTTGCTTCGAAAGCTGCTCCGAAGCCAGAGCGTAAAGCTGCTGCATCTTGTTCGAGAGAGGAAGGGCGTTGGAGAAACCCTCGGAAAAGAGGACGATCTCGGCGATGAGACGGTAGTCGGGGACCATCATAGCCACAGGGCGGAAGAGCGCCTTGAGGTTGTCAGGAAGCTCGGCACGGCCAGCATAACCGGGGTTCATGGTAATGAAGACTCCGAAGGAAGGTATGAGAGGGATCATGTTGCCCTCGAATTCAAACTCAGGGAGGGTCTGAACCATGGCCTGTTGGATGCAAAGAACCTGCTGGGCAATGACTGAGAGAACCTCAATGTCGATACGGTTGAACTCGTCGAAGCAAGCCCAAGCGCCCTGCTGGGCAAGGCCGGAGAAGAAACGACCCATGATCTTGAAATCGAGGCCGTCAGAGCAGTTGAAAACGACGCAGTAGACGGCAAGCGCCTTGGCAAGATCCTTGGTCGTCTCCGTCTTTCCAGTTCCGGCGGGCCCAGCAGGGGCACCGCCGAGCTTCATATGCATACCACCGGTAAGCGTCATGTAGCAAATATCAGTCAAGGGAGTAATGACCAACCTGAACCCATTTCCAAGGTACTCGTAACCGTAAGGAAAGCAAGTATTAGTCTGGCGGGCAACGCAGTCCATCTCCTTTCCAAAGGTTGGACAAGTCTTGTGGGAGGATTTGTCCTCCCAGTAGTAGCGGAGCTGCTTAGTCCAGATGAAGTCATCGATGGTCGACACATTCTCGTCGACGTGAGTCCTGGTGACATCACGCTTGTTCACGTCGATCGTGATCACAGCCCCGATCATGGTTCGTTGCTGATTCGTGAGTTCAGTTTGGACAAGTCCAACCATCGCGTCAATCTGACGCAAAGAGAAGTCATAAAAATTCTTGATGGCGTCCTTGTCTACGCCCTTCTGGATCTGCATGATGGCGCCCCCGAGCCCCTGGGTCCAATAGACCTGGTCAATCATGATGATGACCTGCGCGCAGGAGGCAAAGAGCCATTCACCGCGGTCGATCTGGCCTTGCTCATCCTTGGGGTAAACATCCCAAGAATCAGCCGCCTGCTGCCAAAGGGACTTACGCATTACCTGCTGAACGCTGGTAAGCCAGTGCTCCACTGGCCCCTCTGCCTCACATTCCTCAGTCAAGGGGACATTCTCTCCCTTGGGATCGGAAATCCCAAGGATCTTCTTTGCGTCCCTTCCGGTGCCAAAGTCGATCTTTTTGATGCCGTCGAAGCACTTCTGCATGTGCGGCTGGACAGCGTGAGGATCACGAGTTTGAGACAAAATTTCGAGGAGCTCATCGTTGGAGAGGAAGTAGAAGCGGGGAAAGGCCATACGCTTAGTCTCAAGGTAGTCCTCAAGGGACTTTTGCACGGAATCGAGGGTCTGATTGGCCTCGAGGAACTTCTCGAGCAGGTCCTCAGGAGCATCATTGATTCCCTCCTTCACCTCAATGGAGCCGATGACGCTAGGGTACTCGTTTGTGTCCTTCATGACTTTCTTCCACAGCTTATCGACGACCATGAACTTCTGAGACTCAACAGGGAGCTGCTTTTGGATGTCCTCAGCGCAGAAAATGGTCTCAAGGTACATCCAGTTGCGTTGGCACGTAACCCACTCGTCCAAGGTCTCCGAAAGGAGGGAGAGCTTTTTGGCCCAAATCTCGACTTCATCGCGGACCCCCATGATGAAGCGGGAGCCCATCATGGTCTGGAGGGTAACCTGGTTATCCTCAAGGAGAGTGAAAATGTCATCGAGCCCTCCAAGGATGAATACATTTGGCTGATCGCGGTGGTTGAGGCAGTCGAAGTCTTGCTCAGCCCAGCCAGCCGAGATGGTAGCGAGGGAGTCCTCGAGCTGAGCCTCTCCCGAGGCGGCACCAGAGACCTCGGAGACGAGGTCCTTGTGGTTCAGGATCTGGAAAGAGAGCAGGTCCTGCAGAGTGAAGCTAAGGTTATCGAACCACTGCTGCTGCAAGGCGGCGTAGATCTTGGACCAGTGGCGGTCTTTCATGTTGGGGTTGCCGAGCTCGAGAATAGTGTTCATCTTGATTTTGAAATCGTCAGCCTTGTTCTTGAGCTTCCCAGTAACGTCGTTGTCAAGCTTCTTGTGCATACTGAAAGAATCTTTGAAGAAACCAGCGACCTCCTTGTTCATCTCTTCGACATCAAGGGTTTTGAAGTCGTCGGTCATCCAGCTGTGGTACTTCTCATTCCAACTATCGACAGTCTCCCACAACTTGATGGTGGAAGCAAAAGTATCGAAGGCATCCTTGAGGTTGGTGTACTCGTAAGGAGGGTCGATCTTGAAGAGCTCCTGGTACTCCGAGAATGTGTCAGTTTGGGCCTTGATTTTATCGAGAGTTTTCTTCATGTTGGCAATCTCGCCAAGGACAGGGGAAGGGTCTTCGAAGTACTGCACGTCAATGAACATGCCCCCACAGAGGTTCTGCTTCATCTTGAGAAGCTGCTCGTTGAGGCGGGTGATCTGGGTGTCGAGGCTCATTGTCATCTCAGGCATACGCTCCTTCTGGTAGTTGAGAGCCTTCTCCATGGCCTCGTTGTACTTGATCTGAGTGTTGTGCATTTCCCCGAGTTGCACCTTATCCTTGATGGGGATCTCTTCCTTGTGATGGTTGAGCAGATTGTACATTTTCTCGACGGTCTCGCCGGCCTTGACAAGACCGGTGGATCCGCGCTCCTTAGATTTGAGGCTAGAAGCCTTCTCAACGTAGCCGGCGAACTCCTTAAGGCTGTGGGGCACGTTGGAAAGCGCTTGGATCCCCTTGGTTAGCGTGTTGAGCTGGTTCTTGCACATTTTCTCGGCAAGGATGAGGACCAACTTCTTGATGTCGGTGAGCTTCTTGCGAATCATAGGGTTCATGATATCCTGGAGGATTCGGGTTTCGACGTCAAGGATTCCAATTGGTTTACTTCCCCTCATGAACTTGAAGAGCTTGTCTTCGTAGCTCTGGACCCTTTCAATGTCGGCCTTGTACTTGCTGACATTCATATTAGGGTTCATCATGTAGGCATTCAAATCCCAGTTCCTGACGTCGTCGTAAATGTCACGGAACATATCGGTAACGTGCAGAGAGACGTAATCTTCAGCGTGGAGGAAGTCCTCCTTGACCTTGGCATTAATGTCGTTGCAGATCTCCTGGTAGGCCCTTGAGTTCCTTATCATCAATTGCACATTAGGGGCGTCCTTGACAACCGCCTGCACGTGCTCAGTAAAGGGGCGGGTGTAGACTATGCGGTTGACGGAGTTGACCGTGTTGATGAGCTTGTCAATGGCATCGGAAATGATCTTCTGGATTTCAGGGCAGGGGGGCGAAAAGACGGTCGAGACCTCAGAGAATTGTACAGAGGTCTCGAACAGCCCGTTCTTGCGCTTGACATTGAGCTGGTTGAGGAACCCATCAGAGGTGCTTATGGCCTTCTCTGTGAGGCATTCGACGACAAGGTAGTCGACAGCGCGGATAAAATCAGCAAGCATGGCGTTCTCCTGAGAGGCGCGCTTGAGAATACGCTTGCGGTTCGCCTGCTCGGCTTTAATTGCTACCATGGACTTGTTCCTTTCGACCTGCTGCCACATGCCTTCTCCATCCTCCCCGTCGTCATGGACGTCAGCGAGGTTAGCAACATTTTCACAAACGTGCTGCACGATGGACTGAATGCGTTCGAAAACGCTCTCGAACTGTTTGGTTGCCTCCCCACGCTTAAGGATCTGGGACTCAAGAAAGTCGTCCTTTGCGAAGTTCTTCTTTCCCTGGCGAGGCTCGAGGTCAAGGAGAGATACTCCCTGAAGCTCAATCATCTGCTTCTTCAGCTCAAGGAGGGGATCGCAGAAGCTCTCCTTCGCTAGGAAGAGACTATCCTGGATTTTTGTCCTCTGCTGGAGGTAGAGTTTGAACCTAACACTGGATCTCCAGAGGTTGAATGCCTTGGTGTGGAGGTAATACTTGTAGAAACGGATGGAACGGAGCATATTGAAGTTGGTCGACTGGCGCATCCACTCGGCGAGGGGAGTGAATTCGGAGGCCGTGTTAGGGGCCACGTGGACGAGTCCAGAGGAGGACATTGTGTAGTACTCGGTTCCTACATCAGCAGGTTTGACAATGGTCAGGTCATATGGGCGGAAGTTGATTCCGCTGTCGGCCTTCACGAGGTGAACAAACTTAATGGGAGAGGAAGAACCGTGCTGGGCGAAGAAATTGATAGCGTCCTCGCCAGTCTTGAGGGCAACGTTGTCAGGGTTGAAAGGATCAAAGACAGCGACAGCGTGGGGAGGGGAAGGAGCCTGTGACGAGCAGGGGGGAGGGGGAGGGCAAGGTTTGAGCGCAGTAAGGCTTGTTAGAGTTGCTGGAAGGGTTGTTGTTATAGCGCTATCTGTAGCTTCTCTCAAGCCTTTTCCTTCACTCCTCTCTTTCAATCTCACCTCCTTCTTCTCCTCGGCGGAGGGTGCAGTCTCCTCTACCGGCTCGGGGGACGAGGGGACAGCGAATGCATTGGATAGGAAGGACAACCCGGGGGGAGGGAGAGACATGTCACCGCCATGGCCTGCGGCTTGGGATATACCCTCGATAGCTGGCACAGACTTGGATTTCTGTACCTTGGAGTTGGGCTTGTGAGCCTTCTTGGATGAAGAGCGGATATCCTTCAGCTTCGACGAGGTTCTCGCCGGAGCAGAAGACTTGGGAAGGGAATAATGATCCAAATCTGTTAGAGGGCAGGGCCGGTTTGATTCGATAGGGGTTGGGGATATGGGTTAGGTGGGAGGTTAAGGGCGACAAAAAAAGGCTGAATGACAAACTGACACATAGTACGCACCAGAACCCTCGAAATTGAACAAATGTATCCCTGCATCGTCTCCAGGGAGGTTCATCATGCCCCGAGACCGAAGGGGAGATTGAGTGTTTGTGTTGGCATTTGTTGGGGGTTTTGAAGGGGGGATCGCATCGCCAGAATCCGACTCAGGCCCACTCTTGTAGCGGACCTTAGGGTCGAACTGGAGTTGAGACATGAGTGGGGGAAGGAGGAAGGGATTATAGACCTGAACCCTCAGCTGATAACGCCTGGAGAGACTTGGGTTAGAAGATGGGTAATGAGCGGCGTAGCCTCGTTAAAAAAAATTATTGGCGGGAGAGGGATGGACCACGGGGGGGGATGGACCACGGGGGGGATTGAAAGTCAGGAGGAGCGCACAGAACCGTTCTAATTGTGAGTTGTCCCTGTCTTTCCTCATAAATGATTAGGTAACGGGTGCATAATCACGACTGCGATCGATAGCGCAAGACCAATTGGAAGGTCGCCCCGGAAAATAAAATTCTAACGAAATTAGGACCAAAAGAGGGGGCCATCCTGTCCTGGTAAACATGAGAACCGGGAACCGGAAGAAGAAAATTTCCAGCCTCGAGTAAACTTCACCTTTCACCCTCCTTTAACCCCAAATCTCACTCTTTTGTCACACATTGCTATCTTGATCTGAATAGAAAGCCCCAAGGACAAGAACTCCCGACGAAATAACCTAACATGTCCCACTTTGCTGACGAACAGCCGAGGGAAATGTCCCTCGACACTTCTCCTCAGACAAGTATGGAGACCGACGCTGCGTCATCGATAGCATCCCCCAAGCGTGACTTCACGGACACAGCGTCTGTTGTCAGCGCCGTGAGTAGTACCGTGAGCAGCGGATCAACCCTTGAACTTCGGAATATCCTCTCAGAGGCTGGGCACAAGACCATCTGTTCTGGGAGGTACGTCGTTCTCGAGACTCTTGGGAGTGGCGCAACGGGTAAGGTTAAGCTTGGAATCGACACTGTGACCGGGGAGAAGGTTGCGCTCAAGATAATGGGCAGGAGGACCAGCAGCAAGAGGCAGGGGGATCAGATCAAGCGCGAGATCGCCGCCATGACGACTCTTGTCCACCCGAACGTGCTGTCTCTCAAGCACCACGTGATGGATCTCCCTTATCCCAAATCCGACGGAACCTTCAAGGATTGCATCTTGCTGGTCATTGAGCTTGCTTCTGGAGGGGAGCTGTTCGACTTTATGATGTACACTGGGGCCTTCTCAGAGTCCATCGCCAGGGCTTACACCAAGCAGTTGTTGTCCGCGCTTGTCACCTGTCACGCGAATGGTATCTACCACAGGGACTTGAAGCCGGAGAACTTGTTGCTGGATGAACAGTTCATGCTAAAGGTCGCCGACTTTGGGTACTCGGCAATACAGGGTGCCGGAGGCGGCCTTTTGAGCACGGAGTGCGGTACCAGGAGCTACATGGCTCCTGAGATCCTCGAGCACCTCCCTTACACTGGGGCTGGGGCGGACACCTGGAGCTGCGGAGTTGTTGTGTTCATCATGCTCACCGGAAACCCTCCGTTCCAGATCGCCGGCAAGGGCGACTGGTGGTTCAACGCAATCAGCACAGGGAACGTTGACCGTTTCTGGCGTGCCCACATGCGCAGTGCCCCCCCCCTAAGCGATGATGTGAAGGACTTCATCGAGTGCATGCTCAGGCCCAACGCCGAGGAGAGGGCGACTCTCAGGGAGCTCCTGGACCATCCTTGGATCGCAGGCTATGACTTGCTAAGCGACGAGGACCTTGAGGAGGAGATGGCGAGCAGGAAGAGAAAGGTGGACGAGGAGAAGTTCAGGGAAAGGACCAAGAAGAGGATGGAGAAGGCTGCCAGGGGGGCGGGAGGAGAGCACGACAGGTTCAAGGGAGGGAGAGGGGTCCGAAGGGGGGCTGAGGACGAAGAGGAAGAGGGGCTTGGCAGGGAGGGGATGAGGACAGTCAAAGAAAAGGGAGGAGGAGACTACGGGAAGATTTGGTGTCACGAAAAAAACAAGGTCAAGGTCTTGGAAGCGCTAAAAGCGGCAGTTGGGAGCGCCGGGGAGCTACAGGGCGAAGGAAACCTCTACAAGGCCGGCGTGGTGGGGGTCGAAGTCCTTTACGACCCAGAGTTTGGGAACGACATCGTTCTCGGATGTACAAGGGAGGGGTGTGGAGGGATCTTCGAGTTCCGTAAGGTAGTGGAGATGATCCGCAGTGGCATGGAGGGGCAGGAGGAGGACAGTGTGGAAGTTGAGGGTCCGATTGATGTGATTTAGGGCGGTATCTTAGGGCCGTAAAAGTGGTTAGTGTTTTTCTCTGAAATTGCGCGCTTGTTCCCCATCTCAATCGCTCGTCCCCCAACAGCCCCAGAATTTGTTCTCGTAATAATCCTCCTCCCTTCCCTTTGTCTTCCTCTCAACTCTGCTCCCCCACCTGTTCTCGTCAGCCTCCCACAGGCACCTGTTTGGTCTCCATAGCGATTTAATCTTCTCCGCGTCCTCCTCCGCCTCCTGCACCGTGTACGACGTGACAACGAAGAACCTTGGCTTGATCTTATTCTCCGCGTTCAGTCTCCCAATGGTATCGTCCCAGTCGTTGTAACCCCAAATACCTGCGTTGAACGCGATCGCGAAGTCGGGCGCCGGGGACATTTCAGGTGAGGCATCGAGGACGTCGTGGTACATTCCCCTTTTGACCAGCACGCTTCCGCCTTGGGCTGAAAGGGAGTGCCCATCCATGGATAAGGGAACGTTGGGACCGGAGAGACGGACAGTCGTATTCGCAGTAAAGTTACTCATCCATCTTAGGAAAGGCTGGGGGGAGGGAGGGAGGG
>JGI24540J26637_10000609_pt1 | contig 15193 bp, 32 predicted proteins | sample NorSeaMetagenome_FD_26637 | JGI IMG/M metagenome (IMG submission 26637)
AAGTGCAAGGGAGCTTTGAATCTTATAAGAGATACAGATTTTATGTTAGATCCAGTGGCTGTTATGTACTCTATGCCTAGACGTAACCTCAACTTAGAATATATCTGGAAGCAGTACATCAGTGTCTATTCTAAACGCCTTGGACATAACTACTGGGCGGTGTATAATGCACTGACTGATTGGTCGACTCATGCTAGTGCTTCGCGGTCTTCAAGCAGTGATAACATTGCGTCCATCCAGAACGACAGACAGCAGGTAGTTCGTGATGCTGTTAAAAGTAATTACGTTATGAAGGCGGCGGCATGATATGCAGATACCATCCGCACCGTTCAGACTAGATTCACTGGCGCATCGAAAGGTGCGCTACATTCTAGACAAACCAAGTCAGCTACAAGATGCAGTGTTGGATATTGTGGCAGGTGAGAAAGCTTCGTGGACTGTCAAAGAATGGACAGCCATTACATCTAAAATAGAATCGTCTACTCTTACAGTAGGTGAATACATTAAAGGGCTAAGAAAATGAGTAACGCAGATATGCCGGCAATGCCAGTAACAGACGCTAAAGGCCCTTATAAGCAAGAAAGTGGGTTAGTTTCAATCGGCCTAACCAAGCGTGAGCATTTCGCAGGGCTAGCTATGCAGGCTCTGCTTGCTAATGCGGAGATCATCGATCTGAGGGATCTGCTTGCAAATGACTGGGCAGGAGATTGTGCTTTGTATGCTGTCAAGTACGCTGACGCACTACTGAAAGCACTGGAGAAAGATAAATGAGCCAAATAGAGCTATTAATGATGATGTGGTGCGTAGTGTTGCTATGCTTTTTAATGAGTTGATTTATCGAGAACACACTTGAGGGAGGTATTTATGAATAAGACCATAGAATATTTGGAGGCTAAAGTGATTAGGGCAGAGGCTAAGTATGTCAAAGATCTGGATGATTTGACTAAGGCTAGTCCTAAGTATTGGGATAAGCGCGCCGAGGCTCCTGAGTTTTGGGATGCGGATGAGGCTTTGGCTGAGTCTATGGTTAGAATTAAGAGGCTAAAAGCTCTGATTTTAGAACTAAAGGAGCAAGATAATGTTAACTGAACTAGAGCAATTAGAAGCTGATTTGACTGAGGCTGTGGCTAGGGCTAGGGCTGAAGCTATGGCTAGTGTTATGGCTAGGACTAGGACTGATGCTAGGGCTAATACTCCGGCTAAGTATTGGGCTTTGGATGGGACTGAGGCTACGGCTAAGTATTGGGCTTTGGATATGACTGAGGTTGCAAGAATCGAAGCTAAGATCAACGAACTAAAGGAGAAAGAAAATGACTAAGACAATAGAAGAACTAGAAGCTGAGTTGACTAAGGCTTGGACTGACTATTTAGAAGCTGATTTGAGTGTGATTTGGGCTAAGTTTCTCTTAGTTAAGACTCAGTTTAATGAGACTAGGACTGATGCTAGGGCTGATGCTAGGGCTAAGACTCTGAATGCAATAGACAACTTAGTAAATAAGATCAAAGAACTAAAGGAGAAAGAAAATGACTAAGAATTTTGGAGACTACAACTTGAGCATCAATCTCAGGAACGGTGTAGGTTTGGATCTTGAGTTCACTGAGAGCAGAGCAGTCTGGGTTATCTTAGATAGCAGTGAGAAGTATGAGGCGGCACAGCTTGAAGGGATAATAATCTGTCTACCTTTCTGTGTCATAACTTTTGGTCAGTTATATTTACCGGAGGATTAATTATGAGTGAACAAAAAGATTATTTCTATATGATGTTACGGGATGTCAGTATCAATGCACTGGCATTAAAACCAATGCGAGGCTTTGAGCCTGACTGCTTTGAGATAGAGGTTATGGAAGAACTACACGATCAGATTGGAAACCATTTCAATCTACATATGGTGAGTGATTCTAGTCTTTCAATGCCCTCTAGAAATAGAGAAGATTGGTTGCGCCTTCAGCGAGAGCATCCTGCAATTGAACCAACAGGTGCTTCAGATGAGTAAGTATCAAATTAATATGGTTTCTGTTGGGGTTTTGTTATTTGTAGGGGCTTTGATAGGCTCAATGGTAGGCGCTACGTCTGTCCATAACTCATGGAGTTACGATTCCGCTCAGACCGAGTGCGCCCAGTTCAACCCTAAGAGTGGACACTTTGAGTGGTTGCCTCCCAAGCTAGAAATCCCTTCGATGTAGGGGATAGATATGAGTAATGATAAGGCGCAGAAAAGTTCTTACAACTTTGATGCTATATTCAGAAAGAAATTTAAGGAGTTAAAAGATGATCAAGAAAGCAAAGGAAGTTCTAGGCGGGATCTTCCCTGCGATGGTAGAGTGGGTAAAGACCAACGTGTTGGAGCAGTACCCCGCACCACCAGTGAAGGTAAGGATCGCTAGGGCCATTGTGATCTTTGCAATCTTCTATGTACTAACAGTTATATTACTTTTATTGAAATGAGGTGTCACATGTTTGCAGAGAGTATGTCAGGCAGCCCAAGCGCGGAAGCTATTGCAACCGCCAAGGCCGCAACAGATGTAGTAGAAGGTAAGGTTCCACTAAGCACAGCATGTTCAACGTACAATGTTAGAGAGCAAGCTGTAATTAAATTCATAATAGATAGCACTGAGTACGATACAGTGATTAGCATGAGGAAGAAGTGATGAGAAGAGATACGCCTTATATAGTTTTTAGCTGTAGCCCGTATGAGTTTATAGATGAGGGGGCTGTTGATTCCGCTGTGCAGTTCAGCCTCTATGATCAGGACATGGGTAGGCAGGAGGTTGTAGAACAGTTCCAAAGGTTCTTACAGGCTATTGGCTACCCGCTGTCGCCGACAGAGGAGTTAAAGTTTGTTGACCACGCAGACCGCAGTACTGTTCAAGATGCTATTGAGCAGTACGCTACAATGCACGGTAATGTTTTTAAGAAAGGAGAGCAGTAATGATCCACGAAGAAAAGTATATTAAACACGCAATACAACAGGTAGTCTCATGGCACTTAGCCCGTAACCTTATTCATGGTTCAACGGACAAGGCTCAAGTGCTTAAACTTATACAGGAAGTAGGTGAGCTGTCTGATAGTATCTGTAAGGAGCAGTCACCGATTGATGACATCGGAGACATCATGGTTGTGCTGATTAACATTGCACTTCGCAACAACCTGACTCTTACTGACTGTCTCAACCACGCTTACAACGACATCAAGGATCGCAAGGGTCAGATGATAGATGGTATCTTTGTGAAGGAAGGTGACATCGACGACATCAGAATTAGAGTTGCACATCGCAATTACTTATGTTATGCTCCGCAAACAATTTCTAAACCAACAGAAGGAAAGTAATATGGCAATACTACAAGGCACGGCCTATTGGGCAGCAGTAACTACACCTAACACTACGTTTGAGCCAGTGTACACAGTCAACCTCGTTGTAGATGAGACAACCGCTGAAGACTTTAAGTCACGCGGCTTTACCATCAAGAACATGGATGAAGGCCCCGCAGTAGTTGTTAAGCGTAAAGTGAATGGCCCTAACGGCATGGTTCGAGCAGCACCAAAGCTAGTGGATAAGTTTAAGAATCCTCTGGATGCGCGTGTAGGTAACGGGTCAGCAGTTAAGGTGCAGTACAAGGAGTGGTCTTCGGAGTGGAAGGGTACTACCTTTAAGGGCTTGGACTTCCAAGCTATGCAGGTTCTTGATCTCATTGAAGTAGGGATACCTGATGGCGCAGAGTTCGATGCTATGGATGATAGTGAAATGGAGGATGAACTATAGTGGCAACCATCACAGTAGACGGTGTGAAATATGATACGGAGTTGCTCTCTTCGGAGGGCAATGACATTCTGACTCACCTCATGCAAGCAGATAAAGCATTAGCAGAAGCATCAATAACTATGGGCTTAATGAAAGCCGCTTCGATTCAGCTAATTGACGATCTTAAAACTAACCATCTCAAGGAAGAGGCGATAGCGACAGAGGAAGTTGAGGCTAACGAGGAGTAAGCCAAATGGCTTTTGTTAAATACCACTTACCCTGTTACGAATGTGGAGGCAGTGATCCAGTGTCAGTCAACGAAGATGACTCTGGGTTCTGCTTCAGTTGCAGGAAGTACTACCCAGACTATTACGCAGCAGGTGGGGCGGTCAAGCCCGATGAATCTCTAGAGTTTGATGCGCCTACAGGGGATAGCAAGATGAACAATGAGTACTCTTCACACAACAATAACGGAGCAAGCTTCCGCGAACTAACTGATCGTAAGATAAGTTTAGCTACAGCTAAGAAGTACGGGGTCAAGGTTACACTTACACCCAGTGGCAAAGTTGATAAGCACTACTACCCTTACTATAACGGACATGAATTAGCCGGTACTAAGATCCGCAAACCCGACAAGGCTTTTACTTGGATAGGAAGTTCAAAGGATGTAGGACTGTTTGGAGAGAACCTGTTCAAAGCAGGTGGTAAGTTTATAACTTTGACAGAAGGAGAGTGTGATGCTATGGCCGCTTACGAATTGTTGGGTAGTAAGTGGCCCGTAGTTTCAGTTAAGTCAGGGGCGCAAGGCGGCATCAGTGACGTTAAGCAGAACCTTGAATTTTTGGAGTCCTTCGATTCAGTGGTCATTAATTTTGACAACGACAAAGTGGGCAAGGAAGCAGCGCAAGCAATTGCAAAGCTTCTGACTCCCAAGAAAGCTAAGATAATGACACTGCCCGTTGACTACAAAGATGCTAATGATATGCTTAGAAGCGGTAAGCATTCAACCTATGTGTCCTGTTTCTGGGACGCTAAACTCTACACGCCTTCGGGCGTTATGAATCTGACTGATCAGTTTGAGGCGTATAAGAAGCTGCGCTCAGAACGTAAGACAGCTATACCTTTTCCTTGGCACGGCTTGAACAAGAAGCTTGAAGGCTTGAGAGCAGGAGAGCTTGTCACGCTAACAGGCGGTACGGGACTAGGAAAGTCTAGTGTTACCCGCGAAATAGAACACTGGCTGATCAACAACACCGAAGATAACGTAGGCGTGATAGCTCTTGAAGAGAACTGGTCGCGCACTGCCGAAGGCATCATGGCCGTTGAGGCTAACGCCAAGCTACATCTAGATAGCGTTAAGCAAGAGATAGGTGATGAGGTTCTTGACAGTACTTACGAGAAAGTCTTTATGGGCAAGAACGCAGGTCGCGTTTGGATACACGCTCATCATGGAGTTAACAATTTAGATGAAATCTTCAGTAAGCTACGCTATATGATCATTGGTTTAGACTGCAAGTGGGTGGTCATTGATCACTTACATATGTTAGTTCTCTCTACGCTAGAACAAGATGAGCGCAAGGGTATTGATCAGATCATGCACAGGCTTCGCACTATTGTTGAGGAGACAGGCTGTGGGATGATACTGGTTTCACATCTGCGTAGGATAGACGGTAACCGTGGACATGAGAACGGTATTGAGACAGGGCTTAATCATCTTAGAGGCTCTCAATCTATTGCTCAGTTGTCTGACTGCGTGATCTCATTGGAGCGTAACCAACAATCAGAAGATGAACTTGAAGCATCAACCACTAAGGTACGGGTGTTGAAGTCACGCTACACTGGTGACGTTGGCGTAGCTACACAGTTAATGTACGACAGTGAAACTGGTAGGCTCAGAGAGTTAGGTGAGTACGATGAGTCTCAGTTTGAGAGGGATATAATATGACCACCACTTTCAACGGCTTTGAGATAGATAAGAATAACAGTTTGTTCAGACCTATAACTGCTATAAGATGGGCATACTACACGCTGAAAGGTATAAAAATAGCAATTGAATATGAAGTCCTTCCTGAATATTATGAAGAGATGCTGAAAGATCCACGGAGTCCACATCAACCTTAAAGGCAGAATAAAATGAGTAACTTAGTATTTGATATAGAGGCTAATGGCTTAGAACCTGACAAGGTTTTCTGCATCGTAGCCTTAGATGTAGATACCAAGAAGGTACATATGTTTGACAACACTCAGCTAGAGCAGGGCTATGCTCTCTTAAAGTCTGCTGACAAGCTCATAGGCCACAACATCTTGGGCTATGATCTACCTGTAATCAAAAGACTTGGAGGACTAGACCTATTTGATAAGAAGATTGTAGATACATTAGTCCTCTCTCGTTTGTTTAAGCCTACCCGCGAAGGTAACCACGGCTTAGAAGGTTGGGGATACCGCTTGGGTTTTGTTAAGGGCGACTACGGAAACGCTGAAGATGCGTGGGAACACTACACGCCTGAGATGTTAGAGTACTGTACGAACGATGTGCTACTTAACTACAAGGTCTATGTAGCCCTGCGTCAAGAGAGCAAGGGCTTTACGGCTCAGTCAGTACAGATAGAACACGCAGTAGCTAAGATCGTTAATGAGCAACGCAACACAGGCTTCTTGCTAGACGTTAAGAAAGTAATGGGCTTGATGGCTATGTTTGAAACGAAGCTACACGACCTAGAGGAAGAGGTTCACGAAGAGTTCCGGCCTGTAGTTACTACTCAGATACTTAAACCTAAGTTCACAGCGACAGGTGCAGTAGCTAAGACAGCGACAGATCAGCACGGCAAGGGTACAAGGCTGACAGACGAGGAGTATGAGAAGCTATCTTCAGACATGGACTGTAAACCCATTGCTCGTAAAACTGAAACGCCTTTTAACTTAGGCTCTCGCAAACAGATAGGCGAGTACTTGATTCGTTTTGGTTGGAACCCTAAGAAACATACACCAACAGGTCAGCCAATTGTGGATGAGTCTACTTTAAATAAAGTTAGGAACATCCCACAAGCTGCATTGATTGCAAAGTACCTGATGGTGCAGAAGCGTTTGGCTCAGACTAAGAGTTGGATCAAAGAACTTAACGATGACACAGGCAGGGTGCATGGCTATGTTAATCCTAATGGTGCAGTGACTTCGCGTATGACACATTCACATCCTAACATGGCTCAAATTCCAAGCAGTACCTCACCCTACGGCGAAGAGTGCAGGTCTTGTTGGACAGTGCCAGACAGCTATAGGCTAGTGGGCATTGATGCTTCTGGCTTAGAACTAAGAATGCTTGCACACTATTTAAATGACGAGGGGTACACCAATGCAATCGTTAACGGAGATATACACACCACCAATCAAAATCTTGCAGGACTTGAATCGAGAAATAAGGCAAAGACTTTCATCTATGCGCTTTTGTACGGAGCCGGAGATGTTAAGCTTGGGTCAGTGGCTAACAGAGGTAGAGCAGGTGGCAAAGAACTTAGACAACGCTTCTTTGATAATCTCCCATCATTTAAAGATCTTACGGGACGAGTACAACGAGAAGCTAAAAGCGGATTCATTAAAGCACTAGATGGTAGAAAGCTTACTGTTCGCTCAGAACATGCGGCCTTGAATACTTTGTTGCAAGGAGCAGGATCAATCGTAATGAAGCAGGCTTTGATTATTCTAGATCAGAAAATAAAGAATCACGGTTGGGATGCTAAGTTTGTAGCTAACGTACATGACGAATGGCAGATTGAGTGTCACGTTTTTGACGCTGTAGACGTTGGTAAGGCAGGTGTTCAAGCTATTAAAGAAGCAGGGTGTATGCTTAACTTAAACTGCCCTTTAGACGGAGACTATAAAGTAGGAGATAACTGGAGTGAAACTCATTAAACTAAAGGAACCTCACATGACAAACGAAGAACTTAAAGTTGAGATCGAAAGTCGTTCTAAGAACTGTAATACTTGTTCAGTCAAGCTAACGCCAGACAACTGGTATCCTTCTTTCGTGGCTAAGTGTCACTATAGTTGCACAACGTGCTATGATAAGCGGCGTATTAAGAACATGGTAGAGAGTAACACTGCCTCGCCTTTTATAGTTGCGAAGTACATTGGTGGCAAAGCTCTAGAAGAATATAACAGTGTTAAATCAGGCCACGTTTATGCTATCTCTAACCCTGCTTGGAAGGGTTGGCTCAAGATTGGAATGGCTGTTGACGCAAAAGAAAGATGCCGTCACTTCCAAACTGGTAGCCCAATGCGTGATTACAAAGTTGAATACTTTAAATACTTTATAGACCGCAGAGAAGCAGAGCGCATGGCGCATGACAGTCTCAAGCTAGACAACATAGAGCGACAAGGCGAGTGGTTTAAAATAAAATTAAAAGAAGCCAAAGCTCTTATATTAAACTTACAGGACGAACAGTATGAAGCAGCTTAAAGATTTAGTACCCGACATCTATAGACACTTAGAAAGCCTATCGGACGGTATACCTTTGCCGTTAACTGAAGCTGAGATAGACAAGACAGTGGCTGACATGAAGGTAGCTCTGATGTCTTGGGCAACACCCAGAGAACGTAACAAAGATTTTACTCTGCGTATGTCTAACATTGGAAAGCCTTCTCGCCAGTTGTGGTACGAGAAGCGTGATGAGCAGGGGCGTGGTGGTATTGATGGCGCAACGCAGATCAAGTTCCTGTACGGTCACCTTCTTGAAGAGATTGTGCTGATGCTTGTTCGCATGGCGGGTCACACCGTTACAGATGAGCAGAAAGAAGTTAAGGTTGAAGGCATCCTTGGACACATGGATTGCAAGATCAATGGCGAGGTTGTTGATGTTAAGACTGCCTCACGCTTTGCATTCAATAAGTTTAGAGAAGGACGGTTAGCGCAGGACGATCCGTTTGGTTACATGGGTCAGCTTGCAGGGTATGAAAAAGCAGAGGGTACAGATCAAGGCGGGTTCTTAGTGTTGAACAAAGAGAGTGGCGAGTTGTGTATGTATGTGCCTGACGATCTAGATAAGCCTAATATAACAACAACAATTAATAAGCTTGTTCCTTCTCTTGAACTGGACACGCCCCCTGACCTTTGTTATGATCTTATAGAAGACGGCAAGAAAGGAAACATCAAGTTGCCCAAGGGGTGTAGTTGGTGTAAGTATAAGTATCAGTGCCATCAAGATGCTAATGATGGTGATGGGTTACGAACTTTTAGATACTCAAACGGGTTAACATACTTGACAACAGTTGTAGTCGAGCCAAAAGTAGAGGAGCTACTATGAACAGGAAGAAGTCTAAGCGCATTAAGGCACAGTCAGCGACTATCATTGTTGACTGGTTTGCTTCTTTGTTAGATAAAGAAGAGAGCAGTAAGATCAATGTAAAAAACTATATGTCTTTTATGCCCGACCAAACACACTTCATGGCAGGACGCACCATGTATTTAAACGCCTATCATCCTAAGTGGGTCATCAAGACAATCAAACAACTCTTGCGTGACTCTCCAAAGCTCTCTATTGAAACAATTACTTTGGAGGATATACAATGGAAGAGGAACTAATGACTATTGAAGATATGATTATTAACGTAGGTATCTTTCTTCATAACACTAAGAGTTCTGTTACTGATATAGATGGTCAGTTCCTTAAAGACTTTCGGCTCCTCATTGACGCAGAGTTAGAAAGGCGGGAGGCGCAACTACATTGACTTACATTAAAAAGGGATACCGGAAACCCAGAGCAGTGCGCCCCAAGACTCCTAATCTTGTAGAAGGCTATGATTCTAACTGGGAATACGAACTGCACACTGGTATACTAGACAACTGGAGCTTCCATACTGACAAGGTTGCTTACACTGTTGATCATAACTATCACCCAGACTTCTTGCGCGAGATTGATGGCAAGAAGATTTTACTTGAAGCCAAGGGACGGTTCTGGGATTTTGCTGAGTACAGTAAGTACATCTGGATAAGCAAAGCGTTACCCGAAGACACGGAGTTAGTTTTTCTGTTTGCTAATCCCAGTGCGCCAATGCCACAAGCTACAAGGCGCAAGGACGGAACCAAGAGAAGCCACGGTGAGTGGGCAAGCAAGAACAACTTTAGGTGGTTCAGCGAAGATAGTATTCCAGACAGTTGGATCAATGTGAAAAACAAAGAGACTTTTGACTAATGGACGAATCAAACCGCAAAGATGAGAGGCGCGATAGTTTTCTTAGAAAGAAGAAGTTTAAAAAGATACAAGGTTCTTCTAAGCTAAAAGAAACTAGACGCAAAGAAAACAAAAACCTAACGAACGAGATGGCTTATGAACAAGAAACTAAATGACGCAACACCTAGCGAGTGGGACAGAGCAGCACGTAGTGGCGGATCTTATGATCTGACTACAGAAGAGGGTAGACAAGCAACGTGGGAACAGTTTGCTAATGTAGGGCCAGAGCCTTGGGAGCAACCAGATGGCTATAACACTGAGCAGGACGAAGACATGGTAAACAGCCCAAGCCACTACACCTACGGCAAGGTCGAATGTATTGAGGGCATCGAAGAATCCATGACACCCGAAGCGTTCAAGGGTTACTGCAAGGGTGCTTGCCTGAAATACCTTTGGAGGTACGAGCGAAAGGACAAGCCGTTAGAGGACTTACAGAAATGTCAGTGGTACTTAAATCGTTTAGTTGATGTGGTAGAAGCGGAGAATAATAAGAGATTGGCAAAGGCAAACGAGATTTCTGAACTGGTAGAACTTATAGACTACAGCGAACTAGAACGATTAGAATCTAAAGTAGGTGCGGCAGCATGTAAATGGAACACTGCTTGCAATAATACAGAGTTGGCAAACGCATCTGATCACAGTTATGCAGACTACTCTAAAGCTGTAGCACATGCTGCTGAAGAGTTACGGGCCGCTGTGAAGGCTCTTGAAGATCACGATGTGGGACAGTATTTGTGAAGACTGCTAGAGATGAGGAGAAAGACAATGACTAAAGAAGAGTTTATAGATAAGTGTGTTGAAACTAAACAACACGCAAACGGTGAGTGGTATGTATCAAGACTGGGCGCGGACATCATAGGCTATCACGAAGGCAAGCACGAAGGCGATCATGTGGGTAATCACTTTGGCGATCACTACGGCAATCACAAAGGCTTCCACAAAGGCGCTCACTGGGGTGATCACACAGGAACGCACATAGGCAATCACAGAGGTTATCACGATGGTAATCACTTCGGTAATCACAAAGGCTATCACGAAGGCGATCACTGGGGCGACCACAGGGGCGCTCACATAGGCAATAACAAATAATCAGAGGAAACAGTAATGGATCAATATCAACAGTTTATACACAAGAGCCGCTACGCACGTTGGATACCAGAGGCAGGACGTAGAGAGTCGTGGCATGAGACAGTCAACAGATACGTAGACTTCTGGAAAGATCGTGGGCAGATAGACGAGGAGGTATCCCTAAAGTTATTCAACGCTATACACAGCCAAGAAGTTATGCCTTCAATGCGTTGCATGATGACAGCGGGTACAGCACTAGACAAAGATAACGTAGCGGGTTTCAACTGTAGCTACTTGCACATAGACTCACCGCGCAGCTTTGACGAGCTTATGTATGTTCTTATGTGCGGTACAGGTGTAGGGTTCAGCGTTGAGCGTAACTTCATTAACAAACTACCAGAGGTTGCTGAAAGCTTTCATCCTACTGAGAGCGTTATTGTTGTATCTGACAGTAAGATTGGTTGGGCTTCAGCCTTCCGTGAGTTAATTGCTATGCTGTACGCGGGTAAGATCCCTAACTGGGACATCAGCAGAGTTCGCGGAGCAGGTGAAAGACTGAAGACCTTTGGCGGTAGAGCATCAGGGCCAGAGCCGTTAGTAGATCTCTTTAACTTTTGCATTGAAGTGTTCCGTAAAGCAGCGGGTCGCAAGCTAACCTCCATTGAGTGTCACGACATTGTCTGTAAGATTGCAGACATCGTGGTTGTTGGCGGCGTTAGGCGTTCAGCGTTAATCAGCCTATCTAATCTTTCTGACGGACGTATGGCTAAAGCTAAGTCAGGTGACTGGTGGAGGAACGAAGGACACAGAGCGTTGGCTAACAACTCAGTTGCATACACAGAGAAGCCAGACTTTGAAGCCTTCCTGTCTGAGATGCACACCATGTATGAGTCGAAGGCCGGAGAGCGTGGTATCTTTAGCCGCGTAGCAGCACAGAAAGTTGCAGCACGTAATGGACGCAGGGACGCAGAGCAGGACTTCGGAACTAATCCATGTTCGGAGATAATTTTACGTAGTAACCAGTTTTGCAATTTATCGGAGGTAGTTATCCGCGAAGGCGATACCCTTGCTTCATTGAAGAAGAAGGTTGAGACTGCTGCAATCATTGGTACTCTTCAAGCAACGCTGACAGACTTCCGGTACTTGCGGAACCTTTGGAAAAGAAACACTGAAGAAGAAGCTTTGTTGGGCTTGAGCATGACAGGGATCATGGATCATCCTACTCTTGGTAACTCTTCGGATAAAACAAAACAGTGGCTAGAGGAGTTAAAAGATGTGGCTATTAACACTAACAAGGAATGGGCTGAGAAGCTTGGGATTAATCAGTCTGTCGCTATTACATGCGTTAAGCCGTCTGGTACTGTGTCTCAGCTTGTTGACTCTGCTAGTGGTATACATCCTCGGTTCTCTAAGCAATATATCCGCAGAGTACGCAGTGACAAAAAAGACCCACTTGCAGTCTTTATGGAAAACAAAGGATTCCCAGTAGAGCAAGACGTTATGTCCCCTGCCTCCGCTGTCTTTAGCTTTCCTGTTAAGGCTCCTGAGAAGTCTGTTACTGTCGCAGAGGTTGGTGCTATGCAGCAGCTAGAGCTTTGGAAAACCTACCAGAATCATTGGTGCGAACATAAACCAAGCATAACAGTTTATTATACAGACAATGAGTTTCTCCAAGTAGCGCAGTGGATATGGGATAACTTCGAGATCTGTTCCGGTATTAGTTTGTTGCCAGTCAGTGATCATGTTTATCAGCAAGCTCCGTATGAAGACATTAGTATTGAGAAGTACAATGAGCTGTTAGCTGCCATGCCTCAAGACGTTAGTTGGGAAGACTTAGAAAACTTTGAACAAGAAGATAATACTACAGGCTCTCAGGAGTTAGCTTGTACAGGTGGTGCATGTGAAATCGTCTAGCCGNGAAGCNAACATCATAGGGTTTAAGGTCTTGATTAACTGTGAGGGGGTTGTCGTTACAGAGATGAGCGGCATCCCCAGTGAAGAGCTTAGTACAGTGTTTAAAGATGCAGAATTGTCTACTATGAGAAGCATTGTACAACTCACGAAACAAAAACTAGAGCCTATTCATGCGTACTTGGAAGCAGAGCTTAGTGCTTTGAACCACCAAGAACCGTGAAGCAGTTTACTTTTTAGACTTAGCTCCTGAACATTTCCAACGCTTGCGCGATAAGTTGTTGGGGGTGTTCGGGTCATTTTGTTTCTTCTTAGACAGTCCTTTCTTTATGCCCAGACTTCTGGCGCAATAGCTATCACCCTTTGAAGTTCCTGCACGTACTCTAGAGCCGCCATCCTTTGCTTTTCCTGCTTGGCCGTAGCTAACTTTCTTGCCGCTTGCAGTTACCTTTACTTTAGCTTTACCTTTTCTTGGAGTTGCCATATCTAGACCCTGTATGTTTTGGTTTTCTTTGCAATTTTCTTAGGCTGTGCGCTGTGTTGCTTGCCTGCTTTTGTGTCTTTCTTTTTCTTGGCGGTGGTTGCCGCATACTGTGCAGGTGTCAAAGCCTTGATAGCCTTCTTAGGCAGATAACGCTCACCTGTTTTAGCACTGGGTTTACCTGACTTAGTCCCCCACTCCTGCTTTGTCCAGTTCTTTAAAGACTTTTGAGATTTCTTTAACGTCATTTGTTTGTACCCTTTGCTTTCATTTGAGACTTTTTAGACAGATCCTTTAAATGAAATAACTTTACACTGGTCTTAGTGTGCGTCTTGTTGGTGTGTAAAGATCCGTCAGGCATCTTGTGCGTTGAGCCTGTATGTTCAGTACCATCTCTTTTATAATGTTTAACGCCTTTCATTTATAGCCTCCTCCTGCTGCTTTGTATTGTTTAGCTAACATCTGAGCTTTACGTGCGCTCCACTGTCCTGCTTTACCGCCGCTAGTTCCTGCTTTAATTTTGTTAAACAGTCGTTTACGCATTGCAGGCTTTGTGTAGTTACCCGCTTCGTTGACTTTTGATTTCTTTGCTGCCATTAAATAACTCCAAATATTTTAAAGCCTATGTACAATCCTACAGGCAGTATAACTAGAACGCCTGTACCCCAAAGCAACGCAGACCATAACAACGCAATAGATGCTGCTCTTTTTCGTATGCGTATACGCTCTGCGCGTTCTCTGTTATGCCTACACTCCACTTGAAACTTTAGCCAGTCGCTGTGCATGTCAGCGCGACCCGCGTAGATCATGTATTCTTTGAGCCATGTCTCTTGCTCTTTGATCTTCTCCAACTGCATGAAGCATTGTAATTCAGTCTTACCACCACTCTTGTTAGCCTTCTTAGCTATTGCAGACTTGTTGTCAAAGAACTTAGTCGCTTGATCTGCAACATCATAGAGTTCTTTTCCGTTGGACAACGCACCTTTAATTACTTGGAAGGCTGCATTAGCTGCTGCTATTTCGGCTAACATTATTTTTCCCTCTGAACGCCCTTAGACTTTTCAAAACTTCTCATTGCTCCCATGCCTAACATTCCCATTAGCACTGGAGTTAACAAAGAGCTATCGACTTCTGGTACAAGAAACCAAATGCTCAGTACTGGAGATAAGATCGTGTTGTAAAGTAACGCCAAACAACAGCACCATCCAACAGCCGGTCGCCATCCAGAAACGAATAGGCTGTTGTGCGCCGCTTCAACCTTGTTGACTTCAAGCTGTCCTTTGCTCAATTCCAAGGCGTGTTTCTCTGACATTGTAGCTATCTCGTGTGCTAGAGCATTCCGCTGATCTTTGTCTTCTATAAACTTTCCAAGCAGCCCTGTTACTGGCCCTATTAATTTGTCAAGCATATCGTTCTCCTTTAGTAACACCAACACATTGCCGGAGTCTTTCGTGTATCAACATGTACAAAGGTCTTAGCAACACCAACTGACATGCCCATTGCTGAAGCATGTTTGACTATCGCTAGACGCTGTGCGCCTCCAGAGACTTTGATGTCTGCGGCAATACCAGACGCATGGGTTCCTGCAATTTTTTTGGCTTTCTCTATGCTGTGGTCTTTACTCCTGTACCCGCTTGTAATGTTAAACGGAAAGCCACACGCTTCTCGTAAGCTGTCGAGGGCTTTGATGAACTCAACGTCCATCTCGTTCTCGCCCGTTTCTTGACAGTCAAAGTCTTCAAGCTTGAAGTATTTAAAGTTGCTCATTA
>JGI24540J26637_10000611_pt1 | contig 15184 bp, 7 predicted proteins | sample NorSeaMetagenome_FD_26637 | JGI IMG/M metagenome (IMG submission 26637)
TCCTCGCAAAGCTGAGCGCAACCCTTTCCCCCCTCCCCTCCCTCGATAAACGCCTCCGCAGAGCACTCTGCAACCCTCATGACTGTTTCCGCGTCAACCAACCCGCTGGATATAAGGTTATAACCCACGCAGTTCCCGTCCTTGCACCTGCCCCCGCCCCTGCCCCCGCCGACCTCAAAGAGAGGGAGGAAGTAGGCGTCCTTTACGAAATCAGCGTCCGTCCAGGTCCCCCTTATAGCGCTCATCTCCGACCTCTCCCTTATCTGCCTGTCCATCCCCTCCCTCCAGGTGTCGCAAAGGCCCTTAATGCCCTTGTTCTCAACCTCCGAACCCGGCTCTGACGAGACTGACTCCCCGGTCACTGGGGAACGCCAGTTCGTAGGGGCGGAGGAGGATTGGGAATTACGCCACTCGTTCAGAAAATGACGTTCGTATCTGCAAGGAGGAGACGGTAACGGTGTGTGTGTGGGGGAGACGGCGAGTTAGAAAAAGGGTCGGGGCTGTCGGCGTCCCCCCCGTCAAGACCCATGTCGCTGCAGCGGTGCTCACAAAAAATGTGCATAACCACACATTAACAAGGTAGATATCCCAACGCTTCGAAACGCTGCATAACTCACGTGAAGCCGTCGGCGGCGAGGACTGGGTTCCTGAAGAGGCTCAGGGTTATGGGGCATAGAAGTTCCCTCGGGGGCGTAACAGAGGAAGTGTGGACATCGATGGATTCTTGATCGTCAGAGTAGGAAAGGACAGGAGGGGGAAGGGAGACGATCGTTGGGGTTGTCTGGAAGGTTGACGACGACGACATTCTACGGGATTTTTGGAGTGGGAGAGAGAAGGACAGATTTAGAAGGGCGAAACTCGAGGGTGAACTCTAACCTAAACAGAAGTTATTGAGGGGGCCTAGTAGTTTGGAAATTTGACAGACGAGAACTTGATTGGGTCGGACAACGGTTACAATAATGTGAAAAGAGCAAAACCTTCAAATTCAAAATTAATCTTTCTCTCCCTCTCAAACTGGGTTTGGGAGGAGGTTTGCAAAATCAAAACTTATTCGTTAATAATGCCTGATGATAAAGATCGTCAGGATTGGTTCGCCTCTAGGGTGTCGGTAAGTCCCTTGGTCTACGTTTTTTACCCTCCTCCTTCCTCTCAACGTCTGTTCTCAACCATTTCTCACCCCCCCTGCACGAGTCCAGATCGCTCTTGGAGTCTCTTCAAAGACTCTTCTCGATTCCATCCCCGAGGTAGACACGTTTTGCGATTCAGGCGAGGTTCAGGTCCTCACCGCGTCATTATCTTCTCACGACGAGGTCATATTCTCAAATTCTCCTCCCGCCAACCTCCCCTTTGCCTCCGTGGCCTTTCTCAAGTCCCCCGGGTGTCCTCCTCTCTCAGACGCCCCCCTACAGGAGTACACCTCCCACATAACGGTCCTCAACCTCCCCCCTTCCAACGCCCTGTCCTCCCTCGCCTCTGCAATCAATCGAGTCTATGCCCCCCTTCTCCTCTCTGGAGACTCCAACGCGCCAGAGAAGGCCAAAGATCTCCTTGATAAGCTCGACAGGAACCTTCAGGACGCCGCAACCTCGAGCGCGGGGGGCAACGAACCCTCGGACTTCATGAACGTAAGGGCCCCAGAGGATGAGCTCGAGTTCTGGTCAGGTGAGGGGGGGGGGATGAGGAGCGAAGGAAGGAAGGAAGGTTGGAGCGAAGCGATAGCAGCATACTACCCACCACATAACTAATAACCTTCCGCTCGTCGCTTCGCTCCTCACCGCCGCTTCGCTTCGATCCTCACCCATATCTCAGAGTTCAGGGGAAGGTCCATCCCCAAGAGCGTCATCTCCGACATCAGGGATCAACTCAGAGACGTCGACGAGATCCTCGCGGCTCTTTCGGCAAAGCCTTCCGATGCCACCCTGGTATCAATGGAGGAACAGGTTTCGGAGGGCTCCGCCCTTGAGACGTGCCTGCTCAATATTTATAAGCTCAACGACGGGGAGGATAAGCCGGTTTACCCGGAGGCTAGGATGAGACACTTCCTCGACGTGATTTCCTCCGGTCTTGTGTCTTTCTGCCGGTCCCAACTTCCCGAGAGCAAGGAACTCTACACCCAGCCCTTCTCCGAGGTCAAGGGAAAGCTCAAGCAGGTCTCCAACCTCGTCGTCTCGTTCTCCAGGATGGTCAGCAAGCTCACAGAATTCGACTTCCGGGACTCCGACCACCCATGGGGGGCCGAGGCCTACAGCAACAAGGGCTCTACCATGTTTGCAGACAGGGTCAGGGAGATTGAGGGAGCGAGGAAAAGTGTAGAGGAGATGAAGGGTCTCATCAATAAGGGCCAAAGGAACGTATTCGAGAAGTCTACCGTATTCTCCCCCTTCCTGAACTTTGGGGACACCCTCCTCACCTCCACTTACACGTCCTCCAAGTGGTCCGAGGCCGTCGCCTCGTTTGAAGCGTCCCTCAGTGGCATCGAACAGGGGATCGGGGGAGAGATCAAGAACAGGGTCAAGGGCATGGAGGGAAAGCCCCTCGCAGCTCTCAGCAAGCTCAGAAGGTACAGCAACCTTCTCAAGAGGACCTCAGTCCGTAAGGCCGTTTCTGCCGTCCTCGACCCAATGTCATCCTCCCTCCTCGACGTCATTTCCGACCTCGAGAACGAGGTTGACAAGAGCGACGACAACGAGGAGGAAGACAAGGTCAAGGCCATCATAAAGACCAGGCAGGTCGGAAATAAGGTCAAGGGCATCCTGGAAGGCTGCAAGGAGATAAGCCTCGGAAACGACGTGTCATCCGCATGCCAGGACCTGATGGACAAGTGCGGTAGATTCGAGAAGCACCTTTTCAATACCTGGGTGGAGGACACTCAGGATGTCATGGAGGACGGCAACGCCAGGGTAGAAATGACTGGGAGGCTCATGGAGATTGACAAGAAGGGTATGCTCAGGGTCAATTACAAGGAGAGGTGAGAAGCTCAACGCGCTGTTGTCGCACGAAGGCTTTTGAAACTCGAAGATCAGCTTTAACCCCCTCGCCCTCCCCCTCCCCCCTCCAGCCTCGTCATTCTCCTTCGTCAAGTCCGCCAATTGACCGAACTTTCCTTTCCTATTCCTCAAGACATCATCACCCTTACTCAAGAGGCCGAGCGCTACTACCGATTCGGAATCATGCTCAAGAAGGTTGCCAACTTTTACAACAACATGGAAGGCGGGATTCTCAAGGAGCAGAGGGGAATGCTTCTCGACAGTTTGGTCGCGTTCGAGGATGTCGTAAGCAAGCCAGGAGGCAAGAAGGACGGGGAGCAAATAACTTGGGGCAACCCAAGTGAGTGCGAGACCTATGTTGAGAGGCTCCACAAGGCTACCGAAAAGCTAAAGAACGAAAACGCCAGGCTCCGTGCCGTCCACGATAGCCTCGCTGAGAAAACTGTCGGCCTCATGGCCATCAACCTCCTGGCTCAAAAGGCAAGGTGGCAGGGCCAGTGGAACTCCATGCAGACCCTCATGTCCACGCTCTCCTCCAAGTACACTCCAGCTCGCATGACCAAGTTCATCCTCTACTGGAACGCCCAAATTTACAAAGCCCTGGAGGCAAGCTGGAGGATGGGGCTCGAGTCCCTCAATGAGAGCATGGGCGAACTAAAGTGCGAAATCGTCTATGTCCAGAAACAGCTCCAGTTCAAGCCGCCCCTCGAGTCACTTCGCTCCAAGTACTACGTCAAACTGCGCTCTTTCCTCTCCTTCCCAGGCTCCAAGTTCATCGGATTCGCAGAGGATGGAAGCGGGAAGAAGATCATGAGCAAGATGCAGAAGAACAACGAGGAGGGTGTTAAGCAGGTTTACATGAAGGCAGAGGAGCTCTTCGCCAAGCTGTCTCTCCTCCTCAAGAAGTACGAACCATACACGATCCTCGGGGCCGTCGATTTATCCGCTTGCGTTTCCAATCACTGCCACGAGGTTCACCACTACTCGGCCAACTTCAATGTCCTAAAGCAGAAACGCAAGGAGGCCGAGAAGCTTCCTGACATCGAGCGAGTGGACTGCGTCAAAATTTCTATGCGCGAATTTAACGCCACCGTCCAGGACCAGATGCAGCGCCTTCACGATATGCTCCTCGTCGGGCTTAGGAACAACATCATCCAGGCCTTCAAGAACGTAGACGAATTCCTCACATCATCCACCGACGCCCTAAAGCAGACGCCATCGACAATTGAGGAGATCACGGCTGCACAAGCCAAGTGGAAGGAAATCAGTTCCAAGAAGGACGAGATGAGGGATGACAGCAGGAAGTGCGAGGAAAAGCTGGACCTTCTCCTCACCCACGCCACTTCATCCAACGCCATCGATCCCTCCGACTTGGCCGCTAGGATGGCGAACCTCGACAACTCCGAGAACTCCAGGTGGTACAGCCTCGAATACGAGCTCGAGGCCTTCTCGGAGCTAATTGAGAAACAGAAAGAGCGCGCCGTTGACATCCTTGAGAAGGATGTCATGGACATGAACGAAACGATCGAGTCTTTCACGAACCGCTGGAACTCCTTGAAGCCGACAGAAATGAAGAGCTGGGAGAAGAGCAGGGTCGAGGAAGTCTTTGACAAGCTTGACAACTTCTGGAAGGAGTTCGAGGGGCTCAAGAACCAAAGCAACGAGCTGAGCGAGAATTGCGTCAACTTCGGGATGAAACTCCCGCGTTTCGAAGGCCTGGAATCGGTCGAGACCGACCTTCAGTCGACGTCCAGCAGTTGGAACATGCTCCGAGAGTACACTGAGGAGCTCGACAAAATGGCAAACATGGACTGGATTGGGTTCCGTGTCAACATTTTCGCGTTGGAAGATTTCGGCAAGGCATGGACAGAGAAGCTGAAGGAAAGGTTCGCCGACAATGCCCACGACATCGTCACCATCCACCTCACGGACCAGCTCGAAGACATCAAGCGCGCCATGCCTGCATTGAAGTACTGCAGGGGAGAGCCCTTCAAGGAGGACCACTGGACAGAGCTCCTACAGGGCAAACTCAGGCTTCCCGGTAATGTCAGGCTCGAGAATCTCACCTGTGGACACTTTTTGTTGGTCCTCGATCGCCTTGCCGATGCCTCCATGGTTCAGTTCGTCAAGCACTTGCAGTCAAGGGCGCAGAACGAGGTGATGATCAGGGAAGCGCTGCAGGAGCTCGTCGCATGGTCTCAAACCACCGACCTGGCGCTCCTCGACCACGAACTCGAGACTGATACTGGGGTCAAGAAAACTATGCTCATCAAGGACTGGAAGGACCTTTTCCTTGAGCTTGGCGACAAGCAGTCCCTCCTTTCGTCATTGAAGGATTCGCCCTTCTTCAAGCCCTTTGCTGATACAGGCGCAACGTACGAGACCAAGCTCTCCAACCTTGACTTGTACCTCCATCAGCTAAATACGATCCAGCGCAAGTGGCTTTACCTCGAGCCCATCTTCGAGCGCGGAGCCCTGCCATCCGAGCAGCAGCGTTTCAACCGCATAGACACAGAGTTCAGGGACATTATGCAGCAGGTCGAGATCGAACCCAAGCTCTTCAACTTGGTTGACGAGAGGATCCACCACGGAATCGGCAACACCCTGAGTACCATGGTCGATCAGCTCGAACGTTGCCAGAAGGCGCTGGCCGATTTCTTGGAGGAGAAGAGGAGCGCGATGCCGAGATTTTACTTCATCGGCGACGACGATTTGCTGGAGATTTTGGGACAGGCCACCAACCCGTCTGTTATCCAAACCCACCTGAAGAAGTTGTTCCAGGGCCTTTACAACGTCACATTCAACGACAAGAAGACATCCATTACTCAGTTCGGCAGCAGTGCCGGAGAGCAGGTGAAACTTAAGAAGGAGATCAAGCTCACCAATAAGGTCGAGGAGTGGCTTACGAGCCTCGAGAAGGAGCACAAAAAGACGCTCGCAAAGCTCACCGTCGAGTGCCTCCAGGAGACCAACAGCGACTACGACGCGTTCCCGAGTCAGGTCCTGTGCCTTAGTGAGAACATTAAGTTTTCGGATAGGGCAGAGGCCGCTATCGGCGAGGGAAGCCTAAGAGAGCTCAACGACAGTCTTCTTGACATGCTGCAGCAGTATACGAGCTTTGACTTGGCAGATCAACCCGTAATGAACCTAAAGATCAAGTCACTCGTTCTTGACCTCATTCACAACAGGGATGTTATCGACCAGCTCCAGAAGGTGAGGTGCCGCGGACACAACGACTGGATTTGGCAGAAACAGCTGAGGTACGAAATGGAAGAGAAGGACAACACGAGCGTCATTAAGATGAGCAACGCCAAGTTCGACTACACTTATGAGTACCAGGGAAATGCGGGCAAGTTGGTCCACACTCCCTTGACCGACAAGTGCTACCTTACCTTGACCCAAGGAATGCACTTTGGATTCGGAGGTAATCCCTACGGTCCCGCTGGAACGGGCAAGACCGAGAGTGTCAAGGCGTTGGGGGCTGCCTTCGGGAGGCAAGTCCTTGTCTTCAATTGTGACGAGGGTATTGACTTCGAGTCCATGGGCAGGATCTTCATTGGTCTCGTCAAGTCAGGAGCCTGGGGATGTTTCGATGAGTTCAACCGTCTTAAGGAGGACCAGCTTTCTGCCATCAGTCAGCAGATCCAGGTCATCCAGGATGCCATCAAGGAGAAGACTGGAAACATCAAGCTCTTGAACAGGAACGTTACTGTCGACTTCAATGCCGGCATCTTCGTTACCCTTAACCCCGCAGGGAAGGGCTATGGTGGCAGGAGCAACTTGCCTGATAACTTGAAGGCGCTCTTCAGGCCTGTTGCCATGGGAAGGCCGGACAACGAGCTCATTGCCGAGGTTTACCTTTACAGCGAGGGCTTCGTGGAGGGAAAGAGTCTGGGTAGGAAGATTGTGAGCCTCTTCAACCTGAGCAAGCAGCTCCTGAGTCACCAGCAGCACTACGATTGGGGTTTGAGGGCCCTCAAGGCTGTCTTGTACACAGCTGGCAAATTGGTTAGCTCGAGAAAGTCCGCAGGCGGAGGCAAGTTGAGCGACACCGAGGAGGCAGAGCTTCTCATCAAGGCTATTCGAGTCAACACTCTTTCCAAGCTCACCTTTCAGGACACCAAGTCCTTCTTGTCGCTCATCAACGACATCTTTGTCGGGATCAAGTCCGCCGATGTCGAGGGCGGGGAGCTCGAGAGGGCCATCAGGAAGGTTATGGAGGAGAAGCCATTCCTCCTGTCAGTCGAGGACAACCAGGTCCGCAAAATGCTCCAACTTAAGGAGGCCCTTGACCAACGCATGGGTTGCGTCATTGTCGGGCCCAGCGGTTGCGGAAAGACGACGCTCTGGAGTGTCCTAAAATCTGCAATGATTAAGTGTGGCCAGGTCGTCAATACGTACGTAATGAACCCTAAGTCCATGCCGCGCCAGCAGCTTTTGGGATCCATGGACTTGGACACAAGGGAGTGGAAGGATGGTGTCCTTACCGATGCAGCCAGGAAGGCTGTGAAGGAGCCGATGGACGTCAAGACATGGATCGTGTGCGATGGAGACGTCGACCCTGAGTGGATCGAGTCTTTGAACAGTGTGCTCGACGACAACCATCTTCTCACGATGCCCAATGGAGAGCGTATTGCTTTCGGAGACAATGTAAACTTCCTATTCGAGACCCACGACCTGTCCTTCGCATCTCCCGCCACCGTTTCGAGGATGGGAATGATTTTCTTGAACGACGACGACGTTGACGTGCAGAGGTTGATTACGAGGTGGCTTAATACGCAAGATGAAGAGTACAGGATGAACCTCAGTGCCTGGATTGACGATCTCTTCTACAGGAGTTTAGACATGGTCCTAGGCATGGATATGGTCGTCGACACAACCATGGTGGGTACTGTCTTGAGCGGTCTTAGTCAGATCAAGAACTGCCCGAACAAGAAGCAGTTCTTGTGCGGCATTATTCGGGGCATGGGTGGCAACCTTTCGCTCGAGGATAGGTCCAGGTTTGGAAAGGAAGTATTTACATGGGGCAACGAGAGGCCCCCGGATTTGGGGGCCGTCTTGGATTGCTTCTGCGATGGCAGCAGCCTCGTAAGCTACAGGACCCAGAGCGTCAGCTTCGACAGCGGCTCCACCATCGAGGACAGTGTCGTCCCAACAGTGACGGTGCAGAGAACCTTGGACATGATCCAGCCTTGGATCAATCAGTTCGAGCCTTTCATTCTCGTTGGACCTGAGGGTTGCGGCAAGAACATGATTATAAGGGAGGCTTTCAGGAAACAAAGGAGCACCCAGATCACAACTCTGCACTGCAACGCTCAGACAACCGCCGAACACGTAATTATGAAGATCCAGCAGACCTGCAGTCTCTTCAGCAGCCCCGAGGGGAGAGTTTACAGGCCCAGGGATTGCGAGAGGCTTGTCTTGTACCTCAAGGACATCAACCTCCCCAAGCCCGATATGTACAACACATGCATGCTCGTTGCTTTTTTGCAGCAGATGCTCACCTTCAACGGTTTCTACGATGAGAACCTCGAGTTCCTCAAGATGGAGAAGATCCAGATTGTTTGCAGCATGAACGCCGCTACTACGGTCGGAAGGCACCCTCTCAGCACGAGGTTCACCGCCGTAGTTAGGATCGGCGTTGTGGACTATCCAGACCAGAAGGAACTTGGGGTTGTCTACGATTCCATCCTCGAGCTCGCCTTTTCCACCCCTGGGGCCCCTCGAGTTCCCTCCAAGTACAGCAAGGACATGGAGAGGGCCAAGCTGGCAACCACCATGGTCGACCTTTACCAGCAGGTGAAGAACAAGTTTACTGTGGACGACCACCGGCACTACCTCTTCACGCCCAGGGACTTGACTCAATGGGTGAAGAACCTTCTGAGGTACGACTTGGAGAACGACGAGCTCTTGGATTGCCTGGTTTACGAGGCCGAGAGACAGTTCAGGGACAGACTTGTGGACGGAGACGCAATGCAGAAGTTTAACACCATCTTGGCTGGCATCGTGAGAAGTAACTGGAGGCACACAGCTGACTTGGATGGAACTTACTTTACTTGCCTCATGGGTGACGGAGGCTCGAAGAAAAGGAGCAGCGGCGGGGAGAGCAAGAGCGGGGACAGCGGTGACGCTGACGGTGAAGGAGGGGCTGGCACTCTTTTGAGAGTGAAGGAAGATGAGTTCAAGGGTTTTGTCGAGAATGGCCTCATGCTCTTTGAGAGGGAGGAGAAGGAGTTGAACATGCTCCTCTTCAAGGAGATCCTCGACCACCTCACTAGGGTCGACAGGGTTCTTAGCCAGGACGGGGGCCACTTGCTCCTCGTCGGAAGAGGGGGCGTGGGAAGGAGGAGCGCTGCAACTCTTATATGCCACATGCACAGGTACCACTTCGCCACGTGTAAGGTCACGAGGGAATACGGCCTTTCTCAATTCAAGGGCGACCTCAAGGCCGTGATGCAACTGGCAGGCATTGACGGGGAGAGGGTCTGCTTTTACCTCGAGGACCACCAGTTTGTCGACGACACCATTTTGGAAACTGTTAACAGCCTTCTCAGTGCCGGGGAGGTTCCCGGCCTGTACAGCAACGAAGAGCTCGAGCCCCTTCTTGCACCTCTCAAGGAGATGATGCTAGACGAGGGAGGATACAGGACTCCCTATGACTTCTTTGTCGCCAGGGTCAAAAAGAACCTCCACGTCTGCCTTTCCATGGACTCAACGAATGGAAACTTTACCACCCAGTGTGAGAGTAATCCCGCCGTGTACACGTCGTGCAACCTGCTCTGGATGGGCGAGTGGACCAGGGCTAGTATGAAGACTGTACCCTTAATGTTGAAGGGGGTGAGGGACTTGGTAAAGGGGGAAGGCGTCGACTTCGAGGTAGGAGGAGACGATGAGGATGGCGGCGTCGAGGATGGAGGTAGGGAGGAGGGCAAGGGAGGGGGCGGTAAGAGCAACAGGGGAGAGGGCAAGGGTGTCAGGAAGAAGGGCGCCGGAGGGGGCGGTAGGAAGAAGAACTTCATGGCTTCTGTCAACCCCGAGAGCGTGGTCAGCGCGATCGTTGACATGCACGGAAGCTGCAAGGATCTCGGAGCGAGCCCCCTGGATTACATGAACTTTCTGACGACTTGGTTGACCCTCTTTGAGACCAAGAAAAAGAACCTCATAAGCGAGTTAGGTCACTTGCAAGGCGGCCTCGACAAGCTTGCCGAGGCGAGCCACACGGTTGATAACCTTAGTAACAACGCGCAGAAGCAGCAGAAGCAGCTGAAGGAGGCCCAGACGAAGGCCGACCAGGCTATGGACGAGATCACCAAAGCCCTTGCTGGCGCGCAGGATACTAGGAGGGAGACTGAGGAGCTCAAAAAGGAGCTTGCTATAAAGGCCGAGGAGACAGCCGAGAGGAAGGGTGCCATCGAGGACGAGCTCAAGGACATTCAGCCCATTCTTGACCAGGCCAAAGAGGCCGTGAATGGCATCAAGAGCGAAAACCTGAACGAAATCAGGAGTCTGAAGACCCCCCCTGCGGCAATCAGCGATGTGTTGAGTGGCGTCTTGATGCTGCTTGGTATCCAGGACTTGAGTTGGTTGAGAATGAAGAAGTTTCTCGGCCAGAGAGGCATCAAGGACGAGATCTTGAACTTTGACGCCAAGAGCATTACCCCTTCTTTGATGAAGCAGGTCGCAAACCTGCTGAGAGGCAAGACGAACAGCTTCGATGCCGCAACGATTTACAGGGTCAGTGTGGCTGCGGCCCCACTTGCCGCCTGGGTCAAGGCCAACGTCAAGTACGCGATGGTCTTGGAAAAGATCGAGCCCCTGCTTAGGGAACTCAGCAAGGCCGAGAGTACGCTGAAGAAGAGCCAGTCAAAGTTGGATGCTTGCGAGGCGGAGCTCGCAGAGATTGACGACAAGGTTTCCGCGCTTAAGGCTGACTTCGGGGCGAAGACCAGGGAGGCCGAGACGTTGAGAGTTGGGCTAGAGACGGCCAAGACGACTCTGGAGAGCGCACAGAAGCTGCTAGGGCAGCTTGGAGGGGAGCAGGGAAGGTGGCAGGGACAGGCCGACTTCCTCCAGGGGCAGATTAGCACGCTGCCCTTCTACATGCTTCTGTGCAGCGGCTTCGTTGTTTACTTGAGTAAGAGCAGCGAGACAGTAAGGGAGAGCATGCTCAACAGCTGGATCGAAATAGTGGGAGGCATTGGGGCTAATGTTGACGACTTCAATATTCGCAAGCTGCTTAGCTCGGAGAGCGGTCTTTTGATCTGGAAGGGCTGGGGTCTCCCCGCCGACAAGTTGAGCCAGGAGAACGGAATCGTCTTTAGCAACCTGCCCGTGGAGAAGGTGCCCTTCATTGTTGACCCTGCGGAGGTCAGCGTCAGGTGGCTCAAGAAGTACCTGCTGGAGGAGAGCAAGACCGGAATGCAGGTGGTCGCGAGTGGGGACCCGAGATTCGTCAGCCAGGTCGAGCTCTGCGTGAGGTGAGGCCAAGCGAGGAGCGAAGCGACGAGATAGCAAAGCCATCTATAGTCACCAAGACCTCGCGCGCTCATACGACACGCCTGTTAGGGCTACCCTCATACGACACACCTCCTCCGTAACCAACGCAATAATCCTCACCCATCATTCCACCCCTTTTTGCGATTTGCGTCGCTCATCGCAGGTTCGGCAAGACGCTCCTCGTGCTGGATGTGGACAAGGTGGACCCAATGTTATACCCCTTGGCCAGGAGGGACTTGCAGCATGAGGGTGCGAGGTACGTTGTCCCAGTCGGAGACAAGACTCTCGATTTCTCAGAGACTTTTAGGATGGTCTTGGTAACGAGGAACCCCGAGCCAATGCTGCCTCCTGACGCTAGCAGTCTTGTTACTGAGATCAACTTCACCATCACCAAGAGCGGTCTGGAGGGACAACTGCTTGGAGTCGTGCTGAATGCCGAGCAGCCCGAGCTGGAGAAGCAGAAGAGCGCCATGTTGGCTCAGGAGGAGGAGTACAAGGTCGAACTCGCCGGTCTCGAGAAGAACTTGTTGGAGGCTTTGAGCACCGCCGAGGGAGACTTGCTCCAGAATGTCGCTCTGATCGACACCCTTACCAGCACCAAGGAGGCCGCGAGTAAGATCGCGGCGGCCCTACAGGAGTCCGGCAAGGCCAGCGAGGAGATTGATAGGCAGAGGGAGGTGTACAGGGGATTCGCAAAGGACGGAAGCAAGGTTTTCTTCTTGATGAGCCAGCTGGAGAATGTCAACCCGATGTACAAGTTCAGTCTTGCGAGCTTCATCAAGTTATTCGGAGGCGTCTTGAGCGACCCCGCCAACGCCAACGGGGATGTGAAGAAAAGGCTGGGAATGCTAAGCGCTGCGTTGGAGGTCTCTGCTCTGTACTTCGTTGGAAGGGCCCTTTTCAAGGCCGACAGGCCAATGTTTGCCCTGCACTTGGTCCACGGTATGAAGGCAGACGCCTTCGAGGAGAATGAATGGGAGGCTTTCATTGGCAGGTGAGTGGGAGCGCGACAGCGCGACGAGCGTAACGAGTCGCATGAAATGATAAACCAACAACCATCTTACTCTTTGCTTCGCTTCGCTTATCGCAGCCTCGTGTCCACTGCGGATAGGCCGAGGGACTTCCCTGACTGGGCGGCAGCGGAGAGGAGAAGACAATTTTCTGTTCTGAGCGAGAACTTCCCCAGGCTCATCGACAGCTTCGATCTTAGTGGAAGCAGCTGGTCTAGGTGGGCAAAGAGCGCCGAGTGCGAGATGGACTTCCCCAACTTGAAGGGTGTAACAAGCTTCGAGAAGGTACTTTTGATTCAGGCCTTGAGGCCCGACAGGCTCATGAGCGCCATCAATGGATTCTGTTGCGACGAGCTCAGGGTCGACAATTTGGCTCCGCCCGCCCAGACGCTTGAGGCGATATGGAAGTCGGAAAACGCTGCCAATGTCCCCGTCATGCTCATTACGACTCCAGGAGCTGATCCCAACAAGGAGCTTGAGGAGGTGAGGCGGAGCGAGCTGCCTAATGCTTCCCTATGCGATAATTAAACCCACCTTACTCGTTGCTTCGCTCCTCACCTAACCTTTTTCACGATCCGCTTCTCGCTCATCGCAGTTCGCCGATAAAGCCGTAGGAAAGGACAGATTTTACTCCCTTGCGATGGGCGGCGGTCAGCAGGAGAAGGCCATAGAGATGCTAAGGAGCTGCGCTAGAACCGGAGACTGGCTGTGTTTAAAGAACCTGCACCTTGTCGTTGCTTGGCTTGGCAACCTGGAGAAGGAGCTTAACGCGATTGAGTTTCACGAAGACTTCAGGCTCTGGCTCACCACAGAGCCCCATAGCAAGTTCCCTCCCATTCTGCTCCAAACAAGTCTCAAGATTACGTACGAGGCACCTCCCGGAATCAAGAAGAACATGCAGAGGACTTACGCAAGCTGGAGCGAGGACTTCATCAGGGAGGGCGACGAGAGGAGGGCGCAGCTCCTTTTCTTGTTGAGCTTCTTCCATGCCGTCGTTCAGGAGCGAAGGAACTTCATCCCTCAGGGCTGGACCAAGATGTATGAGTTTAGCACTGGCGACTTGCGAGCTGGGACGTTTGCCTTTGGAGGCGGCGGCGAGGGGAACAGCGGCACCGATTGGGAGGAGATCCACGGCCTGATGATGGACAGTATCTACGGGGGTAGGGTTGACAACCCCTTTGACCAGAGGGTCCTCAAGAGTTATCTGGACAAGTACTTCATCGAGAAGATGCTGGGTGGGAGGGGACAAATTATGAAAGGAGTTTACGTCCCGACAAGCAACAACGTTGACGACTACTACGAGAGCATCAGCAAGATTCCTGAGGTTGATTCGCCCGAGGTTTTCAGTCTGCCTGCCAACATAGAGAGAAGCGTGCAGAGGGCAAGGAGCACTGTGGTGCTCGAGAAGCTGGGAACGATGGCCTCGGCTGGGGTGACTGGCGGAGGCTTCGACAAGGAAGATTGGAAGAGGATCCTTGGGCCCATCCTTAGTTTGTGGGGGAAGCTGATGGAGAACAATGACGGCCTTCTCGAAGAGGTTGGGGGGGGCAGGAGGAGCAGCCCAGTCAAGGGTGGAAGGGGCAGGGCGGAAGAGAGCAAGGTCGACGGCGACAGGGGGAAAGGCGGAAAGTCGCCGATCGAGTCCTTTGTCGAAATGGAGTGGGAGTTCGGTTTGGATCTGGTCAGCACTGTCAACACGGCCCTGACAACGCTGAGGAAGATTTTATACGGAAGCGGGCTTCTCACCCCCGAAAGTTTGAAGGTGAGGCGGAACGAAGGGCAGGAGGAGCGACGGGCAGGAGGAGCGAAGGGGGTTGCAAGAAGTTTGTTCGTGGCTAGCTCCTTTCACTGCTAACACTTCGCTTCACTCATCACAGATCGGTGGGGACCTCTTAAAGGGTGTGGTGCCTAGCAGCTGGGAGAAGATGTACGAAGGAGACCCAAAGCCTACTGTCTACATCACTTCGGTCGTCACCAAGACAGTAGCGCTAAAGAGATGGAAGAAGGAGGTGAAGAAGGGAGGCCTCTTGAACGACTGCTTGAACCTGAGCGAGCTCTTCCGGGCGGGAACGTTCCTAGAGGCGCTGAGACAGATGAGCGCGAGGGAACAGGGAGTCGCCATGGACAGCCTCGTGCTGAAGAGCAGTTGGGATGCAAGGAGGGGAATAAGCGGCGCCAAGTTCCCTATCATGATCGAGGGAATGCTTCTCCAGGGAGCCACCTTCAACGGGGACACCCTGAGCGAGGCTGCCCCCAACGCCAAGGAGGTGATTGCAGCACCGCCCGTTACTATTGCCTTTGTAGAAAGCGAGGGGGAGGACGGAGGCAGGGAAAACAAGGGCGAGATCGCAGTACCCGTGTACATGACGCTGACGAGGGAGAAGTTCCTCACGGAACTCAGGGTCCCATGCATGGACGGGGACGAGGGAGCATGGGTACTAAGTGGATGCGCCCTCGTTCTGCAAGAGTAGTCGAGTAGTGAAGAGAAGTCATTTGCAATATTAATAGATCGGGGGGGGAGGGAGAGAGTGGCGAGTGGGAAAGACGAGGGGTTTAATGCGTGACATATTACAATATGAATGTGTGACTGATTTTGATCTGCTTTGGTTCTTCATCGGAAGTGTTATTGTTAGGGTTAGGGTTATTCAACTAACATAATTTAGATTAAAAGGCTGGAACCGGCATGTGTTG
>JGI24540J26637_10000613_pt1 | contig 15152 bp, 10 predicted proteins | sample NorSeaMetagenome_FD_26637 | JGI IMG/M metagenome (IMG submission 26637)
ATTTCCTCGAATCCTTTGTCAAAGTCGCAAGAAGAAAGAACTAAACTGAAAGCAAAAATTGTTAATAGTATTTTTTTCATAATTATATAAGTTTAAAATTTAAGGTTTATGTTAAGACCAATAGTTCTTGGTACAGGCAAACCAAACCACTCTAAACCAGCAGAGTTACCAGAATTGTAGGCAGACTCAGGGTCTATGTTTTCTGTACTGTTACTTAGAAAAAATAAATTTCTTCCAATAAGAGATATTGATGCTTTCTCGATCGCAGTTCCCGTCAATTTATCAGAGGGAATATTGTAACCAATGCTTACAGAACGAAGTCTCATGTAATCAGAATCTTGTATTGCTTCTTCGGCAATACTATAAGTTCTTCTATAGTAATCTTCTTGTAAAGCAGCTGGGATTGAAGTAGTAATCGCACTTCCATCTTCCATAACACCTGTTGGAATAAATCCTGCTTCACGACCACCAGCAGGAACTGTTTTCTTGTGATGTCCATTTCTAATTAAGAAAGCATTAGTACCAGAATAAATCTGACCTCCTGATTTTCCTTCAATTAAAAAGTTTGCATTAAAGTCTTTGTATCTAAAAGATGATCCGAAACCAATAGATGTTGGAGCAACACCAAAGCCTAATATTTTTCTGGCTCCTTGTTTAGGAATAGGAATTCCATTTACCATTTCGTGTACTATATTATTATCGGCATCTCTTACATAAGAAGATCCGTATAATGCTCCATACTTTTCACCTACAATATGAGTAACTCTCAAGTTTCTAGATCTTGGCTCGTCCATAGAGATATTTCCTGAAGTATCGTTTGTTGCAACTACTTTACTTGTATTGTTTGTGTAATTAACAGAAGCTTCCCATGCAAAATCATCTGTTCTCATTATCTCTCCTTTTACAAGTAACTCAATTCCACTATTGGATATATTTCCAAGATTTGCAAGAGCACTTCCGAAACCTGAAGTTGGGGATGCACTAACACCAACTATATCTCCAAGAGTTTCGTTGTCGTAGTAAGTGGCATCAATAGATAGTTTGTTATCAAACATTCTTAAATCCACACCAAATTCTGTTTCATTCTTTTCAAAAGGAGTAATCTCAGAGTTAGGTATAGTTCCTCCACTAATACTTCCTAGTGAAGCTCCTAAATGACCTTGGCCATAAATTCCATAAGATAAACTAAGTGCATATGGGCTATCCGCTCCACCAGCTACTTGAGAGTAACCTGCTCTAAGTTTTAAGAAGGAAACTGTATCTCCAAGATCTAAAGCGTCTGAAAGAACAAGCGATAAAGAAGCTGAAGTATATAAGTCATTATTAGGTGCTTTTTTGTCTTTCAAAGACAAAGTAGAGAACCAGTCATTTCTAGCTGTTAAAGTCAAATAAGCATAATCCATAAACCCTATTTCAGCGGAACCGTAAGCCGAGTTTATTTCCTTTTCCCAGAAGCTATAACTACTTCCTCCATTCTTTGTGTTTTTTACATTAAGTAAAAACGGAACAATAAAGTCTGAACCAGAAACACCATAAGATTCGTATTGTTCGTTTGTAGTTCCTATTCCAACAAAAGCAGTCAAAGAAACATCATCTGCTAATTTGATGTTGTCTGTTCCTATAAACACATCTGCGTCGTATTGTTTAAATGTTGAAGACGATTCGTTCATTGATCCTCTAGGTTGATATGCTGTTCCAAAAGGTGTTGAACTCTGCTTTAAAAGATTATATCTGTCTCCTCCAACTCTTCCTCTAACGTATAAATAATCAGCAAGATCCCATCTAGCATTAATAGCTCCAATGAATCTTTCTTTTTCAGAGGAGTTTATGTAATTGTAAGCAGCAAAAAATGGATTTTGTGAATAAGTATTATCACTAATTCTAAATTCTGATAAATCAGCATTTCTACCAAGTCCTCCTGCTCCCATCATGTCATTAACATTAATAGTTGGTGCAAATAAATTAACGGCAAAGTTTCCATTTCCTGGAGAATCCGATAGTTGTGGATTCCCTTCTTGATCTTCCATTATATATTTTACATTAACATCAACAGAAAAATTATCTCCAAATTTATTTGAATTATTAATTCCAAAAGAATTTCTACCTAAAGTAGAGTTTGGAACAATATCTGTGTTGGATAAATTCGTCATAGAAATTCGAGTATTCGAATTCTCGTTTGCAGTTGAAACTGCAATAGTGTTAGTATAAGTTTCTCCAGTATTATAAAAAGAATCTAAAGCACTTGGTTGCAAAGAATATTCTCTAGAAACACCATCCCACTGCGCAACCATAGATCCATCCATTCTTGGACCCCATGCTTGGTAAGTATCAATTGCGTCAGAAACCTTAGAAAAATCACGTCCTTGACCATACAGTTCCTGAGTATCTCTTAATCCTAAGTTTAACATGTCAAATTGTACAGAACTATTAAATTCAACTCCAATTCCCTCAGTTCCAGCTCCAGTTTTAGTGTTAATAATGATAACACCATTAGAAGCTCTAGATCCATAAAGTGCTGCAGCTGCACCACCTTTAAGTACAGAAATAGATTCGATTTCATCAGGGTTAATACTTGAAATACCATCTCCATAATCAGCACCACCCCAAACTCCAGAAGCACCTAAGTTACTGTTGTTGATAGTAATACCATCTACAACATAAAGAGGTTGATTGTTTCCAGTTAAAGAACTCGATCCTCTAATTACTACTCTACTTGAACCCTTAGCACCCATTGCAGATCCAGTTACCATAACTCCGGCAACTTTACCTTGAAGCGCATTAATAGCATTGGAAGTTTTGTTAGCACTAAGTTCCGAACCATCAACCTGAGTTAACGAGTAACCTAATGCTTTTACATTTCTTTTAATACCAAGAGAGGTAACAACAACTTCTTCTAGAGTATTGTCTGGTGAAAGTTCCGCATTCACAGTTGCAGAAGATCCTACAACTACTGATTGAGAACCGTACCCAACAAAACTAAAAACTAGGGTATCACCGCTTGAAGCATTGATTGAATAATTACCATCAAAATCAGTGGAAACTCCATTTGAAGTTCCTTGAACTAAAACAGTAGCACCTGGTAAAGGCACACCATTTTCATCTGTTACTGTACCACTAATCGATTGGGCTTGAACGGTAAAACCGAAGGCAAACACCAATAAAAAAGAAGACACAATTCTTAAGAATTTTGTTTTCATATGTTAAATGTTTTTGTTTAAATCAATGCTAATTTAATAAATTAATTAACACTTTTTTAACAGAATGATTTTTTTTATGACATATTTCGACCAACTCGGCAATTTAAACGATTAATATTAGGGGTTTCTCATCGATTTTTAAGCAATAAGAAATTAACATATAGTGCTATAAAATGCTGTAAAACAATAGCTTAAAAAAATAAATGATAATTGATGTTTTTTTGATTTTTTTCTTCTGTTTTTTGATTGGTTCTGTTGTTGTTTCTAAAAAAATTAGAGTAATCCTATTATCTCACTTACAAAAAGCCAAGCAAACTCGCCTTCTGCGGGATGACCTTTAGGTAGACTTTTATTACTTTTCACAATCAATTTTATTTTATTGATGTTTTTTTTGTTTAAAGGCACAATAAACATCTTTGAGGTAGGGACTGTAGAAAGCCCTTCACTGGCAATGTTTTTAAAAGAAAGTAAAAGGTCTTTTCCAGAGCTAATATCATACAACTCTATTCTTTTGGGAAAGGTTATGTAATCATTTACTGATGTTAGTGCATTGATCCCAATAGCATTAATTTTATTTCCCTTGGGCATGTTAATTTCAACTATCATGTCTCCAGGGTTTGGAGAACCGTATTCAACATCTTTCTCTTTAATAAATCCGTTCCAGTTGCCTTCTCTAAAATTTGTTGAACCTAAAATTCTGTCAAATAATTTTTCGGGGTTTGAGTAAGTTTTTGAAGGAGAGACCTTTAGGCTGTATTTTGTGAAAGTTCCTCCGGTTTCAAAATAATCAACAGAAATCGGCTTGCTTTTTTTCCACCCTTTTTTAAAGGCTAACGCTCGAAGAGTCAAACTTTTTTTGATAGAAAAAGGTTTAGAGTATAAATTAGACAAAGAGTCTGGCGCTTTACCATCTGTGGTGTATCTAATTTCAGGGTTTCCAAGAGGTTTATAAAACTTCACCAATAAAGAGTCGGTAAAAAGTGTTTGCTCTGTCATAATTATTGGCTGAAGTAGTGGCATGTCAGAGGAAAAGTCTTTTATCCCAAAATTTAAATTAGCGGAAAACTGGTCTTCTAACAAACTTTCTTGTTCGGGTTTAATTTTAGTATTCCATAGATAAACGTTCTTAGTCTGTGAACTTTCTAAAAAAGACTGGAGCCCATTGTAACTAATTAGTGTATTGTTTAGGTTCAAACTCTCAATTGATTTATTAATTGAGATAAGACCTTTATCTGTAATATCTGTGTTATTTATTTTTAAATATTTTAGCTTTTCTAATTTCTTTATTTTAGAAATTTTTCGATCATTTAAATTTGTATTGCTAAGGTCCAGCTTAATTAATTGGTGTTTAATTTTTAGCAATGCATTTAAGTGTTTTGTTTGAATATCTTCCCCTAAAAATTTAGCTTCAATAAAATTATTTTCATTACTATTTCTTTCAATTCTAAAATTTAAATTTTGTAGATTTTGTAAATTACTATAGGTGGGAGGTGGTGCTATTGCTATTGTTTTTGGAAAAAATGATGCTAAATTTAAAGCTAAGACTTCGTTTGATTCTTTTGTTTTATCAAAACGTTCAAAATCAGCTCCAGAATCTATCCAATACTTTATCAATTCTATCTCATACTTCTTTAATTGGCTATTTCCTTTAGGTGGCATATGCAATTCATCTTCCGAAGGAAGAACTAAATAGCTATACAGGTGACTTTGCAGAGAATTATTAGCAAAAAGTATATTTCCTGATTTTCCCCCATTTAATAAACCTTCTTTATTATTCATTAAGAGTCCGCCTTTTGATTTAGATGGATTGTGGCATTTAACACATTTATTGTCTAAAACTGGCCTAACAACCTCACTGTAGAGATTAATGCTGTCTTTAATGTTAAATACCAATTCATTTTTGATTTTAGGTGGTTTTAAAAAATCTTCCCCATGGGTCATTGTGCCTCCAAAATGGCCAGTAATGCTCAAAAGAATGATAGTGATTCCAAAAAAAGGAATAAAGTGTTTTTCGAATGTAGATTGCTTGTGAACCCACAATAGAATTCCATTAAAAATTGCCGTAGAAATTCCTAGCCACATGTGTATGTTTAGAGTTTCTTCCCCATATCCACCATTAAGAGAGAGGAAATACCCTAAAAGGCAAGAAATTACCGCAAATACAAATGAAAATGCTAATCCAATTCTTATGGGAACAGAAAAATTATCTTTAAAAAATCTCTCTACTAGAGCTAAACAGAAAGTAAAGTAAAGTGCGCCTATAGGTAAATGAAGAATTACCGGGTGAAATTTTCCTAAATATTTTAAAATCTCAAACATTTAATATGTTAAATAGCGTGTTTTGCATCTAAAAGTAAGTTTTGATTTGAAGAATCACAAACAGCATAATTAAATCCTTTTCTTAAACTGTAACCAGCATATTCCCCTTTTTTATTCATTGCAATAAATCCTACTTGTAAATATTCCCAGTCAGGTCCAGATTTATGGATTTTAGAAATCCTGTCTACTATTTTTTTACATGCATCCAAAGGAGAATGTCCTTGCCTCATTAATTCCACTACCATAGCGCTTCCCGAAGTTCTTATTACAGCTTCTCCTAATCCTGTAGCAGCGGCAGCACCAACCTCGTTGTCTAAAAACAAGCCTGCACCTATAATTGGGGAATCCCCAACTCTTCCATGCATTTTCCATGCAGCTCCACTTGTTGTACACGCTCCACATAAATCTCCATTATTATCAATCAAAAGCATGCTAATTGTATCGTGATTTTCTAAATTAATGACCGGTTTGTATTTGGACTCTTTTTTCCAAGCGATCCAATCTTTTCTTGAAGCTTCTGTCAAAAGATTTTCTTTTTTAAACCCTTTTGAAATCGCGAAATCATAAGCGCCCTTCCCTGACAACATAATGTGTGGAGTTTCTTCCATTACTAATTTAGCAACAGAAATTGGGTGTTTTATGTTTTGTAAAAAGCTTACCGAACCGCAATCATTATTTTTATCCATTATACAAGCATCCAGAGTAACCTTTCCCTCTCTATCTGGATATCCCCCATATCCAACTGATCTTACTTTTGGATCTGATTCAGGTATTTTTACTCCGGCTTCTACAGCTGACAGCCCTGATTGGCCCTCCATCAATCGATTCCAGGCCTCTTTGTTTGCAGGTAATCCGTGATTCCATGTTGAAATTATTCTAGGATATGTAGCTTTTGAGTTAATTTCTCTTGGGGTTTCACAATTTAATAATGCTGTAGCTCCAACACCACCTAAAATTGAGTTTTTAATAAAGGTTCTTCTCCTATTCATAATTTTAAATATAACTTAAATCAGAATTTTTTATGTTTCTATATAACTTGATAATAAATCTAACCGTATTTAATTAATAACTCCAACAGGCCTGTTTTCTCTTCCTGAAATGTTTTTTAAATCGTCTCCAATTTCTGTTCTTTTGATGTTGGCTAAGTTCTTTATTTCTTTTACGATATCTGGATATTCAATGTAAACATTTTTAGTTTCAGAGGGGTCTTTTGACAAATTGTAAAGTTCTATTTCATTTAAGTCTACATATTCGTATTTAATTGGGTTTCCATCATTTCTGCCATTTCTGCCATTTAAAGTTCTGTATCTATGAGGAAAATACATTTTCCAATCTCCATATCTTACTCCATGAAGACTATTGGTATGGTAATAGAAAAAAAGCGCTTCGTGTGGGTTTTCTTCACTTTCATTAGTCAATATTCCCCATATATTCTTTCCGTCTATTTTATTTTCTGAAAGTTTTGAATCAGTAACACTAGCAAAAGTCGGAAGCCAATCTATTCCCATAAGAGGAGTTGAAATCACAGTATTAGGTTTGATTTCTTTAGGATACCAAACTATTGCCGGGACCCTCTGACCTCCTTCCCAGGTTGTACCTTTTCCTTCCTTGTAAATTCCTGTGGACCCCGCATGTTCCCCATAGGAAAGCCAAGGTCCATTGTCAGAAGTGAAAACAACAATTGTATTTTCATCTAAGTTATTTTCTTTTAGTGCTTCCATTACCTTTTCTATTGAGTAATCAATTTCCTCAATTACATCAGCATATAATCCGTTTTCAGACCTTCCGTTAAACTTAGAAGAAGCAAATAACGGCACGTGAGGTTGTGGGTGAGCTATATAGAGGAAAAAAGGATTTTCCTTGTTTTCATTAATGAATTTTACACTTTTAGAAGTTATATCCATAGTTAAATTGGATTGGTCAGTCAAAACCTCAATAGGGTTTTCGTTTTCATACAACATAAGGTCGGGATAGCTATCAGGTCTTTCGGGATGATATGGCCACATGTCATTGGAATATAAAATTCCATAAAAATCATCAAACCCGTGCCTAGTAGGCAGAAACTTTTCATTATCACCTAAATGCCACTTACCATAAATAGCCGTTTTATATCCGCTTTCCTTTAACATTTCTGAAAGTAATAATTCATTTGGATTTATTCCTGTTTTTGAGTTTGGTCCCAATGCGCCACTAAATCCTATTCTATTTGAATAGCTACCGGTCAAAATAGATGCTCTTGAGGCAGAACACACTGCTTGAGTTGAATAGTATGAATTTAATAAAGCTCCTTGATTGGCTAACTTATCCAGGTTGGGCGTGTTTACTATAGTTGAGCCATAAGAGCTCAAATCATTAAAACCAAGATCATCAGTTAAAACAAAAATAATATTAGGAGGGGTTTTGTCATTTGACAAGTCGCAGGAGATAAACCCAAAAAAAAGGGTAATTGTAAAAGTTATCACCGTTTTTTTAAATACTCTCATAATTAAAGACTTATAAAATTGATTTTTTTAAATTAGTAATTATTAATATTAAATCATAGTGCTTTTAGACTAGCTTAGTAGTTTAGTCATTTAAGATTTTATATTTTTATATTAAAACAGAAATTAAGTGAGCAGAGTTAAAAAATTATTTACAGTAAACCCCACTTATCATCAAATCTCATCAATTCCTATTAGATATCATATAATATTTTGGATCACTTATTTTTCTTTTAATGTTTTACGTTGGGGTGTTTTCTACCAAGATTACATATACTCCTTTAAATCTAACTTAATCGGATTTCCCATACACATAATATTGTGTAATCTTTTTGTGTTTATTTTTCTTCCCAAATTATATAACGGAAAAGTTTTTGAGTTTTTTAGTTTGCTTATATTGAGCTTAGGAATTGCTCTATTATTAAAATTTGAACTAACCTATTATCTTTTAAGTGAGGACGTACTGCCAGAGTATACACAAGTAACATCCAGAATTACATTTGATTATTGCATTCAGACGGTTCTTGGCGAAGTTTACGTAATTACTTTTGTAACTGCAATAAAATTAATAATTGACTGGACAAAACAAAGAGATTTGCTGGCAAATACAAATAAAATGTACCTTGAAAATGAACTGAAATATCTAAAGTCTCAAATTCAGCCTCATTTCTTTTTCAATACTTTAAATAATTTATATTCCTTGACTATTGACAAATCAGATAAAGCCCCAGATCTTATTTTAAAATTATCAGATTTAATGAAATACTTTTTATATGAAACGGGGAAAAAATTCCAAACTCTAGAAAATGAAATAACGCACATCAAAGATTATATTGAGATTGAAAAATTAAGATATAAGGATGACTTAAAAATAAAATTTGAAATTATTGGGGAAATTAAAAAAACAAAAATCAAGCCTTTATTGTTAATTCCATTTGTAGAAAATGCCTTTAAACATGGGGCAAGGCATTCTTTGAAAAATAGTTTTATAAGTATTTCTGTTTTAGTGAAAAATAAATTTTTAATATTTAAGGTTGAAAACTCATTTACCCCATCTCAACAAAAAATCAAAGAGCAAATAGGGGGAATAGGGCTTTCTAATGTCAGAAAAAGATTAGAACTCAATTACGGAAAGGATAATTATACATTAAACACTTTTAATGAAAAAAATAAATATATTGCGGAGCTTAAAGTAAAATTAAAAACATGATAAATTGTGTTATTTTAGACGACGAGCCCTTAGCAGTTAAGGTTATAGAAAATTTTATCAATAAAACTGACTATCTTAAATGTATTGGATCTTTTTCAAACTGCAACGAGTCTTTGCCATTTTTGAAAAAAAATAAAGTTGATTTGATGTTTTTAGACATTAACATGCCATTTATTGATGGAATTAGTTTTTTAAAAAAATTACAAAACCCACCTTTAACAATTATCACTAGCGCACATTCTGATTATGCCTTGGAAGGTTATGATTTAAATGTGAGTGATTACTTACTAAAGCCTTTTGCTTTTGAAAGATTTGAAAAGGCGACAATTAAAGTTTATGAGCATTTAAATCAGATTAAAAAGAAGTCTGAAAAAATACAATTAGATTTTATGTTTGTCAGAGTTAATAAGATAGATGTAAAAATAAATTATAACGATATTTTACTTATTGAAAGCTTAAAGGATTACATAAAGATAATCACCAAAACTTCCTCATTTATTGTACATACTACCTTGACCTCATTTACAGAATCTTTACCTGAATCAAAATTCATTAGAATACATAGATCTACCACAGTAGCTTTCGATAAAATTGATATTATTGATGGAAATTGTGCTTACATCAATAGGAAACCATATAAAATTGGGGGAAGCTATCGAGAAAATTTCAAAAAATTACTTATTAATATATAACAACTATTCTATTAATTTAATTGCCTCTTCAATTGAACTAACTGGGAATTTACAAGTGTTGTCTACGCAAACATATATGTAAGTTTCGTCCTTAAAAAACCTGTCTTTAAGTAAATATAAATTTGAAGGTTTGTTCCCTGATGCAATTACAGAATTAGGGATGTATTTTAAAGAAATTTCTTTTCCTTTTTGTAAAGCATCGGGACCGCTAATTGCCAATTCGAAAAACTCATCTGAATAATTTAATGATGCCCAGAGCCAGAACATGTGGTCTGTGACTCTTTCTTCAACTTTATCTTTGATATTAGCTATCATCTTACTGGCTTTTTCGGAAAAATCTTTTCTGCCTAGTAAATGATATAATCTAAATAAATTAAAATTCATTAAAGAGTTTGCAGAGGGGGTAACCCCATCTTCTAGATTAATTAAAATATCAGAATATAAAAGTTCTTGGTTAGAAGAAAATTTATAAAATCCATTTTCTTGTTGAAATTCAGTATTAGAAAACTCAGTGAAATTAGCAGCCTTATTTATCCAATCTACATCAAAAGTAGCTTCAAACAACGAAAGTAAAGCGTCTATGTAATAACTATAATCTTCAAAAAACAAAACCGGGTTTTTCAATCCTTTACCATTTGTATGTGAGATTCTATTTCCTTTTATCATCAATTCTTCAAGACCTTTATTAATTGAAATTGCTTTCATTAAAAACCGATTATCCCCAGTTGCCTTATAAGCATCTACAAGACCTCTAATGGTTAGCGCATTCCATGAAAACACGATTTTTGTATCAATAATAGGCTGTATTCTTTTCTCTCTATATTCGAAAAGTATTTTATTGATTTTTTTTATTTTGTTTTTGAACTCTTCTAAATCAATATTCAAATCAGATGCAAATTGATTGTCNGAGATTGTTTGNAAAAAAACATAACTGTNTCTTTCCCAATACCCTATTTCGTTAATGTTGTAATANTTACTAACCCAAATAAAATCTTTACCCAATAATTCCTCTAACTCTTCTTTCTTCCAAATGTAAAAATCACCTTCTTCTTTTGTTCCGTCATCATAATTAGTGTCNGCAGAAATNCTTGAGTAAATCAAGTTATTNTTTCCAGTCATTTTTAGCTCTAAAAAATCATAAATATTATATAGTTCTTCTTTAAATCTTGGTTCCTTGTAAACCTTGTAAGCCTTAGAAAAAATACTTAATAACTGAGAGTTGTCATATAACATCTTTTCAAAATGAGGAATGTGCCATAAATTATCAACCGTATACCTGTGAAATCCACCTTCAAGCCTGTCATTTATCCCTCCTTGTGAAATTTTTATTAATGTATTTTTAACAAAAGAGGACATGTCTTGATTGTCTTTTTCTTGAGAAAATCTTAAGAAAAAATTAAGTAAAGAAGGCAGGGGGAATTTTTGACCATTACCAATACCTCCATTAACTTTATCTGTAAAGCTAAACGCTTTCTCTGCTAATTTATTTTGAAAATCTGCAGTGTAGTCGCTTGACCTTTCAACAGGCTCAATTAAAGATTCTTTTTTGACTCCTTCCCTCACATTACTTGCATATTCTAATACATCAGATTTTCTAGTTTTATAAAATTCACTTACTTGATTTAAAACCTGAATCCATTGATCTTTGGGGACGTATGTTCCTCCCCATATTGGTGTTCCATCAGGCAATGCAATTATATTCAAGGGCCAACCTCCACTACCCGTCATTAGCACTAATGCTTTCATGTATATTTCGTCAACATCTGGCCTTTCTTCCCTGTCAACTTTTATGTTTATGAATTTAGAGTTCATGACTTGGGCTACTTCCTCTTTTTCAAAGCTTTCTTCCTCCATTACGTGACACCAATGGCAAGAAGAATAACCTATGCTAATTAATAGAAGTTGGTCATTTTTTTTTGCCTCACTTAAAGCTTCATTTCCCCACGGAAACCAATTTACAGGGTTTGTAGCATGCTGTTTAAGATATAAACTGGTTTCATCAGCTAATTTATTTTCCATTTTTTGAGCAATAATACTATTTAAAGAAAATATAAAACACAAAATCAATCCTTTTGCTCTTATAGTTTTTAAGTTGACTATTTTCATCAAATAATTTTTTTCTAATTTAAATATTTATTATTCAATCTCATTTATGTTCGGTCTATTAAATAAAATATTTAAAATCAGTTTTACGGTTTTATTAATAAATATAAGTTTTGGACAAGAAAATATAGTTAAAAACTTAAGTTTCAAAGTAGATAGTTTAATTAACTCGAGTATTAATGAAAAAGCTTTCCCAGGTGGTCAAGTTTATGTAAAAATTGGAGATGAAATCGTAATAAATAAATCTTTTGGATATCATACTTATGATTCTATTGTAAAAGTAGAAAATGATCATGTCTATGACTTGGCTTCTTTGACTAAAGTTCTAGCCTCTACCCTTTCAATAATGAAAATATCAGAAGATTATAACCTTGATTTAAACGAACCTGTCTCAAATTACATAACAGATTTAAAAAAATCTAATAAAATAAACACAACATTTGTTGATGTTCTAAGTCATACTGGGGGATGGATTCCTTACATAAATCATCATTATTTACTAAAAAGAAAAAACGGAAAACTTAAAAAAAGTATTTTAAGAAATAAAAAAAGTAAGCGTTTTAACATAAAAGTTAGTGAAGATTTGTTTTTAAGAGAATCTTATCATAAAAAAATATTTAAGTCAATAAGGAAATCCGATTTGAAAAACCCTGGAGATTACCAGTACTCTGGTCTTTTCTTTTTTTATGTCCCAATAATTGTTGAGAAAATAACATCTAATAATTTTGAAGATTATTTAAATACTAATTTTTATAAAAAAATTAAAAACAATTCTATTGGTTTTTATCCTAATGATAAATCAAAAGTAGCCCCAACTGAGTTTGATAGTTTTTTTAGAAACTCCTTGATTCAAGGAAGTGTGCATGATGAAGCCTCGAGTCTTTTTAATGGTAAATCTGGAAACGCAGGGCTATTTGGAAGTGCTGAAGGCATTGGTGAGCTGATAGAACTTTTTGAAACTTGGAATTTTCAAAACTCAACTCCAATATTAAAAAAAAATACAATAGATCGATTCACTTCTTATGCCTCTCAAGATCTAGATGTAAGAAGGGGCTTGGGATTCGACAAACCCAAAAGAGGAATTGAAGAGGTTTACCCAAATAAAAAATTATCCAAACAGAGTTTTGGTCACACAGGGTTTACAGGGACTTTTTTTTGGATAGATCCTAAGGTGAAATTATCTTTGGTTTTTTTGACCAATAGAGTGTATCCATCAAGAAAAAATGAAAAATTATATGAAAAAAATATAAGGAGTAAACTTTTAGATATTGTATTTGAAGATTTAAAAATCACAAAAAATGACTAACTTTTCCACATCTTTTTAAAATTAAAATTTCTCGATTGAAAAAATCAATATTCATTAAACATTTTGTGGTTCTTATATTTTTGTTATTTCACTTTAATGGGGCTGCCCAATTAAAAATTGATAAAGAAGATGTTAAAGAATATGGTTTTTCCTATGAAAAATTAAATGAACTAGACTCTGTTATGCATTCATTTGTGGATAATAAAGATTTTTCTGCAATTCAAACAGCAATTGTAAAAAATGGTAAAATTATCCATTTTGATAGTTATGGTTATTCTGATATTTCTGAAAAAAAGAAGCTTGAAAGAAATGATATTTTTAGAATTGCTTCTATGACAAAACCTATAGTTTCAGTGGCTTTAATGATGCTTTTTGAAGAAGGGAAATTTCAATTAGATGATCCCGTTTATAAGTACATCCCTGAATTTAAAAATCTAAAAGTTAAAAAAAGAAAGAAGATAAAGCCGTTAAAAAATGATGTGAAAATAATTGATCTTTTAAGACACTCTGCAGGCTTTAATTTTAAAGGGCCTGAGGATTACAGAAAAGTCATGAGCATGAGTTTAGAAGAGTATTCTAAAGAAATTGTCAAAACCCCTTTAAAGTTTGAGCCAGGGACTACTTGGTGGTATAGTTTTTCCACTGATATTTGTGGATATTTAATTGAGGTATTATCTGGAGAAAAATTAGATGTTTTTTTAAAAAATAAAATATTTGATCCTCTTAAAATGGAAGATACTTTTTTTGAATTACCAAAAAAGAAAATAGACAGNTTAACCACTTTATATGTAAAAGAAGATGACAAAGAACTAATCTCTTTTGACAATAAATTAAATTCNCCTTTTATAAATAAAGTAATTCTATTGAACGGTTCCGGAGGTCTTCTTTCAACAACAGATGACTATTTGAAATTTTGTCAAATGCTTTTAGAAAATGGCTCTTTAAATAATCAAAGAATAATTAGCTCGGAGACTCTTGATTTAATGAAAGATGATCATTCACTNGGGCTGAAATACAAATATTTAGCTTTTGGTAAAAAAAAAGGATTTGGACTTGGTTTTGAAGTTGTTAAAGAAACGGACACTAAATTTGGTTCTAAAGGAACTTTTGGATGGGGCGGTATGTTTGGTACATATTTTAGAATTGACCCGGTTGAAAACATGATATTTATTTACATGACCCAATCTTTTGAAACCTATAAACTAAAATTATCCGATAAATTTAGAGCACTTGTGTATGAATCNATTTTAGAATAGAATNATTACGTTTTCAACTTAGACTTTAATAANTTATTTTGTTCCTCTAACAAAACATTCATTCTTGTTAATAATTCTATATTCTTTGGNGTTGACACGGATTTATCTGTAGGNTCTTCTGCCTTTTTATTTAATTTATTAATGAACTTAACAACCATAAAAATAGTAAATCCAACAATCANAAAATCTACTAAAGTTTCAACAAACAAACCGTAATTTATAGCTACTTCTTCTATAACCTGATTCCCTAAACTGTCCATCTCGCTAGCTCTCAATACCATTTTCTGACTTTCTAAATTAACTCCACTAGAAAGCAAAGAAAGAGGNGGAAGCAAAATCTTTTTTACCAAAACATCTATAACTGAATTAAAGGAAGCTCCAATTATTATTCCNATAGCCATGTCTATCATATTTCCTTTTACTGCAAACTCTTTAAACTCTTGTAATAATTTCATATTAAGTTTTTTTATTTTGATTTAGAATATATNTTTTGATGTGATTTAAATCCAATAACACCCTCTTCTTGATCTCTTAATATTTCTAATTTTTCCCCCAATTCACCATTTTTTAAAATTCTTTTAAAAACATC
>JGI24540J26637_10000615_pt1 | contig 15148 bp, 12 predicted proteins | sample NorSeaMetagenome_FD_26637 | JGI IMG/M metagenome (IMG submission 26637)
AAAGGTTGCATGGCATAAACTGATTCTGCTATCCATTTATCATGCATTTTTGGCCAGGTATTATAAATTTTCCCCCCATCAAGCCCAGCAACGAAGGCTCCATATATAATTTGAATTACAACTACAATCATTAGAAGAGATGATAATCTATAAAGTTTAGATTTAAAATGAATTTTATCTGGATAGATTAATTTTAGAGCAACCCAAAATGTATATGAAAATGTTAAGAAAGCTGTAATCAAATGTGTTGCAAGTCTAAAATGACTTACATCAGGATTGTTTACAAGCCCACTTTTAACCATCCACCAACCTATTGCTCCTTGCATAGCTCCCATAAAAAAAAGAATAGTACATTCAATAATTAAGCCTTTACTTAATCTTTTTTTTATTAAAAAATATATGAAAGGAATAATAAAAACTAGACCAACAAATCGTCCTAATACTCGATGAATATACTCCCAAAAAAATATTGTTTTAAATTCACTTAATGTGAACAAAAAGTTTTGTTTTTGATACTCTGGATATTGCTTGTATTGGTTGAATGCCTCAACCCAATCAGCATGATTTAATGGAGGGATTGCTCCAATAAAAAGTTTATAGTCCACCATTGATAATCCAGATTCAGTTAATCTGGTTATTCCCCCAACAATGACCATCATGAAAATCAGTAAACATCCTGATATTAGCCATATTATAACTGATATGTCTTCTTTCTTCACAGTATTAAATTTTAATATATGTAATAAGGGGAGATCATTAAATAAACAACAACTCCAGTTACAGCAACATACAGCCAAATTGGAAATGTAATTTTGGATATTTTTTTATGAGCAGCAAATTCTTCTTGGAATGCTCTAACATAGCTTATTAAAACAAGCGGGATAAGTGCAATAGATAATAATATATGAGATAATAAAATAAAAAGATAGATATACAGTGAATTTCCAATTTCTATATTTTCTTGTAAATCTCTAATTCCATCTCTATTTATATCTCCGAAAATTGTTGAGTTCGATGTCATATGATAAGCGATATACATAAGAAGAAAAGCTAGCGAAAGAGCAATACATGTTTGCATTAATCTTTGGTGTAGTTTAATTTTTTTAGATTTAATTGCTATTAGAGCAAGAACTAGTAGGACAGCAGTAATGGCATTTAGTGAAGAATAAATCGGTGGTAGAAAAATAGGTAATTCATAATCTACTCTTACTCCAAATAAGATAGCAACAACTACAGGAATTGCAACTGAAACAATTTTAATCCATATGCTGTATTTGTTTTTACTTTCCATTATTTTAACTTAATATTTAACTCATCAAGTTGTGCACGATCTATTGAGGAAGGAGAATCAATCATAATATCTCTTCCAGAGTTGTTCTTTGGGAACGCTATAAAATCTCTAATGCTTTCACTACCACCTAATATGGCACATAATCTGTCAAAGCCAAATGCAACACCTCCATGAGGTGGAGCTCCATATTCAAAAGCTTCTGTTAAGAATCCAAACTGATTTTGAGCTTGTTCATCTGTAAATCCTAGATGTTTGAGCATTAATTTTTGTAATTTTTTATCATGAATTCTTATAGATCCACCACCAATTTCATTACCGTTTAAAACCAGATCATACGCATTAGCTCTTACAGCTGCAGGATCATTTTCAAGTTTTGTTATATCTTCTTTTTTGGGTGATGTAAACGGATGGTGCATGGCATTGTACCTATTTGCTTCTTCATTCCATTCTAAAAGTGGAAAATCTATAACCCAAAGTGGAGCAAATTCTTCCGGATTTCTAAGATTTAATAATTCGGCCATATGTAGTCTAAGTGCCGACATTGCTTTTCTTGTTTTTTCTTTTTCACCAGACATAATTAGAAGTAGATCACCTTTTTCACATAAAGCTTGCTCAGCCCATTTTTTTCTACTTTTTTCATCAAAAAATTTATCTACTGAAGACTTTGAAGTCCCATCATCATTAAACTTACAGTAAATTAGCCCGGAAGAACCAACTTGAGGACTCTTTACATAATCTACTAATTTATCAATTTCTTTTCTAGAAAATTTAGATCCTTCTTTTACATTTATTCCAACAATAAATTCAGCTTTATCAAAAACTATAAAATCATTTCCCTTGCAATCATTAGTTAGGTCAACAAATTTCATTTCAAATCTAATGTCAGGTTTGTCGGATCCGTATAATTCCATTGCTGTGTCATAAGTNATACGAGGAAATTTATCTATATNAANANCTTTAATCTTTTTTAAAATATGGCGAGTCAGCCCTTCAAACGTATTTAGAATATCTTCCTGCTCTATAAAAGACATCTCGCAGTCAATTTGAGTAAATTCAGGCTGCCTGTCTGAACGAAGATCTTCATCTCTAAAGCATTTAACAATCTGGTAATACTTGTCCATGCCAGCTACCATTAAAAGTTGTTTAAATGTTTGTGGTGATTGAGGTAGTGCATAAAACTGTTGAGAGTTCATTCTGCTTGGAACAATAAAATCTCTAGCCCCCTCCGGGGTAGATTTTATAAGGTAAGGAGTTTCAACTTCTATAAATCCTTCTTGATTTAAATATTCTCTTGTACAGGCTGAAACTTTATGTCTTAGAATTAGGTTTTCTTTAATTGGCTCTCTTCTAATATCAAGGTATCGATACTTCATTTTTAATTCATCACCTCCATCAGAATTTGTTTCTATTGTGAATGGAGGAGTTTTAGAGGGGTTCAAAATGATTAACTTATTTACTTCAATTTCAATTTCTCCAGTTAAGATATTTTTATTTTTTGATGATCTCTCAATAACTCTCCCACTAACTTGAATAACAAATTCTCTACCTAATTTTCTTGCTTGAAGGCACAAGTCTGAATTTGTCTCTAAATTAAATACAAGTTGTGTTATCCCATATCTATCTCTTAGATCTATAAAAGTCATTCCACCCAAGTCTCTGGATTTTTGTACCCAGCCTGATAGAGTAACATTCTCATTGATGTTTTCAAGATTTAATTCTCCAAGATTATGAGTTCTAAGCATTTTACTAATTTATTTTAATGCAAAACTACAAAAATGACTTATAATATCATCTATATTTGTTACATGGAAATAAATTTAAAATCTGATGAATATTTTATGAATCAAGCAATTGAAGAGGCAAAAAAAGCACTTGATCTTGATGAGGTTCCAGTTGGCGCTGTAATTGTTTGTGATAATCAGATTATAGCAAGAGGATATAATTATGTTGAACATTTAAATGATGTTACTGCACACGCAGAGATGCAGGCATTTACATCCGCATCGGACTATTTAGGTGGGAAGTTTTTAAATGAGTGCACTTTATATGTCACATTAGAGCCCTGTAGTATGTGTGCTGGAGCATCTTTTCTGACTAGAATAAAAAGAATTGTTATTGGTGCTNTAGATAAAAAAAATGGTTTTAGTGCGATAGGAAAAAAAATTCTTCACCCTAAAACTAGTGTTATATTTGGTTGTCTTGAAAATGAGTGTGTTAAATTACTCAGTGATTTTTTTAAAGATAAAAGAAAATAAAATTAAATTTGTAAAAAAAAATAAATATGTATCCTGAAGAGATTTGTACCCCCATGAGAGAAGACTTAACTAATGTTGGTTTTGTTGAGATGAAAAGTTTAGAAGATGTAGAGCAAGTTTTAGAAAAGAAAGAAGGCACAGTTCTTTTAATGGTTAACTCAGTATGTGGTTGTGCTGCGGGTAACGCAAGGCCAGCTGTAAAAATGACTACAACTTTTGATAAAAAACCTTCAGTTTTTGCTACAGTTTTTGCTGGACAAGATATTGGAGCAACTGCTAAAGCTCGTGAGTATATGCTTCCTTATCCTCCATCATCTCCCTGCATTGCTCTATTTAAAAATGGTGCATTAGTCCATTTTATTGAAAGACATCATATTGAAGGAAGACCTGCTCAGATGATAGCAGAAAATCTGCAAAATGCTTTTAACGAATATTGTTAAAAATTAAATAATTTTTTCCTTCTTTTTTCTATTATTTTAAGGCCATTTAATTTCGTAATGTTACTAGATTGTATAGGTAATTATATCATTTGCTTCAAAAAGCTTAATTTTTTGTATCTTGCCGTTCTTTAAACAAACATTTAATTATTAGATAAGATGAAAAAAATATTCTATATAGCTTCACTTCTATGTTTTAGTTTTGTTTCCTTAAGTGTAAATGGTCAGGTTACCCTAGATTCAGTTATTGTTACGAATCCAATTAATTGTGCTGGTGATTTTGCTGATGTTGAAACATATATTACTCAAACTAATCCTCCTACTGTAATTCAATTAAAAGCATTTAAGTTTACTGGATTTGCTTATTTGCCTTACTTGTCAAGTAGTCAGACATCAGGAACAAATGTTATTCTTAATGGATTTGAAGCAAATGATTATGTTATGCTAATGGTGGATTCAATTCAATTTATTACAAATTATCCTGGCCCTCCAGGCTCAGGTCTTTCACAATTATTTTTTACAACTTCAGATTTTGCAAGTGCCATGGCCGATACGGCATCAGTTCTTGATTCAGCTAACTTTACAGTTTAGGTAAAACACAGCTAAGTGCATTAACTAATACTTTCATGACTAACCTGTGCTTTGGAGATTGTGATGCCTCAGAAATTATTTCAGTAAGTGGAGGAACTCTTCCTTACACTTTAAATGGCTCAATATTTACTGGCAGTGATACAACATTAATAAATTTATGTTCAGGAAATTACTCTGTTGTAGTTTCAGATGCTAACGGATGTTCTACAAACACTAGTCCAACTAACTTTCTTATTTCTGACCCATCACAACTTAACATGTCTGCTATAATAAATTCAAATTATAATGGTCAAGATATTTCATGTTTTGGTGATTCAGACGGAGAGATTTTAGCTTCTGCAACTGGAGGAACTCCTTCATATACTTACTCCATTGACGGATCAAATTACTCATCTAGTCCAATGTTTTCTGGCTTAAGTTCAGGTGTTTATACTATTTCTTATTTAGATGATAATAACTGTTCAAGCTCAGAGAATATTACCCTCTCTGATCCTGTGATTCTTTCAGGCTCTCTAGCTCTTACTCAACCAGTTTCATGCTTTGGTGTTTGTGATGCAGAAATAATTTTTTCTGTTGATAATATCCAAACTGGTACCGCTCCATATACTTATTCAATAGATGGAGGTGTAAATTTTCAAAATAGTTCAATCTTCTCCTCTCTTTGTGGTGATGCTAGCTATGATGTGGAGGTTAACGATGTAAATAATTGTTCTTATTCTCAAAATATTAATGTTACAGAACCAGCTTCTATAACTTTTGGAAATAGTACTTCTGACTTTAATGGATATGAAATTAGCTGTAACGGAAATAATGATGGAGAAATAATTCTTTTCTCAATATTAGGAGGAACCCCTAACTACGCATACTCAATTGATGGTGGTCAAAATTACAGCTCTAANACAATTTTTTCTGGATTAAGNGAAGGAAGTTATAATGTGGTTGTAATTGATGCTGCAGGATGTACTGCTACNAGCTTAGTTACATTAGATGCTCCATTGCCCTTTACATTATCTTCTGTAGAAACAAGTAGTATCTCTTGCTTTGAAAGCTGTGATGGAGGTATTATTGCTGTTGCAGGAAATGGAGTAGGAATAATAAGTTATGATTTAACAGGTTTTTTAACACAAACCTCATCTGTTTTTAATGGTCTTTGTGGAGATATATCATATGGAACGTATACTTTAGATGCCTCAGATGAAAATAGCTGCTCAGCTACTACAAATGTTAGTCTTAGTGAGCCATTAGATTTTGCATATTCTGTTGATTCTTTNGCAAATTTTTGTGGTACTTCAACAGGTGAAGCCTCTATTATTATNACGCAAGGAGGTACTCAACCTTATTTTTATATTTGGGACGATATAAATAATCAGACTACTTCTACTGCTACTGGCTTAGATGCAGGTATATATACTGTAACTGTTACAGATAATAATGGTTGTTTATTAGGAACTGAAGATATTATGGTAGATGATCAGGATATGACATTATCATTTACGACTACACCTCCTTGCAATAATGGTGGTGATGGTTCTGCAACTGTTATTCCTAATGGTAATCCAGGATATTCTGTTCTTTGGTCTAATGGTCAAACATCATTTACGGCTACTGGATTAAATCCAGGTTTTTATTCGGTTCAAGTTACTGATATTTACTGTACAGTTACTGACAGTATTGAAGTTCCGCAAAGTGCAATTGTAAGTGTAAATCTAGATACAATAAATTCAGATTTATTAGTTGATTGTTATGGATATCCATCCAGTGGCGTTACTGTCAACGCTAATGGTGGAACAGGAGCTAACACTTACATGTTTTATATTCCAAATATCTCTCCTAACTCCTCAAGCTTCCAATGTATTTACTGGATTATTTGCTGGTACATATCCAATTTACACATTTGATGGTAATGGATGTTCCGACAGTGTTATGGTTTCAATATCTGAGCCAGATGAATTAACTTTTTCAGTTTATTCATCAGATGTAGGCTGTTATGGTGATACAACTGGATCGGCATATGTTGATAATGTTGATGGCGGTCAGTCTCCTATACTTTTTCTTGGTCTAACGGATCTTCAAATCCTTACGTTTCATCTCTTACAGCCGGGGATTATTATATTACAGTTTTAGATGATAATGGCTGTACTTCAAATCCAGCATCAATTTTGGTTACAATTAATGAGCCAACTCCTTTAATTACATCTACTAGTGTTTTAAGTAATTCAAATTGTGCTGGCTCACAGGCTATAGCTTCTGGAGAAATTGAAATTTTAGCATCAGGAGCAACACCTGGATATTCATTCCTTTGGAGTAATGGTGAAACCTCTTCAATAATTTCTTCTTTATTGCCCGGAGTTTATACAGTGGCTGTGTCAGATGATGAAGGTTGTGTTTTAACAGATACTGCTGAAATCTTAGCTGGATCTAACCCAGAATTAAATGTAATTGTTCAAAACGTAAGTTGTTTTGGAGCTAACGATGGCATGATGTTTACTTCTGCAGACTTTGGTACACCCCCTTACAATTTTAGTGCAGATGGTGGAAATTCATTCGTTCCTTCTGGCACTCCTTTTGGGCCAAGTGGTGAAGCTTTTTACTATATAACTGTCGTTGATTCTATTGGATGTATCGATAATGACTCAATTTTTGTTTATGAGCCTGAACTTCTTGAAATTTTAAATATTGATGTTCAGAACATCAGTTGTAATGGAAATATTGACGGAGAGTTAACAGTAGTACATTCTGGAGGAAATCCAAATATTACTTATAGTTGGAATGATATAAATAATCAAACAACATCAACAGCTGTAGGATTATCTGTTGGAACATACAATGTAATTATAACTGATAGTGCCGGCTGCGCTGATACATCAGGATTCGTATCAATATCTCAGCCTGATAGTCTAATTATTACTTCAATTAGCTCCACAGATGTTAGCTGCTTTGGATCTAACGATGGGTCTGTTTCAGTAGCTGTTGGAGGAGGTGCATTAAATTATTCTTATGATTGGTCATTTGGAGGTATTGATCAAACAGAGACAACAGTTAGTGCTGGAAATTATAGTGTAATTGTTTCAGATTCTAATGGTTGTTCAGATACTTCCAATATTATTGTAGATGAGCCATTACAAATTATTGCGTCTTATTCTAGAGATTCTGTTTCATGTTTAAATGGGTCTAATGGATCAGCAACTGTTTTTGTTAGTGGTGGTCTTGCCCCATACTCATATCTTTGGGATAATGGAAGTACTTTAACTAGTGCAAATAATTTATCCTCCGGATTTCATCATCTTGTAATTACGGATGCTAACCTTTGCCAAGTAATTGACAGTGTAGAAATTTTATCTCCATTATTTGATATTTCAATTGACTCTTTAAATATTAATGATGTAAGTTGTTATGGAGCAAACAATGGTTCATTAGAAATCATTGCATCAGGAGGAAACTATCCATACCTGTACTCTAATACTAATGGCTTTAATTTGCAATCTTTAAATAGCTTTGTTAGTCTTTCTCCTCAGACTTATATAATATACGTAGAAGATAATAAAGGTTGTTTTGATAGAGATACAATTAATCTTACACAGCCAGACTCTTTATACATTGATACAACTATTTTTAGTAATATTCAGTGTTTTGGTGATGCTAATGGCTCAATAGATGCTATTAACGCGTCAGGGGGGACTGGTTCTTATACGTATTCTGTTAATGGTGGTTTTCAATACAGTAACACCTCATATTTTAATGGATTTAGCGCTGGAGTTATAACAGTAGAGGTTTTTGATGCAAATAACTGCGTTGGCCAAGATATTGTAATTATTAATGAGCCTAGTGAGTTATTTGTTGANGTTAATATTTCTGATTGGAATAATTACCAAATCAGATGTAATGGGGATAGCTCAGGCTTTGCAGACTTTGTTATTAGCGGAGGAATTGCTCCTTATCTAAAATCATGTATCAGTAATAATGATACATTAGTATCTTCATATAGCAGTAACGTAACAAATTTAACTGCTGGTCAATATAGTTTTGTTGTTCAGGATGGCTATGGGTGTGTTTATCAAGAATCAATTTTATTTCTTGAGCCATCAGCGATTGAGCATAATTTTATAGCTAACCATATAACTTGTGATGGATTAGACAATGCTTCATTAATTGATTCAGTGTATGGAGGTGTCGGATCAGCCAATACTTACTCTTATTTATGGGATAGTGGAGAAACAACATATTCACTCAGTAATCTTTCTGCTGGAANATATTCGATAAGTGTAACTGATGAAAATAATTGTATATCAGACTCTAGCTTTACAATAAATAATAATAATGCTTTAAGTGCTGTTGTAGACATGAATATTACAAATGAAGTTAGTTGTTTTGATTTTTGTGATGGAGAGATAGGTATATTAGTTTCGGGCGGAATACCTAATCTGAGCTCTAGCGGAAGTGCAGAGTATAGTTACCAATGGAATGACACACTTTTACAGACTAGCTTACAGGCTATTGGATTGTGTGTAGATAATATCTTAAATACAACAAGCTATACATGTATTATTTCCGATTCTCAAGGCTGTAACGATACAGTTTCTTATGTATTATCACAACCGGAGAAGTTAATTGTAACAGCTTCAATTTTAGAAGATGTTTTATGTAATTCAGGAAATAATGGAAGTCTTAATGCTAGTGTAACTGGTGGAAATGGTGGAGATGAGTTTTACTGGAATAACTCAACTAATTGGAATCCTAGCTCTTTAAATTCTAATTTAATTTCGGGAAGTTATGTTGTAGTTGCTAGAGATATTAATGGTTGTCTTGACACAACAGAAATATTATTAGAACAACCAACAGAGTTAGCTATTACTGTTGAAGAAAAAGATATCAGTTGTTACGGTTTCAATGATGGAGAGATTACTGTAAATACTTCTGGAGGAACGCCAAACCCTGGAATACCACCAACGTATAACTACTTATGGACTCCTGGAGGTCAAACTACTCAAACTGCTACAGGTTTATCACCAAATATTTATTCTGTAACTGTTACTGATAACAATGGATGTTTTATTCTTAGTGAATCTATTAATATAAGTGAGCCTACAAATCCACTTGTAATAAATGTAGATTCAATTGATGAAACATGTGCTTTAAATGATGGAGAGGCAAGTGCAACAGTCTTGGGAGGAACTCTCCCTTATACTTACAGCTGGAACAACGGAGAAAATACTTTATCAATTAATGGACTAACACCAGGCACATACACTGTTGAAGTTTTAGATAATAATGGTTGCCAAGTTTCTTCTTCAACAATTGTTAATGGAGTAAGTAATGTCTTCTTACCAGGAAACTTAAATACCTTGAATGAATCAATCTGTTTGGGTGAAGTTCTCACTATAAATATTGAAGAAAGACCTGGACTAATTTATTATTGGCTTGATGGGTTTGCTCAGTCAGATAGAGAAGTGAGTCCAGCAATAACTACAACATATACTTTGGAGATTACTGATCCTAGCTGTGCAATTCCTTATTTAGTTGAAGCCATTGTTAATGTAAATGATGTTAAGACAATGATTTCATCTAATATTTCAGCTAGTGGAACAAACNCTACAATCAGTCTTGGACAAGAGNTAGAATTATTTTCAAATAATAATAACTGTGATACATGGGAGTGGTCATGGGATGATCAAACTAACAATAATCAAAGTTTTTATGATGATCCCATTGTGTCAACTTGGTATACTTTGAATGTAGATTCAGCAGGTTGTCAAGGTATTGATTCCATATATATAGTTGTAGGAGTTATGCCATATGATGCAATTACTCCTAATGGAGATGGAATGAATGACACTTGGGAGATTTTAGATATTAATAGTTATCCAGATGGAACGGTAAAAGTATTCAACAGATGGGGTGAAGTAGTTCATGAGTGTTCTGGAGGTACAAATTATATCCCTTGGGATGGAACATATCAGGGAGAATTGCTTGCTGTGGGTACTTATTACTATGTTATTGATTTAAACAATGGTGACGAACCACAAACTGGCCCAATTACAATTTTAAGATAAAAAAAATNATGATGAAAAAAATTACTCTTTTAGCTTTAACTTGTTTTCTTAGTGTAGTAATACATGCTCAACAACTACCACAAATAACACAATACATGATGAATAGTTACGTAGTTAATCCTGCAACAGCAGGTATGAATGACTATTATCAAGTTAGAACAAGTATAAGAAATCAATGGGCTGGTATTGCTGATGCACCAAGCACAACTGTTTTAAGTATTTATGGAAAACAGAANGCAAATGTTGGATTAGGAGGTGTAGTGTTTAATGATCAGGTAGGGCCAACAAGTAGATCAGGAATTTCTGCTTCTTATGCTTATCATTTTACAATTAAAAAAGATTTAAATCTTGCCTTAGCTCTTTCTGGAGGCTTCACACAATTTAAAATTGATAAAAATGGATGGAATGTAAATAATACTAATGATCCATTAACGCAAGGAGATATTATTGTTCAATCAGTACCAGATGCAACATTTGGTCTTAATCTTTATACAGATAAATGGTATCTTGGACTTTCTATCCCTCAACTTTTAACAAGTAATCTTAATTTACTTGATAATGATTTTGCGGATAAACTAACTTCAGATCAAACTGGTAACCTTTCAAGACATATATTTGTTTTGGGGGCCTATACTCATGAATTAAATAAAAATTGGAAAATAGAGCCATCAGTTTTATTAAAATCTGTAGAGCCTATGCCAGCACAAATGGACATAGGTTTAAAAGCAATTTATGATGATAAACTTTGGTTTGGAACAGATTATAGAACTAATGGTGATATAGCAGCTTTGGTAGGTTATTCTATTCAAGATAGATATATGATTGGTTATTCATATGATATCCTAAATTCAGATCTTAGTGACTATTCAAATGGTTCACACGAGTTTATGTTAGCTGTAAAGTTCGCACCACCTTCAAAGACACGATAAAAGATATAAAATTAAAAACCCTCCATATGGAGGGTTTTTAAATGTTGCATGATTATATCTCTGGAAAGAAATGCAACTTAAAACAAGTTTCAACGATGGCACAAATCTAATGTATAAGACAAGCAAATAAATATTATAATTTTTTACATATTAACATACATTTGTTAACCTTATTATACAATACATGAAATCACTAGATATAATTTTTCTCTTTTTTTTACTTAGTAGTTGCTTTAATACTGAAAAAAATGAAGATAAATTAACCTTTGTTAATTTAGAGGCTAATGATTTTCTAGCAGAATATAATGCTGAAAATTCATTAATATTAGATGTTAGGACAGCTGGTGAGATAAGCCAAGGTCACATAGAAGGTGCAACGTTTATAGATTTTTACAGCGAAAAATTTGAAGAGAAGATAAAAATTATTAATAAGGATTTAAATATTCATGTATATTGTAAGAGTAGTGGAAGAAGTAAGAGTGTTTCAGAGAAGCTTATCTCATATGGATTTAAAAATGTATTTAACTTAGATGGTGGATTCGATTCTTGGAAGAAAGAAAAGAAATTTATTATAACTGAATATACTAATAAAGAGCCTGAAGAGTCTGTAATATATAATTTAGACTCTCTTAATTACATAATAGAAAATCATACAACTTTAATGTACATTTACACTAAGTGGTGCAGTCCTTGCCGAAAAATGTCACCTATTATTGATCAAATAAAATCAGATTTTAATAATCTTAAAGTAATTTCTATTGATGCAGATATTTACCCTGAAATGCTAAAAAGATTTCAATCATCTTCTGTTCCTACAATTTTATTTTTAGAAGATAGTAAGGTCTTATGGAAAAAAAACGGCCTCAGCTCATACAAAGAATTGGTCGAATCAATAAATGAAGAAGTATTAGTTTTATGAAAATAGCAATACTTGGAACTAGAGGAATACCAAATAATTATGGTGGATTTGAACAGTGTGCTGAAATGCTTTCGGCAGGTTTAGTTGCCAAAGGTCATAATGTTACAGTATACAACCCAGATTTTCATCCTTATAAAAACAATAATTATCTTGGGGTTAGTATTAAACATATTTACAGTCCTCAAAATAAGATAGGAACTTCTGCATCTAATTTTATTTTTGACTATCTATGTCTTAAGGATGCGATAAAAGAGGGTTATGATATTATTCTTGAACTAGGACTAATAACTGCAGCTCCTTCAATAATTTTTTGTCGAAAAAAGGGAAACATAATTGTTACTAATTTAGATGGGTTAGAGTGGAAAAGAGCAAAATGGAATCCAATCGTTAGATTTATAACTAGAAAACTTGAACGTTTTGGAGTTTATTTTTCCAACTATATTGTTGCTGATAATATTGGTATTAAAAACTATGTATTTGAACAGTATGGAAAAGAATCAGAATTCATTGCATATGGAGCTGAAAAAATAAATATTCCAAATAAATCACTAATCAGTAAATATATAAATGTAAATGAGGATTACCTTTTAACTATAGCAAGGTTAGAGCCAGAAAATAATATTGAATTAATTTGTGATGCTTATTTACTTTCAGATCTTCAAAGCCCTTATTATATTATTGGAAATGTTAATACAACATATGGAAATTTTCTAATTAAAAAATATAAGAATTCTACTATCATTTTTTTGGGAGCAATCTTTAATAAGGATGAGCTAGATTCCTTTAGGTATTTTTCAAAACTATATATTCATGGACATTCTGTTGGAGGCACTAATCCTGCNCTTTTAGAAGCAATGACTGCAAAATCTTTTATTTTGTGTCATGATAATAAATTTAATAAATCTGTAATTGCAAATGGGGCTTTATATTTCGATAGTATTGATTCGTTAAAATTAATTTTTAATAATTCAGATATATACCATCAAAAAGAGAAGTTTGTTAAAGAAAATTTAGAAAGTATTGAGGAAAACTATAGGTGGAATATAGTCGTGGATAAGTACGAAAATTATTTTAAAAGAATTTTAAATAATAAATAAGTCTGATGATATTGCATCAGCAAATAGCATTCCTTTATTAGTCAGTCTCACATTGTTTTTTTCCAAAATAATATTTTTATTATCTATCCATTTTCTTGCATTTTTTTTAAAGTGAGATACAATGTGTTGATCAAAATTATTTTCTAAATAATCTAAGCTAACACCCCAAATAGTCCTTAGAGAGGTTAAAGTATATTCATTGTATTTTTGTGTTGGTGATAATTTTTCTTCATCAAAATACTTTTCGCTATTATTTATCAAAGTTATATATTTCAAATTATTGGAAATATTCCATCTTCTGCTCTCGCCATTATAAGAATGAGCTGAGGGTCCAATCCCTAAATATGCTTTGTCTTTCCAGTAGGATGTGTTGTGTTGTGCAAATTTATTTTTTCTACAAAAGTTAGATATTTCATATTGCTCATATCCCATTTTTAGAGATTCTTCTTGTAGAATTTTAAAATGATTTTCAGCTTTTAATTCAGAAGTTGGCTGAACTCTCTTCTTCTTAATTAGGTAATTTAGCTTTGTGTCTGGCTCAACGGTTAGTGCATATGCAGAAAAGTGATCTATCTCCAACTCAAACATTTGGTTTAGATTTTTTTTCCAAGTTTTATCTGTCTGATTTTGCACTCCATATATTAAATCAATACTCATATTATTAAAGCCACACTCCTTAGCTAATTTAATAGAAGAAATTGCTTCTTTAGCATTATGACTTCGGTTCATGAAAATTAGGTCCTCATTATTAAAAGATTGTATTCCAATACTCAGCCTATTAATTCCTGCTTGCCTTAATTTATTCAATTTTTCTTTTTTAATATCATCAGGATTAAACTCCATAGTTATCTCAGCAGTTTTTTTAACATCGAATAAAGAGTAGATTTTTTCTATTATATTAATGATGTGTTTTACATCAATTATTGATGGAGTTCCGCCACCAAAATATATACTATCAATTTTTTTTGTCTTTAAATAGNTTTTTCTTTGATCTAATTCTATAATCATTCCACTAACTAACTCTTCAACATTATCTTNTTTAGTTGAAAAATGAAAATTACANTAATTGCATTTTTGTTTACAAAAGGGCACATGAATATATATACCAGCCAAATAGTTTGTTTTTAAAATGTAAATTTAAGCTTATTCTATAAACCTAGAAAGATGTTCTTTCTTTGGGATAGAGCACGAATTTCTTTTGCCAAAATATCTATATCTGTTTTTTGCTATAAAATCATAGATAAAATCTAAAAAGATTTTAGGTATAATTTTAAAAATAAAAAATACTTTAAAGAAAATATTTAGAGATGTAATTATTTGGATTGCAGCATCTGATTTTACTTTTATTTCATTATTTGATAATAAAATTATTGAATCAATTTTCTTATTATTTAACTTATATAATTTAACTATCTCTTGCCCTTTCTTTCCCGAAATGGGGGAAAATAAAAACTTTTTCTTCTTGTCAATTAGGATAATTAAATTTACAAATGAATTACACATGTTACACATTCCATCAAAGAATATTATATTATTATGCATCAATATTTATAATCTAATTTCTATTGTAGTGTAAATA
>JGI24540J26637_10000618_pt1 | contig 15133 bp, 1 predicted proteins | sample NorSeaMetagenome_FD_26637 | JGI IMG/M metagenome (IMG submission 26637)
AAGTACCTTTTCACTCACTTGTTTCCGCCACGGCCTTTGACACCTTGCTAAAAAACTGCCATCAGCCACCTCCTCGTCAACTTCATCCTCACCACTAAGGTTAATAGACACAGACACGGAAACAGGCGTTTGCGAGTACGAAAACAAAACCATTTCGGTTGCCGCAGGTTGTTCTGATGCATTGAGCTCGCAGGGCTCAGGAGGTCTTGGGAGAAGTTCTGGAGTAGGCACGGCATCCTTGTGAAATGGATTCGTTGGCATTATGTGCTCTACAGGCTATGAACTGTATAACGAAGGTATTGGAATGCGACTTTGTTGTGTGTTTTCTTGGCAGTTAATAATCTGTTGGAGAGGAACTTGTTACATATGCACTCACACCGCCTCCCCTTGGACCTTATTTATCTACTAAGTCCTCGCTACGCTTGCCACTATCAACGCTGGCCACCACTCAACTCTCGTACCAATAATAGAATAGACTGTAGCTTTCATTATGATCTTCATCTTTATTATCTTTTCTGTTGTTTATTTCTATTTCTTGCGCTCCCCGCAGCAGCCCTAAGGCCACCATTCTATGGCGGTTCGCACACATCTATTTAATTTATCACCCACAGTGCTCGCTACGCTCGCACAGTTCACTTCTCTCCCGTCAAATAGTAGATCCACGCAGGTACATCCTCTCTTCCCTCGCACCTGACGCTCAATTTCGCGCTGACTTTAACCTCGCCGCGCTTTCCTCCCTCCTCCTCGGCCTTGAGGTACTTGACCTGCACGCCCTTGCTTCCCCTCGCTGGGATGTTGACCACACCTGCGTTAACAGTGAACCTTGGGTCGTCTGTGACGAACGTAAAGTCCATGGCGCTGTCAAACACGTTCCTGAACTCAATGTCCTTCGTCCCGCTGTCGGCCATCTCGAAGGGACCCTGGGGAAGCTGGGGCTTGCAAACTCCAACCAAGGTGCAGCTGTACTCCCCAAAGTCCTTGCTCTGAACCTTCAAGACATCCCTAACCTCCCCGATGGTGCTAGGCTCGAAAGAGACCTGTAGCCTGACGTCCTGTCCTTCCCAAGCATCCTCACTGGCGTCGACCTTGGTGGCCTTCTCGACGTCAAAGTACTGAGGCTTCTCCACAATGTTGTCAAAGTTGGCGCCAACCTTGTTGAACGCCTTAAACGTGAAGGTCTCGGTCTGCTTGCCCCCCAGAGGGCATTCAAACCTGAGCTGGTGGGCGGCGCTGGGAGGCATGGCAGTGAGCTCGAGGTCGTACTTGTAAAGCCCGAGCTCCTCAATCTCAAAGCTCAAGCTCGCCTTCTCCACGCTGGCGGTGGGAACGAGAGGACAGTACTCAATCTCGAAAGTTCCCTCCTTGTTTCCGGCCATCTCTCCGATGCGCCTAAGGCGCACGAATTCGTTGTCGCACTTCCAGAAGTTGTCCCTGAAAGTGATTCCCTTGTCGGCACCCAAGGGGTTGTCGATCGTCAAGATCTTCTTGGCAACCTGCCTGACGGGGGCCTCGAGCTTGAACAGCTCCTGTACCTCCGACGGTCCGACCTCGACCGCAACCTCGTGGAACAGGTACTCCCCAGTCTCCACGTTGGTGAACTTGACGAGGGCGGCCCTGTTCCCCTCCTTGTAGCTGAAGAACCTAAGGGGGAAGTCCCTTGTAGCCATGCTAGGAACATCAATCTGGTTGGCACCTTGGAGGAACGTGGAAGATCCCTCCGCCTCGTCAGCCAGGGTGATATCAACCTTGAACTTCTGGGGGTGCCTCAGCCAGTTCTTCACAGGCAACGGAATTGTGAGCATGCTCTTGGCGGCGGTCTTCTCACCGACCCTACCCTCGGGCTCAGGCTCGCCGGCCTCTCCCTCGAGGTGGTAGAGCAAAGCGCTGCCGTTAGGCAGCGAGAAGAAGAGGCTTCCCTTGTGCTTCGCCTCCTTCTTCACAACACCATACTCCTCCTCCTCCGCCGCCGCTCCATCATCTGCAGGAGCGTCCTGCCCGCCAGTCATACTGAGAGGGAAGTACGCGACCTTGTAGTCAACGCTACCCTTTCCGGGGACACTGATCTCGTCCATGCCGAACCAGTGGACTCCCTTCATAACCGGCGTGAGAACCCAAACCTTGTCAGTGGGGTTACTCAACTTGACATTCTGTTCGAAGGTCTTCCTCGCGTTACTCTTGAAGCTCAAAGTCTGAATGGTATCATCCGGCTGGGGGACGCAGCCTCCGGAGCAAGTCAGGGTGATGGGATCGCTCCCGTCGACAAGAAGCTTGATGCCCTCCTGCCTGATATCGTCGCTCATCTCCTGGGGGTGGAAAGCAACATCGAACGCAAACTCACTGTTGGGAGGCACGTTGGCGTCCAGCGGAGTGATGCTGAAGTGCTCACCGAAGGTTCCATCAAGCCACTTGCACCTTGCGGGCATGTCACCAGTGTTCTCAAAGTTGAGCTTCCTGATCCTCTTGCTCCCAGCCATGACGACACCAAAGGGAAGGGCATCAGTCTCGAGCATCACCTCGAAGCCCGTCGCACCGCCGCTCATGGTAAGCAGTTTCCTCGTCTCACCAGCGTACCTCACGAGCAGCTCTTCAGTGAACTTCACGAGCCTCTTGACGGGGTTGAACGTCAAATTGATCACGGTACTCTCGAAGGGCCCGAGAGTAACGGGTCCGGCAGGGAAGTACATAATATCATTGTACTCGAGTTTCTTCTTCCCGAAGCCGACCTTGTCCTCATCAACGATGTTGAAGGTCATACTCGCGGCACTCCTGTTGACAACCTTAATATTGCGGCTGACAGAGTTATCCTCGATGACCGAGCCGAACTGCACGTGGCTCTGGTTCAGGTCAGCCAGGTCAAGCCTGGCGTACACACCCTTTCCGCTGATGTTTACCATCTGCTTGCTCGTTCCGTTGACCAAGAAAGGCACCTGGAACGAGTAGTCCTTCATCTCCCTTGGTGCGAACAAGAAGGGAATCTCGAGCGCCTCTCCAGGCTCAAGGACAGTGGGCTTGCTCTCGATGCTCAAAGCTCTCTGGCTGACAAAGGCGCAGTCGATGCTCAAACTATTCTCGACGTCCCTGTTGGTGACCAAAAGCACGCTCTCAGCAGGCTCCAACGCCGCCCCAGGGGCAGTAATGAACCTCGCCCCGAAGTCGAACTGGGTGAAGCTGAAGTGCAGGTTGGGCCTGACCCCGCTGCCACCGATCTGGAACACGTAGTCGTACCTCCCTGCTATCGTGCACACGAGCTCGATGCCGTCCAACATGGTCTCAGTGACTGGCGAGAATTCCAAAGTGAACTCAAGTTTCTCACCCTTCTTGAGACTGCCGTTGCTCTTGGCACCAAGGATCTGTAGCATGGGGTTGTTCTTGTTCTTACTCCAGCTGTAGTCGACGTTGAACTTTCCGGTGTTGCCGATGCTGAGCTTCTTAACAAGCTTTTCGTTCAGGTGAACATTGCCAAAGTCAACGAAGTTGACTCCTCTCCTCTTGTCAATCATCTCCCTTTCTCCGTCACCGTCGTCCCCGGCACTCTCCTCAGTGAGGACAAGCTTGCTATGCACAGAGTAGCCCTCTCCCTTCAAGTTCAGATTCAAAGCGTGAGGCTTCTTCCTGATGTTGCACACCAAGTTGTAGTTGTGGAACTTCTCCTCAGCGGGGGAGAAGTTGATGGTGACTGGTATCCTACCATTGGGAGGCACTAGACCACTCATTGGCATGATCTCAAGCACGGGGCGCTTGAAACCAGGGAAGACATCTCCGGCCCCACCCATGCTCATGGCATCGAAGCTGAAGCTGAAGGGTAAATTCTCGTCGTTGACAATGTGGATAGTGTCGGTTGAAAGACCACCCAACAGCTGAGCACCAAAGTCAAGCCTCTGACGGTCGAAAGCTACTACAGGCTCCACGACATTTCCAGCAAAGAGGAAAACCTCATCAACGGAAGTGCCCTGGATCGAAAACTTGTAGAAGGACTCAGCGATACCAACATCGTCAGGAGTATATTCGAAAACCATTTCGCCCCTCTTTCCAGCCAAGATCATTCCCTTGCCTGTGACACACCTCCAGGCGGGACTAGGGTTGCCCAAAGGAACCCACGTGAAGTCGTAGTTGTTGGAGGTGGGATTGATCACGTGGAAGCGCTTCGTGTTCCTAACCCTCGTACCTCTGCTCTCCATCTCGATAACCCTAACGGAAGACGCCTCTATCTGGCCAAAGAGGCCTAGCTCATTGCGCTGGTTGGGCTGACGGCGAGACAGATAGTCGTTCTGGTCCGCGAGCTCAATGTGGACAATTGGCCTGTTGGACTTACCCCTAAGGCTAACGATCAGCTCCTTTGGCCCCTCTTCGGTTTTGACAAGGGAAGGCATGTTGCACCGGGCGAGGTAGCAGAAGTCATCGACCTCAACAGGCGCGAAAGTGACAACAAACTGCTGGTCGCTCTGGGCAGGGATAGCACCCTCACTAGGCTCGATCGTGTAAGGGCAAGGGATGGGTGGGCGGGCTTGGCGGGGCGCATCAGCAGGGCGAAGCATATCTGGAACGTTGTCAAGTCCCCAGTTGAAACTCAGCTGGGTGTCACCCTTGTTGCTAACAGTGAACCTGTGGATTCTCTTCTGGAACATGGCTGTCGCCTTGAACATGACAGATCGAGTCTCGCACTCAAATTTGGTGACATCAGCGACGCCGGTGCACTTGAGAGGTTGAACCTGAGGCTCACCAGTCACAGTGCTGGCAGGTTCAGCAGTTCCAACCTCAATCATCTGGACTCCATCGACAACATCAACAACCTTGAAGGAGAGCGCGGGAGCATCTTCTCCAACCTCAGCATTCTTCGCAACCTCAGCAGCTTCCTCCTCATTGGCCGCCCTCACTTCCTTCATGCTGTCGTCCCAGCCAACAACGGCAGGCTCAACAGTGACCTTTTCGTCACCCTCTCCTTCGCTGTATTCGATCTTGATCGTCGTGAACTCAATACTCTCGGCAGTGTACGTCTTGTTTTCTCCGCCAGTAGAGAACTTCGCTACAATATCCTTCGCAGAGTTGGGAGGAAGGTGTCCGGAGGAAGGGATGAACTTGAAGTGGTCATGGGGCTTGAATTCGAACTTAAGGGCCTCACCAACCTGGGAGCGAATAGAGAACGCGATGTGACTGCTAGGGTCGTCCGAGTTCAGGTCGACCTCATCGAACTTGAGCTCATCGTCATCGATATCCTGAATAATGGCATCGTTCGAGAAGCAGGCACCAGTAAGCTTGAGCGTCTGGGTCTCGTAACTGTTATGCATCACCATCATCTTGATGAGAGCATTCTGCTCTTCTGCGTAGACAGCATTGGGCTTGAAGAAAACCTGCAGCTGCCTCTGTTCCCCGGGCTCCATGGTCTCGCTGCCGTTGGCCTTCAAGAAGGAGAAGCAGTCACTGTCATCCATCTCGAACAGAACGGTGCATGGCACGACACCGTCGTTGCTGAGGTGAATGGGTAGCGACCTTGACTTTCCAAGCTCCACGCTTTTAAAGGGCATGAGGAGCTGTCCCTCCTCATTGGCAGAGGAGGGCAGGGTGACATTGACGCAGGGGAGGGTTCCAGCTCCGGTGAGATCAAAGGTGATCTTCGATCCGGTGGAGCCGTCAGGCTTCTCCTGAGACTCGTGGGAGTCCGCAACGCTTGCCAAGAAGCTGCAGCGGTACCCCTTCATCTCCTTGGGGCGGAAGTAGACAGACACATAGCGGTACTCATGAGCAGGAATGTCCCAGCTTGCAGGCTGAATTACGAAGCAGTCAATGTCACTAGCTTCACCACCGTTGCTACCAGCGAGCTCGAAGGATACGACAGAGTTCACCTTGGTGGGGTTGGTGATTCTGAACTTCTCCACGGTTCCCTTGTCCGCCTCAGTGGTGCTACTGATGACATTTCCGTAGTCAAACAGGACATCCTCTTCGGCAAAGACCGCCTTGCCGATGGCGTTGCTGTTACCGGCGGTCTTGGAAGTGGTCTTGTTGTTGGCTCCAACTTCACCGAGCTCGGACATGCTGCCAATCACAGTTTGCTCCTCAAAGATGCTCCTGAAGTCATTGACGACGATACCAGGGAAGCAGGACTCTCCAATGCACTCGTACACCGACGCGTTGACCACATTGTTGTCGGCCTCATCACAGCCGCTGATGAGAATCTTGAGATCCTCCCTGTAAACCGAGCTGCCCTTGGGGATGAACTTGACCTCGATTCCCGTGGACTGACCGGGCTGAAGGACACCGCCCGAAGGTGTGACGACGAATTGACCAATATCCTTAGGCGCGTCAGAGGCAGCGCCACCAGGGGTGTCGCCCTCCTTCCTGAGTCCCTCAGGAGTGGCGGCCACGATGCTTCCCTTGCTTGCATCGTCAGCCTCTCGCCCAGTAACGGCGAAGGTGTACTCGAAAAGGCCCTCGTTCTTGAGCTCGAATCGCCTGGTCTTGGGCTCTTCGTTGTACTTAATGGCGCCAAAGTTCAAGCCGCGGGCAGGCTGGAGGCGAAGGCGAGAGAAGTGGGAAGTCACCGAGACAGAGACAGTGAAATTCTCGACGGCTTCCCCGGTGTGGGGCTCCGAAATGACACACTTGATGTCCCTGTTGTTCTTTAGGGACACCTCCACCAAGGAGGTGAATGTCAAGGTGATCTCAGCCGCAGCGCCTGGCTCAATAGTTCCAGTGGAGGGCTCAATTGTAAAGAGGTGCGCAACTCCAGGGCGTCTGAAGCTGAAATCGTACGAGATCTCGTACTTGCCCCTGTTCCTGAGGCTGAACTTGTGGCTAGCAGTGTCCCCGACGCGAAGCTTGTCGAAATCGACCACACCATCGTTTGAGTCATCATCCTCCTCGAAAGCCACAGCCTTGATACTGTAGGCCTCAGCCTTGATAGAGATGGTTGAGGAGTATCCACGGTCGGCCTGCTCGGACTCGAAGCCACCCTCGGCGTCACTCCAGTGGACGGTGACGGAAGGGTTGAGCTCCTTCTCCTCAATAGCAGAGAAGCCGACAACAACGCGGGCCTCCTCTCCGGACATCAGAAATCCCTGAGTCGGAGAAATCCTGAACTCGTCCAACGAGTCAAAGTCGGAAGCATCAATCTTCCACTCGAGAGGAACAACACCATTGTTGGTGATGACGAAATCCTTCTCCTCTGACCTGTTGAGCAGGAGCCTGTCAAAATCAATGAGAGGCTCCGCCCTGATGACCTTGGCCTTCTCGACAAGCTCGTCGGCCTCCTTTTGGACCTCAGGGTCTACGGTAGGGGGAGGGACAACCTCATTGCCCTCCTCGTCGACAGTGGGCTCAGCAGGAGGGGGAAGAAGTTCCTCAGCACGAGTTTCGAGGAGTTCAGCCTCGTTCGTCCACTCTCCAGTTAGAGCAACAGTGGGCGCTGCACCGAGAGCAGAAACATCGAACTTGGCCTCAAAGGGAGAGTCCTTGAGAGTTGCCACAAGAGAATCCTCGAAGAGAGTGCTTACCTCCTTGGGGAAACTCCAAACCTTCACCTCCGCGGTGTCGCCCATCTCAAGTTCGAGGTGAGCAGGATCCACGGTGAACAGGTCCTTGGAAGGGTGAGGTTCTGTTGCCCTAGACGACTCAAAGAAGAAGTCGATAACAGCGGGGAACGAGCCATTGTTGGTAATTCGGAAGTTCTCACTGTTGGTCTCAAGGGTAGTAGACACAGCGAGCTTTGCCTTTTCGTCGGCGTCGTCGGCAACGGGTTCCTTCAAGAATGATTCCTTCCAGGCGAGCAGGGGCCCGAACTCGTAAACTTCCCTCGACAGAACGAACTTCTTGGAAACAGGAGGAGCCTCAAAGGGCCTCGTCTTGATCCTGTTCATGAAGACATTCCTAGGGTCCTCGTTGATAGTAGGTACCTCACAGTGACCAACGCACGGCAGGATGAATGGCCTCACGCCTCCTCCAACAACCTCAAAATTGAGCGCTGAGTCCAACCTGAAGATTTCCTCAGAATGGAACTTGACAACGAACTTGACGGAAGAGTTGGCCTCGACGACCCACCTCCCCTCCCTGGCAGCCGATGCATTCGTAGGGGGAGCATCGGGATACGCGGGGGCGGCAGCATTGGGGTCTTCAGCACCTTCCTCAACGAAAGGTAAGATCTCAAATCCTTTCTCCTCATTGAAGATGGGGGTGAGCTCCATGCGAGGGAATGGCCGCCTCATAACCTGGCGGATAGTAGGGTTGGGGATCAGAAGGGCTCCAGGAACTGGAGGCTCAATGGTGGGCTTGGGAATGGCCTGAAGGAAGTCACCAAAAGTAGAGTCGATGGTGCACGCAGGTTCCTCCTGGGTAAACTCAAGCAATCCCTTGACAGGGATCGGCTTGGGTTCCTCAGTAGTAGGTGCCTCCGAAGCTTCTTCAGGGGTACCCTCGGTGGCGTCGGTGGGAGTCTCGGTCTCCTCCACCTTTTTCTCATCCTCAACGACCTCCTTCTTCTCCTCAGCGGCGGGCGCCCCTTCGGCGGGGACTTCGACCTTGAACATGGGCTTGAAAATATTAGTAGCGGCCTTGTAGTCGAAGTAAGTTGTAGCAGGGACGACAGGTTCCTCGGAAGCGGCTGCCTCTTCAGGGGCCCCTCCCTCGGTCTTGGCTTCTTCCTTGGCCTCCCCAGCCTTCTCCTCACCCTCAACGGGCTCAGTTTCTTCCTTCACGCCACCGATAATTCCATCCTCAGTCGTCCAGACGCCCTTGAGCCTTGCGACCAAGTCGATGGCACGCTTGTAGCGCCAGCCCCTGTTGGCCTCCCTAGTTGCCCAATAGTGCCTCTTTGCCTGCTCAGTTAGCATGAAGAGGTCCATGTCGTCAAGGTCGACGAAGTTCTCGACGTCATCATCAGTGACAGGAAGTTCTGTCATGTTGGTCATTGGCGTCATGGGGGGAGCATTCTTGTTAACCTTGCTGGGAGCCTTGGCGGGGGTTGCCATGGGATCCTCATCTTCCTCCTCGGGGAGGTTAGGCTCCTCAAGCGGAAGCTCACCATACTCTTCCTCGAGCTCACCAATATCCTCAGTGGCCTCAAGGAACAGAGCCTCCATCTTCTTGGCGTATTCCTCCTCGTTAAAAACGAATTCGACCATGGTTGCGTCAGCGACGACCTTCTTGAGAATGGTAGCAACCTCCTGCACATCAAGGTACTTGCTCTCGAGTCCATCAATAATGGACCCGAACCCGCAGTCAACTGACTCGATTCTCCACCGGAAGACCTCCTCAAGGAGCGCACTGCCAGGACCGGAGGGATTCTGAATCGCCTCGAGCTCCAGCTGGGCGGCCGAAGGAGCCGCCTCCTCTTCAGCAGCACCCTTCTTCTTCTTGCCACCAGCGGTAGCTTTCTCCTCAGCCTCAGCAGCAATCTTGGCCTCAAGCTCGGCAATCTTGCCCTTCATCGCCTTCTTCTCAAACTCCGTGCTGGTTCCCAAGGAAACTCGGACCTTCACTCCGAGATCCGAGTTCTTGATCGAGGCCATCTCGACTATTTCGTCAATCTTGAGAACAGGGTAAGAGAACTGTTTGGAGAGGCGATGGGAAATTGTGGACTTTCCAGTAAGGGGAGCACCCACAACGATGTAATCGGTCGCTTTTCCCTCACTTCGAGCAGATGGGGCGAGAGACCAGCGTGGGGTAGCAGGGACAAGCCCAGCATCATCGAATTCTCCGTAGTCATCCTCGTCCTCTTCCTCTTCCTCCTCGGGAGCAGGTGGTGGTTCCTCTGCAGCCTCTATGGCGGCAGCAACAACTTCCTCCCTGGCTTTGATGCGCTCCCCTTTAGCCTTCTTTTTCTCCTCCTTGGCGACGATCTTCTCGTACTCCGCCATGATGTGAGGAGGCAGGGGCTCTCCAGGGGCCCTAACAGGCAACTCCATTATGCCATCTTCACCGTACCCTGAAACCTTCATTAAGATCTCCTCCTCGGTCGAATACTTCTGGTCGAAATCGACAGAGTAGACCTCGACAGACTTGGAAGACTCATTGGTGAGGGTGATGACCTGAGTGGTTCCCCCCTGGGTCTTGGGCAGAATAGGTCCAAACTCAGCAAGAGAAGGGGACAAGGTGAGGTGCACCTGTTCGCCCATTCCTGTAAAGAGGATATTCTTCGCCTTGTTGCCGCTGGCAACCTTGAGGGGGAGCTTGAGAGCATGGGACCTCTCGTCGACGGGGACAAACTCGACTGAGACGTTCGTGCACTGACCGGGGGCTAATAAACCGCCGCGAGGCTCTATCTTAAAGTTGAGCTCGTCCTTCGTATTTCCCATAGCCTTTTTAAAGTCCCAGTCAGCATTAACTGGAGAAACATTCTTCAACTGTAGGTAGACGCGCTTAACACATCCAACCCATACCGGCCCAAAGTCGAGGTGTTCTTGGGACACAGTGAGCTCCGGGACGGTCACAATTGCGCGGAGGATGATAATCATTGAAGGTCCGTTCTTGATGTCTAGGGGAACGATGACCTCCCTCTCTCCGAGAGCAAAGTTTTTCTTAGCGGAAAAGGTAACATTGAAAGAGACCGACTGGTTCTCAGGAAGCCTCACGACCTTTTCGGGTTCAAGAGAAAAGCCGGTGCCGGCGAGGACGTTCTTGTCGAACACCCAAGAGAGCTGGCCGAGGGCAGATGTGTTTGTGATCTTGAAGGTCCTCTTGCGGGTCTGGCCCAGGATGACGTGACCGAAGTTGGAAACGTGGCGGGCAATGGTGAAGGGATCCTTTTTGGCCTTCTTCCTGGAAGACGCAGTAGAGGTGGCGGTGGAGGGTTTCTCGAGGCTGGGAGTGTCGTCCTTCTTCTCTTCTGAGACTATAGCAGGGGCGGACGTTATGGCATTTGGGTTCTCCACTGTGGCACCCCAGTTAACAGGGACAGCCTCGCCAGTAAGATGTTTCATGAAAATCAGGCGGTTCGCCTCCATCTCAATCTCCTGAGGAGATGGCTCCTTTCGATTGTGGAAGCCCGTCTCAAACTGAGGGAATGCATCCAAAACAGGGAAAGGGTTTGCAGCCGAGGAGCCAGGGCGGGAGCCTGGAATGGTCCCGCGGGTTCCAGGTCGCGATTCACCGTAGGAAGAGGTGGATCCGGGGGAAGATAGCATTGTTGCGCCGGTCATTGGCCTGGAGGAGGTGCCGCCCATAGTCGAGGCAGTAACAGGTGGGACGAGATTCGTGGGCACGTTCGAAGTAGCGTTGGGAGGAGGTGGAAGGGTGTCCTCCTGAGGGACGAAAAGCTTGGGATCAGGGTCCACAAGGTTGCACCTTGCCTCCTCGAGCATCTCGGGCCAAGAAGGAAGGCCGGAAGAGAGAAGAAGACCCCATGGGTTGACGTTCTCATCACGGGGAAGAGTGACACCCAACTGACAATATATTCCCTCTCCGTACACAGGGAACTCGACAGGGTCGAAATGGGCAATCTCTAGGACGAGCTTCTCGAACACCTTCTCGGGAAGGCCTGGCTTGAACTTAACCACGATCTTCTGCTTCTCGTTAGGGAAAACCTTTCCGGCCGGGTGTGAAATCTCAAAGAGATCAGCACGCGAGACAAGCTTGTTGGAGATGGTGTAGTTGAAGGCCACCTTTCCAGTGTTGATAATGCTGAATTCGCGCTCCTCACACTTGGTGTGGAGAACCTTGCCGAAGTCGACAAGGCTACGATCGAGCTTGAACCCAACCTGAGAGGCCTCACCAAGAAGTGTGATCTCGTACTCGGGTCCACCCTCAACCTCACAGACAGTCAGGCCCTTGAAGCGCCTGTTGCTGTGACCGTAGTACACGAATTCAATGTCCTCCGACTCACCAGGACGAAGGTAAGAGCGAATGGGAAGAATATCGAAAACCTGGTTCACGGGGATGTAGGGCTTCTTGGTGGTCGCCGTGCCCCTGGCAGCATCCTCATCCTCAACAAACGACCAAGAGAAAGCTGTGTCGACCTTGGAAACGTTTGTGACCTTCACCAACATCGTCTTTGTTGTGTCATTGAGCACACATCCAAAGTTGATGACGGTGTACTCGAAGTCAAGGTTAGGGAAGCTAATGTCCCCCTTGAGTTGGATGTTGTCGCGTTGAGGGTGACCCTTATACACGGCAGTGAGGGCGGACTCTGCGATGTGGGACTGTCTATCGGCCTTGTAACCGGGGTCGAAGTCAACGTTGATGGTCGCTGACTCTTGAGGGGCCAAGGAGTGCTCCCAAACGTCGATAGTGTAAGGGATCTGAGCCTTGAGGACGAAGTGAAGGGGCAGAGGCGTCCGGTTTGTCATTGTCAGGGGCTTAGTGATGATCTCGATAGGCACATCCTTATCCCATGTGTACGAGTAGTCCAAAGCGGGCACGGAAAGGTCAAGAAGGGGGTTCATGAAGTCCGCCTTAATCTCAGTGTCAAAGACGATGCGGGCCTGCTTGTCCTTGAGGACCTTCGTCTCGAGGAGAAGACGCTCCGAACAGAGCCCCTTGTGCTTGGAGAAGCCAATGAGGTGGAAGCGGATGTGCGTCCTCGGAGGCAGCTCAATCTCAGGAGGGTTGACGATGAAGACAGGATCAAGGGAGGCTTTCTTCTTCTTGTCGGGCTTGCCATCTTCCTGCTTCCTCTTTTTCGATGACTGGGAGAGCATGCGGTCCTTGATGGTCTGGTTGATCCACTTGAGCGACTGCGGCCGACGTCCTTTGTTCTCGATGGTGATGTACTTTGAGCACTGCTGGTTGGTGAAGGTTGCACCGAAGTCAATGACCTTGAGATCCTCGTGAGAGTAAAGGGTCGTGCCCATTCCCTTGGCTGACAGCTGGACCATGAGGTTCTCGCCCTCTGTCACAATGATGTGGAGCTGGTCCTTGTGGATGATGGTGTCGTCGAGGTTCGCAATGACGTTAACGGCGACCGACTCGTGGGGGGAGAGAACGCCATCGCGGACGTCCACCCTGAACTTTGAGCGCGCGGACTTCAGGAAGATCTTGAAGGGTGCCGGGATCTCCGAGTCATTTCTCATGACAAGGGGGCGGGGGTCGTCAATGAGGCAGGTTGTGGAACCCCACTTGATCGCCTTACAGGGGAGGTCCTTGTGAAAGAGGGAGATCTTCGGTCCGACGACGTTCGCGACGATGGAAGACTGGAGGGGGGGCTCAACGGAGCCAGATATTTGCAGCATGAGAGGGAGGCGGAAGTTCCCTAGTTTCTCTCCGATCGTCCTTATCTTAACCTTCGTCTCCGAGTTGGGCGGGACCGACCCGACGGGCGGGATGGCCTCGTACGATGCGATCTGGAACGTGGATGGGTCCTGCGCTATGATTTCGTACTTTGCCGATAGTTCCGGGTCCTCGTTGACGAGGACGAGATCCTGGGTGTAGGGGAACCGGACGAAAGTGTCCCCGAACTCGACCTCCTTGTTCTTGACCGTTATCTTGGGAACCTTGCAGTCGGCAATGATCGGGAGGGAGAGGAGGTTTTCGCCTACGCCCTCAATGTCTACAACCAGGGAGTACTCATACGCCTTGACGGTCGTGGAGATCAGGTCAATTCTCACCTCCTGCTGGCACCCAGGCTCCAGGGATCCGGAGGACGGCTCCAGTGAGAATTCCTGCTTGACGAATGCCCCGTCCTGGGGAACAGAGAGCTTGTAAGTCATGGGTATCTCCGAGGTGTTGTAAAGCATGAGTTTTTTAGAGTGCAGAAACTCGTATGATATGAGCCCGAAGTCGATGGTGTCGACGTCGAAATAGAAGGTCGGTCCGATGATGCATCCCTTGAACTTGCACTTGAGTCTCTCGTCAGAGCCGTGGAGCTTGAACTCAAACAGCTCCTCGAACTCCCCGAGCTTTGCGGTGGAGCAGAGGGATATCTGGATCGTCTGGGATGCGTCGACGGACAGCGATCCTGAGGACGGGGAGAACGTGAAAATGTCAGCGAAGGGGGTGTCTGGTGCTACTACTAGGCTCCAATCGCAGGTGATGTCGCCGCGGTTCTCGATTGTGAGCTCGTAGCGGTGCATGGAGTTGACGAAGAGGTCCCCGAGGTCAAGGGAGTCGAAGGTGAGTTCAGCCTTAGGGCCGACCCCGGTGGATGAGACCCAGAGCGGCAGTCTCTGTTCCCTTCCAACAACGTCCAGGAACGCCGTGGTCTTGTACTCCGCCGAAACGTCCGGTCTGAAAGTGACAGTGACCTCGATTTCGGAGTTCGCCCATATCTGCCCGGACATCGGTTTGATCTCGTAGTTGTCGTTGGTGAACTGCATGTCGTCCTCCATAAGCGCGTGCTTGAGGTGCCTGTACTTCTGCCTAAGCGCTGCCTGGGCGGCGCGTACGGCAGGAGGCACCATGCTCTCATCGCCCGAAAGGGATCCGTCGGACTCGTTACCGTCCTTCGCTGGGATTTCTCCCCCCTCCTTCCCCTCCTCTACTACCATGATGTTGTTTAGGTTGTCGTCGATCTCCCACTTCGTTCCCGTGAGGTTGAATTTCTCGTTAAGTTCGTCTTCCTCCATCTGTTGCATTTCCTCCAATTCCTCAAGGAGCCTATGTCTCTCCTCCTCCTCCTCCTCTGGGGTGTGGAACGCCCTCCAGTTGAAAGAGACTGGAATCTCGGACTTGTTCACGACCTTCACAGTCTTCTGGGAGCTCAGGGATATGTAAGCGGGCTCGAGGTCGACCGACGGTGCGCTCAGGAAAACCTCAACGTTCTCCGCCGTTCCCTTTAGTGATACGTAAGAGGTGGTGTCCTGTCCTGCGTACTGGATCATGAGCTCACCCTCAAACTCCGAGGAGCTCTTGGGGGTGAAGGTAAGGGTTACCATGACGGTCTGACCGACCTCAACGAGCCCATCCGCGGGGCTTGCCCCGAATACCGAATCGTCTGACGTGCTGAGGATGAAGTGAGCCTCGCAGGTTCCAACGTTCCTCACGATAAGGGTCTTCTCCATGGTGTTCTTTACGGCGGTTGGGGGGAAGGTGATGTCGTCAGGAAAGTCCAGCACCGGGCGGGGGCCCATTGCGTAGACTGGGATTATGAACTTTTCCCTCTCTGTACGGCAGACTAGGTCCACCTTGTACTCACGGCACTCCTGAGGCTTGAACTGAGGTGGTGGGAGGCGGAAGGGGGGGGGAGGAAGGGGTAAGTAAGGAAGGGGAAATG
>JGI24540J26637_10000620_pt1 | contig 15120 bp, 15 predicted proteins | sample NorSeaMetagenome_FD_26637 | JGI IMG/M metagenome (IMG submission 26637)
TAAACTGAACAAAATTTTGAGTAAGAAAATTAAAGATATATGCTTGCTGACATACTCCACAGCTATCTGTTAAAGAAGTTCCATTTACAATTCCATTACAATCTGTTATTGGGAAGGTACATGATCCGTTATCAACTAATGCTAGTGGATCATAGTTCGAAGCTAGTGAATCAGTACAACCAAGTGGTGGTAGTAATACAGCATCAATTACATGNATCACTCCATTATCACATATTATATCAGCAACAGTTACCATAGCATTATCAATGTGTACAGATCCACTTACTGAATCTATAGTTACAGTTAAATTTGATCCTAATAATGTTTGTGCAACTTGTCCATTAAACAAGGTGTTGGACATTACAGTATCACCTAATACATGGTGAGTAAGAATACCAGTAAGTTGTGGTAAGTCACTTAATAAAGCAGCAATAGTACCTGAAGGTAATAAATTAAATGCAGAATCAGTTGGAGCAAATAAAGTGAATGTTCCAGNACCTGAAAGGACACCATCNAGTGAACATGTATCTATTGCTATTTCTAAAGTTGTATGATTAGTAGAATTTACTACAATATCATAAATTGAATTTGATTGACTAAAAACACTATTAGAAAAACAAAATGCTACTACTAAAGTTAAATAAAAATTTTTCATTTTTTGATATATTATTTTCTACAAATATACCAAGAAGTAAATAAAAATTTGACAGAAAAAAACTAAAAAGTTGATAAAGATTTAAAAAATTGAACAACTATAATTACAAGAAGCAAAGCTAGCAGGAAAAGTACAATACCTAAAAAAGTAAAAATTGATATATTTCTATCTTTATTAATTCTCTTTTTCTGAGAGTCAATAAATTCTTGCTGTAAGGATTGATTAGATATGTTATTTTTTAAAACAGCCTCTGAAATATCATTATCTAAAGTAATATAAATCTTACCATTCTTTCGAATTGTATCATTGTTATTTTGTAAGACTGGAAAAGTTGCAGAACATACAAATGGGAACAAAAAAATAATAATAAATAAAAAAAATTTCATAATTAAATTGAATCAATAAATCCTACCGTAGCAATAATAAGAATTAACACCCATAAGATTACAATTATTCCAATAATTTGCCAAAATGTAATTGGAGTTTTTACAGATTTTTGATGATTTGGAGAGTTAGTAATTAATGCTTTGTTTCTTAATAATCTTGCTCGATAATCTTTTATATTTTCATTTGGTAATTTAAATATGGATAGCGAATCTACTCCAACATCAATATATCTTTTACCATCAATAATAATAGTATCATTAATCTGTAAAACAGGAAATGATGCAAAAGTCATTGCTGGAAATATCATTAAAATAAATAATATTAATCTTAAAAACATATTCAAATTAAAAGAGAAATTTTCAGACTACTATGCATAGCATAATATTTTAGAGATTAAGAGCCTTAATAGTTTCTGATAATGCTAAAGCAAAATCTTTGTGTTGAGTAGCATCCCAATGAATACCATCAATTGTATTTATTTGAACAATTTTAGAAGCATCTAAAAAATCTATACATAATTCATGTGATATATCTTTGTATAATGAAGCTAAAGCCATTGCTTTATGATTAGTATTAATAAAACTATCTAAAATAATATCAGAATTTTCCTCAATATGTGTGGGTGATATTAAAAGTAAAGATTTACTATTAAAACATTCGTTTGAAATAATAGACTGACATACTAACTTCATATCTGAAGCAATCTGATTGGCAGAACGATTAAAATTACTTTTAAGGTCATTAGTTCCAAGCATAACAACTATTAAATCTAATGGGTAATGACTCTCAATAAGACCAGGAAGTAAATCCAATGAACTTCTATTTTTTCTAAAGTATCCTAAATTATACTCCTCCTTCTCATCAATATTAGTGGTTCTTCCATTTAAACCTTCTTCAACAATATAATATTCACTGCCTAAATATTTTTGAAGAAGACCAGTCCATCTTTTATCTCTAGAAAAACGAGTTTTTGTAGCAGGATCATAGCCCCAAGTATTAGAATCTCCAAAACAAAGTATACTTTTCATATTATTATTTTTTAAAAAACATCTTCAATAAACTAGTATCTTACTATGTATTAGCTAAAATTGAACTTGATTATAGAAATTTAAATAACCCCTTCTTTAACTATATTACCTTCATTATCCCATATTTGAAATGGCCCCTCAGCTTTACCATTTTTAAATGTTTGAAAATTCTTTTTCTTACCATTTTTAAACCAAAACTTTGATGTACCATTCTTTTTACCATTTTTAAACTCAATCTCAAAAATCATGATATCATTCTCATAATGACAACTAAATCCAGTAAATAAAGTATCATTAAGAAAATATGTTTGATAACCATCTACCTTTAAGTTTTCAGGAAAAACTCTTAATATATTGTCTGTATTAGATTTTATATTAGTAGTAATTTCTTCACTTATAGTATTTGAATCAATACTAACTATTTCTTCACTTAAAGCAGTAGAAATATCTTGATCTTTAGTTTCGTTTTTATTTTGACTACATGATAGAAAAAAACTACTTACAATAATTATAACATTAATATTTTTTTTCATCTTAATTTTTAGTTTATTCATTTTCATTTTAGTTGATTATAGTTTATATTAATTAACTATAAATTCTTTAGTTATTACATTACCTTCTATAATTAATGAAATAAAATATAAACCAGATTTTAAGTCGCCAACACTGATTTGCTCATTAACAGCGGTAGAAAAATAATTATTAGCTTTGGATTGAGAAACTTTAGCCCCTATCTCGTTAAATATGATCCATTGGTAATTATTAGAATTTATAGTATTAAATGAAAGATTTAAATTATCTCTTGTTGGGTTAGGAAATATATTCATTTTAAAATCATCAACTAAATCATTATCAGCGTAAAGCAATATATTAGGGGATGTTAAATTAATTTGATAAACACCATTTCCAAATGTTGCTACTACTAACAAGCCATCTGATGATCTATACTTGATATCCTCAACAATAGTTGAACCAAATTCTTGAGCTCCTATTTGTTGCCATACAGTATTTTCTCCATCTAGATCTCTTGTTCCAAAAAGACCAACAGTAGTTCCTACAAGGTATAAAGTATCATTATCAAATGGGATGATTGCAGCTGTTCTACATGATGGGCCATTTCCAGATCCAGAAGGATTTTGTTCTAAGTTTCCAGCAATCTTATTCCACGATTGACCACCATCTAAACTATGAAACAAAGAATAGACACTATAGTTAGAATAAACACATATAATCTCATCTGCGTTTGATGGATTTATAGCAATATCATGAGTATAAGAATTGGATCCCGTTGGTGGTCCTGTTAAAAGAGTTGCAGGAGGATCTCCAATATGAGCATCATCAATTCTAAACATATATTTAGANGTAGTACCAAAATATAAAATATTGGCAGGGTCAGTGGAAGTAGAAATTGTTGATATCTGTAATTGAGTTTGTAAAGAATCACTGAAATAATCCCAGCCATAATCATCCTTTAAATTTGAACTATTATATGGAATACTATTTAAAGAGTTATGTCTCCATAATTTATTTTTCTCTGCCCAATAAATTATATTATCGTTATTCTCGTCCATAGCTAATGGATTTTTCCACATATAATTTGTACTATCACAAGATGCAGGATCCATTCTTTGAAAAGCCATTTGAGCTCCAGTATTATCCAATTTCATTTTATAAAGTACTCCTCTTTGAATAGCCATATAAAAGTCTTCTTCATTATCAGCAATTCCAGCTAGCATTCCATCTCCATTAAAAGGCATTTTCCATGTAGAATTAGGATTTGCTGAAAAAGTTACTCTACAACCATTATCTTGTAAACCAGCATGCATTACTGTAGAATTAGGTACTTTGCTTATCGTTGCAGTATATAATTGAGTAGTGTTATATCCATTATTAAGAGATATCCAATCTACTGAATCTTTAAAAACATTTAATGTTTTATACACACCTCCATCATTTCCATTAAACATTACATCATGATTAGATGGGAGATAAATTATTTCATGCTGATCAGGGTGATGATTAGTGTAAGAACCCCAATTCCCATTACCCTCTCTAGAACCTTGTAAATATCCTCCGATTATAGAAGTGTTACTATCAGATCTAAATCCATCAGTAGAGCGCCATAAATTAGTACCTCCAATTATTACAATATTTGTATCACTAGGATGCACATTAACTAGTAGATCATATGATCCTTGAGCATTAAAATTATCAAAGCTAGAAATATTACCAGCAGGAATACTTAATGAAAGATCAGTCCACTGGCCTCCAGCACCTGTACCATCACCTGTAAGATATTCATACTTCCATAGAGATGTCCATGTACTTCCATTAAAGAATGTTTCGCTATACTGACCATAACCAGATGTTTCTGCAGCAATAAAATACACTACATTTTCATTAGAGGGGCTAATACCTATTTCAACTCTACTATATGAAGGACTAAATCCAGGCGGTGTAATATTTTTCCAAGTTTGACCATCTGCAGTTCTCCAAAGACCTTTATCAACACAATTACTAGATATCGTAGCGTATGCAGTACCATTAGTAGCTACCTCAACATCAGTATATTGATAGTAATTATTATTTGGCCCACCTAATTGTTTAAGCCAATTAACTCCACCATCTTCAGTCTTATAAATATCTCCTCTTGTAGCAGCATATACAACATCTAAACTATCATTGCTAGGGTCTGTTTTTAAACTAAACATAAAATCAAAATCTCCATCTAACACTGTAGGTGTATTTGAAGTTGTAATAGGAAGTGAGTCCCATGACAATCCACCATCAATAGATTTCCATATTCCATTACCATAAATTGAAACATCTCCTAAATATGACCCTCTATTTTCTCCAGTTCCAAAATACCATATATTTTCTTTCCCTACTCTTCTATCTTGGGTTAAACAACTAATTCTATGTTCTTGTCCAGGATCTGTAGTCATATTCCAAGATTGACCGCCATTTGTTGAACGAAACATACCACCAGAAGCTCCACCAGCTAAAATTGTATTTTCATCTAAAATATCTAAACACATAGCTCTNGTTCTTCCTCCAACATTATAAGGCCCTCTACTCACCCAATTATTTTTGGAAAAACTAGTTGCTTTTGGAAGAGTCTTAGCAAAAGTTAATTCCTTTTTACGGATATTATTTGGAATTTTTCCAGTAGCTGGATCTGACATACGTTGATTATCCCATTCTACTCTTTCAATTGGATTTTCAGACGGAAAAAAACTTGAACTATCTTTTATATTCTGACATGAGAAAAAAGATATGAGACAAATTATTATGAACGTATAAATAAATTTCATGGAATTTTTTTTATGTAAAAATATCATTTTATTTGATATATAAAAATCATTACTAAAAGTGTAAATTTGCAATCAATCTGTTTTTTAATATATGCAAGACAAATCAATTTATAAGCCAAAAAATAAAGTTAGAATAGTTACAGCTGCTAGCCTTTTCGATGGTCATGATGCTGCAATTAACATTATGAGAAGAATTATTCAATCTACAGGATGTGAAGTAATTCACTTAGGTCATGATAGAAGTGTTGAGGAAGTAGTAAATTGTGCAATTGAAGAGGATGCTAACTCAATAGCAATGACCTCTTATCAAGGAGGTCATATTGAATATTTAAAGTACATGTTTGATCTATTAAAAGAAAAAAATGCAGATCATATTAAAATATTTGCTGGAGGAGGGGGAACAATTCTTCCAAGTGAAATTAAAGAGCTAGAAAAATACGGTATCACAAAAATCTATCATCCAGATGATGGAAGAAAAATGGGTTTACAGGGTATGATTAATGATTTAGTGAAACAATCAGATTTTACTTTAGGAGAAAAGATCAATACTGATAATTTAATAGAAAAACTAAATAAAAAAGATACAAACACTATAGCTAGATTAATAACTGCTGTAGAGAATTACCCAAAACTGCATGTTGATACACTATCATTAATTAAAGGTGAAGCTGAAAAATCAGAAACTCCAGTATTAGGAATTACAGGTACTGGAGGTGCGGGAAAATCTTCTCTAGTTGATGAATTAGTTAGAAGATTTATTTTAGATTTTACAGATAAAGAAATTGCTATTATTTCTGTAGACCCTTCTAAAAGAAAAACTGGAGGTGCATTATTAGGAGATAGAATAAGAATGAATTCTATAAAATCTGACAGAGTTTATATGCGCTCTTTAGCGACTCGACAAGCAAACCTTGCACTATCAGCTCATGTAAATGATGCAATTACAATTTTAAAAGCATCAAAATATGATTTAATTATACTGGAAACTTCAGGAATTGGTCAATCTGACACAGAAATTCTTGAACATTCAGATATTTCATTATATGTTATGACCCCAGAGTATGGTGCAGCAACTCAACTAGAGAAAATTGATATGCTTGACTTTGCAGATTTAATTTCAATAAATAAATTTGATAAAAAAGGAAGCCTAGATGCTCTTAGAGATGTTCAAAAACAATACCAAAGAAATAATCAAAGATTTGATGAGCCTACTAACTCAATGCCTGTATATGGGACAATAGCATCTCAATTTAATGATCCTGGCACAAATACTCTTTATACTGCGGTAATGAGAGAATTTAAAGATAAAAAGATTGGTAACTTTAATTCATCATTTGAAATTACAGATGAAATGTCAGAAAAGATATTTGTGATTCCATCTAAAAGAATAAGATATCTTTCAGAAATAGCTGAAAACAATAGAGCTTATGATAAGTGGGTACTTGAACAAAAAAAAATTGCTCAAAAACTATACTCTATAAATACTTCTTTAAACTTACTGGACAATTCATCAAATGAAATCAAAAATGAATTAAAAAGTATTTATGATCAACTATTAACAGATTTAGATCCTAAAAATAAGCTTCTAATTGAGAGTTGGTCAGCGCTTAAAGAAAAATATAATAAAGAGTTTTTTAAGTATACTGTCAGATCAAAAGAACTATCTATAGCAACACATACTAAATCCTTATCGAGTACTAATATTCCCAAAATAAGCCTCCCAAAATATGAAGCATGGGGAGATTTACTTAATTGGCAATTACAAGAGAATGTTCCAGGTGAGTTCCCTTTTACTGCAGGACTATTTCCTTTTAAAAGAGAAGGTGAAGATCCAACTAGAATGTTTGCTGGAGAAGGAGGGCCCGAGAGGACAAATACAAGATTTCACTATGTTAGTTTAGATATGGATGCTAAGAGACTATCAACTGCCTTTGATTCTGTTACTTTATATGGAAATGATCCGGGAGATAGACCAGATATTTATGGTAAAATTGGTAATGCAGGTGTATCTATTTGTTGTCTTGATGACATGAAAAAATTGTATTCTGGATTTGAACTTACAAATCCATTAACATCAGTAAGTATGACAATAAATGGCCCTGCTCCTATGCTATTGGCTTATTTTATGAATACTGCAATTGATCAAGAATGTGAAAAATATATAGTAGCAAATAATCTTAAAGAAAAAGTAGAGAAAAAAATTGCTGAAATTTATAAAAGCAAAGGAATTAATAGACCTAAATACCAAGGAGAAATCCCTAAAGGAAATAATGGTTTAGGNTTACTANTTCTAGGNATAACTGGNGACAAACTACTTCCAAAAGAGGTGTATGATAAAATAGCAAAAACTACTTTAAATCAAGTTAGAGGAACTGTACAAGCAGATATTCTAAAAGAAGATCAGGCTCAAAATACATGTATTTTTAGTACAGAATTTGCTTTAAGAATGATGGGAGATGTTCAGGAGTTTTTTATAAATAAAGAAATAAGAAACTTCTATTCAGTTTCTATTTCTGGATATCACATAGCTGAAGCAGGTGCAAATCCAATATCTCAGTTAGCATTTACACTTTCTAATGGATTTACCTATGTGGAGTATTATTTAAGCAGAGGAATGGATATTAATGAATTTGGTCCTAACCTTTCATTTTTCTTTAGTAATGGAATAGATCCAGAATATTCGGTAATTGGTAGAGTTGCAAGAAAAGTTTGGGCAAAAGCAATGAAACATAAATATGGTGCTAACAAAAGAGCACAAATGTTAAAATACCACATACAAACTTCAGGTAGATCACTACATGCTCAAGAAATTGATTTTAATGATATTAGAACAACTCTACAAGCTCTCTATGCTATATATGATAATTGTAACTCTTTACATACAAATGCCTATGATGAAGCAATTACAACACCAACTGAAGAGTCAGTAAGAAGAGCAATGGCAATACAGTTAATCATTAATAAAGAACTTGGGNTAACTAAAAATGAAAATCCTCTTCAAGGATCATTTATAATTGAAGAGCTAACTGATTTAGTNGAAGAAGCGGTATTAGTTGAATTTGATAGAATTACTGAAAGAGGTGGAGTGTTAGGAGCAATGGAGACTATGTATCAAAGAAGTAAGATTCAAGAGGAATCGCTTCATTACGAAACTCTTAAACATACTGGTGAATTTCCTATAATAGGAGTAAATACATTTATGAATAAAAAAGGATCACCTACTATTATCCCTAATGAAGTTATTAGAGCTACTTCTACGGAGAAAAAATACCAAATCAGTATGCTTAAAGAATTACATAAAGGTAATTCTGGTGATGCAGATGAATTACTAAATAAAGTACAGCAAGCTGCAATAATGAATAAGAATATTTTTGAAGAATTGATGGAAACAACTAAGACATGTTCTCTAGGTGAAATAACATCTAGTTTATTTGAAGTTGGTGGTCAATATAGAAGAAATATGTAATAAAATAAAAAATGTCAAAAACAATCAAATTATTATTTCTTTTAATCTTTCCCATTTTTTTAACAGCTCAAAATATCGATCAGATATTTTCTGAAAAAAAAGAAATTTATTTTTCTTTTAACGCTGAAAACAAAACTCAATTAGATAGACTATCTAAAATTATATCTCTAGATCATAAAACAAATAAAATTCGTGCATATGCTTATGCAAATAAAAAACAATTTAAAAAATTCTTACAAAAAAATATAGAATTCCAAATAATTGACAATAGTGTAAGCTATGATAATATATCTAAAAATAACTGGGACTATTACCCAACATACAATCAATATGTAGATATGATGTATGCATTTGCAGATTCATTTCCTCAAATATGTAAAGTTCATTCAATAGGAACTTTAAATTCTGGTAGAGAGTTATTAATTATAAATATTTCTGACAATGTTTATCAAAAAGAAGATGAACCTTCATTCCTTTACACCTCTTCTATGCATGGTGATGAATTAACTGGATATGTTTTAATGCTAAGACTGATTGATGATATTTTAAATAACTATAATACCGACAGCTATATAACCAATTTAGTTAACGGAATAGATATATGGATAAATCCTCTTGCGAATCCTGATGGTGCTTATGCAGGTGGTAATAGTAATGTTTGGAATGCCACAAGATCAAATGCTAATATGATAGATTTAAATAGGAATTATCCTGACCCTCAAGATGGTCCACATCCTGATGGAAACCCTTGGCAAGACGAAACATTATTTTTTATGGGATTATCTGATTCTATTAACTTTAACTTATCATCAAATTTACATACAGGAGCAGTAGTAGCAAATTACCCTTGGGATACATGGTTTCAGCTAACAGCAGACGATAATTGGTGGCAACATATATGTAATGAATATGCTGATACTTGTCAATACTACGGCAACTCAAACTACTTTACAGGATTTGATGATGGAATAGTTAATGGATATGACTGGTATGAAGTAGATGGCGGAAGACAAGACTATATGAATTACTTTAAACAAGGTAGAGAATTTACATTAGAACTTTCTAATGATAAAACACCAAACCCTCTAGACCTTCCATCTTTTTGGGATGCAAATAAAAATTCATTCTATAATTTTATGCAGCAATCACTGTATGGATTAAGAGGGATAATAACAGATAGTATAACAGGATTACCTTTAAAAGCAAAAGTTGAAATTATTGGTCATGATATTGATAGTTCTCATGTTTTTTCAAGCCTACCAATAGGAAATTATCATAGGTATATATACCAAGGAAGTTATCTATTTACATTCAGTAAAACAGGATATTATAGTAAAACTATAAATGCTTCAATTATAAATAACAACTTTACATTACAAGATGTTCAACTTGTTCCAATAGGATTTGTTGGTTTAAATAATATCCAAGAAAATAAAAAACTAATAAAATCAATTGATATTCTTGGAAGAGAGAATAACAATAGTAATCTGAAAATAAATATCTTTAAAGATGGAACCATCAACAAAAAACTAATTATAGACCAAAAATAAAAAAATGAAAAAAATTATAATATTATTTCTTTGCTTACCATTTATAATGTTTGCACAAGATTCTCAAAAAAGAAAAGATAAAATTAAACAACAAAGCGAAAGTTTTGAAACAATCGAAATAGGTAGTAATATTCCCAAGATTAAAAATAAACTTAAATCAGTGGATGGAGANATGTATTCTATTATGCCCGTAAAAGAAAATAATGGNTTAATAGTAATATTCACATGTAATACATGTCCATTTGTTGTAATGTGGGAAGACAGATATAAACTTGTTGAAGAAATAGCTAAAGAAAATAATTTAGATTTATTTTATGTTAATTCAAACTATAAAAAAAGAGATGGTGATGATTCATTTNAAAAAATGCAAGACCATGCCAAAAAAATGAATTATCAATTCCCTTATGTNCTAGATAAAAAAAGTGAATTAGCTAATAAATTTGGAGCTAAAACAACCCCTCATATCTTTTTATTCAGTAATGAAAATAAATTAGTTTACAAAGGTTCAATTGATGATAATCATAAGGACATAAAATCAGTTAAAAAATTCTACCTTAAGGATGCTATCAAGCAACTAATTGCAAAAGAAACTGTTGAACTAAATGAAACAAAAGCAGTTGGATGTAGTATAAAAAGATATAAACTCTAAATGTATGATGTAGTCATTTTAACTGATTACAGGTATGAGAATCCAAAAAAAATTAACTGGTATACTCAGCAGGTTTTAACTGAAGACAAGATACTTAAAAAGTCCCTTCAAAAAAAGGGGTTAAAAGTTTGTAAAAAGAACTGGAATACTAAAGATTTTGATTGGGCGAAAACTAAGTATGCTATTTTTCGTTCTACATGGGATTATTTTGATCGCTTTAATGAATTTTTTAAATGGTTAGATCGGACTAAAGAAAAAACAAAATTTATTAATTCAAGTGACATCATTCTTTGGAATATAGACAAGCATTATTTAAATGACTTGCAAAAGCAAGGAATTAATATCGCTCCTACTATTTTTATTGAAAAAGGAAATAAGCTTAAAATAGGTGACTTATTTAAAGAAACTAAATGGGAAGAAGCAGTTATTAAACCTGCAATTTCAGGAGCCGCAAGACATACTTATAGGTTAAATAAGAATAATTATAATAAATATAATGATGTTTTAAATGAATTAATTCTTGAGGAAAGTTTTTTATTTCAAGAATTCTTAAATAATATAACAACAGATGGTGAAATATCAATGATGATAATTGGAGGGAAATATACTCACGCTGTAAAAAAAAGAGCAAAACATGGAGACTTTAGAGTGCAGGATGATCATGGTGGTACTGTAGAAACATACAGTGCTAGTAAACACGAGATTCTATTTGCAGAAAAATGTATTAAATTATGTCCAAATAAAGTAGTTTATGCTAGAGTAGATGTAATATATGATAATAATAATAAAATATCATTAAGCGAACTAGAACTGATAGAGCCAGAACTATGGTTTAGAAATAATGAAGAATCAGCAGATTTACTAGCAGAAGAAATATTTAATCTTATATGAGACTACTTCTCTGAAACTAAGAAAATATCAAATTCAATATCATCATAAATTATCTTGTCTCCAAGATCCTTAAATATATTGCCTGACTTATACTCAACACCCCACTTAGTTCGATCAATAATAATTTTAGCAATAGCATTATATGAGTTACCATTAACTTTTAAATCAGCTGTAAAAGAGACAGGTTTAGTAATTCCCTTAATAGTTAAGTCAGCAAGCATTTGAAACTGGTTTTCTTTTAGCTTTTGAACTCTAATTATAGTTAGAGAAGCCTCAGGGAATTTATCCACATTAAAAAAATCAGCATCTTTTAGATGATCAACAAGATATTGATTCTTTTTTTCAGACTCAATATCAGAACATGTAATAGATTTCATATCTATTACAAAATTCCCCCCTACAACTTTTCCGTGATCATAAGTTAAATAACCACTTTTAATATTCATGTTTCCAGTATGAGATCCTGTAGGTTTACTTCCTGTCCAAATTACAGTAGAGTTCTTTTTATTTACTTTTACGTCATTAGTATGCAGAGTAAAAGAAAATTGAAATATAAATGATAGAGCAAGTATTTTAACAAATAAGTTTTTTAACATATTAAATAATTTTTTAAGCAAATTTAAATAATTTTACCTTTAATAAAATAAAAATGATAGAAATAAAAAAAATACTATTTGTAGATAAAATAAATATGGAAAAATGTTTCGCAATTAGAAGATCGGTATTCATAAATGAACAAAATTGTGATCCAAAAGATGAATATGAAAACGAAGAAGAATCTATACATTTTTTATTAATTGAAAACAAAATACCATATGCAACAGCAAGATATAGAAAAACAGAAAAAGGAATCAAAATGGAAAGGTTTGCAGTTTTAAAATCACAAAGAGGAAAAGGTTATGGTTTACTTATTCTGAAAAAAATTATAAAAGATATTTCTAAAATTGATACTATTAAATATCTTCATGCTCAGGTTCAAGTTGTTGATTTCTATGAAAAAGTAGGATTTAAAAAAATTGGAAATAAATTTGATGAAGTTGGAATCATGCATTATAAAATGATTTTAAATTAATTTAAGATACTTTTGTAACAAATAAATAAAAAGATGAAATATATAATACATGTGGTTTTAGCAATATTGATAATTTCTTGTTCAAATAATATACAAGAAAAACAAATTTTTGGTGACCAAAACATTACTGAAGAAGGAAAAATTTCTGGATTAGAATTATTAAACACTCTAGCTTTAAATGATTCAGCCCAAGTAAAAGTAGAAGCAAAAATAAATAGTATCTGTCAGAAAAAAGGATGTTGGATGTATGTTGATTTAGGAGATACTACAGAAATGCTGGTTAGATTTAAAGACTATGAGTTTTTTGTTCCTATGGATGCAACAGATAAAATTGCAATGATTGAAGGAATGGCAAAAGTAGATACTCTTTCTGTAGAGTGGCAAAAACATCTTAAAGAAGATGCAAATGCTTCACAAGAAGAGATAGATGCTATATCAGAGCCTAAAATAATGTATAGTATTGCTGAGGCAACTGGAGTTATTATCTATTAATAAAAAGTTGCTTAAAAAAATATTTTATTTAATTACAATATTTACAATGCTTGGTTGTTCATCAACAACTAAAGAATGTGAGAATATTCAAATAAATCCTAACGGAGAAAGCGAATTAGCTTTAGTAATGCGTGCTTTATATATAAATACATTAGATATAAAAAACGAACTATTTACCCATACAGATACTACTATCTCTAATCTTAATTCTATTAAGCTAGAAGAATTTAAAATAAATTACAACTCATTACATACTTCAAAACCAACAGATTTAAATCTTCGAATAGACGGAAAATATGAAAGATTTGCAGATACATACATTAACTCTTCAAAGAGATTTATTAATAATAACTCTAAAGAAAATTATAATTCAATGGTAAATAATTGTATTCAATGTCATGAGCAATTTTGCCTTGGTGCAATTAAGAAAATTCAAAGATTATATACTAAATGAGTCTTGAAATCATATTAACTGAAGACGGTTCAAATTCAATTAAAAATACAATAATAGATGAATGTTATCACTCAACAAGTGGTGCTATTGATGAGTCTCAGCATATATTTATCCAAAATGGCTTACAAGCTATTAACAAAAAAACAATTAACACTCTTGAAATAGGTTTTGGAACTGGATTAAATGCATTATTAACTCAAATTGAATGCGATAAAAAGAAAATAAATAACAATTATCATAGCATAGAGAATCTCCCAATATCATCAAAAGATTATAAAAAACTAAATTATTGCAAACAGCTTAAAGTTAAAGATGATAGATTTCTAAAAATGCATAATTCTACTTGGGGAAAAGAAACTCCTATTTCTAAATATTTTAATTTATTGAAAATTAATATTGAATTAGAAAAATTCAATTTAAAAACACAATATGATCTTATTTATTTTGATGCTTTTTCACCAAATAAACAACCAGAATTATGGACATATAATATTTTCAAAAAATTATATGAAAATTTAAATACTGATGGTATTCTTATTACTTATTGTGCAAAAGGAATTGTTAAAAGAACATTAAAAGAAGTAGGGTTTGAAATAAAATCACTTGCAGGGCCAATAGGAAAAAGAGAAATAACTCAAGCTAAGAAAAAATAGAATCTAAAAGATTCTTTATACCCATATAAGCTGAAAAAAAAAGTATTGGCAATAAACATATTGCTACAGTAATAACCGTATAGCTTTCATGTCTCATATTATTAAAACCTATGAATAAAAGAAATGCATCAAGAGTAATAATTAGCACGGTTACTGATAACCAAATACCTGCTTTAATTAGTTTTTCTTTATCCATTGAAATAATCAATTACATTTCTAACAGATCCATGTTTTTTTAAAAGATTTTCTGATTTATCGTAAGAAAAATTTGTTTGTTTCATAATCATTTTAGTTCCTCTATCTATCAGCTTTGTATTTGACAATTGCATATCAATCATTTTATTACCAACAACCTTACCAAGTTTAATCATAGATGTCGTTGTGATCATATTTAAAACTAATTTTTGGGCAGTACCAGATTTCATTCTTGTGCTTCCAGTAACAAACTCAGGTCCAACTATAACCTCAATAGGGTAATCAGAAACTAAACTTAAAGGACTATGTAAATT
>JGI24540J26637_10000621_pt1 | contig 15106 bp, 12 predicted proteins | sample NorSeaMetagenome_FD_26637 | JGI IMG/M metagenome (IMG submission 26637)
CCTTTTTGGGGCCTTAGCTCAGCTGGGAGAGCGCAACACTGGCAGTGTTGAGGTCAGCGGTTCGATCCCGCTAGGCTCCACCAAAAATCAATCCCTCGTACTTAAGTGCGGGGGATTTTTTTTGGTTTTAATGATACGATTTTGAGTATGAGTACATATGCGGTTTCAAGCAAATTTTTTGTCATATCAATGAGCAATATTATGCAAAGATTCGATTTAACACAATCTGCACTGGTCAGTGACATCGCTAAGAAATTAGGGATTTTGATACTTTCGATTATATCTAGTCTAACTTTTGCGACGGAGAGTCGGTTTGAGTTATCCATAGATCGGCTATCTATTGATTCAGTTGATATTGATGGGAATGGCGAGGTAGATGCTCTGACTGATGGATTATTATTGTTGAGAGGTATGTTCGGTTTAACCGGCGAATCTCTTGCTGATGGTGCTGTTAGTCCTACTGCTTTTTATTCTTCTCCTGCAGATATCGAAGCTCGTATATCTTCGTTAGGTAACCTTGTCGATATTGATAAAAATGGTGATGTTGACGCCCTCACGGATGGTTTGATTATCCTTCGATATTTATTTGGACTTCGTGGTGACGCCATGATTAATGGTGTCTTATCTGATGACAGTGAGAGATCTACTTCCCGTCAAATTGAAGACTATATGGCTACATTGACAAGCGATACAGTTGTTAACTTGGTACCTTATTTCTATGGGACAAAAATACCTAGCTTTCTTCCCCCTCCACCCCAGGATTATATCGTTTTTGACTCTGATGTAAGAGTTTATGGCCAGTTAGAGGGCCTTAACCACGAGCCCACTGCATCTCCTGGCGCAGGGAAATTTGTATTTAACAGAGTCTATCGTTCCTTTAAACATGGACTTGAATGGGGCCAGCAGTTTGGTGTTTTTGGGTCTTGGCTTGGGTCTTTTGGGAATAATTCGATTGAGGGTGGGTTATGGGTTAATCCTAAAACTGCCGGGCCTCATTATTACCCAACACTTCATCTTGCTGGTGTGGGAGATACGTATCATGCCTGTAATGACGTTCAGATGGGTAGTGGGTTATATGAGCGATTTGTTGGCGATAGATGGTTAACAATGATTCAAGTTTCTAACCAGATATTATCAGTGCCGGGCGTCAATATTGCATTTGATATGGAACAAGACCCTCACGTAAATGATAATGGGATATGGATCGGCTCAGGATGGAGCTATCTTAACTTGGACCATCCTCGCAATTTCAAGTTTTGGATGAGTTTTATCGAATCCTATGATTATCAGGGCCCGATAAACGGATATATACCAGAGCACTTTAACTGGATAGATCCTGAAAAGATTAGCGAGGGTAGTTATGGGAAAAGGAAAGCTGAATATGGTGATAATTTTGGAACATTCGCGACCCGCGGCTCGGATAGGAATTGGGGGAATGGTAATGAAAGGATTGGTCTAAAAGCCCATAATCTTGAAGATGGTAGCTACTATGTTCCAGTAGCAAAATTACCCGATGTAAAAGAGCAAGAGTACTTGCTGGCTCATCCGCAAAGTGTTGAGATAAGTTCGATGGAAGAATTTTCAGCTTCACTTCGATCTGATACTCTCACTCACACTTTAATTCCAGCTGAAGATGTAAAAATTGATGGTATTTATAAGAGTACCCACAATCAGCTCAAGTTGATCGAGGATATCGACGGGCAGGAGCATCGATTTATGATTGTTCCATCATACGAGGTTGGCTATGACAGTGCCGGTGGCTTCATCAAATGGGATCATTCGACTGAGCCTAGTAAAGAAGCTCAACAGAAACAGAATGGCTATCTGTATGTACGGAAGTTAACTGATAAGTGGGTAGTAGAGGATGGCGCAAGTGATGATTATAAAAACCATCAGTATAGCTATCAAACTGAGTTGATTGATACACCAGATGATGTTGTGAGAATTCCGAGAGTGAACCATCGTTTCTTTAATTACAAAGAACGCGATGTTAGCCATCCTGATTTTAAAAACTGGGATACTGCAGGCAAAACACGGCACAAGAAGTACCTACAAAATGGGTCCATTGCAACCTATGTTTGGTTTAAATTTATTGAGCAACCTTCTTTAAAAACCGCACAACAGAACCACCCTGAAACGTATACAGATGCTTATTTAGAAGAACTACAATCATATATTGAAAATCTTCATGCAACGATAAATCAAAACTCTTTAGTGAACCCAACTAAGCCTATCGTTATTAACTACCGGGGTGGCCCTAATCCAGATAATAAAGATCCTCATCTTGCAAAACTTGATTCGGGTCAGATAGTTCAGATACCTTCGGGCTTTGATGTAGGCTATGTGCCAGTAGTAATTAGTGTGTATCACCCTGAGGCGGTTAGCGATAACGGATCTGGCTTGATCGCAGAGCCTCATCAAGACTGCTCGAATTCAGCATGGACTGATACTTACCACCCCGATGTTGAGTAGGACCTGACCTCAGCACTGGCAGTGTTGAGGTCAGCGGTTCGATNCCGCTAGGCTCCACCAAATNATCNNTNNCTCGTGCGTAAGTGCGGGGGATTTTTTGTTCTGGACAATTTTCAGCATAGTTATTATTCTGGCCCGTCAGAGTTCTACCCACTAACTTATTTAGGAAGACATCCGTTTTGATTAACCAATTTTTAAAAGATAGCTGTCTACTCCTAATTGATGTGCAAAAGGGTGTTGATGTTTTGTCTCACTGGGGTGGTAAAACTGGCCGCAGAAACAACCCTGAGGCTGAACAGAATATGCTGGAATTATTGTCTAAGTGGCGACAACATGGGCTACCAGTTGCCTGGACTTTGCATGATTCTCGTGAAGCAGCCTCCCCATTAAAGCTTTCCGAGCCCGGAGGTGAATTGAAACCAGGTTTCGAAATTGCCGCCAGCGATATCGTTATTGAGAAAGACGTAAATAGTGGTTTTGTTGGTACATCATTAGAAATTCTACTTCGCAGAGCGGGTATTCAAAGGTTGGTAGTGGTTGGGTTCTTCACCAATTGTTGCGTTGAAACTACTATTAGAATGTCGGGGAATATGGGGTTTGATACCTACCTTGTGCCCGATTGTTGTGCAACAACCAATCGCCTAGGTCCTGATGGTGCAGACTATGATCCAGAGCTAGTTCATTCCATGGCGGTGGCCAATCTCCATCGCGAATTTTGTACTGCACTTGAAATGAATCAAACACTGAGTCTTGTTACAGGGGATTTAGTGGACGCCGATCGCTGTCAAGGTAACGAATGAAAGCCTCTCGGATGGCCAGTAAATTCAGTAATTCATTGAATGTTTGAGCCGCAGCTATGTCAGTAAAGACGTACGGCGTATGCTCAATGGTCGCACCCTTGCAAAGGGTTGCTCTCCATGCTCCCGGAAATACCTTGCGAAACGCAGATGCTCATCAGTGGCATTATGGCGATGGTTTTGATCCAAAAGAGTTAGGTAAAGATTACCAAAAATTTGTCTCATATATTGAACGAGCCGGTATAGAAGTCTTGTGGATGTCAGAAAACACTGAGTCAGCCGATGCAGTTTTTATTTATGATGCCTCTTTAATGACTCCTCAGGGTGCCATCATAATGAACCCAGGAAAGGCGCTCAGGGTAAGTGAGTCAGAATCACACCGACTTTTTTATCAATCGAAGAATATTCCAGTTATTGGGCAAGTGACGGGCAAAGCCAAGTGTGAGGCCGGTGATACGCTTTGGTTAGACGATAAGACCTTGCTCATCGGGCGTGGATACAGAACCAACGAAGCTGGCATTACCCAGATGCGAAATATGCTCAGCGATCAAGGAGTAAGCGTTTTGGCCTTCGATTTGCCGTGCTATCAGGGCGAGGAAGCGTGTTTGCACCTAATGTCATTGATCAGCCTATTGGCAGATGACTTAGCATTAGTTCACAAGACGCTTTTGCCTGTGGCTTTAGCGCAACTTCTTAGGGCAAGAGGCATCGAATTACTTGAGGCACCCGAGGTGGAGTTTGAGGTGTCCGGTGGATTGAATCTGAATGTACTTACTCTGGCACCGCGTCATGTCGTGGCTATTGACGGTTGCGAGAAAACGCTGTCGTTGATGCATGATGCTGGCTGTGTAATCGATACCTTTGCTGGCAAATCACTGTGTATACCCTGCGAAGGCGGACCAACTTGTATGACGAGACCTATTTTACGATGCATTAAAAGTTAGAACGGCGAGTACCATAGTTTTTATTCGCTGCTAAGTCATTAAAGAATCACGAGGTTTCTAGGATCACTAATGAGTGCAAAAGCTAAAAAAATGGGTTTCTGGCAATGTTGGGGAATGTCAGTTGGCGTGATGATTGGCTCGGGTATCTTTTTATTACCTACGGTGCTCGCTCCTTATGGCTGGATCAGTTTACTGGGTTGGTTGTTGACCTGTTCAGGAACGATTGTTTTGGCACTGGTATTGGCCCGATTAGCTGGCACTACTGATCATGCAGGTGGTCCTTATGCCTATGTGAAGGAATCTTTTGGTGATCTCGCCGGTTTCTTAATAGGCTGGGGTTATTGGGTTGGTGTGGTTTTTGGCGTTACCGCCATTGCAGTGGCTTTCGCAGGTTACATGGGGTCGGTGTTCCCTATATTTGCAGCTAACAGCCTGACTCAAGCGTTGGTCGCAGCCGCGGGCATTGGAGTGCTAACTTGGGTAAATGTTAAAGGAGTTTCCGAAGCGGCAACCGTTCAGTTGGTGATGACCGTTTTTAAAATTATTCCATTAATTGTGATTATAGGATTGGGTATTATCTATGGCGATATTGACAACTTTCCCGCTTTCAATCCGCAAGGCCTACCTATCACTCAAGGATTAGCTAGTACCGCGTTGTTAACCATGTGGGCCTTTATAGGAATAGAGGCCGCGGTTATTCCAACAGATGATGTTGAGAACCCTAAAATAACGGTTCCTATTGCGGTAGTGACTGCGGCTCTTAGTGTGTCATTCCTTTATTTGGGGGCGTCGATCGCTATCATGTTTTTGGTGCCTTCCGATGTATTGGCACTGTCAGAATCACCCTTTGTCGATGCGGCTTCGCACATGGGTACTGGCGGTGCGCTACTCATTGGTATAGGCGCATTAATCTCTACCGCAGGTGCGCTTAACGGTAATATCTTTGTGATGGGTCAGATGCCAATGTTAGTGGCCGCCGATGGTCTAGCTCCGTCAGTGATAGCCAAGAAAAATAGGGGAGGAGCCCCAATGGTTGCGCTAATGGTATCCAGTGTATTTTCAGCAGCGTTACTAGTGCTTAATTTTACTGAGGGTTTAGTGGGCGCATTCTCCTTTTTAATTTCAATGTCGACTCTTTCGATTCTGGCGCCCTATGGGTTATCTGCTATGGCAGAATTCAAGCGCTCCTGGCTCAGTGCCAAGGGATGGGCTGGAGTTGCTCTCTTGTCAGTGATATACACGCTGATAGCGGCGGCAGGTTCTGGCTGGTATGTGTTTTTTCTGGGGATTGGCTTATTTATGTTAGGTATCGTTCTGTACAAATTTTTCCAGCTAACTCGATAGGTATTAGTAAAAAACCCCTCGCACTGGTGTGCGAGGGGTTCATTGTTTCTAGATATTTTGCTTTAAAACTGTCTATTTTGCGGCCTTGATATCCATCGATGAGTATGTNCTATAGTTNGAGCAGGATTCTATGACTTCGCCGAGAGCGATATCCTCATCCGACCCATTAATAGCTGACCAGTACAGATCTGCTCCGGCGCCCAAAGCTGAAGCCTGGTTCGCGTAGAGTGCATAAACATAGTCATAATCACCTTCAGTACCACCGGCAGAAGGGAAAATCATTTTTCTACCTAAGTTGTCACCCTTCTCTTTTGCCGCTATAGCAAAATTTTTGTAGGCGTTGAATGCTTGTCGACCACTCACTCCCTCTTTCATTTTGCAGTCAGAGTATCGCACCATACCGATTGAGCTTTCCCCCTCAGGTTCAGAAATTGCCCATTGCCATGTGTCAACCACCTGAGAGTTAGTGACTGGGAGTTTACTTAAAAGCTTACCACCGTTGTTCAGCCAGTTGTCTAGCCCCGCATACTGCTCAGTTGATGAAGGCCAAATGTTGAGCCATACAAGATCATGTTGTGAGGTATCACTTATAAAGTAGGGCACCAATAATGAGGTGGACATACTGTCGTAAAGTCCTGATTCATTCTGCCATGCTTCAAAGTCAGCGGCCCAATCCATTAGGTCATCTATGTCTTTCCTTGGGTTAAATGATGAAACATAGTACTCAGCTTTGTTTGCTACAGGCTCATGTTCTATTGTTTCTTGAGCGAATGTAAACGCGGAATAAAATGCGATTAAAATGACTAATAAGTGTCTCATGATTTTCCCTCTAAATTATTAATTTATATATGTGTTTTTAAATACTAGCACAAAAATTGAAACTTATATGATCTGGAAACGCTGACCTAAGCCATAGCCAGATGTGCATAAAAATCTATACTCGGATAATGCCAGCGCTGACTTATGTTCTGAGAATTAAGTAACTAATGGTGCAACAGTCTTTTGTTTAGTGTGGACAGTACGTCCTAATTTTTTCTTCAGAACTATAGCAATGAGCATATCTTACTCAGATGACTAACACTTGTTTAAATAAACAAGTGCCTAGCAACGCCTATAGTATTATTTAGCGAGATAGTGAATTGGAGACGACCAGACACGCTCTTGGATCGTTGTCGCTAGATCAGGCCGTGTTGGAATGCCTGCACGAATAGCGTCCCAGGTAGACCAACGACAAGTTGGGTTCTCTAACGCACGTGCATAATAAAAAGCGCGCTGATTGGGCCTAAAGTCAGGATCATGCCATAGCGCGGATAGCTGCGCAGCTCCCGTTGCTGGGTTGATGGAACAGTTAGTGATATCGACTCTGGCACCATTGTCAGGACAACGGTTTGTTTTTGAGTTTACCTCTGCATCGCCTGCGCACGCTACATCGATAACATCTTCATGCGCAGTACCATCCTCATCGAGCCAGCCTTTAATAATTTGTAGGCGTTGTAATGGCGCATTTTCAGGGTCAGCGGAGGCCATGACTAAAAAACCGGGCGACTCCATTGCGTTTACCGCATTGCTTTTTTCCACCAGAGCACCTCCCATACTGACGCCTTTTGCGTAAGCCTGGTCTACTCCNTCAGCGTCAGTGAGCATACTTTGGTCAAAATCATACCCTGCGAAAAAGCGGATTCTTAATCGAGGCCCTGAGGTTGCAAATACTTCTTTTCGACGGAAAGCACTGTAAATAGAATCCCTGGTGTTTTCCTCGGCCCATACCGCAGCGAGGCCGGAGGCGCCAAAGGTAGGCGTTGCACCGCCAGCATAGATATTACCGTTGATCTTCACATACAGGCTTTTACCCAGCGGTGTGGGGTTTACTTCTGCCAATATTTTAGAACCATAATAGGCCAATGGACCTTCTATACCTTTGATGGGAATAGAGCCTCTTTGTTCGGGGAAGCTAGAAAGTATGCCGAGCTTGGAGACGAATAGTGCCTCATCATTTTGGCTGGCCGCCGAATGAGTGTCGCTAGAGCCGATAAAGCCAAACTGATAGGGGTTGCCAATGCCCTGTTTCTCGATGGACAAGCCATTTAACAGCGCTTGACGCGCAAAGGAACCATTGACTTTACTGAGGGCGCCGGTTGCGATTCTATAGGGCATAATTTCAAAGCCAGCCCATTCATCGCGCGTGGATAAAATAGGATGCGTTTCGGACGTTCCTTTTATTTGTGTTATTTCGACCAGTGGCTCGTTTCTAATGCGAGTTTTTACATAGCTTTCATCAAAAGGGTTGTCGTTCCAGTCGGTAAGTTTAAACATCTCGCCATTAGAGCCATTTGAGTTGTGGGGTATCGCCAAACTCTCAACGCCTTTGTTTCTGAGTTCGTCCATCCAACTCCAGAGGTCTTCTGGGTTGTTTGAGTGAGCGCGAGAGAATGGCTCACGCGGAAGACGCTCTGTACCTTTGAATATGACGTTTCGATGCAAATTGCCCATATCAGCACTGGACGTTGTATATTCATACGCGGCAAAGGTAGTGAAACTCCCTGGAGCATTGAATTGTTCGGCAGCGTCAATGGTGTCTTCCCACGCATTCCTAACTACTCCAAGCACTTCTTGCCGATTCAAGCTTCCATCGTTAAGACCTTTTGTGGCATTGGGAATAAAACCAGAAAATGCAAACAGTCGCTTGGCTCTACTGATCAAATCTGTCCCAAAATTCTCGGGGGCATTTAAATCGTGAAATGGCTCTGAAAATTCATTTTTAGAAAAGGCTGAGGTTTTATCTGCGGCTGCTTTTAGTAAACCCAAAAATACGGCATGATCGGTAACCGCATAAAAATCCATTGGCCTAGTTAACTGCATATCAAAGCCCGCAGGGTTTTTAATAGCCTCACCTTTCGCAAAGCGATAAGCATCATAGGGCGTTGCTAGAGTCCCAAAAGCGTAGCCATCAAACGAATATGCTGTATGTACATGCAGATCGCCATAATAGACATTCCGCTCTTGCGTTCCGTCTAATGGATTGATTTCTCTGGTGTCGGGTATCACTTTACGCTCGACTAATTGGGTTTCGATATCAAAGAGCGGGCTTTGACCCCCTAAAATGGCACCTAGGTTTTCTTTTAACTGTTCATCAATTTCAGCAGTTTGAGTGATTAGTTGCTCATTACTATGAACATTGGCGGCAGAACTGAATGTCTCACTTGAGGGCTTTATTGTGTCATCTGAACAGGATGTTATGGACAGCCCCATGACTAAAATACAGCTCAAGTGTCGGTATTCCATTAGCTTACTAACCATTTTTATTTTCCCTCAATGTAAGAACTGTGAATTACGCCAATGTTGTTAGCTATTTTTATTTGCCTTTTACCCACATCGGTGACCCCCAAGCCATTTCCGTAACGGTGTCAGGAACATCATTACGCGGAAGTTTTCCCAAGCGCAGACTATCATAGGTGCTCCACCTACAGGTTGGGTTCTGGACCGCTCGGACATAATAGAAAGCGTTCTCATCCGCGCTATAGTCAGGGTCAGTCCACAATGTCATTAACTCTGAGGCGCCAGCAGTTTCGTCCCAACGACAGTCATTCATGTTGAGCGATGCTCCATTTGACAAGCACTTGCTGGTGACAGGGTCTAGTTTAGAGCCACCACAGGCGACATCATGTACTACTTCTTGTCGCTCTCCATCTTCTAACCAACCTTTAATAACTTGGACTTTTGCAAGGGGTGCACTGTCTGGGTCCTTGACCGCCCAAACAAACAGAGAAACACCGACACCTTTTTTCATATCGTTGGCAATTAAGGTTCCGCCCATAGGCACGCCTAATTTATAGGCAGCCGCAAGATCAGCTGTTGCAGTGATATCTGCTGGAAAATCAAACCCGGCAAACGTACGAAGCTTGATCCGAGTTCCGCTGGTAGCGTAAACCTCTTTGCGTTTCATGGCATCAAATAGGGCCTCACGGGTGTTTTCTCGGGCCCAAATGGCGGCCAACCCACCGGGATTGTTGTATTGAGTTCCGGTCAGATTGGTACTCTCGAATCGTCTTTTAGCAGGTCCTGAGGTAAATGTTGTTGCACCGCGATAGTCCCATTCTTCAGTATCGCCAGGATTAGAGTTGTGAGTATCTGTTGATCCAATTAAACCAACTTTGAGGGGGTTGATACCAATTTGATCTTCCATCGCCAACCCTATTTGCAACCCATCGCGCACCATTGAGGTGGGGTAGATGCACGCGGTTTTATCCCCTTCTTCACAAACAGGAATGAATTGTTCAAAACCACATTCTTCATCTCCAGCACCAAAGGCAACTGAGCACTCCGAATTGCCCTTGATTTGGAACATTTCTACGATAGGTTCTGAGCGTTCCCTTAGTCTCCAATCATCCTCTGTATAAGATATTCCATCAATTGTGTTACCAGAAAAAGCTAACCCCCAGGTTTTGTTAGGATTGTGAGGGATCGTTAGAAATTCGCAATCATCGGAACAGGTAGCTTCCAGCGATTTCCACAGATCAATTTCGGAGGCAGCATCAAAGGCTGATACCGCATACTGTGGCGTTTCTGAAGATCGAAAAATGACATTACGATGATGTTTGCCACGATCTGGCAAAGACGGTGAGTACTCATACCCAACAAAGGTGGTGAACTGACCAGGTTCATAATAACGCTCAGCAGCGTCTTTGATCGACTGCCAGGTAGTAGCAGCATAATCTCGTTCTTTAGCCCTATCATTATCAAAGACAGAGAGATTTTGGTCTAAGGGCCGCTGAACCCGACTGCGCATATCTAAAAAGGTAAAGACAGAGGCATTTTCAATTCCATCACAGATATCCTGTGCAGCCTTTGTCTTATCAGGCTCCCTACAGGCGAAAATACGGCCAAAGCCCTCTGCATGGTCCGTTAGGGCTACAAAGTCCAACGGCCGTGTAAGCTCCACTCGTTCGCCCGAACGAAGCTTTACACTCTTGCCTTTGGCCACTTGATAGGCCGTATCCATATTGAATCGATTGCCAAACAAATAAGCATCAACTGACAGATTGGTGTGAACGTGAAGGTCGCCAAAGAAAACATTATTTAGCGGGTTTGATCGCTTGAGTTCCAAAGGACTTCTTTCCGGGCGATAGAAGGCGTTTTCATCTTGCGCATCGGCGGTAGCCACAACAGCTGCTATCTCCTCTTTACTGTGCGGCAGCGTAAGGTTATCTACAATCTGCATGACACGATAGCCACCAATTATTACACCGGCTAAAATGAGCAGTCCTAACCATTTTTTGAACGACATCAAATTCCTCCTGAATTCGGATGTTACCAGCCATGTTTATAAACGAAAGCTAAACCATTTTCCATTTAAGAATTTGCGTCATCTCTATCATTCTGACCCTCAGAATCTCTTCGGACAGTCGGTCGAATAAAAGTCCAAGATAGGGGGTTAGTTAAGACAGACCAGCTATTTAATGGGTTTTCTTTAAAGACAATACCAGCATCACCATAAAGTCTAGGCTGCAGCCATGGCAGGCTCCAACTTCTCTTGCCAATACTCAAGCAGCGCTCGATTATCGGTGTCCCAAGGATGAAAGTCCTCTCTAAAGAAGTCGCTGTAGGCGTTTACGTGCAGGCGAAGGAAACCGTTTTTGGAAAAAAGAAATTTGGATAGACTCTTCAAGGTGCGCCATTTCCACATCTGTTTATCATGACGCAAGATTTTAAACGTTACATTTAGAAAATCCTTAAGCAATGTCACCATTGTAATACGCATAATAATTTTGCGCATTTTATAGGTGCCTCCGGTCTGGTTGTAAACGTCAAATGCGACTGCTTTATGCTCTAATTCTTCGAGAGAATGCCACCGCCAAAGATCCCCTATGGCACCATTGACATTTTTTAACAATCGGCCCTCTAAAAAGGACTCTCCAAAACTGGCGGTAAAATGCTCCACAGCCACCGTAGATGCCAACATCATCTGTTGAGTAACTCGCGGATTTGATTTACCTTCTTCAATCCGTTGCAAATAAACATTTTCCAGTTTTTTTAAGTCATAGCCACGCTGCTCACAAAGTACTTTGTTGTACTTTCGATGCTCACGACTGTGTATGCCTTCCTGTTTGTAGAATCCCTTGACCTCCTTAAGCAGTTTCTCATCTGTGATGCGTTTCTCGTAGGGACGCACAGAATCAATAAAATTCTTCTCACCTGAAGGAAAGCTGATGCTCATGGCATTGAAAAGCGCGGTTAAAAAGGGATCGTTGTCTGCCCAGTCAGTAGCAAGTGATTGTTCTAACTCGAAACTTACGTTTCGAGCGTTGATGGATATACCCTCAGGCGTTTGCGATACCGATCGTAATGCAGTCATAAATACGTCCAATTTGTTTGATATGCACTAATAATAACCAAATTTAATAAAACGTGGGGGATATATTCAGCCTTAAGTGGAGACATTTTCGTTCAATTGTTTTATGGTCTGCGACTCAAATCAGTTAATTCGAGGTTGCGCAATGCCTGAACGTAAACCACATGATTTACTTTTACAGCAATTACTTACGATTCTCGAAGAGGATGGCATTAGCTCGAGGCAGCTATTCGCATTGCCCCAGTTGCAGGTGCTAGCGACCGCAGACGAGAAGTCATTGGCTCCAACACAAATGCTGAATATATTGGAGGCAGTAGTAGCTCTCTCCAATGACCCTACTCTGATGATTCGTCTTGGTCAGCGAGTAGACATAGCGAGCTTAGGTACCTTTGGTTTTGCGTTGATGAGCTGTGCTGACTTGCAGGCGGCACTTAAACTTTTTCTTCGCTACGGGGACATAGTAGGGCCGGGGCCATCCTTTAAAGTCATTGAGCTAGAAGGGGGTTTAGCCCTCCGCATACAGCTGAACTTTGGGAATCCCGTTCAACAAAAACTGATCACTGAGTATACATTTTCTCAGATACTATTTATTACTCAAACTCTTATCAATCGGGTAGTTGATGAGGGTGAAATGCATCTAAACTACCCTGAGCCAATTGGTGAAAAGGGACTCCAGTCGTTAATTTCAGTGCCGATTAAATTCAGCCAAACCTACAGCGAACTCATCATACCAAATAGTTTAATAAGTTCACGAATCAGTACGGCTAATCCTGCCGGTCATGTCATTTTCCAAAATCAGTGCGAGGAGTTACTGCGGGGCTTAAACAGAGTAGAAAACTTCTCCGCTGCCATAAGGCGTATTTTGATTCAAGCGGGCGGCGCTTTTCCAACGATTAATCAGGTTGCGCAAAGCTTGTATGTCAGTGAGAGCACATTGCGGCGACGGCTGAAAAACGAATCAACAAACTTTCGAGCTATCTGTGATGAAGTTAGGAATGTACTGGCTTGTCAATACTTATCGACCACTGAACTGACCGTAGCCGAGATTGCCAATCTACTGAATTACACGGAGGCTGTGAGCTTTCGACGTGCTTTTGTTCGATGGAACCAAATCACGCCCAGTCTGTATAGGCATGAATCAAAGAAGCTAGATATTTCTCCATCAAATTAAGTGCTGTAACCCATAGCCTGATATAGAATGCTCCTCTGTATTTTAAATTGGACTGGATCATGGGCAGAGCCTATCAAAATCGCAAAGACTCAATGGCAAAAACATCTGATGCGAAAGCGCGGGTCTACAGTAAGTATGCTCGAGAAATTTACGTTGTAGCTAAATCAGGCGGACTAGACCCATCTGGAAATTTAAGCCTTCGCAGCGTTATCGATCGCGCTAAAAAAGATCAAGTACCTACTCATGTTATTGATAAAGCGATTGAAAAAGCCAAGGGCGGAGCAGGGGAGAACTTTGAGCTCGCGCGCTATGAGGGCTATGGGCCAGGCAACTGCATGGTGATTATTGATTGTCTTACCGACAATGCCAGCCGCACATTTAACGACGTGCGTTTATGTTTTACCAAAACTAAGACTAAGATCGGAACTCAGGGTTCGGTCACCCATATGTTCGATCATTTAATGATCTTGAAATTTTCTGGTCAAGATGAAGAGACGGTTCTAGATGCATTGTTACTGGCTGATGTCGATGTTGTTGATATAGAAAACGAAGACGAAATATTGACCGTTTTCGCACCACATACTGAGTCATTTAAAGCTAAGCAAGCATTGAATGAAGCCTTTGGTGAGATTGATTATGATGTTGATGAAATTCAGTTTATTGCTCAGAATACAATGGTCTTAACGGGCGATGATGTCGACGCTTTCGATACGTTTATCAATATGCTGGATGATCTCGATGATGTTCAAAATATTTATCACAATGTGGCGTAAAGCAAGAAGGTCTTGTCGAGGAGAAAGTGTTCGCCGTGATNAACTTTGTAGCTGNTTCTGGTGTGTTTGTCAGGAATAACTGAAACATTACAATTAAAAATGAGGTATTGATGTGAATGCTACTGTAGTCAAAATTATTGCCGTTATACCGGGGTTACCTTTGTTAATGAATGCCATTTTGTTCGTCGCTGATCCCGCAAAAGTAACTGCTGATTTGGGTATGCCGCTTCTGGATGGCCTTGGGCGCAGCACCCAGTTAGCTGACCTTGGCGCACTGTTTCTGTTTGGCGCCATGCTTATTTTTTATGGTGTCTGGAAATCAGAAGGTTTGTATCTTCGCTTAGGCGCGCTTTTGTTAGGACTGATTGCAGTACTTAGAGTGGTTGCATGGGCGATTAATGGTGCAGAGTTGGCGACGATTTTGATCATCACAGAACTGGTATTAGTGATCTGGTTGCTCGTGGCGGCGGTATATCTCGGCAAGGTAAAGCAGGCAAATGGAGTAGAGTAGTGAAGTTAGTGCGTTGGATTTTAGGAAGACTTATTTTGGCGGCCGATGCGCTGACATCGCCACGTCCAGTGGTGCGCGAAGCCACCGATCAAAAGGCCATTGACGAAGTGACTGCCAGCATGTCGCTGTATCAATTTGAGACGTGTCCGTTTTGTGTCAAAGTTCGACGCGAGCTCAAGCGTCATTCGCTAAAGATAGAAGTACGTGATGCAAAAGATAATGCCGAGATCAAGGCGGAATTAGTGCGTGAAGGTGGCCGTCATAAAGTCCCTTGTCTCCGCACTGAAAGCGCCGATGGCAGCGTTAACTGGCTCTACGAATCCAACGATATTATTGATCATCTCAAGCATCAGTTTAACCTGACATCTTAAAGTTAGTGGCACTTGGCTCGGGCGAGGTAAGTCCGGTATCTCTTGGTATTTGCTGCAATTTATCGGCTGCTGAGGTGAATGGTATGCGTGTATAAGCTGGTATCGCTAGAATAGCATTAGCATGAGTTTAGTAATTTTCTGGGCATTTTCCTTCAAAGTTTGTGAAATACTCTTTTACGTAGGCAAGATCGTTCTCGTTATCGCCTGATAGATCTAAAAACGAATCTAGTACGATTCTGTTGTTTCCAAAGTCAAAAGCTGCCAAAAATACCTTGCTCTTTGTGGCCTGAGCTATTCTTAGAAATCCGGATTTAAGTTTGTCAGTTTTGGCGCGCGTTCCCTCGGGAGATATTGCCAGTAAAGAACCATTAAGT
>JGI24540J26637_10000622_pt1 | contig 15094 bp, 17 predicted proteins | sample NorSeaMetagenome_FD_26637 | JGI IMG/M metagenome (IMG submission 26637)
GGGTATCCTGGTACAGGGGTACGCAGGCACGACTGTAAGGCTGTTGATGTGCGTGTTCCAGGGATGCAGGGGGGGGAAGAAGGGAGGGGCTATCAAGGTCGATGTTATGACTCAGGATGTACATATATTGTTGCTTAATGGGAACGCGTTCTACAATAACACGGCGGAAGAGGGGGGTGATGTCTTTGTTTACTACGATTTTTGGGTTAATGAGGTCGTTCTGGCCGTTGATAACCTTTGTCCTGATGGATCAGAAGCGACTGCTGGAGAGGAGCTTGATTTCGGGCCAGGTGAGACTCTAAGGAGGAGACGAGTGTCGTTTATCTCAATTCTCCCCTAACGCCCCTCGCTTCAACATTCGCTTCCCCAGCTGACAAAAAAGATGTCGCGGTGCAATATCCCACCGATTCCAACACCGCCACCTTGTCTTCGTATTCTTGCCTGGACCCCTACTTCTGCGAGTCCGGTTCCTTCAACCCGAGTTCCGGCCCCAGCGTGTTCTTCTGCCTCTCGTGTCCTGCTGGTAAGAACAGCCCTGCGGGATCCAAGGATTGCCCAGACTGGTGCCAAGTCGACAGTCAACGGTGTGCTTCCGACATGGACGGGTTCTTCAACGCCGTTAGTAGCCTCGGCTCCAACACTGGAAACAACATCATATCAAACGGTGATACAGTAGAACTTGCAACAGGGATCTATGAATGTAATGAGAGTGGTTCAAATTGCGCTAGTAGTTATGTAATGCTTGACCTAGATGATCTCTCTGGCTCAATTGAGTGCACCAGCGACTCGGCTGATTGTGTCATTGATGGACAGTCATCAAGAGGAGTGATAAAAGTGCATGGAACAGGATCAAACTCATTGACGATAAGAGCCTTAACATTTTTAAATGGACGTGCTGGTCGGGGTGGAGGAGCTTTTATCGAAGATGCCGCCGCGGTCAATGTGGTTCTATGTTTCTTCAGCAACTGCAGAGCAACTGAAAGCAATTATGGAGGGGGAGCAATAATCCTTTCCGGTACTTCAACTGCTGTCAACCTCTATGCCACGCAATTTACCGGAAACACAGCAGCCACAGGGAATGGTCATGATACTTACAACCACAAGGACCAAGCAACCATTACCATCCACGATACCTGCCCTTCTCCCTACTCCTCCAACACCCCGACCCAAGGAACTCCTCTGCACACTTTCGGAACAGTCAATGGTGACGTGTTCTCTTTCACGGGTTGCGCGTTTTACTTATGCAGCCCTGGACAGGGTAACCCTTCTTTGGGAACAACTTCTGACTCTTGCGAGATCTGTTCCAAAGGTGAGGCGGAGCGAGGAGCGAAGGACGGGATGAGCGTATCGACGACCGTATACTGCTTAGCACTATAACTATTAATCTTCCACTCGTCGCTTCGCTCCTTGCCTCGCCCATCTCGCTCATCGCAGGGACTTGGTCTGGCGATGAATTCTCGCAATGCTCGGATTGTCCAGTGGGTACCGAAGGGCAGAATGAAGGCGCAACGACCGCGGATGATTGTGTGGCTTGTGAACTAGGGAAATCGTCGTTGGCTAGAGGAACATGCGAGCCCTGTCGAGCAGGAACATACGGCAATCCCGAAGGGGGCGCTTGTCTTCCTTGTCCCTCAAACACTTTCGGAGAAGACAACGGGGGCACTTCTAGCGAGGTGTGCAAGTCCTGTGAGGCAGGATGGACAACCCCTTCAGGGTCGTCAATTTGTGTCTGCCCCAAGGGAGCAGGATGCATTGAAGGCATGACGTCATTATGGCAGCACCTTTCCAACACGAAAGTGGGTCATCAATGGGGTGAGATTGGACGAGGAGCGAAAGATAGCAAGTGCGAAGCGACGACAAAGTATCGCCTAAATTTGTAACTAACAATCTTCTGCACGTCGCTTCGCTCCTCGCAGGTGTGCCCCTGATGACACCGGGGTCTGACCTTCATGTCGCTACCATTGAAGATTTGACTTGCAGAGCTGGTCAATGTACGAAACCGGGCGATACAATGCTGGAGCTGGTGAACATGTTCGGCTCCGTGAGATGCGTCTCTCCTGATAAATGTGTTTTCAACGGTGAAGACCAACAGAGAATGATGAGCATCGACAGAACTGGGAAGCAAAAGCTTACGCTCTCAAGGTTTATTTTTTTAAATGGACGGCATAAGATAACAGGAGGAGCGCTTTCCATCTATGATTTTTCCGTCGTCACAATTGAGCTCTGTCAGTTTGTGAACAATTACTCTGGAGGTCGTGGCGGTGCAATCTACCTTCATCTTTCAAGGGTAGACATCTACGGAACCGTGTTTAATGACAACAACTCGTTCCAGAATACCGACAACGCAATCTATCGATATACAGACGTTGACGCCGACAACGACGAAATTTTGCCTCCCGAGGTGGATAGTGTTGAAGTTTTTGGAACTTGTCCGCCTCCCTATGAAGAAGAAGCACCTGAAAGAGGGGAGATGTTGATTGCGAACGGTATGACAAGGATCCCTTACAGTTATTCCAAATGCGAGTTCTCTGCGTGCCCAAAGGGAAAGTACAACAGTAATGGCGGGTCTGACCCCGAGGTATCGTGCGTGGACTGCAGACCAGGTTGGTACAATGACAATGACCTCGAAGGCAACTTTCTGAGGAGCTGCGAAGCATGCCCCAAGGGCAAGTTCAGCGTGGATCCGACCTCCTGTCTTCAGTGTTCGAGGGGGAAGGTCAGCACGCTCACTGGAGCAACTTCGTGCTCTGTGTGCCCAAATGAAGAAACTACTGACGATCAATCATCGTGTGCCGTAAAATCGTGCCCCTCTGGCCAGATCAATGACGGTGATGGTGTTTGCAAGGAGTGCAAAAAGGCAGGTGAGTTTGGTCAAGGAGCAAAGCGACAGCAAAGCGACAGCAAAGCGACAGCAAAATCATCATACTGCCTTCTTACATAACGAACAACCTTCCACTCGTCGCTTCGCTCATCGCAGGAACCATCGTCTTTGTGTCTCTTTGTATTTTGTCTTTCATTGTCGGAGCGATTTATGTCAGCCGGGTTACCAATCACCAACAGAAGATGGTCCGTGTCAAAATTCTGTCGAACTTTTTTCAGAACTCCGAAATCACAACCGCAATCAGCATTAATTGGCCAAACTTTGTTCGATTCTCCCTCCCCTTACAAATCCCTCTCGCAAATTCAAAGTGTCTCGGCGCTTCCGATGCTTTTAATGGGAAGAACTTCTTCTTCGCCATTGTCTACGTACCAATATTCTTCTTCCTGATTATCATGTACACCTACAAAATCTCTCCAAAGAACTCAGCCTACAGGGTTGAAGTCGCCCAGACTGTAACATTCCTCGTGTGCATGTGGTATTCGCCTGTCCTTCAGGGTTTGAGCAGATTATCGGATTGTTTCCATGACCCTGAGAGCAACAACTATGTGCTCGTCACTGACCCCCGAGTTAGCTGCGAAGGAACCTTCAAGGCCATCTATTTGGTACATGCGGTGGTACTCGGTGGTGGCGTTGGGATTGGTCTCCCTTGCTTCTTGTTCTGGGTTGTATACCGAGGGAAGAAATTGAAGGAACTCACCGCATTTTCCCCTTATTCTTCCTGGTTTGATATTTACAGCAAAAAAGTCCCTTGGTTCGAAGCTGTTCAAGTCGCGCGTAAGGGTTGGAGCATCCTCGTTACGACGAGTAACAATGACTATCAGTGGTGGACTCCTGTTCTCCAAGCGTGGGCGGCGCTTACTGTGAACGTCTTATACCTTATGCTTCTCGTAATACTCAAACCCATGAGATATTACCCGAGGTGCGGCTGGAGCGATGCGACAGCAATACACCGCCTACTCATTCAACTGACAACCCTTCCCGCGCTCGCTTCGCTCGCGCCCAGTGTTTGGCGTGGCTACAACTTATATTTTATGGCAGAGGTTGCCTCAAGCTTAATGTGTATCGTGGGTACGGTAATTGCGCTCTTAGGCGCGTATATGAGAGATCGTGTTGATGTTTTAGGGTTAGTGTTCACTGTTCTGAACATACTTTTCGTTGTGTTGCTCATTGTTTGGTACTCTTTCGACTACAAGCTGACAAAAACGCGTATGAAAAGGCTTACAAAGTCTACTGGCCTCTTGAACGAGCTTGCTCGTGGTCGGAATACTGCTGTTGAGAGCCAGAATGCGAGGCTAGGGCTCAACAGGAGAGATTCTGTCCGGTATGAGTTGAAGAAATTTGATCGCGCTGTTGCCCTCATCGAGACCACGAGTAAGGCCCTCATTAAGAAGAATCTTGCTGGTACCCTTCCCCTCACAGCCTCGTTCGTTCTGCACTCAATCCGTTGGGATATGCAACACTTTGACGAACGGTGTGGAATGTTTGCACAGCTTCGAGACTTTGACGAAATTATTAAGCTCCAGCGGGACAAGAAGAGGGACCTCGTCGATTACCAAAGGATTCTCGACGGTATGACGACCGCGGTCAGAAAGTACTTTTCCAAGTTCGAACCAGAGTTCCATTCTTTAGAGGAGATTGCTTTCGAGCTACCCCATAGTCTAGGTGCGCTAGAAATGTTCATGGAGGATGGAGGGGAGTCGGGTGTCCCCTTTGCAGAAAAGGCTGGTACAGCCAGGAGCGGAAGCAAAGCCCGGAGCGAAAGCAAAGCCCGGAGCGATAGTAAAGCACGGAGTGACAGCAAAGCCCGGAGCACAAGCAAAGCCCTCCCCCCCGCCCGGAGTGATGGCAAAGCACGGAGCACAAGCAAAGCCCTCCCCCCACATATCGCCAGGGCAAACCTCTTCAAGAAAGAAGCTGTGGCTTCCATGAATAAGGGTAAAGGAGGAATTCTGAGCAAGAAGAGTACGAAGGTCGATGAGGTTGAGTTAGTTGATATGACAGAGAATCCGCTTACTAAAATGTTGTCAAAGACCAAAAAGAAAGCATCGGCTGAGGATCAGGAGGACCTTTAGTACAATCATCAAGATGAAAACACGTGCTATGACTACTACGAAAATGCAGAGACGGGCGAAATTTCTTGGGATCCTCCGAGCACATGGTATACTTCCTATATTATATTTCTAGATTTGTATCTAAGTTTGCTCCTGTATTTATTACTCTTCCATCATGCCAACCTCCATCGCCTTTTTCAATCTTTGTTTTCCTCCTCCTTCAAACTTCTCTATGGCTTCCCTCATTTTCCTCCGCAACTTTTTTTTTCCGTCAGGCCCCTCCCAAATATCATCATTCTCTTCTTCGTCCTCTTCCTCGCCCCGTTCGTCATCCCCCTCGTCGTCCGATTCTTCATTCTCTTGGTTCTTTTCCCATCCCCCCCTCTCCATAATGTTCCAAATTCCTTCGCAAACAATGCCAACGTCCCTCCTCATCCTGTTGTGCTTTCTTAGCGTGTCCCTATCAAAGACGAGCATATCGTTATTGTCTGAGAGTTCTCTGAGACAACGCTCAAGACAGATCTCAATGCCCTGTTCCACTCTATGGTCTTCTCCGATCCTCCCCTTTGACAGCGTTGGAAGTGTAAGGTCTCCGTCTGACGCGGTTACGTGAACAATGAGAAGAATCCTGCCCAACCTAATTCCCACTGGCATCGGTCCTGTCTCCTCGAGCAGCTGTGATGAGCGAATCGAAAGAGGGAGTTCGTAGAGCGAGCGGACAAGGCACTGTTGTTAGTGGTTCCGCTCGCGCTAATACTTTCTACAAGCTTGTGACAAGGCTCCGTGTGAAATCTCACCTCGTGGGTTCCAGCCCCACCCCCAAATGTGAGTTCGGAATCCCTAACTGAAAAGACGGGCATATTGAGGTCTTGAAGGCTGTCCCCTTTACCTCCTTCGACTTTTAGACCGTATTTTTTCCATGCCTTGCACCTTGGAATTGCCGCGACAATCCCACAAGCCCTGCTCTCGATAGAATCCAACATTGCAGAGTTGTTGTAAATACGTACTAGAGAGAGATCGGTGTGTCTGTTGGAAGTCTAAAGGTCGAAGCGCGTAACAACGGTGAGAAACAACAATAGCGGAGAGATGCTGACAGACAGAGTTCCTTTCGCTTCTAATCATTCTCGCCCTCACCTGACCATCGCCGCTCCCTAGACTTCCCTCGTCACTGTCCATATCGTCTTCTAACAAATCGCAACCCCCTAACCCCTCCAACTCGTCCCCTTCATAGTCACCCTCATCCCCTCTCCCTGCGCCCTCAAGGACCAGAGTGATCTGGATCTTTACTTCACTCCCATTCAATCCCGACAAAATTGATTTCGTCGATACGTGCGATTCCTCGAGGTCCTCCTTGTTGAGGTATGATCTGACACCGTCAATGAAGTTTGCCTTGGGGTTGATGAGGAGTTTCAAAGGGGAAAGGGTTGGAGCCTCGAAGGAGAGCGAAAGTTTGGACTTCTCGGGAAGCAAATGGAACCTAGAAAGGTACTCGGCGATTCTTGGGAAAGCTTCTTCGTGTCCACCACTCGGTAGAAGCATTGAAACCGTCGTCCCTCCCAGTCCAATGTCCGATGGAACTTCCCTTCCCTTTGTCTTCCCTTTTTTTCCTCCTCCCCCAACCTCAACGATTTTGTCCTTGTCCAAGTCGGCAGTTAGTACGCATACCCTTTCGATGCCACTGCCCCTGCATGTGCTTCTGATGACGGTTTCTCCCCTAGTTCCAATGAAGGAGTGCAAGATGCAGAGGGTTAGGCCAACACCGAATCTGCAACGAACAAAGTAAGTCGGGAACTTAGAACGTGAATATCGGAGAAAGGGTGTCTGAAATTGCCTCACCTTCCTGCAGTCTGCGGCTTCTCAGCTGGTGACATGGAACGCGTAACAACACCGTCTACCTCCTTCACGTACAGACCAATCTCGTCGTCGTCTAGATCCCTAAAATCCTCAAACTCCTCTTCGCCGGTACCCTTACACTCGAGCACGTGCTTCTTGGCGGTCTGATCACTTTTGCACCACTTTTTGCACATCTTACAAATCCACGACTTTCCGGTCTTGCTCTTCTTCATGGTGCTTTTTATCCCACCCTCTCCGCCGACCTCCGCCCCTTCGTTCCTCGCGTTCCCCTCCTCTGACACCCTTGCCCTTTTCAACCCCCCACTCTTCAGGGAAGACCGCTTGCTCGAATTGAATGCACTAGCAAAGGAGAAGGGGTCCTCCATCCCAGTTCCATCATCGGTGACGGTAATACGCAGGAAAGATGAGGTGGGATCCAAAGACGAAGACGACGGAACGACCTTGACACTGATACTCCCTCCACCTCCCACCAACGCGGCGTCCACTGCATTATCCACCAGTTCCTTAATCATTTGACAAAATGATCCAGCTGCGTCTGACTCAGTTGAAAACCCAGCAAGGCCTGTGAGTGTCAAGGTTATAGAGCGGAGAAGGTTAGAGGAGAGTGCTAAAAGGGGAACAAACCCCACATCGCCCCAACGCCTCCCCATAAAAGCGATCAAAGAGACGAAAAGTCCACTACACATTATACGGACCTGGATTTGTTGCAAAAGCTTCTAGTGCCATATTATTCTATGTACAATTTATTGACGATTAGAAAATCGGAAAAATTGGGCTCTGAGCAAACTTTTCCTCGGTGAGGTTTCCATGAATTATGATGTCGATCCTAGATTGCGACCTACATGTTTTTTGGCTCTGGTTGTCAAATTTCTTTGCTTCAAAAAGTCGGAAATGTCCTTCAATCTTGTCTGTGAATTATTGTCGATCCGTCGCACCGCATGAATCTCACACAATTTCCTTCCCTCTTGCTTTTCGCCCTCAGATAATGGCTCACGGAATTGCTTGGCCGATTGATCCCAAATCTGGAAAGGCTTCCTCGACGAAGATTGGGAAATCTGTTTGGATTGACGTCTTGACAAGCCTGGGAACTCCTGCTGCCCATGAGTTGGCTGCCTCGATCCAGAAGGAGAAGAACTGGCGCGCTAATTACATGTCCTACATAGTCACCTTGGTTGAGGAACAGGCTGCCGCCTCACCAGAGGCGTGCCTTGCTTCTTGTCGTGTTGGTTTGGAGGTGAGTGATGAAGCAGCAGGGGGGAGACAGCTTTCTGCGTGGGGGCACCACGAATTAAAAGCTTACAGTTCCTCCTTTATTTGTTTCCCCGCAGAAGCTCAACGGTTCCATGACCTGGGTCTCTGCGGATGGTGCTGTGACTGGCACCGCTGTTGATTCCATGAGCAGCCAGTTGCAGAAGGGAACCTTCACAACGACGGAGCAGAAAGGATCCGGTTCTTCTGACAAGGATTTCACCCTTGAGGCCCCAAGCGGGCACCCTAAGCCCATTCTCTCTAAGGCTGACCTTGCAGCTCAGGGTGAAGCTTGGGCGAACTACGGTTGCATTGAGCCCTCGGCCGCTCGTGCTATATCTGCCGTCGCCAATACCTCTGACTGCACTAACCTCGTGAAGGACAAGATCTTTGTCCTGTTGGGAGCCACCAGCGCTCTCGGTCCGTTCAAGGTGAGGCAGAGCGAGAAGCGAAGCGACAGCAAAAGCAATGTACTGCATATATAGCTAACTAACAACCTTTCTGCTCGTCACTTCCCTCGTCGCAGGCCCTCTCTCGCCTCGGCGCTACCATTGCCTGTGTCGCAAGGCCTGGTTCGAAGCTCAATAAGCTCGTTGAAGATGCCAAGTCCACACCTGTTACTCTCCTCATTCCCACCAAGGGCGACGTCATCGGTGCCGACCTCCTCTCTGACACCCCCGAGATTGCGGAGTGGGTTATTTCTCTTTCCAAAACGTATCCCAAGAAGCAGCTTGTCGTCGGATGCTATATATATCTCGATGGAGAGAGGCACGTTAGGGCAAGTGTCGGAATGGATTTGGTCGTTGACGCCATTCTCAAGGCCTGCCCCAACACTGCTATCACGCAGCTTGTCTCCCCCGCGACTGCCCACGCTATTTCTGAGGAGGCCAAGGCCGACAGCATTGCGAGGTTCAACTCCACCCCCATGTGGCACGCACCTTTCCGCGCCGGTTTCGGAACCTTCGCCAAGAACGCAAGGGAGGCAACGAGCAACGGTGTCAGCGTGACTGATGGCCTGAGCAACATGCAGGGACCCAACTATGCACTTGCCAAAATATCTCAGCAGTGGAGGGCCATGGTGGCTAAACAGGACGGCTTTATCACGTCGGCAAACCATGCACCGGCGGCGAGGACAGAATCCATGGTCGCCTACTCAACAATTGCTGCTGCCCTTGAGGGCATGCAATCTTTCTCTCCCTTGGTTGCGTATGACCCCCAGACTGCTAGCGACATGATGGCGGCCATCTTGCTTTGGGATCTGAGCGACCCGTTGAGTGCCGCCAATCCCAAGAACAAGGACGCCCACCCCCTGAACCTCCTCGTAGAGAATGCTTGCCACGGAGGCATGTGGAGGTGTGCTTATACAACTGACAGTATTGGAAAGTGGAGCTTCGTTTACGGCAAAATGGGAAGTCGATACACACCTAAGGGTTCTCTTGCTAAGTGACGTGGGAAGGAGAGAATGGAAACAAGAATTTGAGGATTGTGGATTTATTAAATATCGTAAACCTATTTTATATCGATGAGGCGAATCTTGAATCGAATGAATTGACGCGCTTGAATCCACTGCCGCCCCTCTTTTCCTCCAAGGAACCGTACCTTGTATATCCCCCATCAATGTATCCCCCATCACCGCCAATACAGCCGTTGAAGCCGTCAGCCTCCTTCACGCCATGCTTGATCATAACTCCTACAATTCTCTCCTGGAAAGTTGCGATTGGCTTTGGTGATTTCATGGCACCACTCTTCATCGCACGAGACGGGGTGTCTAAAAGGGCCAGGTTCTCCTCGCTCGGGGCAATCTCCTTCTTCCTGCTGCGGCTACTACTACTACTGCCGTACTGGTAGAGAATGAAACCTAATACTATAACTCCGAGTCCAATGAAGGTTTCCCTTTTGATCGCCTCGCGGAATTCGCCTAGGATTGGCAGCGTAAAAGCTAGAGTCGTTATGGGGAGGAGGAGTGATGAAACTATTGCGTTGACAGTGGAGGAGGCGGCCTTGGTCAAATACAGGCCGAGAGTATTGTATGTAAAGTTCAATAAACAGTATCCCGTTAGCAGGAGAAATGTTTGCTTATGGGCACACCCAGAGTGTGGAAGTTGGAGGTAACAATGGAGCCCATCGTCCAAGGTGGTGGCCGCCTGCGTGTGAGCGAAGCGAGCGCGCAAAAGAGAGGTTGTGAGGTTTCAGATATTAATAATGTCAACTTGCTCGTCAATGCGCCTTACCTTTCCAACTGACATGCCGTCGCTGCTTGCCACCCCGGGGATCGAGGTGAGGGGGAGCATGGCGAAACCAATCAACATCTGGTAGATGGATACCTGCTGCGTAAGATACATCACGTCGGTCTTCTGGTTTTTGAACGCCACCTCCTTGTACACCGCTGAAAAGGCGTAAGGGATATTCGACACGAGGTAGAAGATGACTGCAATGAGGGAAGCGAGGAGCGAAGTGACGAGTGGAAGATTGTTAGATGTAGTTGTGTGCGATATACACGAGGAGTGAAGCGACGAGCTGGCGGGTTTCTCTAGGGAATATGCTGTCGCTTCGCTCCAGCCCTCACCTGAAATTTTGTAACCCTGGTCTTTAACGGTGCTTTCTGGGTCGAAAACGGAATCTATTGAAGAAATAAAGGCGCCCAGAACGATCAGGGTAGCCCCAGAAATTTGTAATGGTGAGAATCTAGTGCCTAGCGCAAAGAAGGAAGTCAGCATCAAGATGGGAATGAGTGTCTGATTGAGAATGGTCTGAAGATATCCAGGTGTTTTCACACTTCCCATCGCCGAGAAGAATGTTCCGAACGCATCGAGAAGAGCCATAACAATGAACTTCTTCTGAGGCTGCTTACGGAGGTCCTCAGGGATCTTGCCGCTCCTGTTACAGTACATTCTAGGATAGAGAAGCGCTCCGCCGAAAAGAACATAAAGGACATTGATACCATTCGAAACAAAGTACGCGTAGCGACTCGAGTATACAGTGTACAGTACTTTATACGAGAGAGTATTGAGTGTTCCGACAAGGAGGATGGACACGACCAACAGTATAAGGTGCACAGATGACGAAGTCATTTTTTAATTACACAGAACGTGTTACTGTGGGTCCCTTTGAAGGGATAAGATTTCAATTTTAGCGGCCCTGAGTTCTATCCCCCCCGAAAATTTGTTCCAAAAATCAAGCATTCTGAGATGGCAGGTTTTTTGCAACGCCCGATTGTCCTCTTTGTGGTGCTTGCGCTGATTTGTCCTATTTTACCCCTTAGTGTCCCATCGACGGATTCTTTATTGCTTCGTAATCTTGAGGGCAAAAGTTTCCTGGTTGTTGGAGGGACTGGGCGTGTTGGAGGCTCAGTAGCAAGAGTACTCCAACAAAACGGAGCTCGTAGGGTATCTGTGGGCGGAAGGACGAACGTTGTTGGTGGTTTTAGTGTTGGTGGCAATGATAGATTTGACTTTGTCAACATTGACAAGGATGATCGCAATTCATTGTCGACTGTTTCCTGGTCTGACTTTGATCTAGTGGTGAATACTGCGGGGCCGTTCCAGGGGAAGACATCACAAACGAATTTGCTTCTTAGTAAATGCATCGAGGCGTCCGTGCCGTATATTGACGTGTGTGATGACTTCGAGACTGCGACTCGTGCCAAGGTGAGAAGGTGGATTGTTGGAGCGAAGCGTCAGCATATTTCTTTTCGAAAACTTCAGCTCGTCGCTTCGCTCCTCACGCGCACCTTTCATATCTATGTTACTAACAACAGTTCCCGCTCTTGCTCGCTCCTTTCTACGCCCCTCATCGCAGTGGGACTTCCACTCTCTTGCAGAGGACGGGGGGGTACCGGTGATCCTTTCGACCGGGTGCTGGCCTGGCGTTTCGTCTCTCATGGCTAAGGCGCTCCTCGCCGCCCAATTCAATGATACTGATCCGTCAGAGGTATCGTGCAAGTTCCAGTTTTACACAGCAGGTTCAGGAAATGCTGGTGTAACATTGCTAGTGGCCACGTTCCTGATACTCGCTGAGAAAGCTCTCAAGATTAAGAACGGGGTGAAGACGTTTGTGCAGCCGATGGACGCGTATGAAAGGATTGACTTCGGAGAACGTGTCGGGGAGAAGTTTTGCGCCCCTCTTAACCTTCTCGAAACCGCGTCCGTTGCTGAAACCCTCAAGATTGGAAGCGTAGAGGCAATATTCGGCACGGCTCCGACATTTTGGAACTCATTATTGGGTTTCAGCGCAAAGTTCCCCCCCTCCCTTCTCTCCCATGAGTCCCTGATGCGGTCTCTGTCTACTTTCTCCATGCCGATCGTCCGCTTCGTCGACAAATTCGCCGGCGCCGTCAATGCCATGCGAGTCGACTTGACCGACCAGAAGACCACTGTTTCTGCAACCTACGCTCACATCGATCTTGAGCCTTGCGTTGGAGAGTGTGTTGCCGCGTTTGCTGCTGCGATACTTACTGAGGAGGTGAGATTAGACGGGGAGCGAAGGACGGCGGAAAATAATAGATTGTATAAGCAAAATACCGCAAACCCACATAACTAACGACGCACCTTCTGCTCTTGTCGCTTCCCTCATCAATCCAGGTTGGCGTACGGCCTGGAATTTGGTTCACTGAGGAGGCGATAGATGATGAGTTCTGCCCTGCTGTCCTAGAGGCTGCTTCCGTCAACGCTTTCACAAAGAGCACAAGTGGGGTTCCCAGTGAACAAGTTTGGGGGGCAAAATAATCGGAAAATATCGGCAAAAATAAACTTTTCAATACACTTTGTTCATAAACAAGGATGAGGATCGGTCAAGAATTATTGCATTAAAAAGCTCCGACCCTGGGTCTCTTGCCATCGCCCCCCAAAGCACCGTCAGGAGAGACAACCCTCTTGGAACTTGACAAGACGTTGCTCGCGCTCGCAATATATTTGCTTACCTCGATCCTCCTGCTGCCATGGTTCTTCCAGTCGTGGAATGCAGCGCTGCTCCTCGCCCCGATGTCAAATAGTTCCTTCTCTGAGTGCGCTAGCTTGGAGGTGTGAGCAGTAACATCCTCATCCCTGCTATTCAAAGACCAATCCAGGTTCTTTCGGAGCCTCTCCCCGACAAATGTCTTCTTGAGGACCTCCCTCAGGATCTCCGCCTCCTTCTTCAGCAGGACGAGTCTATTGTCTGTCCCCCTCCTCGATGTTGGGATCTTCTTGATCCTAGAGCAAAGTGTGGTCCCCAGAGCAAAGTAGTAGAGGGACTTGACCCTGAGATTAAAGTTCTCGCCTCCCCCGTCCAGTTTTTTTCTGAAAGAGTCCCCGTACATCTTCGGCAACACAAGGTCAAAGAACCTACTCTCAAGAGCCAAGGACATACAGGCCCAAAGAGGGAGCTCGCATTTTTCCCCCTCAGCGAGCACATTCGACGAAGTCGTCGTCGTCGAAGTGCTATTGTACGGGCGAGGGAACGCCAAACTGAAAGACAAAAGAGAGGCGGGGAAGGAGGGAAGAATCAAGGGGGGAAGGGGGAGGTGAGTATAAGACGTCAATTGATCTTAGGTCACCATCACGGCGGTGTATAGTGTATGTATATCTCCAGTGGTATACAAAATAAATTTATCTGCAGCCATAATAACCATTAAAACCATCATCTTTCCTTCCCCCCGCCTCGATCGTTCAAAGTTTTTCCTTTTATGAAATGTATTTACCTTGCAGAATCGGCCCTCGCTATGCATGTCATTGGTGCACTTTCCATTAAAATGTCATCAATGTCGTAGTACCCCATTTTATTTGCTTTTTTTCACCAACAATTTGGTCCTGTTATGAAGGGTGTGATAGGCGGTGTTACGATATTTTTGGCCGTGTATTGGGGTGCTTGGAGGCATGAAAAGAAAAATCGGCAAGAATCTTCAGCCCTTGAAGCTGAATTCCCAGCTGACTTATCTGACCCCCGTTCTCTTCCCTCTCCGGTGGAAAATATCGATGGTGTTGCACTCCCTGATGGCATTTCGGCAAATGATGACACAATGGCTCAACTCTCCCTCCCTCTTCCGCTACTTGATCGCGCTGCGAAGTTGGAAGAGTTGTCCCATGAGGTTCTTTCCACGCAGGAAGACCTGAGACTCAGAACAAGGGAGGTGGTAGCGGCGCTGGAGAAGATTAAGGAGGGATCCAAGAAAATAGGTGCTAGTATGGTTGATCCCCCCTCCCCTCCCTCCTCTGACTACGTCACGGCAGAGGTGCTGTCCTCCCTTCTCTCTTCAAAACCCTTCAACATCTCTGACTATGAGGCGCACTCGGACGACTTCTACTCGGGAGATCACGAACTCCTTTCCGAAGTGGCGAAGCTGGTCGAGGAGGTGAAACTTGATAGCGTGAAGGAGGCGGAGGAGAGGTTGGAGAAATTGAGAGTTGAGTTATCTGAAATGCAGAGGTCCTTGACTGTTCCCCCGACCGGTTCTGATGGCGTCGCAGCGTCGAGACTCGCGCTCCCTGGCGATTGCGTTTCCGAGGAAAGAGCTCGCGAAATTGTCTCAAGGAGGCTTAAACTAGAAAAGGAGGCGGAGGAATCGGATCTTGCAAGGGTGCGTTTTCCCCCCCACCCTGCAACTCATTCATCATCAAACGTAGCTGCTAACCCTCCCGCCTTTTCTCGCCTACAGCATGCCAGAATTTTACCGATCCACACCTCTGCGATGTTCAAACCTCCCAACACCTTCATCCCACCCTCCTTCTACCAATACGTTGGCCTTCCCTCTCCTGTCGGACCTCCTAGTGACGCGATAACGCCCGGGACTGATCTCGGTAACTGTTTCGCGTTCGGCGCGAACAAGGGTAAGCTTGGCCTTCACCTCCCTCGGCGTATCAAGCTCAAGTCTGTTTCCGTCGAGCATGTCGACAGCAGAATTTCTCCCGACGTGTCCTCGGCGCCGAAGCACTTCACTGTGTACGGGTTCAAAAATATAAGGGACGCGAAGTCGAGCGTTGGGAGGGTCAACTTTGGTTCGTTCATGTACAGGATAGTGGATCATGACGAAGATGGAGAGGAAGAGGGGGTCGAGGGAATGGGGGGGGCGGAGGCAAAGGGGGAA
>JGI24540J26637_10000623_pt1 | contig 15073 bp, 4 predicted proteins | sample NorSeaMetagenome_FD_26637 | JGI IMG/M metagenome (IMG submission 26637)
TCCTATACATTCAAGGTATCGCCGCAAATTGCGAGCACGATGATCACGCCACAAACTATCGATGCGATTGTAGATTTGAGCGCATATGCCGGTTCATATGAAGTTCGTTCGAACGCGTTGAAGTGCGCAAAGTCGATTTCCGTAGAATTTTACGAAAATATCGGTCGCGAAGATTTTGCAATTGCAGTTACGCTGAATGTTTTACACTATTTTGATCCCAATGATGAGCATACTAGTAATCTCGACGTTGTGCGAATGTGTCTTCAAACTTTGCAGCAGCAGCAGAGTAGTAATACTAGTAGCGTAGTAGATCAGAAACCGTCCTCGCACACAATCGTCGACAACGTCGCGAGGCTCGTGGAAGCGCTCACAAAGTGCATCACCGTCTGCCAATCTCGAGAGGTGAGAGAAATTTTACTCGAGGCTCTTTTACTCGTCGCCACTTGCGCTGATAAAGAAGAAAAACGAGTGAGCTCGCTCAGACGAAGGAGAAGCGAAAACAAAAAACGAAGGAATCATCAACAACAACAAGTCTCGTCTTCAGCGTCGGATACAATCGGTGTGTTATGCTCGAGAGCGTGTGCGTCCATTATGCATTGCGCGGTCACTAGAGATGGTTCGATGCCTTTCTCTGGAATACTTGCAATTGCCATGCGAGCGCCACATCAATCAGGAAAAATAGGAAGAAACAACAATGTCGGCAGAAAACAAAGTGGGAAGGAATTTAGCGACGAAGATACCGATTTTGAAGACCAAGCATTTTTTAGAGAAGAAGCAGCAGGGAATATCGCAAATTTGGATGTTATAGACGAAGAAAAGCAGCGTCAAATAGCAGCTGCGAAATGGACTGAGTCATGCGTGATATCAATGCTAGAACAGCTCGGCTTACCGCGAAAGAACACAGATCCAGATTCTCCCGGAGTGTGGATTCCAGACGCACGCGTCCAGGCAGAAACGACAAGTTTCAATAGCGGTGCGAACGATATAAAAACGCTCGAAAGGATTGGTGCCATTGTAACCCTTGCTAAATCAGCTGCAATGTCTGATTCAGCCGATGAAGCGAGAGCGTGTTCTGAGAAATTCATCTCGACGTGGTTGCAATGGTTCGGAAAAAATAAGAATCCAAGAGATAAAAGTTCGAGCGCAGCAGTTGCGAGTAATAGAGATAGCGTCGACATCGAAACTGTAGCTCTCGCGAGAGAAAAATTCTGCGCATTCACGATGCTTTGCGATGCTGCAACAGCTTTACTTCTCGCTGCGACGACAAAGAAGCGACGAAACGATGACGAAGATAAGTCCAATCAAAACATGGATGTGAGCACCACCCGAGGATCGCTGATAAATGATGACGATTTCTCGCTGCTCAATGTGCATGATATTACTCCAGACGTCGTGTTATGGCCGTACACAAGGTACGTGAAAGATCCGCACGTCAGCTGGGTTCTGCTGAACGCGAGCAAGTTCACGGACAATAGCAAAGAACGACGCCACGCTAGGGCACTTCTTGATAGTACGACAAAGTCTAAGATTGCATCCGTAGCGCTAGCGATCACTTTCATCGCGACGACTGAAAAGTCGAGTGGAACAATAGTTTCTGCTGAACTTGCAAAGCGCGTGTTGCAGCGCGCCGTTGTAGACGAAGACGAACGAGTGAAGTCAACGGTTGTCATGGCTTTACCGTTCGCCAAATTTTTTGCAGAGAGATTTTCACCCTCGAGTCAAGCTTTAGGGGAATTGACGAAGAAAGCGATTGATATGACTCGCGAAGAAGCGAATAAAGGTGTATCTGACGCTGCAGAACGGTATGAAATTCTAGCAGCAAAAGCTATCGCGGCGATGGCGATTGGTGTTAATTACGACCTCGGATCTCTCGCAGTTGCCCTATCTCTGAGCGACACTTTGATAGAGAAAAGTAACGAAAACAACAATAGTAACTCCAGAACGGCTTATAAAAGCTACGAAGTTGATCTCGAGCGTTTGCGTAATTCCTTGACGTCTAAAGCTATCTCAGCCGTTCGACTTGCTTCGGAAAAAAAGTATGAAGACTTGGAATGCATTTGCGAGTCCATTCATTCGGTTGTGAATATCAACCTAGTGAGCGCTTCAGAAACTCGGCGCAAGATTCTGAACGCCTTGTTTGCGAGAGTATCGCAGCAAGATAGGGGATCGACAGAGTCGCGAGAAAATCACTACTTTCAGAACAATGTCTTCCGTATCGCATCTTCCGATATGGTTNACCATCAGCCATCCAAATCCAAGACGCCATCGAGGGGTCGAACGTCGCGTGCAAAAGCAATGAGTGAACTCGAAGTACAAAAAATGCCTTTCTTGCGAGATGAGCTCGAAAAATTATGCATCGAAGAATACTCTGAAATTTTTTCAAATTTTCTCGTCTGCGACGACTGTCCTGAAATTAATGAGGCAGAAGATGGCACAGAAGAGGCNAAGAAGCAACGCATGGCTGCTTGGAGGAACAATAATGTCGATAAGAAGTGGGAAGCNGATGCAATNAAAGTTGCGGTTTCCTCCTTACGAAGAGTTTTAGAGACCTCGTTAACGTGCGGTCCAGATTTTCTCGATCGAAGACGTCGAAAAGAAAAGGAAACTTTTGCTCTATTTGGGACCAATAAATTGATTGGATACGCGTGGCGATTAGCACATCACGAGAGCCCAAGCGTAAGAAAAGCTGTCCTTGATGCAACGCGTATATTTTCTCGGCGTGAAATTCTCCTCGAAGATGCTCTCGTAAACGGGGAGATCGATCTTTCGACGTTTTCCTTTCGAGCGATGAAAATGATGGCGGAAAATCTGAACAGCTTGAATTTGCGCAGGCAATCGAGTTTGAATGTAGCTTTACTTTGGGGCGGTGCGCCGTCAGCCATGAATCAAAATCCAATCCACAAAATCGAGATTGAGGCGTCTTTAAAATTGCTCCGACATCTGAAAATCGTCGTGGACGAAGCGCCGACGGACACTGCACGAGAGCTTTCTTTGCGTGTTTTTTCGACCGCTGCTATGACCGTTCCAGCAAGACGGGACGCGTTGACGATTGAAGCTATGTTCTGCGTAAAACATATCGTTCCAAACTCTGGGGAAAGTTTACTCACGGCATCGACTGCTGCTCTTCTTTTGCACACTCTGGCAAAGAAACGTGATATTCGACCAAAGGAGCTTTTGTTAGGAGACGCTCAAATTGCAGAAGGTATCGGATGTATTATCCCTAATAATAAAGAAATGTTGCGTACTCTTTGTGAGGCAGTCGTAGAGTGCTCAGAACGAGAGTTACTCGATGCTCTTTTACCTGCGGCGTTCCCGACACTAGTACGTAAAAGGGATATCAAGACGTTGGGGGCGTACGCGAAAGAGCTTCGAGGAGAGAAATCTGTCAAGTCTATAGTGACTGAATTCGCATACGTCGTCATTGCTGATTTTCTTTCAGCTCGAGATAATGAAGCACTAAAGAAGAATGCAATCGAGTTTCTCGAAGAGCAGACAGGTTTAGAAATAGAAACTCTGATTGCGGATAATGCGTTGTATCTCATTAGGTGTTTGATCAAATCCGCGGGCGCTAATGAGAAAGTACCAGAACCGGTGGTTTGCGCGAAAGAGTTGAAAACTATGCTCCACGATATTGGCCGTTTGGCACTAGGTGATGAGCAATTCACCACCTTACCAGATTTCTTGCGAGCTCACTTCACCGCTGTGGAAATGCTCATGTACGAACCAGATGAGAAGAGAAACGAAGTGATCCATCGCAGATTTCTGAAATCGCTCGCGATCATGGTCATTTTAATCCAAGATCATTTGCCTCAATTTGCACCAAAAGTCATGGCGCACTTTTCAGCCGCGCTTGAGCGCAAAAGTTTGCGCAAAGATGCTCTCAGAGCGTGGTTGATATTTGTGCAAGTGATTGCGAAGCACAGCAACGAGTACTTATCGAGAATCGCCGGTCAAATTGTGGTCACGATGTTACCGTATTTACAGAATAGCGATCAGGAAAATCAAAACAGCACTGAATTCGATGAAGGAAACGGAGATGCATCGAAAAAAATATCGAGCACTGCGAACTCTGCGACGACAGACGCTAATCTAGCGGCAGCTGTTCTTGATGAGCTCGTATTGAAGGCTATTTTACCAAAGCCGATTTTGGCTTCGCTGCCTCTTTTGCCCAGACTGGAAAGACTGCGAGACTCGAACACGAAACTTGACGACGCCAGAAGATCTAATTTACTCGAAGATAGTTTAGGAATTCGACTACAAGCGTTGACGAACTCTTTGTCCCAAACAGAAAGTGCGGCGGTCCGAGAGACTGCGCTGGTGGAAATATATCGCGCATTAAGCAACCACGAGAACACAGATGAATTGAATGCTCTCGTGAAAGGCTCGAGCGAAGGTGCAACCGCCGATTCGGTCGTAGGTAATCTCGGATTTGCGCTGTTGAAGTCTTTTTCGCACGATTATTCATCTACAGGCAGTGCAAAAAACGAGCAAGCCAGAGTACGCTCGCAAAGAATGGCGGCAAAATGCCTGGGCGAGCTCGGTGCTATCGATCCCGGTCGTTTAGGAATTACCACCGAATCTGTTGACTTGCATTTGGATACCAGACCTACAGAAGTTTCTCAAACTCTGCTCGTAGACCACTTAGCTCGTATGGTTCGCGGTGCTACCGATGCTATCATGCTCGACGCCACGGCATTCTGCGCACAAAAAGTCCTCATAACGAGCGAGTGTAGACCGGCTGAAATTGAAGAAGCCGCAACATTTTTGTACAATCAGCGTAATAACTACGCTATGGATACCACTATATTACCGGAAGGATCAACAAAGGACGGGGCTAAATTCTGGTCGGAGTTACCCGAGGAAGCGAGAACCACGTTGGCTCCATATCTTACGACGATTTACACCTCAAGTAGTAACAAGCAACTCCCTTCGACGCGTCCGATATATGGAACGTCTTCTTCAGTCAACTCATTCTCGAAATGGATTCAGCAGTGGTGCCGCGTATTAGCCATAGAAGCTCGCGGTCCGTGTGCGGATTTATTCGAGAATTGTTTGGGAGTGTTTCGACACGATACACGCCTGACGCTGTATTTGCTTCCGCACATGGTTTTAGATGCTCTGACTGGGCAAACCAAAGAAGAGTACGCCAATACGAACGAAGATACCCCCATTGTCATCGATAATGATGATGGAGATGAAACCGCGCGAATGCGAAGACTTTCCATCGAGCTCGAAATTTTAGCCGTGTTGAGAGACGCCGCTGGTATAGTAGTTTCGGAGAATGAGCAGCACGTGGTAAATACGAGCAGAGGTGAAATATCCCCAAATGATGTTGTTGCATTTTCGGCGTTGCGCTCGCAAAGGGGAAGAGACAACGCGCTCAACAGTAAGTCGTCTGCATCAGGAGGCTCTGGTGGTATCGCGGAATTGGCGGCACAAGCAATATTCCACTTGCTTGACCAGCTCGAAACGTGGGTTGCGAATGTACGTATCTCTAGTACGAGACGTCATTCATATGGCGCAAATGCCATGCACAAAAATGCGCACTTTGTTCAGGAGTTCCTGGAGAATATTCCTAAAACGCTACTTGCAAAAGCGGCGCAGAACTGTGGCGCTTCAGTTCGTGCTCTCAGGTACTTTGAAGACCATTGTCGTGCTCAGGGTGCGGTATCCAATCCTGCATCGGCGAATTTTGCGAAGACAAAGCTCGACATGGCAGACGGCGACGTCTCATTCTTAGCCTCGGTATATCAGGGCCTGGCTGAACCGGACCAGTTGTTGGCGTTGCCCAGATTTCGCGCGCAACCAAAAGTGGAAGATGAGCTTTTACGACACGAGGAAGCTGGGGAATGGGAGGAGGCACTGATTCACTACGAATCTGAGCTTTCAAAGAAGACGCCAAAATCATCATCTTCAAGTGANACTTTATCGCCTGCAGAATGGGGAAGGCTTCGTTGTTTAAAAGGTCTTGGGCATTTACGAACGGTGCAAAGAGATTCGGAAACTCTGCTTGCGGCGCGTCGCTTCTCAAGAAATCGCAAAGAAACAGCAGCGCTGGCAGAATCTGGAGCAAACGCCGCGTGGCGATTGGGCCGATGGGATGATTTGGAGAGTTTATTAACAAAGTTAGATAACGAGAACGCGAGAAGAGGTGGTGGAATGCACTCATATGATGGTACTGTCACAACGACGGCGTCGTTAGAACACGTCATCGGATCTTCTCGCAAACGAATTCGGAGCACTGCGGGTGGAGGAATTCTCTCTTCGCGATTACATCGTCATCAAGCGGTGAATGTATTTAACGATGACGACGACGTGTCTGGATTATTGACGAATCTGTCCTCGTCTGCGTTTAATCCAAAAGCTCCTGCGGATGGTGATGCCGCTATTGGACGCATAATGCTCGCCTTGACGCGAAATAATAACCGAAATGGAGTAAACAATTGCGATGAAGTAGGTTTTCGCCGTGCGATGAAATCTGCGCGCGATGCCGTCTTGGCACCATTAGCTGCAGCAGCGATGGAAGGGAGTTGGCAAAGAGCGCACCCGAGTTTGGTGCGGCTTCATTTGTTGCAGGAGTGCGCAGCTGGCTTTGAAGCTGTCAAGTCTTTCCGCGAAGAGACGGGTAGAATGCAAGTTGAACTTGCTCGACACAACGAAATCCCCGCTTCTAGTAAGGGTAACACTAATAACGCATCGAGAAGTCGATTAGCCGATACAAGAACAACCGCGAATCGATTTCGAATATCTCGAGAGTCCAAATCGGGTATTCCTGTGGTCACTCAAACTGTACTCAACGCGTGGGATGCGCGCTTAGAGAGAGTACCTGCTACGATTCAGACGCGAGAGCCGATCTTAGCTTTGCGACGGTGCATCTACGGTTTACTTCACGCTGCACCTGCGCAAGCGAACGCGTGGTTGGCGCAAGCGCGAGCATGTCGAACAGCTGGTCACCACGGCGCCGCGCAGCTTGCACTCTTAGAGGCTAGAAATTCTATGCAACAAGTTGAAAGTGGTGCGAGTGAACGAACGACGATTGGAAACAACGTTCGATTAGCCTTGGAGCAAGCAAAGTTACTCTGGGCGGAAGGCAAGCAACACAAAGCAGTCAGCGAAATTCAAGAAGTTCTCGGTTTCACCGATGAAAACAACAACAGCTCTCGTTCGGGAGGTAGTACGACGACCATAACTGAGGACATACTGGCCGAAGGTGATGAAGACGCCAAGATCTTGGCAAAAGCGACGCTTAAGCTCGCTCGTTGGGCTGCGGTCACCGGTCAAAAGCAAAAAAATGAAATTCTCGAACTGTACAAGCGCGCAAAGACGCACTACGGATCGAGAGAAAAGGCTCACTTTCACCTCGCGAGGTATTTGGACGAGCTACTCAAAGATGCACAAAGGAGAGAAGCGGTATTGGCGATGAGTGGGATTGGCAGCGTTTCGGCCGCCCAGAATTTGAACACGTCCTCGCGAAGTCGACGAGCGAATAATCAGGGTGGCGGTCGCGCAGGTTCAAACGCTCTCGCGAATAGTAGAGAAGTGACCTCCAGTTACGATTTGATCACGGAAGCTGCGAAAGCTTACGGAGCATCCGCAAAAAATGGACATCGCCACGTGTATGCCTCCATACCGAGAATGTTGACGTTATGGTTCGATGCCGGAGACAACTACGAGAGAATGCACGCAACTTATACTTCGACAACGTCTGCAACGACGCAGCATCAGATGCAGAAGGAACTTCAGCGCGCCAAGAAGTGTTGTGAAGACATTACGCTCATCGTCAAGACTTACAGCAACGCGTTTCCTTTGTATAAATGGCTCGTCGCTTTACCGCAGCTCACCTCTCGCTTGACCCACAAAAATGAAGACGTGTTACACGTCGTCCAGACGTTAGTTTCGCGACTGTTCCGCGCGTACTCGGATCAAACGTTGTGGCAACTCGCACCAATGTTGCGTTCGCGTGATGATTATCGGAAACGATCTGCTTTACAAGTATTACAAAAAGCGATTCGCGAAGAGAGCAGCCATCGCGAGCAAATCGCCGCTTTTCAAGCTATGGGCGACCACCTCGTCAAGCTGTGCGCGTTTCAACCGAAAGCACCGACAGAGCCTAGACAACGTCAAGCGAAGAGTTTTTCGCTTGAGAAAGAATTCCCGGGTTTATGTGCAATGTTACCGTCGCAAATTATGATTCCAATTCAATTATCCTTGACGGCGGCGCTCCCGCCGAAAGATTCAAATCCTACGGACCATACACCGTTTCCTGCCGCAACGCCAAGTTTTTACGGTTTCGTCGACGACGTGCAACTGTTGCAATCTTTGCAAAAGCCGAAAAAACTAACCGTCATCGGTGACGATGGTTTGGAATACTCCTTTTTGTGTAAACCAAAGGACGATTTGCGAAAAGATTTAAGAATGATGGAATTTTGTGCGGTTCTGAACCGTTTGTTATCTCGCGACGAACAAAGTCGCAAGAGAAGATTATATTTGCGCACTTTCTCCGTTATTCCATTGTCTGAGGACTGTGGTATCATCGAATGGGTCCCGAACACGACCGGTTTGCGTCACGTGATGCAAAACTTATACGTTCGCGAAGGTATATTCGGACGTCACACGCACAACGACATCAAAGAAATCTACGAAAGGTGGAAAGGACGATCGCCACTCGGGTACGGGAAGGAGGTGTTACAAAAATTCCCACCCGTTTTCCACAAATGGTTCCTTGACACTTGGAAAGATCCATCGAAGTGGTTCGCCGCTCGCAAGGCATTTGCGCACACATCTGCGGTCTGGTCGATGGTCGGCCACATCGTCGGTTTGGGAGATCGGCACGCGGAAAACGTCTTGTTGGATGCGACAACTGGTGATTGTGTCCACGTGGATTTTTCGTGTTTGTTCGACAAAGGTTTAGAGTTGGAAACGCCGGAAGTTGTTCCTTTTCGATTGACGCAAAACATGATTGATGGTTTAGGCGTTGGAGGCTACGAAGGCGCCTTTGAACGCGTCTGTGAAATTACTTTAGACGTGTTACGAAATCATCGCGAGGCGTTGATGTCTGTGTTAGAAACGTTCGTACATGATCCACTCGTTGAGTGGACTCGCGGGAAGAGTAGCAGTAACCAAAGTAATACGAATGTGGTTTCGCAACGAAAAGCAAAAGAGGCTCTGGAAAATATCGGGGCGAGATTAGAAGGCGTCGTCGTTGGTGTCGGCGCGGCGCCGAGTTTACCTTTGAGCACGAGCGGTCAAGTCCGGCGTTTGATCGAGGAAGCTACGAGTCTCGTCAATTTAGCTTCTATGTATATCTGGTGGATGTGCTTCTTCTGATTGAAGAAAAAGTAATTATTTACGTTCGAATTCAAACGCGTAAAAATGCTGGTGTGCGATACAATTTTAGTAGGTATATTAAAAGTGGAATTCAATAATATTTAGCGTCTCTTTCTCCAGTCGTCCGAAAAGTCATCCTCGTCGATGGATTTGTTCTGGTCTCTTTCCCACTCGTCTCTTTCGTATTCATCGTATCTAGATTGATCCGCGGCGTTGAAGAACCCACTCACCACGTTCACGACAAACGCCAACATGAACAGCTGAAAGATGAAACCGCCCCCACCAAAGAAGCCAAACGGCATGCCGTACCCGAAACCAAACGGCATACCGAACCCAAACGGAGAAAACATCGGCACTGGCATTGGCATCACCGTCGGTCCGTAACCCGCGCGCGGCGGCGGTCCTCGTCTGTATTGCCCACCACCTCTCGGCGCAGACCTGTACGATCTTCCGCCTCCTCCTCTCATACCTCCGCCGCCTCTCCCAGCCACTTGCGTGATTTCATTCGCAAAAGTGGAAGCCTCCGCAGGCTGATTCAACACCGAGCAATCCGCGACCGCTAACGACGTCGCCACGAGCGTCGCCAACGCGAAAGACGCCGCTTTCTTCTCCCATTTCTGTTCTTCTGTTTCTTGTTTTCGTTGCTGCTCGCATTTCTTTCCTTCTGCCTTTGACGACGACGACGACGTTTCGTTGAAGATCATCGTCGTCACTTTCGAGGAGGAAGAAGAATTCGCCCTGGACGATGATGATTTTCCTCGAAAAGACACCGCGCTTTTGGAACGACGACTCTTATTTTTTAGTAAAGACGAAGATCGGCACGCGGCGACCAACTTCCCAGAGGAGGAGGAAAGACCATCGCGAAGAGAGGAGGATGAGGACAACATAAGCGAACGTGTGTTTGTGTTTCTCTTCTGTAAACTGAGGAAATGAAAATATCTTTCAAAAATGACGTGTCAATTGCTTAGGGTGTCCAACCCTAATTTTTGAGTCACATGTGGCTCTTCTTTTCTCTTTCCTTTTTCCTTTTTCTCATTAAAAAAAATGGCGAAGAACTTCGAGGCAAACGCGCACTCGATCTTCGCCGGCTCGTACGAGCGATTTCTGTTCGGACACTCGTACGGTCCAAACTTCTCTGCCTCTTTTACTGCTGCTGGCGAGGAGGAGTTTGAGAAGAAAAGGAACAACACAAAGTTTCTGTGCACGATAGACGCGCATTCGCAATCGATAAAATCAATCGCCGCCGCCGGTCCGTTTTTCTGCAGCGGAGGACACGACGACAGAATACGAGCGTTTCACGTGAATACGAGAGGGGAGATTTCGGACGTGGGGTCGTTGACGGGACACAGTGGGACGGTGACGTGCATCGCGTTTGCCAAGCCCAGTATTTATGGAAAGCGTGAAGATGATGATGATGATGGTAAAAAGTGTACTACGAAGAACAACAAGAACAACAACAACAACAACAACGAGGAGGAAAAAGTGCCGTCGCCGACTCGAATGCTTTCCGGGAGCGACGATGGGACGATTTTAGTCTGGCAAACGTACGATTTTGAAATACTGAAGAAAATGTTGGCGCACAGAAACGGCGTTTCTGGGTTGAGCGTACACGCGTCCGGGGTAGTGGCGGTGTCGTGCGGAAAGGAAGACCGGTCCGTGGCGCTTTGGGATTTGAAGAAAGGACGGGTTGCGTATAAAGGGAAGACGAGAGGTGGGGAAGAAAGCGGAATTGACGTGTTTTTTAGCAGCAAAGAAGAAGATACATCGGGAGGAGGAGGGAAGAGGTACGGGCTTTTGACGAATAAGTGGTTGGACGTTATCGATTGCGAAAGCGGCGGCGAGGTGAGCTCGTTTACGAGGGAAGATCAAAGGGAAGGAAGGATTGGGTATCGCAAGTGTTTGTGCGCGACAAGCAAAGAGGATTCGGCGGAAAACATCTACCGAATTGGATACGAAGGTGGCGACGTGTGCATTTTTGACGCGAGAGTCGGTGGTGGTACAGCGAGTGCGACGATTGTAAACGCGCACGAAAATCGCGTTCGGTGCATGGCGGAGATTCCAGAACGCGGAGGACACTCTTTCGCTACGGCATCTTCGGATGGAATTATTAAAGTTTGGGACGAGAGAAACGTCAGAGAGCCAATCGCACGAATCGAAGGCGGCGGGCGATATACGAGTTTAGTAGTCATGAACAACAACGACATCATGCGCAGATCGAAACCGGCGAAACCGAAAGAAATTGAAATCGACGATATCGAAGCCCGTTTGGAAATGAGGAAGAAAGAAGAAAAGAAAGTAAACACGGAAACTCAAAAGAACGCGGAAAAAGGGAAGAAGAAGAAAACGAAGAAGAAGACGAAAGCGGATTACGATAAAATGGATTCGGATTCAGAGTTGGAAATCGTGGACGACGAGGAAAATAATGCAAAGGACAGGAAAAAAGCTGCGATTGATGATTCGGATAAAGTTGATGACGACGACGAGAGCGAGGAAGACGACAATGAGAGCGAGGAAGACGACGAAGACATGATTGAAAAAATGCGACAGGCGTACAACAAAACGCACCATAAGAACAAAAGTAAACGAAAACCGCAACAACAATCTCGCAACAGTCAGTACGAGAAGAACGCCACGACGGCGCGAAAGAAAGCGAACAAGAAGAGCAAAAGCAAATTTTAAAAATAGCAGCAGCGGCGATAGTAGAAAAGTAGCGAAATAGCAGCAGCAACGAGTGGACATGCGCATGTCGTTTCAAAAATCTAATAATGCACTCATCATGGTGACTAAATCTTACGACGCTGCTTTTCTCGCGCATCGTCGTCTTCCTCGTACTCCTCCTTTACTCCGTCTTCTTTTTTCTTTTTCCCCTCGTTCCTCCTGTGCTCCTTCCATAAATTCAACGCGGGCTTAATGTCTGACACGTATATCGCTTGATACTCCTCGTCTACTAATCCTAGCTTTTTCATCAACTCCAAAATCTGCACGCTCGCCGCCTCTTTCGCGTTGTCGCTGCTCGTCCCTTCCGCTTCTACTTCAATTGTACCGAATTCCAAAGGTACGTTCTTATACCTCTTCTTTTGATCTCCTAAATACAATCTTCTGTGGGTCACTCTCGCCGTTCCTATAAATTTTGGATCGTGCACTAATCCAGTCACGCTCCTCGACAACAACTTCACCGTATACAAACACAGCGTATCGTTAAATTTCGCTCTCGCCGGTTTCACGTCGCTCTTCGCGAATTTCATCCCTTCCTCTAATATCAAATTCGCCACCGCATCGATCGCGACGTCCTTCTGCGCTTGTCTCAAAGTATCGTTCGATAAATCTGCGACGGCTATAATCGCCGCTTCCACCGCCGTCCCGGCCACGTGCTCGTGATGTCGCCACTCCTCCGCGGTAATCTTCACGTCCGGTAAAATATCCGGCGCTAACTCTGCGAAAGTTTTATTTCTCACGCACGCCGAAAGAAAATTATTCGCTTCCATCTTATTCCTCGGCGCTCGATTCGCCCCGTATTTCCCGTCCGCTTTGCGAATCTTGTCGAGCAACACGGACGTTATCAACTTATCCCCGTAAAACGCGTTCAAATCCACTTGCCTCTTCACATCCTCCGGCACGTGAACTCCTCCGCCTCGTAAATACAACCCAGCCGGTAAGTAACGCTCGACCGGAACTTTCGCCAGCGCCGTCAACCAATCCGTCACGTATTTCACGTGCTTCTCTTTCTTCTCTTCGTCTTTAGACACGACCAACCGTTCGATGTCTCGGTCTAACTTTTCGTACATTTGATGTAAATAATGGTCGTGAGGTTGTTTATTCACCCAAAGTCTCAGCGAGAGATCGTAATATCGTCCTTGTCTTCTTCGGAAATACTCGCGTTCTTTTCGCTGAAGCTGCTGATGAATTTCCTCCTCGGAAGTTGTCCTCGAATCCCCTCGGAAGTTATTCTCTTTTCGCTTCTGTATTAACTTCTCGATGGAGATTTTCTTAGAGTTCTTCTTATTACTATTGTTGTTCTTATCACTATTACTGTTACTATTATTCGCCGCTACTGCTGCTCCTCCTCGACCGGAGTTGTTGTTGTTCTTCTTCTTAAAGTGAACAAAGTTGCCTCGATGCGCGGTTATGAACATCTGCTCTTTTGAAGAAGAGCTTTTTATGATTGTCGTCGTCGTTAGAGGAGGAGGAAAAGGAGAAAAAGTCGAGGGGATACTTTCGTTTTTCAGAGTCACCGGCGTCTCAAAAGGTGTAGTGTATATAGAGGCTGACCGCGCGTCGAATTTGTATCTGTAGTTGTAATTGTGTGAAGATCTTTGCTGTTTGGGTGATGCATTAAATGTATTAAAAATTTTACGCGCGATCATCCGAGACCACGTCGTGTGGTACCAAATCTCTCACACACACACATCACTCTCTCTTATTATTCATTAAGAAAACATCTCCGGCAAAGCGCCACCGTTTGGCGCGCACGCTCTCAAAGCGACGCTCAACTCTTCCGCGAAGAAATCGTTATCTACGTCAGAGAGCGCGAACGCCTCCGCCGTCCACAAGGACAACAACTCCTCCACCGCTTCCTCTAAACCGGATAACACCAACAACTCTGGATCGTGTTCGACGACGGCGTCGACGTCTACGTTTGGGAATTTTTCTCTGAGCAGTTTTGCGTTTCTACCGACGACAGAGACCCACTCGTCGCCTGTATCGCCCATGAACAATTTCGGAGCCGAGAGGAACATCGAGCAGCAATTGGCTCCAGGCGCGGCGGTTTTCAATTTGCTCAGGCGACTCACAAACGCCGACGAAGGCGTGGATAACGCGTCTGGATTCACGTGACACGCGTCCACGGCTTCTCTCGGCGTACACGTGATTGCTTTGGAAATCTCGTTGATGCGAACGGCAACCTCGTCTTGATTTTCAGACGTGTTCTGTTCCGTCGAACTCACCATGCGCTCCGCCAGCGACAACGTCCGACACGCGAGATTTTCCGCGTATCTCTCCGTCATGTTGTTGTTACTACTACTACTACTACTACTACTCGAACTACTACTAGAACTACTTCTATTCGTCGCTGTTTCCAGCCAAAACGTCTTCACTCGTTTCACGTCCTCTCTCAACTTTTCGTCTCTTTCTAATCTCAAAATAAACTCGTCCAGTCGTCGGTCCGCTTCGTCCCGTATCGTCGCTCTCGATACCGCTTCACCGGCCAAACCTTGTCTCTGTCTTTTCAAGGGCATCACATTCGCGAGAAACCAGCTGTAACAAAACGCAAACGGGTTCGTGTTATCACTTTTATTCAACGCGTTTCCGAACGAATTTTCGCTCAAGAAGTTTAGGAAATTCGCGATCGGGCCTCCGTTTTCTCTTTGCAAATGTTCTCTGAGCAAGTCGTAGTCGTTGTTGAAATCCGCCGGGTCTCTCTGATCTCTTTGGCTTTGTCTTTGAACTCTTCGTTGTTTTTGAGGCTTTTTTCCTCCCGTCGAGGAGGAACAAACGCACGGCGAGCGGGAAAGAATCATCGGTACAATGACGACTCTGAATTGGAAAAACATTTCTCCATTACAAAAAGAAAGAAAGACGATGATGAACGACGACTTTCGTCGTTCATCTCCTCCTCCTCCTCCCCCCGACGACAGAGGACGACGAACACGAGTGAGTATTCTCGCGTCTCATTTCGTGTCGTCTTCAAAAACTTTGAAAGGAAAAGACGAAGAAGACAAAGAAGAAGAAATCCAATCCGCGGAGGAAT
>JGI24540J26637_10000628_pt1 | contig 15000 bp, 14 predicted proteins | sample NorSeaMetagenome_FD_26637 | JGI IMG/M metagenome (IMG submission 26637)
CCTGAGCCGATAATTATTATCCGGCTTCTTTCTGTCAACATTGTTGTGCAATTCCGTGCGTCGGAAAGCCTGATATGTTGCGAGAGTTGCCAACTTGAACTCTTCGGTTCAAGGCCACGTTGGCAGCGGCACCCTGGGGTTTAATTATTGATGAGAGTAATCAATGAATAGCAACGAGATCCGGCAGCAGTTGCGCCTTAAAAGAAGGTCGCTGTCGCCAATGCAGCAACAGCAGGCCGCCCGGTCTCTGGCAGATTTAATAATAGACAGCGCTTTTTTTCAAAAAGCCAATCGTGTCGGTTTATACCTAGCCAATGATGGNGAAATTGATCCTTCGATAATTTTATCTGTCGCTACTGAGTTAGGTAAGCAGTGTTTTTTACCCGTTGTAGACCCAAAGGGGACCCATAGCTTATATTTTGCCTCTTTTAACGCAAANACAAAGTTGCAGGCCAATCGTTATGGTATCTTAGAACCCACATGGTCNGATTCCAAAATTCAATCAGTCGAGAATATAGACGTGCTTTTTATGCCGCTGGTTGGCTTTGACCAAACGGGTAATCGGATTGGTATGGGTGGTGGTTATTACGATCGCACTCTGGCATTCATGAAAAAAATAGAAAGCCCCACTCTAACTCTGGTAGGGCTTGCCCATAGCGGACAAGAAGTCTCTCAAATATCTAGTCAAAGTTGGGATATTCCATTACATCTAATTGCAACTGAGAAAGAAATAATATGCGTAAGACCAAGATAATTTGCACTATTGGCCCTGTCACTGAATCAATTGAGATGCTAGAAAAACTCGCTGCAGCCGGAATGAATGTTGCACGGCTAAACATGTCTCATGGCGATCATGAATCGCATGCAAAAATTATCCAGTCAATTAAACAACTGAATCAGAAACTCGATCACCCTGTTGCAATTTTGCTCGATACTCAGGGGCCTGAAATTCGCACCGGCGATATGGCTAATGATTTGCACCTAAATGAGGGAGATACAGTCTCTATTGTTGCCCGAGGCGCAGAAAATGTTGAAGAGTCCTCTATCCATGTTAACTATGATGACCTTATTAATGACGTTGATGTCGGTGACATAATTACTGTCGATAACGGTCTGATCAATCTTCAGGTGCTCGAAAAACAAGAACGAGTAATGCAGGTCAAAGTTATCGATGGTGGTCTGTTAAAAAGCAAGCGTCATGTTAATCTGCCAGGGATTCGAGTAAACCTTCCTGCTATTACTGAAAAAGATCGCCGCGATATTGAGTTCGGCATGAGCCAAGGCGTTGATTTTATTGCACTTTCTTTTGTTCGTAAAGCTGAAGATATCCATGAACTTCGTGAACTCCTTGGTGATAGAGCCAAAAAAATTAAAGTGGTGGCGAAACTCGAAGATCAGGAAGCCATTACTAATATGGTTGAAATCATTGAAGCGGCCGACGGCATAATGGTGGCACGAGGAGATCTTGGCGTTGAAGTTCCCCTTGAAGTATTACCTAGAATCCAGCGGCGTATCATTCGTACCTGCGCAGAAATGGGCAAGCGCGTTATTGTCGCAACTCACATGCTTGAATCTATGATTGAAAATCCAATTCCCACACGTGCCGAGGTGACTGATGTTGCTAATGCTGTATATGAAGAGGCTGACGCAATTATGTTGTCTGGGGAAACTACCGTTGGTAAGTATCCTATTAAATGTGTCGAGATTTTAGATCGTATTGCACGCTCTACAGAGAGTAGCAGAGGCCTCTTATTCACAGATAATTTAGAGGTGAAAGAAGACAAACAGCAAATAGCCAAAGCGGCAGTTACCTTAGCCGAGTCCATTTCGGCAAAAGCGATCATGGTCCCGACCCGTCGCGGTCGTATGGCTAACAGAGTGACCAACTGCCACCCCCAACAATCTATTATTTGTGCCTTTACTGATAATGATTTGACCCGGCGCCAGTTAATGCTCAACCGAAATGTTTTGAGCTACCAAATAGAATTTAGTGACGATCCCGAACAGACGCTGGCATCTGCCGCCGCTGTTATGTTGACCAGAAATGATTTCTCTGCTGACGATCCGGTAGTGGTTATTTCTGATGCACTTGCAGGATCAGGTTTTGAGGCAATTCAAATACGCAAAATTTCTGACTTACTCTAAATCTAAGGTTGATTGATTAAGCCCAAAGCGTCTTAGCTACCTAGGAAAAAACGGTAGGCTTGGTTATCGGTTTCATCTTCACATCGGTAACCCAGCTCATCTAAAAATCGCTTTACCTCTAAGCCTTCCTTGTGTGACGCCTGAAACCCGACTAATACTTTGCCAAATGCCGAACCATGATTGCGGTAATGGAACATCGATATATTTAAGTCATCGCCCAGTTCTGTCAAAAAATTGAGTAATGCACTGGGCCGTTCCGGGAATTCAAACCGAAAGACCTGCTCTTCACCAACCTGAGGTGAACGCCCACCCACCATGTGTCGGATATGTGATTTGGCAAGTTCGCTGTCCGTCATATCCGAGACAGGATAACCGCTTTCAGTTAATTCGCTTACTAATTGGAATCGATCATCGTCAGACGTCACTTTGACGCCAACAAAAATCTGGGCTTGATCTGAACTGCTAAAGCGATAGTTAAATTCTGAGATAGTTCGCTTGCCTAATGCTTTGCAGAAATGCTTAAAACTACCCGGCTTTTCATCCAGCGTAACCGCCAAAATCGCCTCACGCTTCTCGCCTACCTCGGTCCGCTCTGAGATATAACGCAGCCGATCAAAATCAATATTGGCACCACACTGAATCGCTAATAGGGTCTGGCCAACAACGCCGTGCTGCTCAACATATTTTTTCAGACCCGCCGCTCCCATGGCACCGGAGGGCTCGCAAATGGCTCGCGTATCGTTATACACATCCTTAATCGCCGCGCAGATCTCGTCTGTACTAACAGTAATAACTTCATCAACTAAGTCTTTAAGAATGCGAAAAGTTTCTGTGCCTATTTGCCCTACCGCCGTACCGTCAGCAAAAATACCGACCTCTTTTAGCCTGACCGGTTTCCCGGCAGTCATCGCCGCATCCAGACAGGCCGCATCATCAGACTCAACGGCAATAATTTTAACTCCAGGGCGTACATACTTTACATAGGCAGCAACACCGGCACACAGACCCCCTCCGCCTACGGCAATGAAAATTGCATCTAGATCGCCCGGCAGCTGGCGTAATATCTCCATACCCACAGTGCCCTGACCAGCAATAATATCGGGGTCATCAAAAGGATGAATATAGGTAAGCCCCTGCTCTTTCAACAACTGATTCGCATGACTAGCAGCAGTATCATAATTATCACCAAACAAAACCACATTAGCGCCCCAACCGCGGACCGCATCCACCTTAATGCGAGGAGTTGTTTTGGGCATGACGATAGTCGCTTTGACACCCATCTTTTGAGCAGCTAACGCCAAACCCTGAGCATGATTTCCTGCTGAGGCCGCAATGACCCCCGCCGCTAATTGCTTCTTCGATAGATGTCGAAGTTTGTTGTAAGCCCCGCGCAACTTGAATGAAAAGACTGGCTGTAAGTCTTCTCGCTTAAGTAGCACCTGATTTTTCAGCCGCTGAGATAATAGCGGTGCTTTATCAACCGGCGTCTCCAGAGCCAAATCGTAGATGCGAGCATCAAGAACTTTTTTTACGTACGTCTGTGGCATGGGATATCCAGATATGTGCTAGTACGCAATGGTAGTTTGATATCGTCAATTACGCCAGTTTCTTGTTTTAATTATCGCCAAATCTGATCATCCCCAGCAGTATGAATCTGATTTTTTGAACTAATCACAGTATAATTGGAGACACTGATGTTAAAAGAATAAGTAGAGGTATCTCGTGGATCAGAATCAACTTAAACAGACCGTCGCTCAAGCAGCTGTAGATTATGTTTTGGGGAAAGTTGACGCAGACAGTATTGTCGGTATTGGGACAGGATCAACCGCAAACTGTTTTATCGATCTAATTGCAAAACATAAACATCTTTTTTTGGCTACTATTGCAAGCTCAGAAGNATCTGCAGAACGGCTGCGGAGCCACGGCATTCCGGTTTACGAATTAAATGCAGTATCAGAAGTGACTATTTATGTTGATGGTGCGGACGAGGCCAACGCTCGCTTGGAGTTAATCAAAGGAGGTGGCGCCGCCCTAACACGAGAAAAAATTGTAACCGCGGTAGCTAACGAATTCGTTTGTATTGCCGATGAGAGCAAGTGGGTTAGCCATCTAGGTGGTTTCCCTCTCCCCATAGAAGTCATTCCAATGGCAAGAAGTTATGTCGCTCGTGAACTCGTTAAACTTGGCGGCGACCCAGTTTGGCGTGAAAACGTGGTTACCGACAATGGCAATATTATTCTTGATGTTCATCATCTGCACCCCATCGGGTCTGCATGTGAACTAGAAGAAAAAATCAATCACATCACCGGTGTANTGACTAATGGCTTGTTCGCACTCAAGCCCGCAGACGTGCTATTTTTGGCCACCCAACAAGGTATCATTACGCACTATCCAGCTACCCAGCGGTTCTAGCCTTTTGATAGCAACTCGCGCAAGTCGATAATAGCCGCATTGGCACGGCTAATATAGGATGCCATCACCAGGGAATGATTGGCTAACAAACCAAACCCTCGGCCATTGACGATCATCGGCGAGTAGATTGCATGCTGCGTCATTTCTAACTCGCGAATTATCTGCTGAACACTCGCAAGAGCATTTTTCTTCTCCAGAACATCATGAAAATCGACCTCAATGGCCTTTAAAAAATGTACCAGTGCCCATGATGTACCCCTCGCCTCATAAAAGACATTATCAATGTCCCACCAGCTCGTTTTGACAATAATCTCTTGGGGTGAATCGGTAGATTGGCGGGCGCCTGTTGCACCGGCAAGATCGGTGTTAATTCGCCGCTGTCCAACACTCGCCGACAGTCGTTGTGACAAACTGCCGAGACGTTTTTCAACCGTACCCAACCAATAGCGTAAATTATCAGCTCGGGCATAGAATTGGGCATCGAATACTTCTCGATCACTCAAGCGTTTCGCATAGTCCTGCAGGTGCTTGCGGCCCTCAGCATATTCACTCTCCGGCCAAGGAGCAGCCCAGCGAACATGATCGACATTAAAACGAGGCTCCGCCAACGACAAGTCATAATCTTCCGTTGACTGAGATTGCGAACGACTAAATGATTCACGCATGGCCTTACTGAGGTCTCTTACCTGTATCAGGACGCCATACTCCCAGTTGGGTAAATTATCTAACCAAATTGCCGGCGGCATAAGATCGTTACTTAGGTAGCCACCAGGCTTTGCCAACAAAACATCGACCACGCCAATCAGAGTGTTAGTGGTAGTCACACCCACCACAATTGGCAGTCCTGAATTTGAATCTTTAAGGACACTGAACGGTTCTGGTTCGTTGCTCCAGTAAATCCCCAGCACCACTAATAGCATAAGCACTATGGCGATCAAATAGAGTCCATAACGTAGCCTTTTCGGCGCATTTTGCCCAATATATTCCTCAGACAGTGTCTCTCCTGCATGACTAAAACTGCGTCGCCAGCTAGCCTTAAACTTAGCAAAGATACCCATCAGGAATGATCCATCATTGGACGCAATACACTTCTTATATTTAATGTCAGCGAGTGACTCCCACAATTATCAGTATTTAGCTGAAGTGGCTCTGTTTGGCCATCAATAAGTCGCTTATTAACATTGAAAAACATTAGGTGCAGAGCGCCAGGCTCAAAGCGTATAGTCGTTCCGGCAGCGACCATGACCTTTTTCGTCGGTCGCATCTGCATCATGCCATCCGCATGTAAATGTGTATGGAATTCGATTCGCTCAGTGAGCGGTGACTGTGCGGAGACAATCTGGCAGTCGACTTCACTATTATTAGTAGCGATAAGAAATCCCGCCGTGACCGTTTGCCCCGGAGGCATAGTGCGCAGATAGCCGCCACTCAAAGTCAGTGAATGTTGCTTTACCGGTAAGACTGTCTCAGCAGCCGATAACGGACTGCAGATAAACGACAGCAATACCAAAATAATNACGTTTTTCAAAGTAACGACCACCTGAAACTAATCAATGAATTGCTTATCTCAACTATAGCATGTCAATAAGTTTCAAATCCGCGACCTGTTCGACAATTTTAACTAATTTATGTGACTGGTATGGGCTTGGTGAAGACATAAAATATCCTGCCAGGAAAAATAGGGATACAATTGGGGTGCTGAGCCGTACAAATGCGCTCCATTATTCATCGTTTTTTATAATTTCAAGGATTCACTGATGAAATATTTGCTCTATATTCCGCTTCTCGCGTCACTATTGCTAGCGACGTTAACAAGCTACGCACAAAGCAATTTTATTGGCGACTCAGAGCAACCACCCACCTCTAGCCTGATGGCATCTGCTAATAGTTTTCTGCCTGTAGAGCAGGTATATCAAGTGGCAGTATCAATTGAGGACAGACACATTTTGTTCAATTGGTCAATTGTGGACAATTACTATTTATACCGTGATAGATTTAAATTTAACGCTGTTGATCCAACTACCCAGCTACAGGAGCCTTTATTCGAAACTGGCAAACGTAAATATGATGAGTTTTTCGAGGAAGAACTAGAAGTTTACTATGGCCAAACCACTGTAAAAGTCCCTTTTACCGCCGACCAAGGGAAAATGGAAGTTCAGATCGAATCTCAAGGCTGCGCTGATGCGGGACTTTGTTATCCGCCCTACAAACAGTGGCTAACCATTGATGTCGTCAACAATAGCGTGGTTATTAGTGACACACCTACTGCTGCTGCCAGAACTGCCATGCAGAGCAATACTTCATCTCAGCAAAGTCAATCGCAGTCATTGCTCTGGGTACTTGGCTTTGCGCTTTTGGGCGGCATGATTCTAAATCTTATGCCCTGTGTATTCCCGGTACTGTCAATCAAGGTGCTTAGCTTTACCAACACACACCAGACTCAGCGCCAAAAGCAAGCACATGGTCTTGCTTATACCTCGGGTGTCATCTCAACATTTGTTGCCATAGCTGCAATCATGCTCAGTTTGCGTGCAGCAGGGGAAGCCATAGGCTGGGGATTTCAGTTGCAATCACCACTGTTCGTTGTGGTACTTATTTATCTATTTTTTGTTATGGGTATGGCTCTTTCAGGTTATCTAGAGATTGGCACTAGTTTGATGTCAATTGGACAATCCTCTAAGCAAAGTGATGGATTATCCTCTTCATTCATGACTGGAGTGCTAGCAACCACAGTCGCTAGTCCTTGCACCGCTCCCTTTATGGGCCCTGCACTGGGCTTTGCGATTTCTCAACCTACCTTTATCGCTCTGCTGGTATTCGCCTTTTTAGGCCTAGGCATGGCACTACCGTTTATTGTGCTGACGTGGATTCCAGGGTTGACCTCTAAGCTACCAAAGCCTGGCCCTTGGATGGATGCGTTTAAGCAATTCTTAGCATTTCCGCTCTACATGACATCGGTTTGGCTGCTGTGGGTAGTTGGCAGACAAACGAGTGTAAACGTCGTGGCTATTGTCGTCCTTGGTGTGATTTTAGTCGCTATGGCCATGTGGCTCACTAAGCTGCGCCAGTCTAGCGGAAAGAAAGTGACCGACTTCACATTGACTAACGCTCTCGCTGCAATCTGCTTANTAACTGCACTGACAGCACCTGGGCTTATGATTTCAAAAGACAGTGAACCGCCGCTCTGGGAAAGTTANTCCTCTCAACGTCTTTCTGAATTAGACCAAGCAGGTCAACCAATATTNGTTAATTTAACCGCCGATTGGTGTATTACCTGCCTTGCTAACGAGCGAGTAGCCTTTACTGAACGCTTTTATAAACTATTACAAGATAACAAAATCGTCTATCTTAAAGGTGACTGGACTAATAATGACCCGGAAATAACCAAACTCCTCAATCAATTTCAACGCAGTGGGGTGCCTTTATATTTAGTGTATCCGGCCGGTAATGAGTCTCCAGAGGTTCTACCACAAATCTTACTCGAGAGCACAGTCATTGANGCACTAAATCGGGCTAAATATTGATTTCAAGGATTTTAAACCCTATTTCGNCGAAATTNNAAGAANTTCGCGGATTTTCAATAAAAAAGCTTAACCTTGGCGCTATTCTGCGCCTAAATGCTGTAAACGTCGGTTAAAAAATCCACAGAAATCAATTTTTTCTGTAAAAGTGCTCAAAATAAGCTTTAAATTCTGCTAATTTCGTCGAAAATCAAATTCTAGCTTTTTCCATAGACAGATTATTACTTTTAGTGCAGACTCTGCCTTTATCGCTTTTGGAATTGAGAGTCTCATGGCTAAATTACTGCTTCTTCATGGCCCCAACCTTAATTTGCTAGGCACTCGTGAACCGGAAATATACGGTGGTCAAACCTTGCAAGCTATTAACCAGCGCCTCATTGATCAGGCGCAGGGCGCCGGCCATCAGCTAGAAGCTCAGCAGAGTAATGCCGAACATGAGTTGATTCAGAGTATTCATGATGCTGCTGAGGATGGTGTCAATTTTATTATCTTTAATCCCGGCGCCTTCACTCACACGAGCGTTGCACTGCGAGATGCATTGCTTGGCGTGGCTATTCCATTCATCGAGGTACATCTTTCAAACGTTCATGCCCGCGAAGAATTCAGGCATCATTCGTATTTTTCTGATATTGCAATGGGTGTGATTTGCGGCTTCGGTTTTAAAAGCTATGAGCTTGCACTGCAAGCGGCACTAAATACATTACAACAATAAACACTGATTGAGAGACCAATATGGACATCCGTAAAGTTAAGAAGCTCATCGAGCTGCTGGAAGAATCGAACATTAATGAGCTTGAGATAACTGAAGGTGAGGACTCTGTGCGCATCAGTCGTGGAGCTCCAGCAACTGCCTATGCACCGCAAACAATGATGACCGCGCCGCCAGCAGTTGCGCCTGTGGCGGCAATCGAACCCGCTGCTGAGGGTGTCGGCGAGGACCCAATAATCGGTCATACTATTAATTCACCTATGGTAGGCAGTTTTTATGCGTCACCGGCCCCGGGCTCTCCATCCTTTGTGAGTGTTGGTCAAAGCGTATCACCGGGTGATGTTCTGTGTATCATCGAGGCTATGAAAATGATGAACCAAATCGAAGCCGATAAAGCCGGTGTGATTGGTGCTGTTTTGGTGGAAGACGGCGAGCCGATAGAATTTGATCAGCCACTTTTCACTATCATTTAACAGCCCTTGGAATCTGAATTATGTTAGAAAAAGTGCTTATCGCCAATCGCGGCGAAATTGCCTTAAGAATACTCAGGGCCTGCAAAGAACTCGGCATCAAAACTGTCGCTGTTCACTCCAAAGTTGACGCCGCACTCAAGCATGTCAAATTGGCTGATGAAGNTATTTGCATTGGGCCAAACCCATCGGTACAGAGCTATTTAAATGTTCCAGCCATTATTAGTGCAATGGAAATTACTGGAGCAGAGGGCGTACATCCCGGTTATGGATTTCTCGCTGAAAATGCTGACTTTGCAGAACAAGTCGAGAAGAGTGGATTTGTGTTTATAGGCCCCACTGCCGACACCATTCGAGTTATGGGTGATAAGGTGGCTGCGATCAAAGCCATGAAGTCTGCTGGTGTTCCTACAGTTCCTGGCTCGGATGGCCCTTTGACCGACGACCCCACTTTACTGCGTCAAATTGCCAACAGAATTGGTTATCCCGTTATTATTAAAGCGGCCGCGGGTGGCGGTGGACGCGGCATGCGCGTTGTTGAAGAAGAAAGTGCTCTCATTAACGCCATCAGCATTACTAAAACCGAGGCGGCAGCTGCCTTTGGCGACGGCACGGTCTACATGGAAAAATTCTTGCAGAATCCCCGGCATGTTGAGGTACAGGTCCTCGCCGATGGTCAGGGCCATGCGATCCATTTAGGTGATCGCGACTGCTCTTTACAGCGCCGCCATCAAAAAGTATTGGAAGAAGCGCCAGCACCAGGAATTCCCGAAGATGCCCGTCAGGCAGTATTCGCAAGTTGTGTCAATGCCTGTATCCAAATTAATTATCGCGGTGCTGGCACCTTTGAGTTTCTTTACGAAGACGGCCATTTTTACTTTATTGAGATGAACACCCGTGTTCAAGTAGAGCATCCGGTTTCAGAAATGATTACCGGTGTGGATATTGTTAAGGAGCAATTGCTCATAGCCAGCGGACATAAACTGAGCTTTAAGCAGGAAGATATTATTTTCCGTGGTCACTCCTTTGAGTGCCGAATTAACGCCGAGGACCCGGAGAACTTTATGCCTCAACCTGGGACCATCGAGGCCTACCATGCACCCGGTGGCAATGGTATTCGCGTTGATTCTCATATTTATAACGGATACCGCGTACCACCCAATTATGACTCTCTGATCGGTAAGGTTATCACCTATGGTCAGGATAGGGAGACCGCTCTTTCAAGAATGCGTATTGCACTTGATGAAATGGTTATTGAAGGTATCAAAACCAATATTCCTCTACACGAAAACTTGGTCAGAGACTCCGCCTTTCAAAAAGGGGGAGTCAATATTCATTACCTTGAGAAAAAGCTTGGTCTATAGCCACTACCTGGCTAGTAGCCTCATACCTAAAAATCGACCCTAATCATGCAATGGATTCAGCTTATTATCCCGTGTTCGCGTCACTATAGTGGTGACGTTGAGTCTGCCGCATTGGAGGCTGGCGCGCTTTCGGTCACTCTCCAAGATGCGGCTGATCAACCAATTCTAGAGCCTGCAGTGGGCGAAACACCACTATGGGATGATTGCGTAATGACAGCACTGTTCCCCTCGGAGACCGACACAAAAAGTATCGATGAGCAATTGTCTAGTACCTTACCTGACAAGCTTATAAAGCGCTGGGAGCAACTTGAGGACAAAGACTGGTCTCAGGAATGGAAGCAGCATTTTCAACCCTTAAAATGTGGGAGGCGCCTATGGATCTGTCCTAGCTGGATCGCCCCACCCGACTCCAGCGGCGTCAATTTAAGTCTTGATCCTGGCTTAGCATTTGGTACCGGCAGCCACCCCACTACACACCTATGCCTGCGATGGTTAGACCAACAAGACTTGAACGGCAAGACGGTTATAGACTACGGCTGCGGTTCTGGTATTTTGGGGATTGCCGCGCTCCTGCTTGGCGCCAAACAAGTCATCGCTGTTGATAATGACCCACAGGCATTGCTGGCTAGTCGCGATAATGCCGAACGCAATAATATTGCCGCTGATCGCTTGACGACCTATTTACCTGAGGACGTTCCCGCTAATCTGCTCGCAGACGTCATGGTGGCCAATATTTTAGCACCGCCATTAATTTCACTAGCGCCCAAACTTTGCGCCATGACCAAACCCAAGGGTCTGTTGTGCCTTGCCGGGCTTTTAGAAAATCAAATTGACGCTGTGTCAGCACCCTATTCCGAACAGTTTATGTTTTCTCAACCATCCATTGAGTCTGAGTGGGCGCAGCTCAGTGCGCAAAAATCAGACGGACTCTCAGCTGCTACTATTTAACGCACAAAAGCTGTCGATCGCCGCAATTTTAACTATAACTGCATATTTTTTAGTTGATCACTTTTTAATCAACCACTGAACGGTTATCATGTCGGGCTACGCAGTCAGACATCAGAGATTATCTTGTTCAATATTGGCCCCTATGAGATCAAAAAAAAAACCGTCCTGGCTCCAATGGCCGGTGTTACTGATCTGCCTTTCAGACAACTATGCCGTAAAATGGGCGCAGGTTTAGTGGTCTCAGAAATGGTCGCGGCTAATCCTGACACTTGGGCAACCCGTAAGTCTCGTCAGCGCGTGCAATTTGGAGATGAACCCGCTCCTAGATCCGTTCAGATCGCCGGTTATGATCCGCAAATGATGGCTGATGCAGCACGTTTTAATGTGCAACTGGGCGCAGAAATCATTGATATCAACATGGGCTGTCCCGCTAAGAAAGTGTGCAAGCGAGCCGCTGGGTCTGCGCTATTGCAGTACCCAGAACTGGTTAGTGATATCTTGAAAGCTACGGTTTCTGCAGTAACCGTGCCTGTAACGCTCAAAATTCGTACCGGTTGGGATCGGCAAAATCGTAACGCAGTTACCATTGCCAAAATAGCCGAAGAGGCCGGCATTGCATCACTTGCGGTTCATGGCCGCACGAAGGCATGCCGCTTTACCGGCGAAGTCGAATATGACACCATTGCTAAGGTTGTCGAAGCGGTATCAATCCCTGTACTAGCCAATGGCGACATTAATGACCCACAAAAAGCGGTCAAAGTGCTCAAGCATACTGGTGCCGCAGCTGTGATGATTGGCCGCGCTGCACAGGGAAATCCCTGGATTTTTAATCAAATTAATCACTATCTCAAATACTCTCAGCCACTGGCATCACCCAGTATGGAAGAATGCTCGCTTGTAATGTCTGGACATCTTCGAGCGCTGCACGAATTTTATGGGGAGGCTGGCGGTTTGCGTATCTCGCGCAAACACATTGGCTGGTATATTAATCCACTGACCGGTGGCAGAGACTTCACCAGACAGTTCAACGCTCTTGAAACGACCGAACAACAGAGGCAATTGCTGCAAGACTTTTTCCTCGATTATCGCTCAGAGGAACAGGTAGCATGAATACCGAAAAGTCACTGGAATTACAAAAAATCAATCAAGCTATTAATGATGAATACGGCCTAGATCAGAGAACACCTATCACCGACACTCAGCAATCTCTGCGCCTGAGCGTTGCCAGTGCCATGGACCGTTATTTTGATAGTCTGGGTGGCCAGACTACCGTCAATCTCTATGACCTCGTCATGACCGAGGTAGAGACACCACTGCTAATGGCTGTGCTGGAATACACCAAAAACAACCAAAGTAAAGCTGCTGAAATACTTGGTCTCAACAGAGGCACACTGCGCAAAAAACTAAAACAGTATGATCTTTTGTAACTACCTGAGGACTTCATGAGCGATCTTAAAAAAGTGTCACGCGCACTAATTAGCGTGTCCGATAAAAATGGCATTATTGATTTTGCACGCGCACTAAACGCCCTCGGCGTGGAGCTACTTTCAACCGGCGGGACCTTTCGCCTGCTCCAAGAAAATAACATTGATGTTACTGAAGTCTCCGATTACACCGGTTTTCCAGAGATGATGGATGGTCGTGTTAAAACCCTGCATCCGAAAGTTCACGGCGGTATTTTAGGTCGTCGTGGCACTGATGATGCGGTGATGGCAGAGCATTCGATTAAGCCTATCGACATGGTTATTGTTAACCTCTACCCATTTGCAGCAACGGTCGCAGACCCAGACTGTACATTACCAAACGCCATTGAAAACATTGATATCGGCGGCCCAACCATGGTTCGGTCAGCTGCAAAAAACCATAAAGACGTCGCTATTGTGGTTAACAGCGGCGACTACGCCAGGGTACTTGAGCAGATGCAAGCCAATGCTGGTCAGCTTGATTACCACACTCGCTACGCGCTGATGGTGAAAGCCTTTGAACATACTGCAGGTTATGACGGCATGATCGCCAACCACTTTGGTGCCCGCGATACCGACAACACCGCACGCAATTTTTCTGACACCTTTAATGTTCAGTATTTCAAAACCCAAGAAATGCGCTATGGTGAAAATCCGCATCAGAAGGCCGCCTTTTATACCGAAGCTAACCCAACCGAAGCCAGTGTAGCCACTGCCAAACAACTGCAAGGTAAAGAACTCTCGTTCAATAATATTGCCGACACTGATGCTGCTCTAGAATGCGTAAAACAGTTTGACCAGCCCGCTTGTGTCATTGTCAAACACGCCAATCCCTGTGGTGTGTCAGTAGCGGTCGACATCAGTACTGCCTATGATCTCGCTTTTGCCACAGACCCAGAATCAGCCTTCGGCGGCATTATTGCCTTTAACCGTGAGTTAGATGCCAAGACCGCAGAAGCTATTTGTGCAAAACAATTTGTCGAAGTCATTATTGCGCCCTCAGTATCGGCTGATGCGTTGGCAGTAGTTGCCGCGAAGAAAAACATCAGGCTTCTAGAATGTGGTACCTGGGGTGAACAGCGTCCGCAAGACTTTGACTACAAACGTGTCAATGGTGGCCTGCTGATTCAGGACCGCGACAACGGCATGGTTACTGAAGAAAACCTCAAAGTAGTCTCCAAAAGAGTACCCACAGCGAGTGAAATGACCGATATGTTGTTTGCCTGGAAGGTTGCCAAAATGGTCAAGTCTAATGCCATTATTTACGCTAAGAACAATCAAACTGTTGGTGTTGGCGCGGGCCAGATGAGCCGTATTAACAGCGCACGCATAGCTGGCATTAAAGCAGAGCATGCTGGCCTTGAAGTCGTCGGAGCAGTGATGGCCTCTGATGCGTTCTTTCCCTTCCGAGATGGAATTGATAATGCCGGACAAGCGGGCATAAGCTGTATTATTCAGCCAGGTGGATCAATGCGAGATGATGAAGTCATCGCTGCTGCTGACGAACACGGAATGGCTATGGTGTTTACGGGCATGCGCCACTTTAGGCACTGAGCATTTTGCCTTAACACTAAAAAGCCCGCTTTATGCGGGCTTTTTGTTAGTTGTATATCGCTCTACCAAACGTCCTCTNTATCACCGTATCGGACAATCCAGCCTGTAATATATGCTGCTAGCAACATAATTACGGCCGTTGATGAATCTTGGNAAAAAATCCAATACACAAGGCCAGCGAACATCNTAGTTAATTCGCACCAAACAACGGTACGCTTTCTATAAATTCCGAACATGTTAGCTCTGAACCACCAAGGTAAAACTTTCCAACTTTCCGCTTCTTTATCTATCACAGTAATTTCCTCTGTTAATTTTGAAATATCTACTTCAAATACAGAGGCAAGACTATGCAATGTTTCGAGACTCGCTTTTTTCCCACTCTCAACACGCTGAATAGTCCTAACATTTAAGTCA
>JGI24540J26637_10000629_pt1 | contig 14995 bp, 4 predicted proteins | sample NorSeaMetagenome_FD_26637 | JGI IMG/M metagenome (IMG submission 26637)
TCCTCCTTCTCCATCCCCTCCCCCTCCCAGGAGATTTTAATGGGGTGGATAGCAGCCTCGATAATCTCGTACGGCAGAACCTTGAATCTCGGGCTGAGGATAGCGCTCTGCAGCGCGCACCCGCGGCTGACAGCCTCGTCCGCGTTCATGGTGGTAGATAGTCCGTAGTTCTGCTTGGAGTTATCGAGCTTGAGGACGGAGCTTAGTTTCCTCTTCACGCAGTCGACCCTTGTGCCGCCGCCCACGAGCTCGATGGATGCGAGCTTATCCATGGGGACCTGGGCGAGGAGCGAAGCGACGAGTGGAAGGGTTGTTAGTTATGCGAATGGGCGTAAGGTTGCTTATGCTGGAACGTGAGCGAAAGACTCACCTTGGACTCCTCGAGGCACCTCAAGATGGGGCCCTCCATCCTGTTGATTAGGGGCTCAACCATGACCTCGAACTGTGGCGAGGAGCGGAAGCGACGAGTAAGGGGAAGTAAGCTACAGAGCAAGCGAAGGGACTTCGCGAAGCTCGTCCTAAGGAAGGCCTTGACAAACAGTCGTCTACAGCGTCACAAACCCCTCATGCTCTCACCTCCTCCTTCTTAAGCGCCCCGTTAAAGTCATACTCCTCGACAAGGCACTCGATGTTAATCCTCGCCTCCTTAACCCCCGCGGGGCTCATGGTTTTCTTCGCCTTCTCGGCCGCCGACAGGAGCTTGAGCAACGCCTTGGGTTTCTTACGCGGGTCAGTTGCGTTCTTGTACTTACCCGTGAAACCCTCGGCGGCCCAGTCAGCGATAGCCATGTCAAAGTCCCGTCCCCCCAGATTGGAGTCGTAGTGGGTCGCGAGGACGGTCAGCTTCTGAGGTGTGAAGGATACTATGGATACTGAGTACCCTGTGGCTCCTAGGTCCACGAACATTACGTAGGTTGGCTCGGTCTGACTGAACTCCTTCTTCATATCCTTAAATATACCGTAAGCGAGGGCGGCGGCGGTGCTAAGAGGAGCGGGCGGGGGGAGGAGCGAAGCGACGAGTTGAAGGTTTTGTTAGTTATGGGAACGAGAGAAGGAAGTCCAAATGAGGTTATCTCTTCGCAAATGAGGTTATCGATTCTTGTCGTCTCCAGGCTCGCTCCTCCATCCCTTCCCTCACCTCTCATGCATCAGCCTGAGGCAATTAACCCCAACGATCTCGCACGCGTCAAGGAAGCTCCTCTTCTGCTGATCCGAGTACCAAGCTGGTACCCCAATGACCCAGTCCTGCACCGCCTGACCCGCGTTGTTGGCGGAGGCTATTTTGTTCATGTGGCCGACCATCATACCGGTGGCAAGCTCAATGGGGACAATCTTCTCCTCGTTCTCGTAGTTCACCTTGACAGCCACTCCTCCGTTGGAGGGGTTGGGGACGGCCGTGAAGGGACAGAGGGCGAGCTCGGCGGTCGCGCGAGGGTCGGTGTACTGGAGACCGATCAGGCGCTTCATTGAGGTTATGGTGTTGGCGTAGTTTGAGGTTGCTGTGGAGGACGCATCCTGTTGGGAGGGGAGGGAGGGGGGGAAGAGGAGGTATGTTAGGTATAGTGCTTGGCGGTTATATTATGTTTATGTTAGGTATAGTGAACCTCAGGTTCCCTTCTTTTCGACTTCCGCTCTTTTACTCCGTTCCTTAAGTCCCCTTATCATTCTCTAAACTTTGGAACATTGTCGTGTATGATTTGGGGTTATATATTAATAAATAAACCGTATTGTGATATATTTTAGTGTGGGATAGATTTTATGTAGAGGTATGTAGGGATAGGAGTTGATTGTATGGATAATAGGGGGCTATAGGAAGAAAAGAGTACCCTCAAACCACGCTCCAACGGAACGTTTTTACTCACTTCTCCACATGCTCTACTTCCACCATTGAATGCACTCATGTTAGGCTATAGTAGTATTGGAAGGGTATTGGGGTTAGTGGGAAGTTACAAAACGAGCTGTAGGGACAAATAAAACAAAACAAAGCTGACCACCGTCCACGACGTTGAGTGGTTATTATTCTTCTTAACTCACATTCAAACGATTAGAGTTTCCGTTAAGGATAACATCAACGCCACCACGACCAGCTGCCGCTATAACGGCGTTTTTCGTTCCAAAATCAAGTCCAACCACACTCATAACAAAAAATGGGGAATGAGAGAATGAAAGGCAAATGAATAATTTAACGATGGACGATTGGAACGATTTTAAACATACCACAACCGCAACGCTGTTTATAGTACCCCCCCTAGCGCCTCCTGCGTTGAAAAAAACCAAGGATGCCTTAATTCCAGCATGAAAATAATCCAAAATCATCATTATTTCACCGTAACGTACCACAATAACGTAATAACGTATGCAAATTTTACAACGGGCAATTAATTATACAGGCGAGCATTATCCCGTCATTATTAATACCGCAAAAAGAGTAAACCTTTTCCTGTGTTCCAAATTAAAAAATCAGCATCAGCATCCCCACACCTCCCTGCGTGCATAACTAACAACCTCCCGCTCGTCGCTGGGGAATGCCACATCCTGCCAATTCACCCACAGGGGCGCGTTCCCCCCCTTTCCACCCCCCTGCCCCTCCCATTTAAATAAGCCCCATTACCCATTTGTGTCGTAATATTTTTTGTGTTTTAATATTATATATCTTTCCGACGTTCGGCCTTCGATCTTCTCGCATCGTACCTCGCGCAGGCCCAGGATTACACGCTTCCCCTCCCTCAAAAGTTCCTCAACAATTTCAGGACGTTCCACCCATCATCCCACCCGCACCTTCGCACGTCCTCCCCCCCCATCCCCTTCACTCGTTCTAATCGTCGCTCTGCATCATCAAGGCCACAGCTCCTGTGACCCAGCCCTCCGTAGGCACGTCGCTCTTCAGTGTCGCGAGGAATACGTAAGTAGGTCCCCTGAACGTTGTTGTGTACACGGGGCACTCAAAGACGGAAGGATCACCCCTCAAGTATCCAACGGCACTTGGCTCCCAAGTGGGTTGGATGTTGACAGCCTTGACGTAAATCACGGGCATCACAGGGAGCAGATCCTTGAGCAGACTCTCCGTCAAAGATCCGGCGCAAGAGGTTCCACTCACAACGAAAGGCTCCCCGGCCTCCTCACCCTTGGGCCACCTGGCTCCCTCAATGAAGAAACCGTGGATGTACGTACCCTCAACGGCGTACTCCGTTAGCTCGTTGTGATCGTGGCAGTTGGTGACGTGGGTCTCCGTCGTCATCTTGTCCAGGGCGACTCCGGTGGCACGGGCAGTGACCTGCATAACGGCAGTCAAGTAACTGCTGGGGTTAAAGAGTCCAGGCAGCCAAATGGAGACGGGCGTCACTAGGTCGCTACTCCACGAAACTAGCTGCTCGACCCTAGCGAGCAAGTCTATGAACTGTGATGCAAGGTTCTTCTGACTAGGCCAAGCGTATTTCTGCCAAGTACACTTGGAGAAGGGGTTCCTTCCAGGCCACTGGTTGATCCTGAAGGCAGCGATCAAGTCCTCAATCGCCTGGGTCATGTTGAGCTGTCCCTTGAGCCCCTTGTCCAGATCGGTCAAGGTGGTCAAGATCTCGTTCAACAGAACGTTCATCCTGCCGCACTCCTGGAGGGCGACGACAATATAAGGTCCGGCCTGGCCTTCGAGGAGGTCCTTCGCCGCCAAGCCAATCTCGACCATACCGAACTGCTCCGGCAGCCTCTCCAACAAGTCGTTCATTGTGTCCTTCACAATGTCCCCTCCTCCTCCTCCTTCCCCTCCTCCCCCTCCGCCACCGATGGACATAATCTTAAAGAACAGACCCTCGGTCAAGTTCGTCAAGTAGCCAATCTCGGCGTTCGGGTGAAGCCCGAACAAGGGAGGAGACTCAGGAGGCATGGCAGTCTCAACATATCCGATGTACCCCTCGTAGTCGAGGGCATCGGGGTTGGGACTCTTGAAGCCGGGCCCAAGCTCCAGGCCGCTGAGCAGCTTGGGGTCCTGGTAGAGCTTCAAGTACGTGTTACACGTTCTCCTGTCCCATGCATCCGTGATGTGACCTCCGTACATGATCTCGCCGAAAATGTACCTGAGGTCGTCCCAGGGGGTGGTAGGGTTTGCGTTCAAGTAGCTGCCCAGCACGTTACTGCAGATAACAAGGTCGCCAGTGTTGAAACTGTACTTCCTACTCCAGCCCTGCTGGCCGAACCTCCTCCTGCCGCAAACGACTGAGTGGAACCAGCAAAGACTGAAGAGGCAGGCCTTCATCTCACTGGGTTTATCGCATGCGTCGATCTTGTCCTGGTTGAAGTTGGCCCAAGCGCGCATCAGGTTACTCTTGATGTCAGCGGGGGCCTCGTTGGCAACCTTGATACAACTCTGCATGAGACTCTCGGGCATGTTCTTCCACGAAGCCATGGGAGGAGGCTCGGCGGAAATGAAGCACCTGAAGTTCTCGTGGGCGTCCTCGCTCACGACCTCAAGAAGGCGCTCGAGGCTTGGCACCCAAGAACTCATCAAGTGACAGTTCTGGAGCATGACCCAACCTCCCTCCTTGGCAAACCTCTCAACAACACCCTCGGCGACGGGCTCCTGTCCCTGTCCCATACTGATGTTGATGAAGGTCTTGTTCTCCGTAGTGATTCCATACTCCTTGCCCAAGTCCTCCACCCATGGGGTGGGGTCGACTCCAGCAAAGAGGACAAAGAAGACGGGAGTCTTGTTCGTAGTCTCGAGGTAAGTCGAGGCCATGTCGAAGACGGGGTCCTCAACGTAAACCTTGCCCATGGTGTTCCCGATCCAATTCTTCAAGGCGGTACTGACCCTGTCAGGCCTCATGGCTCTAAGGAGTACCAACTTCTCGAAGTCGCTAAGTCCCTTCTCATAATCCCCAGGCATCTTGGCCTTCTCGGCCTTCTCGTCATCGAACCAAGCCTTCCAATCATCGCTGTCGCTTTGCATGTTGTCGCCCAATGCCTTGAATGAACCCATTCCCTCCAGAGCCTTGATCTTGCCCCAAACGGCCTCGGTCATCCACTCGTGGAGAGGACCCATGTTTCCGGGGTCCAGGCTCACCTTGCCCATAACCAACATATCAGCGTCAGCTTGAGCCATCTTGCCGTCATTGACGAGAATCTTAAGCGACATGAGAGTAGCAACGGTGAGCTTGTCAACGTCAAAGAGTCCCCTCCTGACGTAATTGAAAATTGTGACAGTGATACTGTCGATGAGAACCTTAACCCTAGCGGCAAGCTCCTCATCATTCTTGTCCGGAATCTTGACCTCCTCGCCATCCTCATCGGGCTCGGGCATTGCCTCCTTCACCAAGTCAATACCCCTGAAGAAGACCTGATCGAAGGCAGCCAAAGAGTAAATGTAGTACGTGTGGATCTTCACAAGATCGTTCATCATGAAGAAAAGCAACGAAGACCTGTTGGCAACGTCACGGTACTTCTCGCTGGTGATGAGAATGGACGCCTGAGTCTCCTTGGCAAGAGCACTCTTCGCCTCAATATCCAGGGAAATCCTCTTGGTCTCCTCAAGGCCCTCAATGAGCTCGACATCCTCAGTGATGTCTCCCTCGGCGGCGGCGAGCTTGAATAGAATGTTGTCCTCCAACTCCTTCACCTTGATGGTGAAGCCGTTCTGCTGCTTCACGAGGTCCTCGCTCAGCTTAGCAAGATCTGGCCTCTCCTTTCCGACGACCTTGTTGAGGAGCTGGTCCTCAAGACCCTGGATGGTAACGGTGAAGTTAATGAGGGTACACTCGGCCTGAATCTCGGGAGGGTAGTGGGGGTTTCCAAGCTTGGTGTGGAGGTAAAGCCTGAAGTTGGGGTGGAAGTCGCACTCCTTGTCCCCAACCTTGATGAAGTACTTGCTTCCCCTCTTGATGGTGGCACGCTGGATGACGGGGTTAAGGACGGCCTCTAGAGTCTCCCCTAGGTTCTCGATCATCAAAACCGTCCCCCTGTCAAGGGCTCTCTCAAGCTTCCTGATGAGATCCTTCTGGCCCAACCTCACAATCTGCAGGTCCCTCTCCTCGGCACCCTCCTTGTTTCTAACCCACGCGATACCTTGCAGCTGAGGGTCGATCATCAAAGGCCAACGAGAACTACTGCACACGATGGCACCGTTCTCCGTACTGACGACATCAGCGGGGAGGCCATCGGCGTTCCAAGTAGCAACGTCGGCGGCGGTCGTAAGGATCTTCAAAGGATCGGCGTTCTCACTCATGGGCATGTGCCCTCCCTCTCCGGCGGCAGCCGTGAACTCCTTCTTCAAGAAGGGCACGAACTCGTCAGCCATGAGCTTGTTCCTGAAGGGCTTGGTGAAAGGCCCAATGTAACTGATGAACGCAGACGCAAGGAGCACATCTCCGGTGAGTAGTTTGGCATCCTCCCTGAGCGTAACAACGTTGATGGCCCACCTAGCATTCTCGCTGCCCAAAGCATTGGTCAAGCGCTGAGCAAGATTGAGTTTGCTCTCTCCCTTGGCGACAGCGTCCAAAGCCTCCTGCTTGGAGGTGTTGGCAGCCTCAAGTTCCGTAGTAAGGACCGCAAGCTTGGCCTCGAGCTCAGCAACGTTCGCCATGACCTCCGAGAGCCTCTTGTTGGAGGAAGCAAGCAGCTCATTGGCCTCAGCGAGGGCAATCCTCTTGGGCTCAACCGTAGTAACAATGTCGTAGTAGATAACAATGTTGAGCACGAACGAACAGAGACCGGCGGCGGCGGAGTTCTTCGACATGATGGTCTGGACGTTGAAGTCCTCCATGGCAATGTACTCCCTCACCTCCTTGAAGTTGATGGCAGGGATCGAGCCGTCATCGACGGCCTCCTTGATCTTCACAAGGTACTCCATGTACTCCTTGACGTTGGACATGAGCTCCTTCTTTGCCTTGCCCCAAGACCTGTCCTTGACCCTACCCTTCTTGTCAGTGGTGACAGAGGGCATGATTCCGGCAAGGAGACACATGGTAGATCCGAAAATCTCTCCGACTCCCTTGGGAGGGGTGTTCATTCCCTTACAGGAACCGAGCTCTTTCTGGTCGAGGGTGTTAAGGGCAGCCATTGCAGCCTCGACAGCGGGCTCGGCCTTGGCAAGATCAGCCTCTGTGTCGCGCTGCTTGATTCCGACCTCCTCAGCGATCTTCGACACTTCCGCAGCCTCAACCTGAGCGGCAGCGGTCTCAACGTCGACGACAGCCTTCTCCTTACCGACGACCTCAGCTTTGGCCTCGGCGGTCTCCTTCTTGATAGCGGCATCCTCAAGCATAATCTTAAGGTCCTCCTCAAGAGCCTGCACAGAGTCAGACGTTTCCTTAAGCTTCTGAAGACCCGAATCCAGACGATCAATTCCAGCCTGCGCTTCGCTGCGCTTCTTGTCAAGAAGGACTCCATAGAGCTTGAGAAGCTCAAGGAAACTCTTAGGGGTCGTGTAAACGTGCCTTCTCTCGACGCGCCTGAACTCATGGGTCATCTTGTTCACGGTAAGGAAAGAGAAGGGTAGGAACTTTTCAATGGCGGCGCGGTTTCCGTCACCATCGAGGTCGAGCACAGAAAGGAACTTCCTTCCGACATCGAAGAGGGCGTTCTCGGGCCAGGGCTGGAACCAGTCAATGACGGTGCAGTTGACAAGGGCGGGGAACTTCAACGCGCGCAGCCTGAAGTCATCTCCAACGGGGGAGAAGGCAAGGCACACGTGAAGGTTCTTGCGGATCTCAGAGATGAAGAACTCCCAGCAGTTCTTCCTGTCGGGAATCACGCCGGACTGCTTTACGCGGTTCGTGACAGCATTTACAATGACGTCAACCTCATCAACGGCGAAGAGATCAGGGATGATACCGGACGCAAGGAGATCGTTGAGGTACACGAGGAACCTCTCGTTAACAATCTGAGAGTCGGTGAGGAGGAACATAATTCCCTCCTCCTTAATTCCGGACTTGTTGTACATGATCTTGAGGTCCTCCTTCAGGTCGTTGATTCCGTAAGTTCCAGAAATCACAATCTGGTAAACAGAGTAGCCACAGATGAAGGCGGAGAGGCGGGAGAGCGACTGCTTTCCGGAGCCTCCGACTCCAACGAGGAGAGCATGGCCACCCTCATTGAGCACAATGCGGACGATGCGGGCAATGTGGCACATAGCATCCTTGAAGAGCACCAAGTCCATTGTGGCGTTGGTCTCGTTGTACTCCATGAGAGCACCCTCAAGGATGTGAGACATGTCACCGTACTCGAGGATCTGGTCATAGACCTGGTCCGTGATGTTTTCGGCGAAGTGGCAGAAGACGAGAGGGTCGGCGTTCTGGTCAGCGTAGAACTTGGCAATGGGGAAGGAAGGGAAGACCTTCTTACACTGCTGCTGGGCTAAGGTGTTGTACTTGGACAAGTCCTCGGGGCTCACGAGACGGTCTCCGTAGACACGCTCGGACTCGTGGAGCCAGAGGAGGACGAACTTCTCCGCGGTCTGGAACTGGTCAGGCTTGGAAACAAGGAGTCCCTGGAATACGTTTGAGATGTGCCTGATGTTGAACTCGTAGTGGAAGTTCGCAGCAGTCTTACGGAAGCTCGAGGAGACCATGGCGTGGAGTCCCATGGCGGCCTTGATGAGGTTGTTGCTCTGCTTCTTGATCTCATCCTCAAAGCCACCGGTCTTGAAGTGACCGTCCAGGAAGGTCTGGTAAATGGTGAGTAGGGAGGTAGGTCCGGGTAGGCCAATAGCGAAGACCGCAAACCACCTCTGAAGGCGGGGGTTGACAACCATGGAACCGGCACTAGGGTTCAAGCAAGAAACGACTTGAGTGTTGGAGATGTTCTTGAGGCTCATCTTGGTGAGCTCGTAGCTGTGTTCGTACTCCATGTGCTGGCGCAAGTGCTCGATGGAAGACTGCGTGTTGTACGAGTCAACCCTAGGGAGGTTGATGTCGTCGACGAAGTAAACGAGCTTGGAGTTTCCAGGAGGACCGTAGTTGCTTCCGGTCTTCTTCTCCAGAGGGAGGCCCATGGTGAGGCCGAGGACAGCAGCAGTGGTATAGAAGTTGAAGTTAATGTTCGAAGAAACGCGAACGAGGGGATCGAACGAGTTGAGCATACCGTTGACGAGCTGGGTCTTTCCGGTTCCTGCAGGTCCTGCAAGCATGATGGGCTTGCGCATCTCCACAAGGGAGTTCATCCAAGAGATGACGGAGCAAGTCTCGGGGGTGGGCACCGTGACGGAGGTCATGGCGGTCGTGGATGAGTTAAACTCAATCGACTCGAAGAAAGGAGACTTGGTCCAGCTGTCGAACTGGTTGGACTCAGGGTCAAGCCAGTAGTCAAAGACAGTCTCGCGGGAGGGGAACTTGACACCCTTGTAGGTCTCGCGCCAGTAGTTGGAGAACATGAGGCGGTAGTCGGTTCCGTCGTTAGCGAGGGTAAGGCATGATCCGAGAGCCCAAACTGTGCAGTAAACGAAGACCGTGTGAAGGACATCAGTGGTCTCGGTGTTCTTCTCCGTGAGGCAACCATTGAGCATGTTGAGCAAGTTGGTCACCCTGTTCATGTCCTCTATAGGCACGACAGCCGACGTGTTGATGAGGAGCCAGAGGAGGGTGTCAGCAATGTAAGTGTCAAAGTATTCACGCAGGGCAGCCATGATCTCATCCGAGTAGGACTTGGTCTTGAGCCAGGAGTTGATAAGGGACCTCCACTGGGTACCGTCATCGGTAGAGATGTAGAGGATTCCGGCACGGGACACTGTCGCGGGGGTGGCGTGCTTGAGGTCGCGGATCTCGAAGATCAACTTCATGTGCTGAAGAAGAGGGATGCGCTCGTTGGAGGCAAGCGTAAGCATTCTGTTGTCGTCCATGACAGAGTTCATAGACTCAATCCAATTAGCATCGAGGTCGCCATCAAGCATGATCCACTTGGGCTTGGTATCAGGGATGGAGGAAAGGTCACGCATAATATTGGAGAGGAGACCGTCCTTCCACTCGCGGGTGGCAAGCGAAATGTACCCGTACAGCTCGTTGGTCTCAACAGCCTTGGGCGACAGGTCGACGACCTTAGTTGGCATGTCGGGGTCGCGAAGGTTGCGGGCCGCAGCTAGGGTGCGCCAGCACTGGGACTTTCCAGCACCAGCGGGGCCCATGAGGAAGACGCAGTGACGGACACCGAGGAGCTCTTCGGTCTGAACAATCTTAAGGCGGAAGGTGTCGTCAGGGTCGTTTCCGAGGTCCTTGCAGGCCTGGACGACGCAGGACTCGAGCTTCTCGTCGAGAGAACGAGGAGGATCAACTCCAGGGAAGAGATCCCCGAGGAGACCGTAGAAGACGACGTAATCCTCAGCGACAATCTTGGGGATGTTGAAATCACGAAGAGCGCGCATGAGGATGGCATCCTCAGGAAGGTCGGGCTCAGCACGTTTGAAGGATCCGGCGACCACAAGCACGGACTTGATAGCACGGAGTCCCCAATCGTAGTGGAGCTGGGCCGAAAGCAGAGCCTTGAGGAGTGAGTAGAGGCAGAAGAACTTGGAGGCCAAGTCCTTGGCAGTGATGAAACCCTCCGCCATGAGCATGTTCTCGCAAATGAGGACAAGATCGGGCACCATGACGGTCATGGGGCGGAAAAGCGCCTTGAGGCCCTCAGGGAGCTCGGAGCGTCCGAGGTATCCGGGGTTCATGGTAATGTAAGCTCCGCAGGTAGGGTCGAGGGTGACCTCGTCTCCCTCAACGCGGATGCGCACTGCACTGGCAGCGATACCGTCGCAAACAGCCTTGTACTGTACGGTGCACACCGAAAGCACCTCTGGGATGAGGCGGTTGAACTCATCGAAGCACACCCAAGCGCCGGAGGAGGCAACTCCCTTGAAAATATCTCCAAGTCCCTTGTAGTCCATCTCAGGACTGCAGTTGATGACGTAGATAAGCTTGGCAAGGGCGGAAGAGAGATCCTTGGTGGACTCAGTCTTTCCGGTTCCGGCAGGGCCAGCGGGGGCGCATCCCATGCAAAGGTTAAGAGCCTGGGTGGCAGTGACATAAACACGATCCGTGAGAGGAGTAATGACAAGACGAGGTCCGTTTCCGAGGTACTCGTAGTCGTAGGGGAGGATGGCATCGCAGATGGCAATCTCGGCACGCTCTCCGCCGCTTCCACGGAGTGAAGGATCACGGTTCTGGTGAAGCGCATGGGGAGGAGACACGCGGAACTTGTGCTTAAGCTGGGACTGCCACTGGAAGTGACCAATGGCGTCAACCTTCATCCTAATCATCCTCTGGACGATATCACGGCCGTGCGCGTCCATGGTGATACACACCATGACACGGGTACGGTCACCCTTGTTGAGGTTGGACTGCGTGAGGCGGATAAGGTCCGAGAGCTGGTCAATCTGCTTCTCCGAGTACATTGACATGGCGTCGGGGTTACCCTGGCCGATGAGCTCGAAGACCTCCTCAACTTCGCGTACGTAGTTGATGGCCAGGATGAGAAGAGTGGTCTGGGCAGGGTCAAGAGGCCTTGCAGTGACCTCGTTCTTGGCGAGGAGCCACTCAGGACGGGGGAGATCGGCGTAGCGCACGAGAGATCGCTTGACGGTCTGGAAGATGGAAAGCTTCTGGGCGTCAAGGACGGTCTGCATGTAGATCTCGACCTTGCCCTCGAGGGGCACAGGGGGCTCGAACTCGCAAACCTCAACTCCGACTCCAGCCACGAACTCCGTGGCAATTGGGCGGTTGTTGGGGGTCATCTCTTCTCCAAGAGTGAAGGTCTTGGTGGATAGGTACACCTTCGAGGTGTGACTGAGGATCTTCTGGGGGTTGGATCCGTTAGAGAGAATATCTAGAAGGTCGGCCTCGGAGACGAAGTAGTAGCGAGGGAACTGGCGCCTGCGTCCATCGAGGAAGTCCTTGAGGGACTTCTTGCACATCTCGAGCTGCTCCTGGATGCCCTCGAACTTCTGGAGGAGCCCATCCTCGTTGAAGGACTCTTTGATGTTGCGAATCTTCCACGCCTTCTTGAGAGTGTCCTTGACGGAGACGTCGATAGTAGCGAAGCGCTGCGCGTCCTCGGGGAGCTCGCGCTTGACCTCATCGGAGTGGATGAAGAGGGGCTCGAGGTAGGACCAAGTGCGCTGGACCTCCACGCAGATGGTAAAGTTCTCGTTGACGTTGAAGAGGGCCTTGTGCCATGCTCCGACCTCGGTCTCGAACTGCCCGACGAAGCGGGAGGCGAGCATACCCTGGACGGCAAGCTGGTCGGCCTCGAGGGCCTCGAAGTCTTCCTCTCCAATGTTGAGAAGAGGGACGTCGGGGTCGCCCGCGTAGGGCATCATGATGAAGTCGATGGCAGACCAGCGAGCGTCGAGCTGTTCGAGCTGTTTCTCCATCTTCTCCTCCTTGGAGGCCTGGTCGCAGATCTCCTCTACCTCGTTGGAGAACTCGTGGAGGTTGAGGGCAAGGATGCCACCGAGGAGGAGCTGATCGTCCTCGTAAGGCGGGGTGAAGTTCTTGCCGGTGGCCTTCATGAGCATCTCCCAGTGCCGGGGGCGCATGCACTTGGCCCCGAGGAGAGTAATGAGAGGGATGGTGGAGAGGAAGTCCTTGCATAGCTTGTCGACAGTCTTGAAGGCATCCGACCAGCGGACGTTCTTGTGTAGGGACTTAACATTCTTGAGCTGGAGCTTTCCGCCGTCCTCAAGGGCCTCGGCATCCACGGCGCTCCAGAGGAGTCCCTTGGAGGAGGTGATGTAGTCCTCGAGGTTCTCTGCAACCTTCCAGAGGTCCTGCATCTTTTCAAGGTCAAAATTCATCGTGTTGATGACTTCCTTGGGCTCCTTGATGAGCTCGTCGACTCCGAAGATGGAGCAGAGGTGAGCGTTCTCCTCGAGGAGGAGAGTCTCAGACTTGAGGAACTTGGCAGCATCCTTCATGTAGTTGCTTGCGGCGACGTGCCCGATATTCTTTCCGGTGTCGGGATTCACGTACGACCAGAAGGGGCGTGCCTTGAAGTCGTTCAGCTTGGACTTGGTGCCCCTCGCGAGTTCCTTCCAGTAGACCTCCATCTTTTTCTCTGTCTTCTCGACCCAGATACGGTTGAGGGGAACGATGGCGTTGGCGGTGACGGGCGCCTGCGCCGATGCGTCGCGCCATAGGTCGGTCGCGGACTCTAGTGCCGAGATCATGGAGTCAACCTTCTCAGCTCCGTTGCGCTTCATGTAATTCAGGGAGGCCATGTTGATGTCGATCTGGGTGTTGAGCTCGTCGGTGCGCTCCGCGACGTTGCGGAGGTGCTCCTTCACGGCGATGAGGGTCTTGACGTCCTCCTTGTTCGCCTTCTTGTTCATTCCCTTGATGGACTTGTCGGAGAACTCCTTGAGTCCCTTGGTGGCGACACGGATCGCATTCATGAGGAGAGGTCCCTGGAGGGAGTTCATGGACTCGTCGACGTCCTCGGCAGCCTCGGGGTAGAAGGGGGATCCACGGATGGCTCCCTCCATACCCTTGAAGGTTCCCTCAAACTCGACGTCGATGCGGTAGCGTCCAGCCTTGGGGGGGGTGTACTCAACAGTGTAAGTTCCATCATTGTGGTCGACAATGAAAGCGTCGATACGCTGCAAGAAGCGAAGCGATGAGCGGAAGGTGATATTCGTGGGTTAGTAATAGGGATGCTCAGTAATAATTAATAATAAAACAGGTTGCCAATTCCCTCACCTCCTCATGGTCCTCCGCGTCGTCTCCCTCGTCCTCCACCTCTTCGACGCTCTTGATTATGTCGAGTTCAGTGATGGTAACGCAGAACTCGTCCATGCCGCATATCCTGTCGGCTCCGGTCCTGTCCTTGGCCTGGATGACAAAGGAGGTCGGGAAACCAGCCGCGATACCGTTGAGGAGACCGGGACCGAAGGCCAGGGACTTGGTGGAGTCGGTAACGGAGAAAAAGGAGAAGTCAACGGTTCCGTTGGTTAGGGACTTGCTCCCAAGCTTGACCCTAGCTTCTACGTCAACGGGGCCGTATTTCTCGAAGTTGGGAGTCTCGAAGATGACCTCGGTGTCGGAAATAACGTTACCGGAAACCTCGATGTGTCCCTTTTGGCACGCGAACCTGACGGTTGCGTTGGAGGAGTTAGCGCTCTGGAATCCTTCTCCGAAGATGGTCATTTTAGACTCTCCTGTGACAGGTCCAATTGGGTTGGACCACTCGAAGGATTCTATCGTGTTAACGTTGTACGGGGGACCGACGACGTCGTCGACCTTGCAGGTGTAGCAGTCTCCGTACCACCTGTTGGCCCAACCTCCAAAGAGGACGAGCTGGGGTGGGGGGGAGAGAAGCGACGAGAGTGAAAGGTGACATTCGTGAGTTAGTTATATACTCAATTGGTACAACGCCCTCGCTGACGCTGCGCTCCATCCTTCTACAATCTCACCTTCCCAGTATCATTGTAGTAAACAATCTCCGAGTCCGCCCTAGGGGTTGGCATAACCCCAACAGTGTCCGGTCTGCTCCACTCGGGGTCCTCCGGTGTACACTCAAGAACCTGGATATCGTTCTGGTACGTCCCCTGGGGCCTGTCGACGTCGAGCTCACCGGAGTTACCCCCAAAGAGGAAAACCTTCCAGTAAGGCACGGCAAAGATTGAAATGGCGGAGAAATTCCAGCGCGCTGGACCCCAGGAATCGGGCCCGCAGGCGGTCTCCGGCTTCGTCCATGTGAGCGTCGGATAGTCGAGTATGTACATATCGTCGTACTGCTTTACCGTGTTCCACCCTCCCATAATGTACATCTTGTCCAGGACAGTAACCGCCTGGTGTCCAGAGCGGGGCTCGGGGATTTCACCGGTGGTCTCGATCACCTCCCACTCGTAGTTGTTGAGATCGAGGGCGTGGAGGTCGTTGAAATCCTTGCGGGTGTAACCTGAGCCTCCGTACCCGCCGAATACCAGCAGCTTGTTGGAGACTATTGTGGCGGAGTGGGAACCACGAGGGTCGGGAACGTTCTGGGGTGGGGCGTTGGGGGGTGAGAAGGGAGGGGAGGAGGGAGCGAG
>JGI24540J26637_10000630_pt1 | contig 14962 bp, 8 predicted proteins | sample NorSeaMetagenome_FD_26637 | JGI IMG/M metagenome (IMG submission 26637)
TTATCATATAAATCTTTCTCCCATTTCGCTAAACTATATTTTAGGTATGAAATAGCCTTTTCTCTATCCTTAAAATTAAGAATAAAATGTTTTTCCCATTCATCTTTTAATTTTCTCACCCAATAATACTCATAACCATCAAACATTATTTTATGGTTTGTGATTTGTGTTAAACTTTTCAAATCTTCTATTGACCAAACTCTGCTTTCACTCATAACTTAATAACTTTTACATATAACGTTTTTAAAAACTTATTTTACTAAAGACTAACTACTTTTTTCACTATAATAATTAATAGATAAATAGGGATATATTAAATATGTGTATTAAGAGCAAACGAATACCTAATTAATACGAAGATAATTATGTATGATGTTTTACACATAAATATTACAAAAACAAAGTTACAATTAATGTTCTTAATACACTGTAAATAAGTAAGTTACTTGTCAACGAAAATGTTTATAAGTTGCTTTTATTAAGTCTGTAATTGAATCTAACTATTAGACGTTCGAAATACTTAAATATATTTAAGTGTGTATCAAATGTCTGCCAAATGTCTGCCAAATATTTGTAAAAAGTACTAAATGATTAAAAATTTTGCTTTAACTTTACCTGTCCTGTAAGTAATTTCAAGAACAGTATGGATTGTTGTAAACCCTTATTAACAGTAAGTTTTAACCAACAAAAAAGCCTCACATTTCTGTGAAGCTTTAAGTGAGCCCTGAAGGATTCGAACCTTCGACCGCCTCCTTAGAAGGGAGGTGCTCTATCCAGCTGAGCTAAGAGCCCGTAGTTTTTATGTTGCTACGAAAACAGTGTCGGGGTGGCAGGATNAACTNGGTTGATCCTGTTTAAATTTTTACAAACTAAAAATTAGTANGTAAATCTCTACGTTTTCTTAAGAAAGTAAACTTTCTACAAAAACTCCACTCTTTTACTTTGTCGGGGTGGCAGGATTCGAACCTGCGACCTCCTCGTCCCAAACGAGGCGCGATGACCGGGCTACGCTACACCCCGAATGCAATTTCTTAGCGGAGAGACAGGGACTCGAACCCTGGCGACCAAAAAGGTCGACAGATTAGCAATCTGCTGCATTACCACTCTGCCACCTCTCCTTTTCGACTTCAAACAAAAGCTTGAAACAAAAAATTGCGAGTGCAAATGTAAGATTACAAAAACAATATCGCAAGANGTTTTTTAACTTTTTTCTNTTTTTTTTTACTCAGGATATTCTACCCTCAAATGATAAATATTCATGAGTTTTTTCTTAATTACTTTCTTAATGGTTTCTATTTCTCTAAAAGTAATGTTTGAGTTTATAAACTGGTTGTCNGTCATTTGTTTGGCGATAATTTTATCAATTAAACTACTTATAGACAATGCTGTTGGTTGCGTTAAACTTTTGGATGCTGCTTCAGCTGCATCACACATCATTAAAATTGCAGTCTCTTTCGAAAAAGGAATAGGTCCCTGATATTTAAAGGCATCAATATCTACTTTAGTATCTGGGTTTAACTCTTGTTCTTTCCTATAAAAATAATAGGTTAAACTAGTTCCATGATGGGTTCTTATAAAGTCAATAATTCTATCTGGTAATTTATTTTTTTTAGCCAATTCTACCCCTTTAATCACATGATCTGTGATGATCTTAGAACTATCTCTTGGCGATAAATCATTATGAGGGTTCACACCTGTTGACTGATTCTCTATGAAGTACATTGGATTTAAAATTTTACCAATGTCATGATATANNGCTCCTGTTCTTACCAACATAGAGTTTGCCCCTATTTCATTGGCAGCTGCTTCTGCTAAATTGGCTACTTGCATAGAATGCTGAAATGTTCCCGGAGCTTTTTCATTGAGTTCTCTTAAAAGTTTCGTGTTGGTATTAGATAACTCTAATAAAGTCACATCTGAAACTAACCCAAAAAGCTTCTCATACATATAAATTACTATAATTGACAAGAATGATAACAATCCATTGGCTGCAAAAAGCATAAAGTAGGTCCAATTAATCTGAGAGATATTTCCTTCTTTTATAATCGAAAAAGCAAAATAAGTAACCATATAGATAAGGGTAATCTGTGCAACTGAGATAAAAAGATTGGCTCTCTTATACAATTCAGAAACCGTTAATATGGTAACGATACCGGCAATAATATGTAAATAAATAAACTCAAAACTGTCGGGCACAATATAGCCTAAAAGCAAAACTGTCAGTACATGTGTAAACAAACCAAGACGCGCATCAAAAAAGCTTTTAAAACAATTGGCAGTATACTCAAAGGAACCACGTATAGATAATCAGAATTGTATTTGATAACCAACGTTTGTATAAAAATCATCGAAAAAACGTTGAAAAAAATAAATGTTACTTTATTATTATCATCAAAAATATCTGAGCGATATTTTTTTAAGAATAATAACAGCATTAATAATGCGAGTGATACTAAAATCGTGTAACCAAATAAAATCCAATTGTAATTAGATGCGGTCCAAACTTGAGATTCAGATTCACTTTTTAAAGAATTTAATATGGCTAATTTCTTTCCTTCAACAGTATCTCCTTTTAAAATAATTAATTTACCNGAGGCTACTTTCCCTTTCGTATATGAAATGTTTTTTATTTCATTGTCTATTACTTTCTGTGTGTATTCTGTATCGAAATAAATATTTGGCTTCACAACTTCAGACAAAAGGTCTAANAGTGCTTTTTTACCATACAATGATTGTGCTGTTTGAAAACTATTTCTAATAAGTTCTAGAACCTCTTTGGAGGTAAAGAAACTCTTGAAAATAAAATCTTCTACTTCATTTCCCTTTCTAATAGCTACAATTTCATTTTCACTGGATACTCGATCTTGGCTTGCAACTTCTAAAAATCCTTTTTGATATATGGTATCNATAACATACTGNCCCACTGCAGACANACGCTGAAGTTGATTTATACTCAATGAATCTGTTTCTTTGATCAGTANAATCTTGTTTTCATAGGCTTTAAATACCGAATTTTTAACCTCGGAATCATGAACAAAATATAATTTTGAATATTCCTTAATTTTTTGTTTTTCTGAAGTAACCTCCTCCTCATTTTTCTGAATCGCGAAGTCAAAAGGAGCATATAAATTGTCATATTTCCAAAGTTGACCATTACTAAAATCGTATTTAAACTGTCCTCCCTTTGGAAAGAAATAAACAATTGCTGTCGTCGCAACTAAAAATAAGATCACCTTGTAAATAATGGTGTTATTTTGATATAATTTATTAACTATATTGCTCATATATTTTATCTTCTTAGAACAAACTTACCATAAAAAATTCAAGGTCAAAAATTCAAGTTAAATTATAAAACTAAAATTGATTAAAAATAGTTATTTTAGCGTAGAACTATTGCCTAAAATAAATTGTATACACTATGAAAGAAGTAGTAATTGTATCGGTAGCGAGAACTCCAATAGGAAGTTTTATGGGAAGTTTAGCTACAATATCCGCCCCTAAATTAGGAGCAATCGCTATAAGAGGTGCATTAGAAAAAATAAAATTAGCTCCAAACTTGGTTCAAGAAGTTTTTATGGGAAATGTAGTCTCTGCTGGTCTGGGACAAGCACCCGCAAGACAGGCGGCAATGTATGCAGGAATCCCTGATACGGTTCCTTGTACAACTGTAAATAAAGTATGTGCTTCTGGAATGAAATCAATCCAACTAGCTGCGCAAGCTATTGCCCTTGGTGATGCGGAAGTTGTTGTAGCTGGAGGTATGGAAAATATGAGTGCGATCCCACATTATCAACATGCAAGAAATGGAACTAAATTTGGCTCAATTACTATAGAAGACGGACTGCAAAAGGATGGTCTAGTAGATGCCTATGACAAGGTTGCAATGGGAGTTTGCGCTGATGCATGCGCTGTTGAATACGATTTTTCGAGAGAAGACCAAGATCATTATGCAATTCAATCATACCGTCGCTCTGCANAAGCCTGGAAAGAAGGTAAATTTACCGATGAAATTGTACCGGTATCAATTCCGCAAAGAAGAGGAGAACCGATCATTTTTGCTGAAGATGAAGAGTATAAAAATGTGAAGATTGAAAAAATTCCAGCTTTAAGGGCCGCTTTTACAAAAGAGGGAACTGTGACTGCTGCAAATGCATCTACTATAAATGATGGAGGAGCCGCTTTAGTNTTAATGTCTGCTGATAAAGCGAAAGAATTAAAGATAACTCCACTNGCAAAAATAAGAAGTTATGCGGATGCTGCTCACGAACCAAAATGGTTTACAACCGCACCTGCAAAAGCATTACCAAAGGCCTTNGCNAAAGCAAATATTGCCATCGATGAGGTTGATTTTTTCGAATTAAATGAAGCATTTTCTATTGTAGGACTTGCAAATATGAAAATTTTAGGTCTGACTGATAAAAATGTAAACGTAAACGGCGGAGCAGTTTCTTTAGGGCATCCTTTAGGGGTTTCTGGAGCCAGAATTGTCATTGCCTTAACTTCAATTTTAAAACAACATGATGCTAAAATTGGAGCAGCTGCTATTTGTAACGGTGGTGGTGGTGCATCTGCGTTAGTTATAGAAAGAATGTAATTTAAACTCTATCAAATTCATGCTGTATGGCATTTGTAATATAAGTATTGCTCCACTTAGAGCTATAGCTATTGACTCATCAGAAATGGTAAGTCAGGTGTTGTTTGGTGAAACTTTTGAAATTATTGAACAGGACAAAGAATGGAGTAAAATTCGATTGACTTTTGATACGTATGAAGGATTTATAGACAACAAACAATTCACAGAAATTACAAAAGAATTATTTCTAAAACTAAGCTCTGAGAAACAGTATTATTCTGGGGAAATNATTGATTTTATTACCAATGATAATGATGAATTAACGACCATTCCTTTGGGGGNAAGTCTNCCTTTCTACGAAAGTAGCAAAATACGTATAAACACCAATTCATATCGATACGATGGAGCTGTTTTGTCAGAAATAAAAGTAAAAAGTGATATTGCAAAAACTGCTTTTTTATACCTCAACACTCCTTTTTTATGGGGTGGAAAAACTCCTTTTGGTATCGACGCTGCTGGTTTTACTCAAATGGTATACAAGTTGTGTGGACACTCACTTTTAAGAGATGCAAAAGAACAAGCCACACAAGGAGAAGTATTAAGTTTTATTGAAGAAAGCGAAGCTGGCGACCTTGCATTTTTTGACAATGAAGAGGGANAAATCATACATGTAGGCATCATTTTAAATGANTATCACATTATCCATGCACATGGAAAAGTTAGAATTGACACTTTAGATCATAGTGGTATTTTTAATGCCGATTTACAGAAACACACACACAAATTAAGAATCATAAAAAAATTAATTTAGCGATTAAAAAAAGACATAAAAAAATCCGAAACGATGCTCGTTTCGGATTTTTTTTATAACTTTAATTNGGCTTTTTATTGATTTCTCATTTTCTTAAAAATTGGTCTTAAAGCATCTGCTTCAGCTTCTTTTTCAAGTGTGTCNTAAATATTTAAAAGCATTCTCACGGTTCCTAATGACCTCTTGATATTATCTGCTTTTATTAAATANGGTAAAACTTTCTCATAGAGTGCTTTTTGCTTTGCTTGCAAAGCGTCATATTTTTTAAAATTAGATAAATTATTATTCATTTCATCTACAATTGTTTTTTCTTCTACAAGCATTGCAATTCCTAAATTTAAATAGGCATCTCCATAGGCTGGATCTAATTCAATCGCCTTTTTGTAAAAACCAATTGCAGCCTCTGTTTTGTTCTCATTTGCATTGACTACTCCTAAATTAAAAAACAACACTGGATTGGTAGGATCTAACGCTACAGCTTCGATCATCAATTCTCCGAATTTATCCATTCGTTCAAGCTTGATATACATTTGAGCTTGATTTAATACCAAGTTGATATCTTTAGGATTTGATTTTCTTGCCTCTTCTAAAGCTGCAATTGCCAATTCTGGCTTTCCTTGGTTTACATACACATAACCAATATTTTTTATAATCTCTGCTTGTTTAGATTCAGACACATCATCTCTAGGAGCTGAATATTGACCAGCTTTGACCATCAAATCTCTTTGAACTTTACTCCCAAAACTTTCTTCTTTGTTCGTTTCTTTATTCAGTGCTAAATAAGTTGTAGCAATTCCTGTATAATTGATATTTTGTAATTCCTTATAATATGCTATTGATAGATCATACTCTTTAGACAAGGAAGCACTTAAAGCTGCATTGTACAAAAAGGAAGTATCTTTAGGACTTAATTGATAAGTTAAATAAAAATCCTCTGTCGCTTTTTTAAAATCCTTGCCGTTATAATTGTCTATTGCTTTTTTAGAGACAAATTGAATCAACTCATTTAACTTCGGCTCGGCTAATTTTGTATACTTAAATTTTCTTGTTTGTTTTTCGTATTCAAATAAACTGTTATAAGCAGCTGCAGCTTTCTTAACATTTGAGGTACCGTAAACAGATCCTTTCAAATAGTAGTACTTCGCTTTGTATTTTGGTTGGATGGAAGCTTCTGAAACCTCTAGAGATGCAACAGTCGCTTTTGCTTCATTAAGTTGACCTTTTTTGATCGCCTTTTCTATTGCTTTTAGTTCATTTTTCTGTGCAAAAGAAGCCACAGATAATAGTCCTATAGCTAATATTAATACTTGTTTTTTCATTGTATTATTATATTATTGTTGTTCGTTTTCGTTTTCGTTTGAATCATTTTCAATTTCGGTTCCATCTTCTAATGCTTCGTCAGCATCTTCTTCATGCATGACTTTGGCAACTGCAGCAATACTGTCTGTATCTTTAATATTTATTAGACGAACCCCTTGAGTTGCGCGTCCCATAACTCTTAAATCTTCTACAGCCATTCTAATTGTTAATCCAGATTTGTTAATGATCATTAAATCATTGGAATCATCTACATTTTTAATCGCTACTAAATTTCCTGTTTTTTCAGAGATATTCAAGGTTTTAACCCCTTTACCTCCTCTATTGGTGATTCTGTAGTCTTCTAATTTAGAACGTTTTCCGTATCCTTTTTCTGATACAACTAGGATATTGCTTTCCATATCGTTTACAGCGACCATCCCTATTACCTCGTCATTTTCGTGTTGTAAGGTAATTCCTCGAACACCTGAGGCAGTTCTTCCCATTGGTCGAGTTTTAGCTTCTTCGAAACGGATTGATTTCCCCGATTTTAAAGCCAACATTACTTGACTGTCACCTGTTGTTAATTTTGCTTCTAACAACTCATCACCTTCTTTAATGGTAATTGCATTGATACCNTTTGTTCTCGGTCTAGAATATTGCTCTAAAGAAGTCTTTTTTACCTGACCTTTTTTAGTTGCCATGATTACAAAATGACTGTTGATATAATCTTCGTCTTTTAAATCTTGTGTTACTAAAAANGCCTTTACTTTATCATCTTGTTCAATATTGATCAAGTTCTGCATCGCTCTACCTTTGGTGTTTTTACCACCTTCAGGAATTTCATAAACGCGCATCCAAAAAACCTTTCCTTTTTGAGTGAAAAACATCATATATTGATGGTTTGTTCCTACAAATAAATGCTCTAGGAAATCTTCGTTTCTGGTTGTAGCTCCTTTCTGACCTCTACCACCTCTATTTTGAACTTTGTATTCTTCGAGGTTTGTACGCTTTAAGTATCCTGCATTCGAAATGGTAACGACTACTTTCGTATCGGGAATCATGTCTTCTATACGCATGTCTCCACCCGCATATTCTATGATAGATCTTCGCTCATCACCGTACTTATCTTTGATGTGAAGTAACTCATCTTTTATAATTTGGTAACGTCTAGGTTCATTGGCTAAAATATCTTTNAGATCAGAAATCGTTAGCATGATTGCATCAAATTCTGNACGTAATTTATCCTGTTCTAAGCCTGTTAATTGACGCAAACGCATTTCTACAATTGCTTTTGCTTGAATNTCTGTTAATTCAAAACGCTCAATTAAACTTTCTCTTGCTTGATCTGCATTAGANGAAGCTCTGATTATTTTTATTACTTCATCAATATTATCAGATGCTATAATTAACCCCTCTAATATATGAGCTCTCGCTTCTGCTTTCTTTAATTCGAATTCTGTTCTGCGAACAACTACTTCATGTCTGTGCTCAACAAAATAATGAATTAATTGTTTTAAATTTAGTTGCTCTGGTCTTCCATTTACAAGTGCAATATTGTTCACACTAAAAGAAGTTTGCAGTTGCGTGTATTTAAATAATTTATTTAAAACGATGTTAGGAATTGCATCCCGTTTTAAAATATAAACAATACGCATTCCATTTCTATCAGATTCATCTCTAATATTGGAAATCCCTTCAATTTTTTTATCATTTACTAATTCAGCAGTTTTTTTAATCATTTCTGCTTTATTTACCTGATAAGGGATTTCTGTAACAATGATGCACTCTCTACCCTTTACTTCTTCAATAACGGCTTTAGCACGCATTACAATTCGTCCACGCCCTGTATGAAAAGCATCTCTTACACCATCATAACCATATATAATACCTCCTGTTGGAAAATCTGGAGCAGTAACGTGCTGCATTAATCCATCAATATCAATATCTCTATCCTCTATATAAGCTATGGTACCATTAATAACTTCCGTTAAATTGTGAGGCGCCATATTTGTTGCCATACCAACTGCGATTCCAGAAGCTCCGTTCACTAATAAATTAGGAATACGAGTAGGAAGAACTGTAGGTTCTTGCAAAGTATCATCAAAATTTAAACGATGATCTACAGTGTCTTTTTCGATATCAGCCAACATATCTTCAGATATCTTCTGCATTCTTACCTCAGTATAACGCATGGCTGCTGGTGAATCTCCATCTACAGAACCAAAGTTACCTTGTCCATCCACCATCATATAACGTACACTCCAGTTTTGAGCCATACGCACCATAGAATCATATACTGAAGTATCTCCGTGTGGATGATACTTTCCTAAAACCTCCCCAACAATTCTTGCGGATTTTTTATAAGAACCTGTTGCTTTGATTCCAAGTTCATGCATTCCAAATAAAACCCTTCTATGAACTGGCTTTAAACCATCTCTTACATCTGGTAATGCTCTTGAAACGATCACCGACATTGAATAATCAATGTATGCAGCTTTCATCTGTTCTTCTATGTTAATAGGAATTAACTTTTCTCCGTCTGCCATATATATAATTTGATTAAATTTTATTCATTATTTTAAAACAAGGCAAGATACTATTTCTATGAGTATTTACAAAGATTTTAAAGAAGTGAATTGAGTAGAGTTATCAACATTTTTTCATAATTTTTAACACTTTTTTATTTGTTATATATGCAATAGTTTTTTACCTTAGTGTTATAGTAAATTGTCAGTTAAACTTTGGATTTTCGTATTTTGTGAGAATCCCCCCAAAAAGAACTAAATTTACATCATATCAATTATAGAAAGAAAAAAGAAAGACAGAAATATGGACGATAATTTTTCACCAAAAGTTAGAGATGTAATTACCTTCAGTAAAGAAGAAGCCCTGCGATTAGGGCATGAATTTATTGGGACTGAACATCTTTTACTAGGCTTGATAAAAAAAGGAGAAGGAAAAGCAATAGAAATACTCACTGCTTTTGATGTAGACCTAAGTCTGCTGCATAAAAAATTAGAACAACTCAACCCTGCAAACGCTCCTTTTACAGAAAGTACCGACAAACCAATTTTACGTTTAACGAGACAGGCTGAAAAAGCGTTAAAAACAACTTTTCTGGAGGCTAAATTATATCAAAGTGATTCCATTGACACAGCTCATTTATTGCTTTGTATTTTAAGAAACGAAAACGACCCAACTACCAAGTTAATCCATAAGTACAATGTAAATTATGACGAGGCAAAAGCATTGTACAAAGAACTTCACGTTGATGATACAACTATTTCCATAGATCCGATAGCGGAAACTCCAGCTGATGACGAATATGCTTCAGGAAAAACAAATCCTTTTAACCAACCTCAGAAAGAAAAAACTGCTCAAAAATCTAAAACCCCTGTTTTAGATAATTTTGGAAGGGATTTAACAGCGTTAGCAAACAGAGGAATGCTGGACCCAGTTNTTGGAAGAAAAAAAGAAATTGAGCGTGTCTCTCAAATTCTAAGTCGAAGAAAAAAAAATAACCCAATGCTAATCGGTGAACCTGGTGTTGGTAAATCGGCTATTGCAGAAGGACTGGCCTTAAGAATTGTCGATAGAAAAGTATCGAGGATTTTATTTGACAAGCGAATTGTTTCTCTCGACTTAGCAAGTTTAGTTGCTGGTACAAAATACCGTGGTCAATTTGAAGAACGNATGAAAGCATTAATGAACGAGCTTGAAAAAAATGAAGACATTATTTTATTTATAGATGAAATTCACACGATCGTNGGTGCAGGAGGTGCTACCGGCTCATTAGATGCTTCTAATATGTTAAAGCCAGCTTTAGCAAGAGGAGAAATACAATGTATTGGTGCAACTACGTTGGATGAATTTAGAACAAATATAGAGAAAGATGGCGCCTTAGAACGTCGCTTTCAAAAGGTAATTGTAGAACCGACTTCAGTAGAAGAAACTGTGAAAATTTTACAAAACATAAAAAGTAAATACGAAGAACATCACCATGTAAATTATACCGATGATGCTATTGAAGCTTGTGTAAAACTAACGAACAGATACATGACGGATCGATATCTTCCAGACAAAGCTATTGATGCTTTGGACGAAGCAGGATCTCGGATTCACATTACAAATATTGTNGTTCCTGGACAGGTCTTAGAATTGGAAACGCAATTAGAAATCATTAGGGATAAAAAAACAAAAGCAGTAAACGGACAAAAGTACGAAGAAGCTGCAAAGTTACGCGATGATGAAAAGAATATGGAAGCTGCTTTGAACTCTGCTCAAAAACAATGGGAAGACGATTCTAAGTTAAATAGAGAAATCGTTACCGAGGACAATGTTGCCGAGGTCGTTTCTATGATGACGGGAATCCCTGTAAATAGAGTTGCAGAGGCAGAAAACCATCGATTACAAGAATTACCAATATCTATTAAGGGCAAGGTAATTGGTCAAGATGAAGCTGTTACTAAAGTTGTAAAAGCAATTCAAAGAAATAGAGTTGGATTGAAAGATCCAAACAAACCAATTGGCTCCTTTATTTTCTTAGGACAAACAGGTGTTGGTAAAACCCAATTAGCGAAAGTCTTAGCGCGTGAATTATTTGATTCTGATGATTCTTTAATTAGAATTGACATGAGTGAGTACATGGAAAAATTTGCCATCTCTCGCTTGATTGGAGCCCCTCCTGGTTATGTTGGTTATGAAGAAGGAGGACAACTAACTGAAAAGGTAAGAAGAAAGCCCTATGCTGTAATCTTGTTAGATGAAATAGAAAAAGCACATCCAGATGTGTTCAACATGTTACTGCAAGTTTTAGATGATGGATATATTACGGATAGCCTTGGGCGAAGCATCGATTTTAGAAATACCATCATTATCATGACTTCTAACATAGGCGCACGTCAATTAAAAGACTTTGGTGGTGGAGTTGGTTTTGGTACTAGTTCGAAAAAAGAGCAAGCAGACGCGCACGCAAAATCTGTAATTGAAGACGCTCTAAAGAAATCTTTTGCTCCTGAATTTTTAAATAGAATTGACGATGTAATTGTGTTTAATGCACTCGAAAGAGAAGACATTCACAGCATTATCGATATTGAATTAGAAAAATTATTGAGTAGAATTGCTGATTTAGGCTATACACTTCAATTAAGCGAAAAAGCAAAAGATTACATAGCAGACAAAGGGTTTGATAAAAAATATGGGGCTAGACCGCTTAAAAGAGCCATACAGAAATACATCGAAGATGCTTTGTCAGAAGAGATTGTAAATTCTAAGCTGTCAGAAGGAGATACCATTACAATGGACCTTAACAAAGCTGAAAGCAAGCTGACGATTAAGATCAAAAAAGGAAAAAAAACTCCCGAAAAAAGAACTGAAGTAGAAACGAAAAATGAGTCAAAAGCAAAGGCTTAATTGTAAAAACCCAAACATTTGTTTGGGTTTTTTTTATAGACAACTACTTCAAAACATTAAAGGACTCCTCCGACTAATCATGATAGCAAACCGAGGANACGAGCCATGCACAAGACAATAATATAAAAGTTAATTCCTTAAGGTTATCTATGGTCTTTCTAAACTAGGCATAGAATTTGCTCGTAAAAAAAATCAATCTACCACTGTTGCTGCACTGTATTATTCGAAATCAAATATCAAGGGATTTGGAATTGGCTTAGAACAACGATTTTACTTTAAATCAAGTGATACAAGTTTAAGAGGCTTTCATGCAGGGCCCAGCGTCGGGTACTTACAATTAAAAGAGAACTATTATAATGAAGCATATGAGGTATTTTCTATTGCTGGTAAATTTGGATATCAATGGTTTATAAGCAAACACTTTAGTGCAGACCTTTTAAGTGGCCTTGGATTTTTAGTTGGTAGTGAAACCAATACAGAAGAACTCTCTTTTGGGATCGGTCTTTCTTTAGGCTGTGCTTGGCAGTAGACTAAAATAATTCTTTAACATCAATCTCAAGAGAGGTAATAAATTCGGAAGCCTTTACAATATCATAATGCATCACACGGTCCTCTTTTACAATGGGTATTTTTTGACGAAACAATCCAACAATAGATTCTAAAAAAGGAGCCGTTTTTCCGTTTCCAAAACTCAAAGCTTGCGATGCTGTATACAATTCTATCGCTAAAATATTTTGTAAATTATCTACTACTTTTTTGCATTTTGTGGCTGCATTTGCACCCATAGAGACATGGTCTTCTTGCCCATTACTAGACTCAATAGAATCTACACTTGCGGGAGTTGCATATTGCTTATTTTGACTCACAATACTTGCTGCCGTATATTGTGGGATCATAAAACCAGAATTTAAACCAGGATTTGCAACTAAAAAAGGAGGTAAATGTCGATGCCCAGAAACTAATTGATAGGTTCTTCTTTCTGATATATTTCCTAATTCTGAAATTGCAATGGCTAAAAAATCCAACCCTAAAGCAAGGGGTTGACCATGAAAATTACCTCCAGAGATAATTTCGTCTTCCTCCACGAAAATATTTGGATTATCGGTAACAGAATTCACTTCTGTTAAAAAAGTCTTTGTCACAAAACGAATAGTGTCTTTGGTTGCTCCATGAACTTGGGGCATACACCTAAACGAATAAGGATCCTGTACATGTTTTTTTTCTTGTGAAATTAACGCACTATCCTTTAGTAAATTTTTAATTCTACGGGCGGTTTTCAGTTGACCATCATGAGGTCTAACAGCATGAATTAATTCGTTAAAAGGCTCTATTCTNCCATCAAAACCTTCCAANGAAACNGTTCCGATTACATCTGCTAAATAGGATAGCTTGTGCGCTTTTAAAAGCGTATAAATACCATATGCAGCCATAAACTGTGTGCCATTTAGCAATGCTAGGCCTTCTTTTGACTGAAGATTAATTTTTTCCCAAGAAAAAATTTGCGCTAACGCTTCAGTGGTTATTTTTTCATTCTTATAATACACTTCTCCCAATCCTATTAAAGGCAACGCTAGATGAGCTAAAGGAGACAGATCACCAGAGGCTCCTAAAGAGCCTTGCTCATAGATAACTGGTGTAATATCATTATTATAGAACTCAATCAATCTTTCTACGATTATCAATTGAACTCCAGAATGACCATGACTTAATGCTTGAATCTTAAATAAAATCATGAGTTTTACAATCTCACTCGGAACTTCGTCACCAGTACCACAGGCATGGCTCATTACTAAGTTCTCCTGGAGCTTTTGCAGGTTATCGTCATTAATCTTTACATTATACAAAGCTCCAAAACCTGTATTAATACCATATATAGGGCGCGAAATCGATTTCGTTTTTGTATCTAAATAAGATCTACATGTTTGAATTCTTTGAATTGCGGCATCAGATAATGCTAACTTTTTATCCAAGGAAATAATTTCTTGAATTTTAGTTAAATCTAAAGGAAGTGAATCTATGTAATGAACTATATCCATATCTTATGTAATTTGAAATCAAAAGTGCAAATTCAGTTCTGTTTGTGCAACTAATTTAACTTTTTATATATACTTATGTATGCTCTATCCTCTATATTTGTGGTCAAATTAAATGTTATTAAATGAAACAGATAAGTATTATTGCTCTTATATTACTCAATATGATCTCTTGCTCGAGAGAACATCCAAAAGAATACCTCACCATTGCTGGAAAATTAGAAAATAACAAGCAGCGTACAATTTCTATTTTAAACAGAACAGGAAGGGTCATTAAAAATATTTCTATCAAAGAAAATGGCGCTTTTAAAGATACGTTAAAAGTATCTGAACCAGCTATTTTCACATTTCAAACGGATAGAACAAAAAGAACTCTAATATATTTAAAAAATGGTTTTGATCTTTTTATTAAAGGAGATTCAGAAAAATTCACAACCAGTTTCGAGTATACTGGAATCGGAGCTTCTAACTCAAACTTTATCAAAGCTCAATTAGAAAAAAACAGAAAAATTGGAGACCCAAATCGCATTTTATCACTTGAAAAAGAAGCTTTCGTTGCAGAAATTAATGGACTAAAAAAAGGGTATGATAGTATACTGTCTTCATACAAAGATATAGAAAACTCCCTCGCTGAGATGGTTAGAAGTCAAAACAAGCAACTTTGCGAATATCTTGAAAATAATTATGCCTCTAGTGTAAAATTTAAAAAAGGAGCACCTTCTCCTGCATTTGAAAATTATATTGCTGTAAATGGTGAAAAAAAATCACTAAGCTCCTACAAAGGAAAATATGTGTACATCGACGTATGGGCAACATGGTGCGGACCTTGTATCA
>JGI24540J26637_10000632_pt1 | contig 14958 bp, 14 predicted proteins | sample NorSeaMetagenome_FD_26637 | JGI IMG/M metagenome (IMG submission 26637)
GAATAAATAAAAACCCACTCAATTGAGTGGGTATATTTTTGGTGGGCAATGAGGGACTCGAACCCCCGACTTCCTCCTTGTAAGGGAGGCACTCTGAACCAACTGAGTTAATCGCCCTGATTTGGTTGCAAATATATATGATTTCTTTAATAATTAACTTAATAATAACACTAATTATAATACTTCTGCAACAATAAAGGTACTTCCTCCAATAAAGATTAAATCATCCATTTTTGCATTTGATTGAGCACTGTGATATGCTTCAATTACAGATTCATATCGTTCACCTAATAATTTAAAATTCTTTGATTCTTCTAATAATTTTTCAGAATTTAAAGATCTTTCAATATTAGCTGAACAGAAATAATATTGTGCATTTACGGGAAGTAGTCTTAATATTTTTCTTAAATCTTTATCATTTACTGTTCCAAATACAAAATGTAATTTATTAAACTTTAATTTTTTTAATTGTTTGATATTGTTTTTTATTCCATCTTCATTATGTCCAGTATCACAAATTGTTAATGGTTTTTTCGCAATAGTTTGCCACCTACCATTTAAGCCAGTATTTTTAACAACATTATTTAAACCTTTTGAAATTATACCATCATTAATATTAAGATTTAAAATTTTCATTGCTTGTAAAGCAGTATTTAAATTTTCTTTTTGGTATTCTCCTTTTAAATCAGTTGAATAATTTAAATTTTTTTTGCAAAAATGAATAGAGCTATTTTTCTCTTTGGCTTCACTCTTAAAGATGTGTTCAGTTTCCTTTTGCTTTCTTCCAATGATTACAGCAGTATTTTTTTTAATAATTCCTGCTTTTTCTTTTGCAATTTCTTCTAATGAATTTCCTAATAAATTAGTATGGTCATATCCAATATTAGTTATTATTGATATTTCTGGACTTATAATATTGGTACTATCTAATCTTCCTCCTAAACCAGTTTCAATAATTGCAATATCTACATTTTCATTAGCAAAATAGTCAAAGGCCATTGCAACAGTATATTCAAAAAATGACATTTCTATTTTTTCATATTGATTTTTATTTTTTAAAATAAAATCAAGAGTATCTTTCTCACTAATAAGTTGTCCATCAATTTTAATTCTTTCTCTAAAATCTTTTAAGTGTGGTGAAGTATATAGCCCAGTTTTATAGCCGGCTTCCTGGAAAATTGATGCTAACATATGTGCTGTTGAACCTTTGCCATTTGTACCAGCAATATGAATACTCTTAAACTTATTTTGTGGATTGTCTAGTATTTTACAGGCTTTAATTATATTTCCTATATCTTTTTTGTATGCAGCTGCACCTGTTCTTTGATACATAGGTAGCTTACTAAAAAGATAATTTAGTCCTTCTTCGTACTTCATTAATTAAGTTGGAAATTATAAATGATTCTGCCTTGTTGTCTTGATGGCGCAGATTCTTTGGCAGTGAATTTTGTCTTTAGTGCTGCTTCTTTCGCTCGTTTTAAAAGTTGTTGATCTAGCGTTGTTGATCCTTTAACTCCCGGGATTGCACTGATAACGTTTCCTAATTGATCAACTGTGATTTCAACCACTACTTTTCCTTGAGATTGGATTTTATATATTGGTTTTGCTTTAAAAGAAACATTTCTTCCTGAAAGTTGATAAGCCAACCCATCTACACCAATACCTCCACCTTCATATTCTGTAGAATTTTTATCTCCTTCTACAGAGCCTTGGTTTCCTTGATATTCTTTATTGCCATCTGTCTTTTTATCAGTTGATTTTTTACCAGTATATAAAGCTTTTTTATTTACAGTTGGTTCTACCTTTTTTATTACTTCTTCTTCTTTGACTTCTTCTGGTTCTTCTTCTAATTCTTTTTTAACTTCTTTTGGAGCTTCAATTATTTCAGTTTCAATTATTTCTTGCGTTATGACTTCTTGTTCAACTTCAATATTTTCTTGAACAACTTCTTCAATAATTTTATTTGATTCTGTTGCATTTTCCTCAGGAATTATTTCCTCTATTCCCATTTCTTCATATCCAAAATTAATTGAAATACCTTCCTCCGGCGGNGGAGGAGTTCTATAAGTAAGTCCTAAAAAAAAATAAGCAAAATAAAATGCAAAGACATGGAAAATAATTGTTCCAAGTATTCCATTGATTTTATTTTTCTCTTCAGGAGAGTTCATTTTAGTTTGGAGTTGTAGCTAAGACTATTTTATATTTATTTCTATATGCAATATCCATAACTTTCACGACATATTCAATATCAACAGTTTTATCTGCATGTAATACTATTGCAGGCTCTAATTGTCCTACTAANAGTTTTTTTAATTCATTTTCAATATTGGTTTCTAGTACTTGATTTTCATTNATATAAAAGTCTAATTCTTTGTTTATTGAAATTGATATTGTTTGTTTTTCTAAGGTTTTAGCTTTGCTATTTGGGAGAAGTAATTTTAAGGCATTAGGGCTTACGAGTGTNGATGTAAGCATAAAAAATATCAGTAATAAAAAAACTATGTCTGTCATTGACGACATATTAAAGTTTGGACTAACTTTATTTCTACTTTTTAATGCCATTATTCATTATGATGTAATAGATCTAGAAACTCTGTTGTTCTNGCCTCTAGTTGAAAAATTACTTTATCAACTTTACTTACAAGAAAATTATATGATATGTAAGCAATAATTCCAACAATTAACCCCCCAACTGTTGTTACCATCGCAGTATAGATTCCTTTTGAAAGCATTTCAACATCAATATTCCCTCCAGCACTAGCCATTTCATGAAAAGCAACAATCATTCCTATAACTGTTCCTAAAAATCCAATCATAGGAGCAGCACCTGCAATAGTTGCTAGATTAGCAAGATTGTTTTCCATTTTATAAACTTCTAATTTTCCTTGATTTTCAATTGCCGCCGATATATCAGTCATAGGTTTATCTATTCTATCTATTCCTTTTTCTATCATTCTAGAAACAGGGTTGTCCGTATTTTGACATAAGGTTTTTGCAGCCTGAATATCTTTCTGCTCTACAAAATTCTTAATGCTTTTTAGGAAGCTATCATCATCCTTACTAGCTTTTTTTATTGTTGAATATCGTTCAACTAATATGTAAATTGCAAAAAATGAAAGAACTCCAAGAGTTCCCATAATAATATTACCTCCTAAGCCTCCAGAGCTAATTAATTCTACAACTGATAATGTTTTCTCCTGATCAATAGGCATTGACAAAGAGTCACTAACTGCTGGATTTTGGATAAATATAAAATTCATTTATTATATTTTTAAATAAAACGTAATTTAAGAAAATTATTGTAAAAGGATATATGTTATTGCGCCAGATGCGTAGCCAATTAGAGCTAAAAAAGAAATGTTTTTTACATACCAAATAAAATCAATCTTAAGTATTCCCATAACTGCAACTCCAGCTGCAGAACCTATTATTAAAACAGAGCCTCCAGTTCCAGCACAGTAAGCAAGGAATTCCCAAAACTTCCCATCAATAGCATAAAGTCCTGACTCAGCTATTGGATACATACCCATAGCTCCTGCTACTAAAGGAACGTTATCAACTATTGAAGATAATAATCCAATAATTATATTTATGATGTATATTCCTTCAGTTGTTTGACCGTTAAAGGTTGTGTCTAAATACGTGGCAACAATATCCAAATGACCCGCAGATTGCAATGCTGCTACAGCAAGTAATATTCCAAGAAAGAAGAAAATTGTTGGTGTATCTACTTTTTTTAAACTCCTATCACAGATAGTTGAGATTTTTGTTCATGATTTTTGCTTCTATGAATAATTTCAGTAACTAACCATAGAACTCCTAATGAAAACATCATACCAACGTATGGTGGAAGGTGTGTTATCATTTTAAAAGCTGGGACAAAAAGTAGCCCTAAAACACCTAAATAAAAAATTAGGTTTCTCTCAAATGGTGTAGTTGGATTTTTTTTATGNTCATCTAGTTCTTGTAATTTAGGTCGTTCGATATCTCCTTTAAGTTTNAATGTTAGATATATCAANGGAACAATAGCGCATACAATAGATGGGANAATAACTGCAGAGATAATATTAACAGCACTAACTTGACCACCAATCCANAGCATAATAGTTGTTACGTCTCCAATTGGAGACCAAGCCCCACCTGCATTTGCAGATAAAATAACTACTCCTGCAAATAGCCATAAGGTTTCTTTGTCTTTAATTAATTTTGGTAATAAAGCTGCCATTACAATAGCTGTTGTTAGATTATCTAATACAGCAGAGAAAAAGAAAGTTATTACGCTTAAAATCCAAATAAGATATACTTTTTTATTTGTTGTTATTTTATCTGTTATAATTGCAAAACCTTGATGAGCATCAACTAGCTCTACAATTGTCATTGCACCTAAAAGAAAAAATAATATTTCTGCAATATCAACAATATGATGCTGAATTTCATGAGTAAGCGTGTGGTGGTCTACTCCAGAGAAAGCAAAAAGAGCCCATCCTAATCCTCCAATAATTAATGCAGAAGCTGCTTTATCAACTTTTATTGGGTGTTCTAATGCTATAGCAGCATAACCTAAAACAAAAACAATAATCATCAGTGTAAAAATCATAATTTAATTTTATTTATTTTGCTGCAAATATACAGATGTAGATGGGAAGGCGAAGTCACTCTTATGTTTTTTTACTATGTCCATTATTTTATTTATATCTTGTTTAGCGTTGATTAAATCTTCCCATCTTGGGCTATCTACATAGTATATGACTAGAATATCTAGTGAACTTGCTCCAAATTCTTGGAATCTTACTCTTCCATCAGAATTCGTTTTTGAATGAATATTAACCATCTCTTGTATGTCATTTACGATATTTTTTATTTGCTCAGTTGAAGTTTCATATGTTAATCCAATGTGGAATTTTACTCTTCTAACTGGTCTGAGGCCTAAATTATCAAGTTCTGCATCAACCATTTTTTTATTCGGAACTGTTACAATACTTCTGTCAAAAGTTGTAATTCTTGTACTTCGAAAACCAACTTTTTCAACTTTTCCAGTAACAGATCCTACTTGAACAATATCTCCAACAGTGAACGGTCTGTCAAAGAAAATTGTAAATGATCCAAGAAGATTCTCTAGACTTTCTTTTGATGCCATGGCTATCGCTATACCACCAATACCAAGACCAGTGGCAAGTGCAGTGATATTTATACCAAAGACATTACCTAAAACAATGAAAAGAGCAAATATTACTACAATAATTTTAGCTATTTCTGTCGCAAAGGGAATTAATTGATCATCCATTTTGTTTTCTGTAAGAGCAGCTTTTTGTTTTAAAATTAAGCCGATATAATCAATAACTCTAAGGAAAATTCTATATACAGCATAAATATATATTAATGAAAAGGTCTTAGTTATAATACTTTGACCTCCAAAGTTGCTGTCTGAACTGAAGTCAAGAAATGAAGGGAGTTGTAGCTGACTTGCTCCTATATAAATTACACTTAACATGACAAAAAAACCAATTGGCTTTGTTAAAAGCTCATTAAATTTATCAACTCCTACGCTAGTTTCTTTTTTTCCAATTAATTTGTATAGAAGATGGCTAAAGTATTTAGATAATAATTTTTTAAAAATTAAAGCAATAATTAATGTTGATAAAAAGAAAAGATATTCTTTTATTGAATTATCAAAAAAAATGGTATCAAGAATAAGATCTGTCATATTATACTAGTTTAGTTAGTGCAATTTCAAAAGCAGTTTTTGCAATATTTTTATTTTCATTCTTTTTCAAGTAAACATCATTTAAAGCGTCATAAATTGTTGTCGAAACTGCTTCAAAAATAGCTTTATCATTTAGAAGCGCATTGTTTTGCATTAAATATGAAAAAACTCTAGCCATTCCGCAGTTTGAAATAAAATCTGGAATTACACTTACTAGCTTATCAGCTTTTTTTGCAATCGGGCCAAAAAATATTTCTTTGTCAGCAAATGGAACATTTGCTCCTGATGATATAAGCTCTAAGTTATTTTTAACCATTCGGTCTAATTGATCTTCTGTTAAAAGTCTTGAGGCAGCAGCAGGAATAAAAATTTCAGCTCCAACATCCCAAATATTATCATTAATTTCTTTAAATGAACATATATTTTCATCCTCTAAAAAATTTGATGTTCTTTGTTCTAAGAGTCTAGAAACTTCTTCAAGATTAAAGCCGTTTTTATTTATTATTCCACCATTTTTATCAATTATTCCTACAACTAATGCTCCTTGCTTAGATAAATAATATGCTGCAGTTGCTGCAACATTTCCCCATCCTTGAATAATAACTTTTTTGTTCTTAAGGTTTCCTCCATAAATATTGTAATAGTGAATAACTGATTCACTGACTCCGTATCCCGTGATTAAATCACCAACTGAATATTCTAATTTAGACTTTGGAGTGAGATTTCTATCAGTTACTAAAAGTGGCACACCTAAAGATAATTGATGTATAATTTTATTTCTCTCTTCTCCTTCAAGTTTAAGGTGCCCTTTTATAATTCCTTCTAATGGAAAATCAATATTTGCTTCTTTACAAAATGGTATTACTTCATGAACTTCATCAACATTCATGTCTCCCCCTGTTCCATAGTAATTCTTTAGCAATGGGGCTGCTGCCTTATACCATCTTTTTAAAACATCTTTTTTTCTTGGGTCTCTTGGGTCAAAGTCAATTCCAGATTTTCCACCTCCTATTGGAGGGCCAGCTACAGTAAATTTAACTTCCATTGTTTTAGCTAAAGCTAAAACTTCATTTTCAGTTACTCCAACTCTCATTCTTGTTCCTCCAGCTGCTGCGCCTCCTCTCAAAGAATTAATAACTATCCATCCTCTTGCATCCGTTTCAGTATCATTCCATTCAAAAACAATTTCAGCTTTCTTGTTTTCGAATTCTCTCATCAATTTTTCCATTAGTTATTTTTTATATTTCACAAATATAATGTTAATTCATGTCTTTTAAATATTCGTGTATTTCTCCGCAAGAACTATCTTTTGTTGCTCCTGTAACCTCACTTAAACAATTAATTTCTGATCTTAATTTAAGAACACCCAAAAAGCCAAATATTAATGCTTCTTTAAAATTAATTTCTTCATCAGTACCAAGTATAATTTTAGATAATGAGTATTTTTTAATTTTTTCTATAAGAAAACTGTTCAATGCACCGCCCCCAGTTATAAAAACACTTTTGTTTTTTAATTTAGTACCTATCTGAAATCCAATGTGCTCATAAAAAGTTGCGAGTGAATCTTCTATTGTTAGTTTTTTTAAATAATCTATTTTAAGTATATTTTTTTCTAGCCACTCTCTAGATAATGACTTTGGGCCTTTATGTTGATAATATTTTATTTCATTTAAGTAATCAAGTAAATGAGTATTTACTTTACCCTTTCTCCCAATCTCTCCGTTTTTATCAAATTCAAAATCATATTTATTTGCCAAATAATTAAGTATAATATTAGCTGGGCAAATATCAAATGCTTTAATTTTAGTTTGATTTTTAATAGATAAATTAGCAAAACCACCAAGGTTTAGACAATATTTATATTTTGTAAATAATTTTAAATCTCCAATTGGAACTAAAGGGGCTCCTTGACCTTTTAGTTTAATATCTAAATTTCTAAAGTTGTTTATTGTTAATATTCCAGTTGTATTTGCGATAGTTTCTCCATCTCCAATTTGAAGAGTAAATTTTTTTTTTGGTTGATGAAATATTGTATGACCATGCGAACAAATTATATCAACTAATTCTTTTTTGGAGATAAACTTATTGATTTCTTCACCTATAAATTTACCAAAAGCAATATTGGTTTCATTTATTTTTTTTTCATTTTTTAAATGTAGTGTGCTAAGATTTTTAAACCATTTTTTTGAATACTTTACAGTTTTACATTTATCAATTTTATATTCCCATTTTTTTTTGAAATCAAAGGAACATTGTATTATATCAAGACCATCTAATGATGTTCCAGACATTACTCCAATAACAGAATACTTTTCCTCTTTTTTCATTTAATTCAAAGATAGTTGAAAATGTGTATTTTTGTTATTATTATTATTATTATTATTAAATATAAGAAGAGAAATGGATTTTAATTTGACGGAAGAACATAAGATGATTAGGGATGCAGCAAGAGACTTTGCTAATAATGAATTGCTTCCAGGNGTTATTGATAGAGATGAAGGTCAGATTTTCCCTAAAGAGCAAATAAGTAAGATGGGGGCTTTAGGTTTTTTAGGGATGATGGTTAGTCCAAAGTATGGGGGGGGAGGAATGGATACCGTCTCTTATGTCTTAGCAATGGAAGAAATCTCTAAAATTGATGCATCTGCTGCCGTAATAATGTCTGTAAATAATTCATTAGTATGCTGGGGTTTAGAAACTTATGGAACTGAGGCTCAAAAGGAAAAATATTTACCAAAATTAACATCTGGAGAGATTATTGGGGCATTTTGCTTGTCTGAGCCAGAAGCTGGTAGTGATGCTACTTCACAAAGAACAACAGCAATTGATAAAGGCGATTACTATTTACTAAATGGTACAAAGAACTGGATTACTAATGGTAATTCTGCTTCGTTCATTTAGTAATTGCTCAAACTGATGTAGAAAAAGGTCATAAGGGTATAAATGCTTTTATAGTAGAAAAAGATACCGAAGGTTTTATTGTAGGCCAGAAGGAAAATAAATTAGGAATAAGAGGTTCTGATACTCATTCAATAATGTTTAATGATGTTAAGGTTCCAAAAGAAAATAGAATTGGTGAAGATGGTTTTGGTTTTGCCTTTGCAATGAAAACTCTTTCAGGAGGTAGAATTGGTATTGCCGCTCAAGCTTTAGGAATAGCTTCAGGAGCATATGAATTATCTTTAGCATACTCAAAAGAGAGAAAAGCGTTTGGAAAAGAAATCTCTAAGCATCAAGCAATAGCTTTTAAATTAGCTGATATGGCTACTGAAATAGATGCTGCAAGATTATTATGTTTAAGAGCAGCCTGGTTAAAAGATAATAATGAAAATTATGATAAAGAGGGGGCAATGGCTAAGGTGTTTGCGTCAGAAACTGCAATGAAAACTGCTACAGAAGCTGTTCAAGTTCATGGAGGTTATGGTTTTGTAAAAGAGTACCATGTTGAAAGATTAATGAGGGATGCAAAAATTACACAGATATACGAAGGAACATCTGAAATACAACGTATCGTTATATCTCGATTTATATTAAAATAAATTTTATGAAAAAATATTTTTTCCTGTTATTGGTGTTAAATTTTTTAGCATTTAGTGTTAAAGCTCAGGGGCAACTTGATATATCTAATATCAATACTTCTTTTTTAAAGTTTTTACCTTCAAATAAAAGTGCTAGTGATTTAAGACCAAGTGATATACCAAGTAGTCAAGTACTAAAGCAAATTGGTTTATCAGATAATGAAATTAAAGAAGCGCTTGATTTTAAATATAGCAGAGGAAACTATAGTAAAATAAAGCAAGATACTAATACGTCATTTTCAAGTTTACAAAAATTATATTCTTCTTTTGATGATACGCTAATTATTGATTCTACTTCATTTCCAAAGGGTAAGATATTTGGACAAGATATTTTTAGAAATCAAGATTTATCATTTTTCCAAAAAGCATTAGATGCAAAAGCTCCAGAAAATTACAAAGTTGGTCCCGGAGATGAAATAAGTATATCAATTTGGGGATTTAATGAATTCTCAGAAACTTTAGAAGTTGATGAAAGAGGTTATATTTCCCCTAGTTCTTATGGAAGAATATATGTTAAAGGAATTACATTTAAAAATATGCGCTCTATTCTTAAAAAGAAATTTAGCACGTTTTTTGATATGCAAAATTCAGAAATAGATGTTTCATTGTCTTATTCAAGGGTAATTACTGTCAACATAATCGGAGAAGTTTATAATCCAGGTTCTTTTACTATTCCTGCAATAAATACAGCATTTAATGCTTTAATTGCATCTGGAGGCCCAAATCAAATTGGTTCTGTAAGAAATATCTATATAAAAAGAGATGGTAAAACAGTTGATTCACTCGATGTTTATAAATTCTTGTTTAACCCACTAATATCAAACGATATCTATATGCAAGATGGTGATTATATTTTTATTCCTCCTGCAGAAAATTTAGTTGAAATAATTGGAGAAGTTAATAGACCTTACACGTATGAGGCAAAGGATGGGGAAAGTGTTGGTGATATGATTAAATACTCAGGTGGATTTACAACTACAGCATTTAGAGACATAATAACTTTAAAGAGGTTAGACTACAATAATCTCAAAGTATATGATGTGATTAAAGCTGATTTATATCAAGAAAATATTTCGGATGGCGATCAAATAGTTGTAAATAAGATTTCCAATAAGATTTCAAATGTTGTAACACTTAAGGGTGATGTGGGAGTTTCTGGAGATTATGAATTTAAGGAAAACGAAAAAATACTTGACTTACTTAGCAGAGCTAAGTGTATTTCGAATAAAACTTTTCTAGATAAAGTTTATATCATAAGGTTAAATGAGGACAGGAGTAAGCAACATCTATCTATAAATCTAAATAATATTATAAGCGATCCTANNCATNAAGATAATATTTTATTAAAAGAATANGATATAGTTCATGTGTTATCTGTTGATAAGTTTGATGATGAATTTTTTATTTCAGTACAAGGAGCAGTTAGAAATCCAAGTACATTTAGCTTTGGAAATGGAATGAGTTTACAATCAGCCCTTATTCTCTCAGGTGGGTTAACTCAACAAGCTCAAGGTAGTAGGGTAGAGGTTTCAAGAATAATGGAGTACGATATTGCAACAAATAAATTAAAACCTAGAAGAACCGTAGTGAAAAATATTGAAGTAGGCAATGACTTAACCCTAAGTGAAAGTGCTGAAGATTTTATTCTACAACCTTTTGACCAAGTTTTTGTTAGATCAAATCCTGAATTTGAGCCGGCTGAAAATATAACTATCTTAGGAGAAGTTAAGTATCCTGGAACATATTCTATTTTAAGAAAGAATGAAAAAGTTAGTTCACTAATTAAAAGAGCAGGTGGCCTAACTAATTATGCCTACGTAGATGGAGTTAAGATGTTTAGGAAGTTTAATGTAAAAGAAAGTATTCGTGAAGAATCTTTGGAAATGAATATTTCTGATGACTTAAAGAAATCAATTTTAAATTCCCCTGATGTTGCTGCAGTTTATGCTAATGAAGTAGAAGAAAAATCTAAAGCTTTTTTTGCTGAAGAAAATAGTGCTAAAATTAGCAAAGAGAATACGGATATTGTGTATTTAAATTTAGATAAAGCATTAAAAAATAATGAATCTAGATTTAATTTAGTTTTAAACAAAGGTGATAGTATTGTAATACCTCAAATTTTAGATGTCGTACATATTTCTGGAGAACTAATGAATTTAGAGGGGAATTCTATCAGTGCACCCTTTTTTACTAGAAAAAGAGCTAATTATTATGTCAAGAATTTTGCTGGTGGTTTTAGTAAAGAAAATGATAGATCAAATACCATTGTTGTTTATCCAAATGGAATTGCAAAAAAGTCGAGAAATTATATTTTATTTAAAATTTCACCTAAAGTTACCAAGGGGTCAACTATTAGGGTTGCTAGTAAAAATATAAAACAAAAGAAACAAAAAGAAAGTAAAGTCGATTGGAATAAGCAAATTGAAAATGCAATGCTAAAGATATCTGCTGTTTTAACACTTTGGGTTCTTGTTGACAGAGTAACACCTCAATAATCATGATTGAAAAAGAAGTAGTAAGTATTAAAGAGATTCTTTTAAATATTAATGAATTCAAGAATGAATTGTTTTTAAAAAAATATAAGATTTCTATTTTTACTATTTTATTTGTTTGTTGTGTTTTACTTTTCTTTTCATCTAAAGAAAAGACTTACACAGCTGAACTTACTTTTGTTGTTGAAGAAGAAAATGTTGCAAGCCCTCTTTCCTCAATGTCAGGAATTGCTAGTCAGTTTGGTTTTGATGTGTTTGGAGGAGGTACATCTACATTTAGTCAGCAAAATATAATGCAATTATTGAAATCTAGGGGAGTTCTTTCGAAAACACTTTTAGAAAAAATTACAATTAATGATAAGAAAGATTATATCATTCAACACTACATCAGTTTATATGAAAAACAAAACTTATGGATTAATAGTGATTTAAACAATTTAGGACTAAAATTCAGTTCTACTTTAACGCAAGCTCACGATAGTATAGTTTCTCTTGCCTGTGAGGAAATTGTTGAAGAAAGTTTAAATGTTAATATAAAAAATGATGAAACAAATATTATTTCGTTATCATTTACTTCATCTAGTGAAAATTTTTCTAAATTATTTGTCGAAAAATTAATTAGCCAAATGAGTATGATGTATGTTGAATACAAAACTAAACAAGCCTCAAACACAATTGATTTTCTGCAAAGTAGATCAGACTCTGTTTTTTTAGAGCTTGAGAGTTCTGAAAGAGAATATGCTAGAATTAAAGATATTAATCAAAGAATAATTAAAGCTTCTGGAAGGCTAAAAGAATTACAATTAATGAGAAATGTAGAGGTGTTAAACACTATGTATCTAGAGATAATTAAAAATTTGGAGATAGCAAAGATGACTTTGCTTAATCAAACACCAATTATTCAAATCATTGATAGACCTATTTTACCATTAAAAGATAATAGTATATCAAAACTACTTGTTACCATCATTAGTTTTTTAATATCTATTATATTGTCAATTATTTATTTGTTTTTTGCTAAGTTATTTAGAGACAGTTTGGAATAGCTTTTAAAGATATTTAACTAGCTCTTCAAGCTTAATTCCTCTTGAGCCTTTTATAAAAATTGTATAGCCTTCAATTGGATTCTCTTTAATTTCATTAATCAATTCTTTATTAGATGTAAATGAATTATTACCTAAAATCGATTTAAAAATACTACCAACAAAATAACATTTAAGATTTAGTTTAGAAACCAGACCAATAATCTTTTTATGCTCAGAATCACTGTAGTCACCAAGTTCTAGCATATCTCCAATGATACATATTTTATTTAATTCAGAATTTTTTTTAAAAGATTCAAGTGATGCTTTCATACTTGAAGGGTTTGCATTGTAAGCATCTAGAATTATTTTATTTTTTTCTTTATTTATTATTTGTGATCTATTATTTTTAGGAATATACTCTGAAATAGCTGAAACTATATTTTTAGTTTTAATCCCAAAATAATTAGCAATACAAATACTTAACATAATATTATAGAATTGAAAATCTCCTGATAAGTTTGATTGAATAATATTGTCTTGATAATTAATTTTTAAAAGTGATTTATTAGAATCAATTTTTCCTGAAATATTTCCTTTTAATCCGTAACTAATTTTTTCTATTCCTGATGATATATCATTTAAAACTTTATCATCACTATTAATAAATATTTTACCGTTTTTTGATTTGATATAATCATATAGCTCTTTCTTTGTTTTTTTAACGCCATCAATTGATTTAAAACCTTCTAAGTGCGCTAGACCTATATTAGTTATTATACCATAGTTAGGTTCTGCTATATTACATAGCTCTTTTATTTCTTTAGGATGGTTTGCTCCCATTTCAATAATTGCAACATTATCAGATAATTTTATTTCTAACAATGTAAGTGGGACACCAATATGATTATTTAAGTTTCCTTTTGTATAAGCTGTATTTATCTGAGTTCCTAAACATTCTTTTATTAACTCTTTAGAAGTTGTTTTTCCATTTGTACCAGTTATAGCGATTATTGGAATTTTTAATTTTTTTCTATGGAAATTTGCTAAAGTCTGTAATACCTTAAGAGTATCTTCAAAAAAAATAAAATTATTTTTAGCAGCTAGTTTTTTATCATTTACAATGGCATATTTTGCGCCATTTGATATTGCTTTTTTTGCATATTTATTGCCATCAAAATTTGGCCCTTTTATGCTAAAAAATATTGAATTTTCCTTAACGTTTCTTGAGTCTATTGAAACATTTGGATGTTTTTGGTAAATTTTATATAGTTCTGATATTTCCATATGTCAAAAAACCCCAAGATCATTGGGGTTTTTATCTTTAATTATTTAACAAAGTGACTTATCTCTTTTTGTTGTAGTCAGTTCCTTTTCTTTGATTTTCACCTAATTGACTCTTAGGATCTCCAACTCTGTCCATAGCACATCTAAAACCAATAGCATCACTTGATTGAGATTGGTCTAAAAATCTTCTCGTTCCTGGATTTAACCAGTAAGCTCTGTCTTCCCAAGCTCCTCCTTTATATACTCTTGTTCTATCTGTAATTAATGAAGAACCACCATAATCATACATCTCACTACTATTTCCTGTAACAGCCTCATCTTCATATTTACTAGCTTGCTGATTCCACTTGTCAATTTTAACCCTTGATGTGTCTTTGTCAGATTTTTCAGAAAGAAAATTATTCCAATCAATTCCCATTTGAGATTCAATATCTCCATCAAGATAATTTATATTATCAGATTTTTTATAATTTCTTCTATAAGCATTGTCTTTAACATCAACATCTACCATTATAAGTCTTCCAAGACTATCTTTTTCAGCAATAAAACCATCTTCGTCAGTTAATGCAGTTTTAAATACATTACCTCTAAAAGGTCTGTGGTCAGTTGTTGATGTTTGTTCTGTTACTGGACGATAAACGTCCATTACCCATTCTGATACATTACCAGCCATACAGTAAAGACCATAATCATTTGGCCAATAATGACGAACATCTGTTGTTATATCTGCATTATCATTTAGATTTCCTGCAACTCCCATATTATCTCCTCTACCTCTTTTGAAATTAGCCATAATCTCACCTTGATTATTTTTATTGCTATTTCTTAGTGAGGATCCATTCCAAGGATAGATTTTTCTATCACTTACATTTTCT
>JGI24540J26637_10000637_pt1 | contig 14905 bp, 18 predicted proteins | sample NorSeaMetagenome_FD_26637 | JGI IMG/M metagenome (IMG submission 26637)
CAGAGAAAGACTGGGTAACAACAAGGGGGGGGGGATCCCTCCCTGCAGCCATAGTTACACTCGACGTCGCGTGAGCGTGTATAGCGGCAATGTCTGGTGGTGAAAGGGGTGGCGGAGGTGATAGGGGAGGAAGGGGCCTCGTCGCATCGATCATAGGGTGAGCACTTGTGTTAAGGTTGTAGGATTCGTAGGTCTCCCTGTGTTGCGTCACGAGGGTTGACGAACCAAGAGTTTGATCGTCGTCATCGCCCTCGATGGAAGAGTCGTCGGGGTTCAGGGCCTCGAAATTGAGGAGCTGATCGAGGAAAGTCTGCTTGACGGAGGAAGTTGCAGAGTCGACACCGTCTATGGTGGAATCCTCGGCGGCAGAGGAGATGGTAAAATCCTCGGGGAAATCCTGAGGGGGGGGGTGAGAATTAAAGAACAAAGAATAAGGAGGGAAGAAGGTTAGTCTCACCTGTAATGATGGCACAACCCGATACACGGCAGAAGATTCTTTTGTGAAGCTCCTGGACACGGAAAGATGCTCAAGAGTCGAAGGGGACATAATAGAGTCGGAAAGTTCCGCCATTTTCTCCTCCTCTTTCTTGGCAGCCTTTGCCAAACGTTTTTTCTTGGCTTGGACTGAGTGAGGAGGGGGTGTTAGGAAGCGGTTGAGTGAGGGTGAGAGGTTAGAGGGTTGTGGGAGTTATTACGCAAGTGACGTAAAGGACTCACGTTTCTTCTTCATCTGTCTCTGCTTTTTTGTTTCCCATTTACGTCCAACCTGCTGAAGATAAGGTGATGGGTTGGGAGGATGGCTCGACTGCTCGCGAGCCTGAACAAGCTGGGGAAGCGTGATGGACGAGGATAGCAACAAATCCATCACTTGGATGGATCCGTCTTTCATTGCAACGGCAGGGAGGAAGGGGGGGGGAGAAGTCGATGTGGTGAAAGTGGAAAATAGGGGAAAGTAAGTTGTGCTTTGATGAATTGGAACTGGTGAGGAGGGGGAAGGTGATGAGAAGGAAAGAGGGGGAATGAAAAATCCCGTCGTCCGCCGGGTCAAAAAGCCCAGAGATGACCGCTGTGACGGAAGGTGCCATCCTGCGATGCTCGTTTATTGCGCTTCCACTGTCTGAGCTACTCGTGCTCCTTAAAAAAATGTGAGTTTCTTTCAAATCTCAGACGTTACCTAAAACCAATTACGAGTGACCCCAAGCAGCTTCAACCGAAAAGAAATGTCCAGCACCCAAAACGTAAGACAAAAGCCTAAGCGTAGCAACCCTGAGTAACCCCAAAGTCTTCAACAGACGCCTTTACCTTCACGAACATAAACGAGCACAAATTCGATCCCGTTTCTAAGATGACGAACAACAAAAGAAAGCGCACATGGTTGTATTCATCTCCCTCGTTCATTTTATTATCACCTTTTGTTTGGTAATCCCTTATTATCCCTTATCTTATTCCTTATCCCAATACCCATCTCCCTCCCCCCCCTTTACACGTAAGGTTTCTCAACCTCCGCCTCCTCCACGACGTTCATCTTCTGCATCTTAGCCGGTTGGTTGACCTCCGGTTTCCTGGTCGGCGTTCCCGGTGCGCTGATAACAGCCGGCCTTGGCCCCTGTCCGTGCCCGATGCATCCGATGTCAGCCTGCTTCTGGAGGTAGTTGACGATGCAGTTGTAGGCCTCGTCAACACTGTCGGTGAAGAGCAGGTGGTCGACGTCGCTCTGAGAGATTGTTCCGTAGTCGACCAAAAACTGCCAATTTACGGCGTTCTTCCAGTAGTACTTTCCAAAGAGAATGATGGGGAACTGCAATGAGCGAGAAGTGGCGTGACGAGCGTGGGGGTTTAGTTACATATCCAGGTATTGTTGGATACATGTCTCCGATCCTCCCTCCGATCCTCCTTCCCCTCACCTTGACAGATCTTCCCGCACTGCTGGAGGGTCATGACCTCAAACAACTCGTCCATAGTCCCGACCCCTCCCGGAGCGACAATCAGAGACGTCGCCTGAAGGACCATCCAGAACTTCCTGGTGAAGAAATAGTGGAACTCGAAGGCGAGGGAAGGGGTGACGTAGGGGTTTAGGGAGGGCTCGAAAGGAAGGGAGATTCAAATACCGATGGAGCGGTTGGGAATCTGCTTGTAGGCACCACCGTTGGCGGCCTCCATCATTCAGGGTCCTCCTCCGGTCAAAATTCCGACTTTCTGGAACTGAGGGTTGGTGAGGAAGATTCCAACCTGCGGCAATGAGCGAAGCGAACAGATTGCTGGTTGTTAGTTTTTGGGCTGTACAGTATGCTGCTGTCGCTTCGATCCAGCCTTCTTTCTAGCCTTCGCTCCTTCGTCCGGTTTCACCTTCTCCGCAAGCACCTCAAGTCTCTCGTGCAGGTCGCACATCCATTCCGTCTTCTCGAGCCTGGCAGTGTCCTCCCCTGCGGCCTTCATCTCTTCGAACTTCTGCTTGTGCTGCTCCTTCGTGCGGGAACGGGCTGAGCCAAAGAAGAGCACGGTACCCTCGATGCCCGCCTTCTTCATGCGGAGCTCGGCCTCGGTGAGCTCGCACTGAATCCTGTTCGTGGAGAAAGGGGGAGAGAGGGGGGGGAGAAAATGAAATAGTCAGAATGAATTGTAAGGCTTCTGGGCGCTAGAAACTAAGAAACTTTTCGCTCGGCTCGAGGAAAAATTGAAGGGCCTTGGTGCTTTGAAACTACTTGACATTATTAACCACTTGCCTTGCCCTTCGTCTCGTCGCCTCATCACATATAATACTTTCGGTCTGGGCCCAAAATTATAACATAAAGGAACAGTAGCAAAAGAATTAATCACTTCCCTCGTAAAGACATCGAGGTTGGCCTTCTATCTCCCCTCTTCTTTCAATACCATTACCTCCTCCATCAATATTGATGTCTCGTCAATTTGCCTTTCCCCTCATTCTACTCTCGGTGTTGTCGTCCTCCCTTTCCTTTCCTATTAACCGTTCCTCCCTCCCTCCTCGCCCTCTTCCATTCCCTTCTACGTTTACTGTTCCTGAGAAATGTTCAGAGTACTTGTCATACAGGAGGAAGTTGATTAATGATGGCCTCATTACAGCAGAGGACGACGAGGTGAGATTTTATGAGGGGAGAAAAGAGGGTGGATGGAAGCGACAGCCAGTGCTTGCGAAATACTGACACACCTCCCGTTCCCTCTTCTATCTCAGGAGAATGCCTCGTCGTCTCCGGCTGTCAAGTCCGCTGGATCAACTTCTAATCCTCTTATTCTTTCCTTGTCCCTTCGTCCTGCCCCCCTGGAGGTCCCCGATGTGTTGTCCTCTTATTATCTCTCCCGTGATGTGCTTGACTATGGGGAGATGACTGCCCTGGGGTTCGATAGCCTCGTGAGGGACGTTATGGGGGTCGAGGGTGGGAGGCTAAGGTGGGGGGGAGCGAGGAGCGAAGGACGGGAGGAGCATAGCGACGAGTGTATGCTGCATAACACTATAACTAACAAACTTTTGCTCGTCGCTTCGCTCCTCGCCATCCCTCATCGCAGCATTTACAATGAGCTTGATATTACCCCGCCGCAGAACCCCAAGAATAGGAAGGAGGGAATCGCTAAGAAGCTGGAATTACGAGAGGAGGGTTGGAGTGGTTACAGTGGCCTCAAGCTAGGAGAAGCTCTGGAGAGTGATTTAATCAAGGCCTCGGAACCAGTGGATGAAGTTGAGCTGCCCGTTAATCCTGGGGTTCTACCAGTGACAAAGAATCCGGAGGCGCCGCAGACTGCTGTTTGGACGGCGAGCAAGTTGGACCAGCAGGGTAAAGTAACTGGTAGAGCTGTGAGCTGGGCAAGGGAGATGAGAGAGGAGAGAATTTTGTCTGAGAAGGGAAAGGGAGACGGGACGTTCGAGCTGTTAGGGGTTAAGGTTAGGGCAGCGAACCAGCTTTGGGTGTCCGCTTGGATTCTTTGGTTCGCTCTCTTTGTCGGACAGGGGGAGGAAAGTTGGTCGGAATATACTGGAGCCTCTTTGGGGCCGTTGATTGCCTTGGGGTTGAAAGGTGAGGCCAAGCAAGGAGCGAAGCGACATGCGTCATTTATCATATTGCCTGTCAAAAATGCTCGTCGCTGCGCTCCTCGCCCTCGCACATACCGCCTTCCTACATAACTAACAACCTTCCACTCGTCGCTTCGCTCCTCGTCAGGTTTCGGCGTTGTAGGTGCTGTGGGGTGGATCGGGATTGGGGGTAAACTATTGTTGGATGGTAAGGGTGTGGGAAGGGCGTTGGTCGGGCCTGATTTTGAAGAAAAGGGTTGAACAGAATGGCTCTTTTTTAATGTATATTTGTATTGGTGCCATTTAGTATGTATTTACGTACGTGCTTCGTCGGGCTCAACTTCCCCACTGTCCGAGTCCCCTCATCTTCCTCTCAATTTCCAACAAATCTGGCTGTTTTTGGGAACTTGTATTCTCCCAGTCGCCTTCATCGTCGTCATCGTCGTCGTATTCTCCGGTCCTTTCGCTGGCCGTAGTGAGGCCGCTCTGGACACTGCAAGTACTGCTGGAGGAGACGAGATTGGTGGAAGAGTAACAACTTCCAAAACTTGAAGCCACCTCATGTCCCCCTTTCTCAACCGTCCCAGCCGTCCCTTGCATTGGCTTGTAGTACTGCAAGAAGTAGCTGGACGTTCGGAGATGTGACGGTGGCAGGGACTTCGTTGGGTCAATGGAATGGGATGCGGAGTGATCGTGAAGGCTGTTGTTGCTGCTGTTTTTGCTGCTACTTGTGCTGCGATGAGCAATGAACGAGGCGACGCGAGGCGAGGCAAGGCAAGGAGCGAAGCGACGAGTAGAAGGGNGTTAGTTGTGTGTAGGCGGNGTGGTGAATTTGCTGTCGCTTCGCTCCAACCTTGGCTCCTCGTTCAATCTCACCTGTTACTACTGCTGCTGCTGCAGTGGTGGATAGCGGATGTAAAGTGTGGTTTGTTGTTGGTATTATTGTTGTTGTTGTTGGTATTATTGTTGTTGTTGTTGTTGTTGTTGTTATTCTTGTTGCTGTCGTCCACGCCAAAGTAGTCAGGAATCAGTTCGGACTTCATGATGGTAGTCTCCAGGTTTTTTATGGCGAACGTGGCCTTGGGATGGCGGCGAGAGGTGGGGTTCTCATTCTCAGGGATGGCGGGAGGGATGAAGAAGGTGGCTCTGGGGTTGGTATGGGTAACAAAGTGCTGCGTGGAGAGGCGGGGCGAGGCAGGGCGGGTAAAAGAATAGTTAGCATTCTGATTCGGAGCCCCATTGTGCAGTTCGCTTTGCTCTCCTCTTGACTCGCTTACCATAGAAAGGTTGGAAGGTTGGTTCGTAAAAGTTGCAGCTGAAGAGCTGTGGTCGCGCAAATCGTTGCCGTAACTATCAAAGTCGTCAGAGTCGTGGGCAAGGGCCCAGGATGACTCTTCGCAGCCGATAAAATAGTCGGACTTACTGGAAGGAGAGTGGGGGGACAAAACGAAGCCCTCCATTTCACTCTGGTGGAGTTCTGACGAGGTGGTCAGTGGAGGAGACCCCGAAAACGAGGAAGAAGATGCAAAGTACGCGTGCTGGGGCTGGCTTGTCGAAGCTGGAGGTGGTGGAAGACTTGGCCCACCCTCACAGTCCAAATAGAGGGAAGGAGGAGCGGAGGAGCTAAGAGTTGGGGTCACCGACGTAAGAAGAGGAGACACAGGGAGGCTGCAGTCTTGTCCCACGGCCCCAAAACCCGACCCATCACCTCCAAAGGAAGCACCCGCATCAGTGAAAGCCTTTTGATTCCCCTCTTTCACAGTTCTCGTCGATCTATCGTCCCTCCCCTCGAAACTCTGATGTAATATTGGCCTCGAGATGCTCTTCTTCGCATGTCGAGTACGTGAAGCAACCTGGAGGTGAAAAATCATCATGAGTGAGTCGTGACGCCGGGGGTGTCGAACTTTGAGAACTTTTGCCAGTCGCGAATTTGCGCTCTCTCGCTTACCTGCTTGATATCACCGGACAAACATCGAGACGTTCTGGATTTGCGGAGCGTCATGCACGTCAAGGTAAATGTGTAAAGTCTGCAAAACCCTGTCACCGATTTTGATAAATTAGGGCTCAGCCCTTCTTTTTGGGTTCCATTCCTCATTATTTTGGAATTCAACGTCCCCTCCGCTTCAATCTAACCCCGATAATTCCCGCGTCGGCGGTACTGGAGGACGTGTTCTCGTCAATTTGATGATCTGTCTATTTCAACGTTTTCCCATTTGACAACTTATCCTGACTCACCTCACCTCAACACCCTTCTTTTGGAGCCCGACAATCTCTCAGGGCCCAAGCCCTGCTTACCCGACACTGAAACAACTTTGGTGTTGGAAGTTTTGTCCCATCTCAATCTTTTCTAGCAGTTTCTTGTGTCAGGTTGTTGGTGTACTACATCTAGGTTGCTGTTACTTGCGTTATTTATCTTTCTTTCTGTGGTTTGACCTGAAATACCTGGTCTCAACTGCGTCTGATCCAGCACAAGTTTAATCTACTTTTGCGCCTCCCATTCACGTCGTAACGTCGTTTTTGTGTGTCTTGGGCCATCTGAGACTTGACGGTGTTGTGATAAACTTACACTTGCTCCTTCACTGTGCTCAGAACTCCTCAATAGACCCTTCTATCTTGTAACCTCCTCCGCTGCCTCTCCTCAACAGCCATGGGTCAGTTCTGCACAAAGCAGCTCGCTGCAACGCTCCCAGAGGAAATGATAACTATGAAGCGCCAGTTCAGGGAGGAAAAGTCCGAGTTCGAGATGACGGGCAAGGTAGATTACAATGAGGATGAGGTGGGACGAGGCAGGAGGGGGGTGTAGCTACAGGTTGGCCAAGGACGCAGCGATGCAGCAGCGATTTATGGCGTTTCTAACGACATCCCCCCGCGCCCCCCTCTCCTGCATCCCCCCCCTCCGTGCAGTTTAAGTACGACCTTAGGTCCATGCTTGATGACCCAATAGGGCAGAAGATGCTGTCGCAGTACGCTTCAAAGCTCATGAATAGAGAGAACCTCTTCTGTTGGATTGACGTCCACGAGTACCATAGCATTCCCACGCTTGACTACAGGAGGTGCATGGCGTTCCAGATTTTCGCAAAGTACCTCAAGCCTGGGGCCCCAATGCTCATTGGAGGTGTGCCGCAGGATTCGATCGACGGCATTAGTGAATTGATTAGGCAGGCCAAGCAAGAGCGCAGGCCCTTAGAGAAGGGCCTCTTTGACGAGATCGGTGAGGTCTGTTTCAATGAGGTGAGGTGAAATGGAATGGAATGGAATGGAAAGGAAAGGAAAGGAAAGGAAAGGAAAGGAATGAAACGGAATGGCGAAGCGAAGCAATAGAAATATTTAGCTTGTCGCGATGCTCCTCTCAATCGTCTATCAGAAACGGGGGAGATCTGTTAGAGCTCTAGATGTGGCTTCGCTCCAGCATATTGCCTATCGGAAACATTCAGCTCGTCTCTTCGCTCCTCGCACATACTAACAACTTTATCCTCTTCGCTTCCCTTCACTTCGCTCTGCTCCTCGTCAGCTTCTGAGGTCCACGTACCTTCCCTTTAGGAAGAGCCCAGAGTACCGGCAGTACAAAGTAACCTACCGTAGGACTTACAACCGCGTCAGGACGTCCGACTTCGATTATATGAACGCTCTCGGGCAGGGCGGTTTTGGTAGGGTTGTGCACGCACGCAAAAAGTCCACAGGGCAGCACTTGGCCATGAAGATACAGCTCAAGACCGCACTCCTTCAGCACTTTCGCTCTGACATTGCAGCCTTGGAGTCCGAAAAGCTCGTGTTTGCTTCCTGCCAACACCCCTTCATAGTCAACATGGAATACTCCTTCCAGACTGACGCCCACGTTTTCATCGTCCTGGACCTCGTCACTGGAGGGGACCTCCACCAGGCCCGCAAAGCTTGCGCGTCCCGCCGCCTTCCCGAAGAACGCATGATGTTCTACGCTGCGGAAATCGTCCTCGCGGTTGACCACTTGCACGAGATGGGTATCATTTATCGCGACTTGAAGCCGCAGAATGTCCTCCTCAGGGCCGACGGCCACGTGCAACTCACAGATATGGGCCTCGCGGCCCCATTGGACATGGCATGGGAGTGGGACGATGATTTCCAGAACGATCCTGCCGCTGCAGCGGCTGCTGCCACGGCCATGCATGAGGAATCCATGGAGTACAACGAGGAGGACGAAACTTCAGACAACCAAGATAAGTCCCCTGGGAGCAGATCGCCAGGCGGAAGGACCCCCAACGGGTCCCGGTCACCAAAGAATGGATCGATGACCCCCACCATACAAGAGACTGAACCTGAACCTCTCTCAGTGAGGGAGCTCTCCAACTCCTTGTCGCTCGCCAAGGTAAATGACTTGGAGGAAAAGTACCAGCACCAGACCAAGATCTTGGAGGAGGCCTCCCTTGCTGCGATCTCAAAAGAGACGGGAAGGGATCAGCGCAACTCTATTATTGCCATGGCCAAGGGACAGGACCACATCGAGGCCCCCTTGAAACCCCCAGACGCTGAATTCTCAAAGGTTGAGTCGACCCCAAATCATTCTGAATTGAGGCGCAAGACCAAAGTTAAGCGCTCTGATACCGATGAGTCGGGCATAGCAAGCGAGGCGGCGTCAAGTAGGGCAAGTAATTCCCCTGCTGCGCCCAGGAGTGGCAGGAAACAAAGTAGACCTGGCCTGAAAAACTCTTCAAGGGTGGGCTCCTCCCGCCATAACCTCACCCGCGGCGAGTCTCTCCTCCACGAAAACCTTAAGGCTACCGAGGAGCGCCCGTACATTCCAGAGCGCAGAAAGAGTGTTGTCGGAACGAGGGGCTACATGGCCCCCGAGATGGTAGAGTTGAGGTAAGCGTTGGGATGGAATTTGCTTTTGGCTTTTGCGACAAACGACGCTTAGACCTGAGACGTTAACGTAACGAAGCTGCCCCTGCTTCCCTCACCTCCTCCCATTCGCTTGGCTCATCGCAGACTCAAGAGCTATGACAACGTGACTGGCTACAGCGAGGGTGTAGATTGGTTCGCTTTGGGCGTGACCATGTTTGAGTTGTTAACCGGCCGAAGGCCTTTCGACCGAAAGCGCAGCCAGCCTCCCCCTGCCCCTATTCACGAGCTTGATTCCCTCTACAATCAGCTCGCGATGATCGAGGGTATTTCAGATGAGGATGCAAGGAGGCTACGTAAAGACATTGAGGAGTACGAGACAATCATGGCCCCCATTCTGTACCCACGATACATTTCCGACAATGCCCTCTCTCTTATGGAGGCCCTCATGTGCAGGAAACTGCCAGATAGAATCGGGTGCAGGAAAAATGGGACCATGGACATCAAAGACCATGAATTTTTCAAGGGCATTGAATGGGACTCGCTTCTCAACCTCGAAATCACACCACCCTTCCATCCAGAGACTAAGCCAGTTCCAGAGAGGGCTCAGTTCGCAGATTTTGATGACATGATGGGCTCGTTCGAAAAAGATAAGAAGCCCTCGAGGTACAATTGGCACGCTGTGCCCACGGACAGCGGCAAGGAGCGGTTCGTTAACTGGGACTGGATCTCTCCTCTCACCTTGAAGAGGGAAATGGGAATTGAGGAGGAGATGGGCCTTCTCTCAACTGTTGAACAAGAGCCCCCGCCTCCGAAAAATAAGAGAGAGTCTCTTGTTAAGGCGCTATCCAAGCGCGCGAAGTAAAATGACAACGAAGTCCGTCCTCGCATCACAAAAAGAAATGAGAGGAGAGGAAACAAAGACAAGACAACAAAACAAATTCAAGAAAATGACGGAATCGAATAAATATATGGAAAGGTTTAAGCTAAAACAAAGATCCATTCCTTATCTACTTTTCCCTTGTAAAATCAGAAAAACTAATGAGCTGGACCTCGAATGTGAGGACACTGTTCGCGGGAATGATGGGAGGATACCCGTTCACTCCGTAACCATACATTGGCGGCACCGTCAATTTCACCTCCTGTCCCTTACTCATCAGCTTGACGGCCTCGTCCCACGCCCTTATCACCATGCCCTTACCCAATGTGAAGGTGAAAGGTTGTTCCCTCGCCCTGCTGCTGTCAAATATGGTGCCGTCATCCAGGGTCCCGACGTAGTGGACCTTGCACGTGTCACCCTTCTTCGGGAAGTGCGTCGCATCCCCGGGCTTCGTTGTCAACATGAGCACTCCCGCACCTTCAGCATTTGCTGTTATGTTCGTTCCAAGCTTTGCCAACCTCTCCTCTTCTTCCTTCTCCTTTTTGGCCTTCTTCTCGGAGGCCATCTTAGCGATCTCTTCGTTCAGCTTGGCTGTATCGTCGTCCGAGTCAGCCCCATCATCCATATTTCTTTTGGGCGGCATGGCCAAAGGGAGGGTGGGGTTGTTTACTTTTGTGCCTGTTGCGGTCCTTTAGCTGATTGCAGTTACCTATGCAGCGTTTACCTGTCGATATCAAGTTAGCCGAAGTCGTGATTTGGTTGATGAAGTCGTCAAAAGATGGGAACCAGGGGGTAAAAGTCTTTGAATCTCTCAAACCTAAAACAATTCCAGTGCACGACGAAGACGAGTTTGTCTCGACGTATTCCTGTATTCCTGTCAATTGCGCACGGGATGGGCGAAGTTGAGAAGTTCTCTGGCGTTGATCGTCGGAGAAGAAGAAGCAAGGGCCAAAATCGTTATGGCAAACCCAGTACGGCAGGGGTTTACTCATCCTCAAAGGGCAGAAAGAGGTCAATTCCGGCTGTTTCTCCGCTATCTCCCCCTATTGGCGTTGTGACGACGTTGGACCTTGTGCTGAAGAGCCTTCTTGCATCCTTCTTGGTGTACAAAATAATTTCGTTTCTCGCAGGGTGGTCAAAATCCAGGATTTCCGGTCAGCCAATAGTTGAAGAGGTCGGGACGTGGNAACAGCACGAGGCGGGTGAGGAAACTGTTGTCGTGACCTTCACTCCTACTAGAAGAAGACAGAGCAGTGGAGCGAAGAAGATGAGGAAGACTGAGGGACTGACCGTGAACACAACCAACGATGATGAGCTTGTGGAGGCTTCGGGTGTGAACGGGGAGCTTTCCGTGCCCGTTACACCAAGCACGCCTTGTACCCCGGCCTCTGCCAGGGACGAGAGAGGTGATTCGAGCGTTTCCACCTCCTTCATGACCCCTCCTAGACCAAAAAGTAGTAGCAGCGGTGACCTCTCCCAGTTCAATTGGATTTTTTTCTCGCCGCAGAAGCCTCAGTCGCGAGGCTGGGGGCATGCCCCGTTCAGGGACTACGGCGAAAACCTGTCTGATTCTCCTACCCTTCAGAACAGGGACCCTTACCAGAGCAGTAGGCTCATGAGGAAGCACTTGCTGAGCTTAATCCCGATGCTCAGGCAGGCCGCATTGCACGAGAGTCTGACGAAGTTGTTCCTCGTCGCCCAGGAGAAGGACCACTCGGCTATAATGGGGACAGCATCCTCGCCCAGGCTCAGCAAACGGGAGGAGGCCAACGTCCGGGCCAAGAAGGCGCAGTTGATGATGATGTCCTTGTTTGCTGCGTTCGAGGACGAGTTGAAGAAGGGCATGCCGTTGCCGAGGTCTTCGACTACTGCATCTATCGGCATAGAACAGGCTCTAAAGGACGCGTGCAGGGAGAGGATCGCTATCAATGGGAGGGAAATCAAGTACAAGAATCCAGCGTCGGTGGCTCCGGTCCTAGCAGCGAGGGAGCTTACGGAGAGGCTCTGTCTTGGGGTGGAGGAATGCAGTGGCAAGGATGATAGGGAGTCTGTGGGCAGGCTGGTAGGGAGAATTTTGGGGACCCTGTGCAGAACTGGCAGTGGTGGGGACACATATTGCGCGGTTAACGCTCTCTTCGATATCGCGGGGACGCAGCAGAAGGCAAGGGGGCTTGGACTCGATGAAGAGGACGAGGCGGTTGTTTTCCCATTCTTGATCATGCCCGCGAACGTCCTCGGGGACGACGACGTCAAGGCCCTGGGAGGCGAGGTCGATATTCCTGGTCCCCTGCAGCTAAAGTTCAAGGAAAACGGCGGTGCGTCCGACGGACCGGTGGCGGAGATTGTCACCACCAGCCTCTTGGACGTACACTTGGCAGATGAAGTGATGCAGCCCTCGGGAGGAAATAGCGCGAAGAAGAGCAAGGTATACAGGAAAAAAAACGAAAACGGAATGGCCAAGCCTCTCGTTAGGCTGAAGGCTACAATTTTGGAAGTTATTAGTATGGAAGTTGGAAGTGCTGACAGGGAGAGGAGCCTCAGGCTTGAAGCCCTGTCTTGATAAAAAATAGGGGGGGGGCGAGAATAGTCTGAAAGGCACTCAGTGATTCGCAGGCAATACGCAACATTTATTATTTAAAAAGAGGGTGGAACAAACAGAGTTTGTCCTTCTCTTTAGCGAGGGGTCATTCCGCCCCTTTTCTTGTTCGCGGCCTGCTTCTTCTTCGACTTCTGGTTGGCTTTCTGGGCAGCAGCCTTCTTCTTGGCCGCGGCGGAGGTTGCACGGCTGTTGGGGTTGGCGTTGGGGTTGGCTTTGGGGTTGGAGCGCTTGTTTGCGGGCTAAAATTAGCGATCGGCGGTCAGGAGCGAAGCGGTGAGCGGAATGTTATTATTTATGTTGGAAAGATATAATGCTTTTGCTTTTGCTGTCGCTTCGCTCCTCGTCCATTCTCACCTTGCTTTTGTTATTGTTGCTGCTGCTGCTGTTGTTCCTGCCGCCACCGTTGTTGTTCCTCGCTGAATTTCTCACGTTGTTAGATTTCTTGGTGGGGGGTGGACCGGGCTTCGAAGGGTAGACGAGCTTGGCACCCTTGGGGACAGCAAAACCCTGCTTCTTGAGACTGGAAATGGCCGCGTTTTGCATGGTCTTGGGGGCGTTCCTCGTGGCGAAAGCCTTAGGTGCGGCCTTGGCGGTGCGCTGGTTCTTCTGAAGGCGAGATACGACAGAGGAGCCAGCACGAGGACGGCGGTCCTGGACGCGGATGCCAGCGGCATTGACACGAACCCTACCGGTGGTCGCCTTGGTGGCGCGCTTGGCAGCGGTTTTATTCTTGGTCTGCTGCCTCTGCACCTGCTTCTTGACCTCCTTCTTGGAAACCTTCTTGGAAGCCGCCAAACCCCTCCTGTTGGCCGCCACCTTGGCCCTGGAGGCCTTGGCCTTCCCAACGGACTTTGCAGTCCCGCCACCCCTATTAGATGCTCCTCCAGGAGATTTCTTCACGGCGCCCCTCTTCTTCGCAGCCGCCGCAGTCTTCTTATCCTTGGCAGTTGCGCCCTTGGCGTTCCCCGCCTTTGGGGTCTTCTTAGTATCCTTCCGACGAGACTTGATCATGTCATCTAACAACAGGAATGGGCGATGAGAGGGTAAGTCAATCACTTTCATCCAGCGGACCGGGAGCACGGGGACACAGTGTTGCAAAACTATCCATTCAAAAGAAGCAGTTCCCAACGTTGACGGGGGGTGGGGTTATTGAGCACAAGGAAGCTATATAATGCACATATTTTTGTACGTACCAAGGGACATATCAACACTGGTCCCCATGGAAAAGCTTCCTGTTGGTGCAACGAAAGACATAATGGATTAACCTATTTAATTCCCAAATCAAGAAAGAGATTTGGCAGTTCTGGAAACCTATTTTTTACTGAATTTCGTAAAATTACTTGACATACTTAAATTGAAGGTCAGGTGGTGAATTCATCGTGATGACATCAACATGGAAGGTTGAGAAGGGGAAAGGTGCAGACAAGTTTCGGGAAGGGGCGTTTAGAGACAGCCTGGAGCACTTTCAGAAGGCGTTGGAGTTATCACGTGCAGTACTTGATGGTGGTGTTAGCGGAAATGATCGGGCTATGGTAAGTTGGGTTGCGATTGTAATGAGTGTAAGGGTTAATTCGGTGATGACAGCTGGAACGAGTGTTCTTGTCATAGCAAGAGTCAATTCACTGTGGAGATCGGACGAGTGCATGGTTGCACTTCTGACCCCTTGTGCCGTCAACCCCGCAGATTCTCTCGAATGTGGTTGCGTGCAAGCTCCACCTGAATGAGAGTGCCGGTGCCTTGGATGACGCCAAGGCTTGCGTTGCGGCCGATCCGCGTTGGGCCAAGGGCCACCTTCGGCTCGCGGAGGTCTATTCGGCTCTCGGTAAGAGTAATGACGCCTGTAATGAGTGCCAGCGTGCGATCAACCTTGACCCTGGGAACGCCAATGCAAAGAGGATCATGATGAGGGAGCTGCGGAAGAGGGATGGTGGTGGGGGGCAAGCGGATGGAATAAGTAGCCCCACCCAGAGCAACCCTTCCAACTCGCAGCCTGCAAATCCCACAACCAACCAACCGGACATCAGCGGCATCCACGACAACGATAGCTCCGGTACACCCTCCTTCGTAAGTTTTCTCCTTGAGACGAAGGAAAGGTTCAGCGAATACTTCTGGGCTCTCGACTCCCAGTCACGCTTGTGGGTCGGCTTGACCATCCTCTTTTCTGCAGCGATAATCTCGTTCGCAGTTTACAATTCGATATCTTCACTACTCTTGGGCGGGGAGGTGCGAGGGGTGGGGGCGACAACGACAACTAGGGGGAACTATGACGGGGACAGCATTTACGATCAATATCGGAGGGAGAGGGGTATGGGGAATACAGCTCCTCCTCAGTCCTCGTCGTCGTATTCGCCGCCGTCGTCCTCTTCGTCGTCGTCAGCGGGAGCGGGAGGAGGACCTTCGTATGACTATTACGAGGCTCAAAGGCGGCAAAGGGCGGCGAAGAAGGGTTTCTGGGATCAGAGCTCGAGCGGGGGATTCTTTGGTATGGACATGAAGACTTGGGTTGCAATCATTACCTCTTTGATTGTTGGGAAGATGACGGGAGTCAGCCCTTGGAACGCCATGATGATGGCTAACATGATGATGG
>JGI24540J26637_10000639_pt1 | contig 14896 bp, 6 predicted proteins | sample NorSeaMetagenome_FD_26637 | JGI IMG/M metagenome (IMG submission 26637)
GCCTCGTACCACACCCGCCTTCTCATCGACCACGTGTGCGCCGCCAGCACGATGCAGTTCCCGAGCAGGGCCATGATGTGTGATTTGACGTCACCCAGGAATCTCGAATCGGACGAGAATCGTACTCTTACTCGTATCGCGACGGTGATTACCCACAGGGTGGCCAGCCCCAACATTGTCCGCGTGCTGACACAACCTGCCTTCCCGCGCTGCGCGTTCTATCGTGTTCTATCGTGTTAATTGCGCGCCCAACATTGTCGTAGGGTTACGTCAAAAGTTCGGCCCTTGGCGCGTAACGACGTTATTTCAGGGTTATCCGTGTACGAGTTTTTATGCAGAAGGCCACAGTTTGGCAGTTTGGCAATTTGGCAATTTGCAATTTGGCAGTTTGGCAACTCCAGAGGTGGTCACCACAGCTTGACGACCATGGTCTGCCGTTTCAACCACGACTGGAAGCACTGATCCCGACGATGAGCGCCACGTCGCGAGCGTCGGTGGTGGCGGTCGCGCGGACCAATCTCCGTAGATTGTCGCTTGAGGTTTCGTGCGGGGCATTCGCGCGAGATGGGAGGAGGCGCGCGTTATCATCGTTCGTCGCGGTGGCCGCGTCGACGCTCGGGTGGAGAGCCCCTCCGCCCGCCTATTCGTCCACGTCCCCCGGAGCAGGCGATGGCGATGAGATTTCGGTGCTGAGAACCAAGGCGGTGGACGCGTTCTCTTCCCGAGACTTCCCCTCAGCGCGCGATGCGCTGGGGCGGCTGGCGCGTCTAGAGCCCGATAACCCGTCGTGGCGTGAGGCTCTCGGTCAGTGTTACGTCGACGCCGGGGAGGAGTCCGACTTTGCCTCTGCGGCTGAGGAGTTTGGGGTGGCGCTCACTCTGACGGAACCAGCCGACCTCGAATCGCGAGCCAGGATACTGAGCAACAGGGCGCTCGCGTGGGAGGGTGCCGGCAGGTGGGACGATGCCCTACGAGACTACGACGCCGCGCTGGCATCCGCTCAACTGGCCGGTCTACCCCCGGACCCCTACGTCATCAACTCCAAAGGCAACTGCCTCGCGTCGCTCGGCGAGTACGCGCTGGCCAGGGACGCCTACCTGAGCTCGGCGCGGGCGTTCGGGGACGCTGGCGGCGTGAACACCGCCAGGAACAACAAAATAAGGGGGGACGGGTACACGTTCGCGGCGTCCAACGCGGCGTTGGCACTCGCGCAGCTCGGGGACTTTGACGCGGCTAAGGGGGAGATGGTGAGAGTCAGTCGACGCGCTCCGGGAAACGTCGACATGCGAGCGGGACTCGCGGCCATCTACTGGTCGGAGGGGCGGGGCGAAGACGCCGAGAGGGAATGGGAGTTTGCGTGCGATCGCATCAGCGTTGGGTGCTCAAAGTACAAGAACAAGGAGTGGTTGAGAAACGTCAGGCGGTGGCCCCCGGCGATGGTGGACCTGCTCGACTCCTTCTTGTCTCTGTCGTAGGATTCAGTGTAGTAGGCTACGTAAGCTATGTAGGCTATCTCGTGCGTCGCGGTACAGTGGACGCGTCACGGGTCGTCGTCGCCCTCGCTCCGTCGGCTCCCCAGCGCTCCTCCCTCGCGCCATTCGTCCCCGTCGAGGGCAAACTCCAACGCCCCGAGTGGCGGCGTGGTCATCCCCTCCTTCTCATCCTCGCCTCTCGGCCCGAGCACGTTGCCGCCCTGGCCCCAGAACATGTCCCGCTTCACTACCTCGCAGTCCCCACCCACCCGTACCTGGCACGCCAGCCTCAGCCGTTTGTTGCCCGGCGGTCCGTGCGGAGGGAAGTTTAGCCTCAGTCGTTCGGCATTCGTCCACTGCTGGGGTGTCGCGGCTCCGGACGGGATGATCTCCACCGCACACGTGCCGCACGTGCCGAGCCCTCGACAGTTTATAACGTTCGCACCGCCCAGCGTACCGCCGTTGTGAGGGGACTCCCCGCCCTTCAGCAAGGCCGTGCGAAGTCTCTGGCCCGCCCGAGCTCTAACCTCGCGTCCCCGGAAAACGACGACGCACGCTTCTTTGTCTCGAGAATCCCCGTCATCACGAGGGTTCGAAGACGACGATGCGGCGCGAGCGATGAGGTCGCNAGCACTCCTCGAGGGTCTCGGAGCCCTGAGACGAACCGCGAAAGACACGATGGACGCCATCGTCTTCGCGCGGGTAGGGATGAGAAAAGATCTCGCCCAAGGGAACCCTGAAAACTTGACGGCGTCGGCGGCGCCGGACGGTTGGACGTGGCACGATGTTAATTGAATGCTCCGCATTTGCTTACAAAAATGTTGTTCGTCACCCCCGGCATCCTCTGCGAAGATGCGGGTGGCGCGCGCTACTCGTAAAAGTCTTACTCGTACGTTGGACAGTCGTCACCCGAAACCCGAGGACGTTCTCGTCTCTCCCTGGCGGCGGGCGCGACCCGTCTGTGTCTGCTAACTGAAAACCAAAAATCAAATCACCTGTGCTGCCTGATGCGCTGCATGAGAACCATCTTCTGGTGCGTCTTGACCAGCGCCGCCTGCACCGCGGTCACCGTGGACAGGGCGCTCACCCCGGATGCCGCGCCGTGCGACCTCGTGTCGAAAAAATCAGACCCGGGCCCCATACCTCCCCTCGGCACGTGTCCCCACGCGTCCTCGAAGTCTTCCCCGGGCACATCGTTCGATCCATCGGTACCGTTCACATCCGCGACGTCCTCGNCNTCCTCGGGCACGTCGGGCAGGTCCGCGTACATGTCCGCCTTGACCACGTTGTCGATGGCATCCGCCACGAGGTGCGCGACGACGTGCTCNGGGGACGTCGCCTCCCCGGGGGACGATGTCTTTGAGCCGACGCGATCCGACTCGGGGGTGGTNGCCGTGGACGTGGGGGAACACTGGAGCGAGAGGACACCCTTTGGGCTGGATCCTCCCGCCTTTGTCGCCGGGGTGGTCGTGGACGTCGAGATGAAGCCGTGGAAGTCGGCGTCGGCGCGTTCGCGTTTCATCGCCAGGATCTCCTTCCGCTGGTGCTCGATCGTCCGTTTCTGCTCCGCGAGCATGGCCATGGCCTCCCTGAGCTCAGACTTGAGCTCGGAGAGCGTGTCCGCGTCCACCTCCTTCCTCCCCTCGGCCTTTCCGTCCCGTTTTTTTCCCCTCTTCCCACCGATTTTCTTCACGACGACCGCGAGGGAACCCAGGCCAGCTATCACCATCGGCGCCGCCTTGGGTATCATGAGTGCCACGGCCGCCATATCGGCCCTCGATACGTCGGCTCCGCGGTTCCTCCGCCGGCCACCTCACGGGGGCGCCGTCCAGGTATGCCGCGTCCCGTCGGCTTCTGCTGTCGGATTTTCTTCGGATTTGGCAGGAGATCAGATTTTGACGCTCGCGCGTGTTTCGGCGAGTCGTGAACCGTCGTTGAAGGTTCGACCATGTCGAGATGATTCAACGGTTACGTTGTTGTTTCGGGAGGGGTCCGTTCAGCGCTCATTGTTGCTATGGCGGGACGAAGGGCCCCGCCGGTGGAGGGGAGGCCTCCGTGGGGAAGCTCGCTGGGAGGGGTCCGACAGAAGCCGGCCGGACCCGCGTCGCGTCCGTCGACGGCGCCCTCGCCGCGCGGAACGGTTGCACCCAGTCCCGCGGTGAAATCCCCGAAAAAGTCAGTGAAGAAGAGGTCCGCCCGGAAGCCCGCGGCGGACCCGGGGCCGAGCGCGCACGAGGTGAACTGCGAAGCCGCCAAGGAGGTCGCCGAGCTCATCGGTAGGAAGGCGACACCCCCTCAGAGCCCGAAGACCGCCACCAGGTCGCCCCGACGGTCGCCCAAATCCCCCCCAGCGTCGACGCTCAGGCCCACCATCGCGCACAAGCTCAAGGAGGCGACGTCGCCGGCATCCACGCCCGCGGAGACGGCGCCGAGGACGAAGCAGTCCCCCATCCGCGTACCGCACGGTCGCATCGCGATCGTGGACGAGCCGTCCCCGGCGCCGACGGAGCACACGCCCATGTCGGCCAGGTCCGTCGGGTCGCCGGGGACGAGCCACCCCGAATCAGTCACCCAACCGCTCCCGTCACCGGCGGAGGCACCGCCCGTGGTGACGCCCGTGGGGAGCGGCGGCGTAGATATCGGCCGTGGAGATAGGTTCGGGTCGCCCACGGAGAACAGGTTCGGGTCACCGCTGGAAGAGAGGTCACCGCTGGAAGAGACACACGCGTCTCGCGCCGCGTCGACACCCGGAGCCGAACCCGGGTCGTTGCCGCCGACGCCGGGTTCAACCGCGGACGGGGGTTCAACCGCAGACGCGACGCCGCCCGTGACCCCACCCGGTCATCACGTATCACCCGGTCACTACCTGGTCAGCGTATCCGCGGCGGCGCTTCGACCGAACCCCGAGCCGACGGAGCTGTTGCTCGAGGGTGGCGAACCGTGCGTGGACGTTCGAGCGTTGACGGCTCCCGGGGGTGCGCTGTACGCCCTCACGCTGGACGCGGCGCGACCCAGGGCGGCGGCGGCGGATGTACCCGGCACGCCCCCCGGATCGACCCGGCTCCTGGACACCGAGGCTGACGACGACGACGAGGCTGTTTACAGGGCTGCCAAGTTCGCGGTCAGGCTGGTGGAGAGCGCCGCGACGGAGTTGGCGGGTGCGTCGCGTGAGCTCACGGCTGCCGCGGATGAGGACGTCGCACAGACGGCGGCGGAGTGTTCCAGAGCCGAGGATGCGGACGTGGAGGACGCGGTGATGGTGGCGCTTCTCAACGCGCGATCCGCGTCGCAAAGGGCGGAGCGGAGGAGGCTCCTGCAGCAGATTGCGCAGCGCGCCACGGACTGGGTGTGCGCCGTGCAGCCATCGCTCGGTGCGTTACCTGCGCGCCTCAACGCAAAGAGGGCGGCGGTTCAGGCGGTCCATTCCCCCGCGCCGTCGACGCCGGCCGTCATGGACCACAGGGTGGTCCAGGAGCTTCAGCGTGAACTGGCGGCGGCGCGCGAGGAGGTGGCCATCGCCAAGGAGGAGGCTGCGGCCGCCAAGCTCCAGACCGCAGCGGCGAAGCAGGAGACCGCCGCGGCGCAGAGGAGCGTGGAGGCTCGATCGCGGGAGACCGCCGTCGATACCCCCAGGACCACGGCCCCGACGGTGGACACCAAGACGGCGCTGATGGAGGAGCGGATGGACGCCGCGGCTAAGATATCCAGCATCACGGCGACGCACCAGGCTGAGCTGGCGAGGTTGAAGACGAGGATCGCCAGGGCTGAGAACGAGGTCGCCAGCGCCAAGGTTGAGAGCGAGCAGGCCAAGGCGAACGCGGAGGAATGGAAGGGACGCCTGGAAAAGGCTGAACGACTCGCCGCCGAGAGCCGAGAGCGGACCAGCGTCGCGCTCGGCAACTCGGCGGCTGAGCACGCCAAGTACGAGGCTGCCGAGGCGCTCGTGCGGTCGTTGACGCAACGGGAAGAAGAGGCGCTGCGACGGGCGAAGGAGGCGGAGATGCGATGCGCCCAGGTTGAGGGGTCCATCGAGGCTAAGATTGAGTCGCAGTCGACCCGAATCGTCCTCGACAACAACGTCCGCAACGCGACGGCGGTGTCGGAACTTCGCGCCGAGCTCGCGGAGGCTAGAGCCGCGCAGAAACGGGCGGAGACGCGCGCGGCGGACGCGGAGGAACACGAGCGGGAGGCTGCCGCCGGGGAGGTGCTCCGGGTCAGGGCTGAGTGCGCCGCCGCCAGGAGAACCGAAGCGGCGACTAGGCGGGAACTGGACGAACACCGCGTGACCGCGTCCGCAGCAGCCGCGTCGCACCACGAGGAGATCGAGGCGCTCCGACGGGAGATTGTCACTTTGCGCAACCAGCTCGAGGCTCGGGTGGAGGTGGCGGAGGAGCGCGCGAGGGTGGCGCAGGCGCAGTTGGCGGCAAACAGGGAGGCGGCAAATATGGAATCGGCGCAGGTTGCGGAGCAGTCCAACTCTCTTCGCAGGCAAGCCGCGGCGGCGGAGAGAAAGCTGCGTGAGGAGATCGCGGTGATGAAGGCGGACGTCAGGGGTGCCAAGGCTGGAGAGGCTGCCGCGATCGCCAGGGAGGAGGAGGTCATGGCCAAGGCTGTCGAGCTGATTGAGCAGCGGGACGAGCAGCTCCGCCGGGCCAAGGACCTCGCCGCGGCTGAACTTCGCGCCGGGCTCGCCAGGCGGGATGACGAGATGAGGGCGCTGAGACTGGAGTCCGCGAGTGCCCGAGGCTCCGCGGGTGACCTGCAAACCAGCGAGTTTATCAGAAACGTCGAGCGAGCGCTGCAAGACGAGCGGCGACGACGGGTCGCCGCCGAGGAGGGTCTGGTGAGCTGGAAACGCGCGGCCCGGGAATCCAGGCGCGAGATGGAGGAGTCCCGCGAGGTTGCGGATATAAACGATGGGCTCGGTCGTCTGCGCAGGCAGCTCAGCAGCGGCAGGCAGAACAGCCTGAAGATTCCCAATCGGGACAAGCCGGTCGATGCCGCGCTGCTCTCGCCCGTGGACTCGCCGCCCCGCCGCAGGACGCCCCCGCCGAACTTCAGCCAGCGGGAGAGCCCGAGGGATAGCCCGAGGGTCTCGGGGGGCGCCCGGACGAACCAGCGTGATTCGCAGGGATCCGGGAGGAGCGACCAGATGACCCGCGTGGAGAGGCTCGCGAGGGACTCTTCCCTCAACTTCGCCTCGAAGGAGAGCTCGCAGGTGAAGCTCAAAATGGCACCCCCCGCGTCGCCGCCGCCGGTGCCGCCGCAAAGCAAAGAGCCGCCGGCGGTGACGCCGCCAAAGCCGGCAGCCGCCGCCGCCGCGCCAAAGGCGACATGGACCCCGGGGTACGAGGGTTTGCAGTCCCCGACCCAGCGTGCGGCTCTCTTAGAGGAGGTCCTGACCAACATAGAGTCCCTTTAGCGTTATGTAAGACATCCAGGACTCGAGTGCGCGGTGTAATTCACGCTTCGACACCACAGCTGGCTCTTCGCAGTTCGCCAAGTTTTGAACTCGAGTCGGCATACCTCCCGTCACTTTTAGTTCGGCGCACCACCGAAACCCCCTGTGCCGAGATGGGTCTCCCGGACCTGCCACCCCTGGAGGGAGATCTGGGGTTCCCCATCGACGACGGTCTTCCGCCCGTCGCGTCCGACGCCGCGCCTCCGGCGGCGCGTGCGGGAAGCGCGAGTCCCGAGATCTCATCAGGGACAAAACGATCTTCTGCCGTCAGCCCTTCCCAGTCGCCGTCGATGCCGAACGTGGGTGGCGGCTACGTCCCCGGCGACACCGCGTACGCACAGCTCGCGACGCTCGCGGATAAGATGGCGGTCGAGTCCTACTCCAGGGCGCACGCCAAGGCTGTGGGCAAGTCTTCGTCGAACGCGTTGGGATCGCGGGCCAGGGTCCACCGCGCGGGCACCGTCGGCGCGATGATCGAGGACATGCTGACCCACGACGCGAAGAAGCCGGTGCCCGCCGCGCTGTTACCCCTGGGCACGGATGCCATCGCCAAGTCCATCAAGATGGCCCCGGCCGTGCTCCGCTTGGCGACGGACCTGTCCATCGCCGACGTCGAGCTGTGCAACACCCTGTCCAAGCTCGTCAAGGAGACCACCAAGCGAGAAGAGCTACGGGACGAGCTCTTCCTCATGACCTTACGACACACGAGGTGTAACGAGACGCCGAAGAGCGCGGTACGGGCCTGGCAGGTCCTACACCTCACCTGCGCGGCGGTGGCGCCGTCCCAGACTTTCCTCGGGTTTGTGTCCGAGTACGTCAACGAGTGCGCCAACGCGGATACAAGCCCGGACGTCGTCAAAGACCTCGCGCACAAGGCCCTCGCGGCTCTGAAGCGAAGCGCCAAGTCCGGCCCGCGAAAGCACCCGCCCGCGCCCGAGGAGATCGAGGCTCTCCAGAGCGGCCGCGCCATGAACACGATTGCGTTTTTCTTGGATGAAACCTTCGAGGAGCTCCCTTACGACGTGATGACCACCGTCGGGGAGGCGACGGAGGCGTTGGCCAAGATCATCCGGCTGCAGAACTACCAGACGTTCGGTTTGTTCATGTCCACGAAGCAGTTGATGTCCCGCGCGTCCGCGGCGAGCAAGGGTGAGGAGGTGACGGAGGAGACCAGGGCTCTGCAGGATGGGGACCTCGTGACTGACGTCATCCAGGAGATGCGGCTCGTCAAGGCTGAGCAGAAGGAGCAGGTGCAGCTCAGGCTGGTGTTCAAGAAGCGCATGTTCAGGGACACCGACGAGGCGGTGCAGGAGGCCATGTTCGTGAACCTGTCCTACCTCCAGGCTAAGCACGATTACCTGGCGGGGAACTACCCGGTTGGCCGCGAGGAGGCGACCCGACTAGCCGCGTTCCAGATCCAGGCTGAGGACGGCGAGTCCCTCGGGCAGGGGTCCGTGGAGACATTGGCGCAGGCCATGGTGCGGTTCGTTCCCAAGGTTATGCTCCAGCAGCACCCGGTGGAGGAGTGGGCCGGTGAGGTGCAGCGCAACCACGGCGCGCTGGCCAACCACACCCGGGAGGAGGCCCGAGGTGGTTTGCTCCGAATGATCCGATCGCTGCCCTACGGCGGGAGCATCTTCTTCCAGGTGCGCCGCATCGAGGACCCAATCGGTCTACTCCCCGGCATGATCGCATTGGGCATCAACAAGCGGGGTATTCATTTCTTCCGACCCACGCCGATGGAGTACCTCCACAGCGCCGAGCTCCGGGACATCATGCAGTTTGGTTCGTCAGAGACGGCCGTCTTTTTCAAGATGAGGGTCGCCGGCGTGCTGCACGTGTTCCAGTTCGAAACCAAGCAGGGCGAGGAGATCTGCGTGGCACTCCAGACCCACATCAACGACGTGATGCAGAAGAGGTACGCGCAGCAGGCGGCNAAAGCCGCGGGTGCCCCCAAGACCCCAGGTCTCGCTCAGCCCCCGAGCCCCGTCGCCAACGGCCAGGCGGAGGCGGCGTTCGGCAAGCAGGCTGGCGGCGGGGGTGCGGGCGCGCAGCAGATGCAGCGCGTGCTCGAGGACGCCAACAAGAAGCTGGACGAGATGGTTCGAGAGCGATCGCAGTTGCAGCAGCAGCTGGTCGCCGCCCAGGAGGCTGCGCAGGAGGCGACGGATCGCGCCGCCGCCGAATCATCCGCCAAGGCTCAGGCGCTCGCCGACCTGAACCAGGCGCTCGCCGACGTCAAGCTAGGAGGGGGCGCGGCCGGTGGGGACCCGGAGACGAAGAAGAAGCTCGCGGCGGAGTCCGAGAAGGCCCGGGCCGCTCAGGCTGAGCTCAAGGTTCTGGAGCAAAAGGTTGCGAGGCTGGAGTCCTCGTCGAAGGAGGAGTCGGCGAAGAGGGACAAGGAGACGGCGGCTGAGCTCGAGCAGCTCAAGAAGAAGTGCGCCGCCGCTGAGGCCCACTCACTCTCCGTCTCCGCCGAGCTCGAGCAGACGACCAACGCCATGGAACAGATGCGCGTCGACCACGAGGAGTCCCAGAAGGACCTCGAGGAACTGGCCGAGCTCCGCGAGCTCAAGGCGGATATCGAGCGCAAGGAGAAGCAGACGGCGGAGATGCTCAAGACCCAGGCGACGCGCATCCAGGAGCTCGAGTCCAAGTACCAGGAGGAGTCCACGCTGCGCAAGCGTTACTTCAACCAGATGGAGGATATGAAGGGCAAGATCAGGGTCTACGCCAGGACCCGCCCGCTGTCCAAGAAGGAGATTGGCGAGAAGCAGTCCTTCGCGCTCACGTTGCCGGACGAGTTCACCCTGGAGCACCCGTGGAGGGACGAGAAGAAGCCGAGGTCGTACACCTTTGACACCGTGTTCGGCGAGGATACCACCCAGGAGCAGGTGTTCGAGGACACCAAGTACCTCATCCAGTCGGTGTTTGACGGCTACAACGTTTGCATCTTCGCCTACGGACAGACGGGCTCCGGCAAGACCCACACCATCATGGGCGACGGCGGCGCGAACCCGGGCCTCACCCCCCGCGCCATCGAGGAGGTGATGCGAATCGTCTACCAAGGGTCGAAGAAGGGCAAGTTCAGCGTCAACATGGAGGCGTACATGCTCGAGCTGTACCAGGACACGCTCTACGACCTGCTCCTGTCGCCGGATAAGACGAGCAACCCGCCCAAGCTGGACATCAAGAAGGATGCCAAGGGCTGGGTGACGGTACAGAACGCGACGGTGGTGTCCGTCGGCAGCAAGGAGGACATCATGCACGTCGTGGAGAGCGGTCTCAAGGTGAGACGGACGGCGTCGACGAAGATGAACGTCGAGTCGTCCCGTTCCCACCTCGTGTTCTCGCTCGTCATCGAGACCACGGACCTCCAGACGCAGCANGTGACCCGCGGTAAGATTTCGTTCGTCGACCTCGCCGGGTCCGAGCGCGTGAAAAAGTCGGGAGCGTCGGGCGACACCATGAAGGAGGCGCAGGCCATCAACAAGTCCCTCTCGGCGCTCGGCGACGTCATCAGCGCGCTGGCGGGNGAGAAGGCTGGGCACATCCCGTACCGCAACCACAAGCTCACGATGATCATGTCCGACTCCCTCGGCGGCAACGCCAAGACTCTGATGTTCGTCAACGTCTCCCCGTCGGACAACAACATCGAGGAGACGCAAAACTCACTCACGTACGCCACCAGGGTGCGAACAATCAAGAACGACGCGAGCAAGGACAGCGCCAACAAGGAGATGGTCAGGCTCAAGGAGGCGCTCGCGAAGTGGCGCGCCAAGGCTGGCGAGATGGGCCCAGAGACGCAAGACATCGAGGACCGGGTCCAGGGGGAGATGGAGTGATAGACTGCGAAAGTTACCCGCTGGGGTACACCAGAAATTTCGGTAAAACGTGATGAGTTTCATAATTTCTCTTCAAATCTTCTAAAAGTTATTTGCCGTTCGCCTCCTCTTTCTCAACCTCGGACGGCGGCACGACCGCCATAACCCTGGTGTTGTAGCTCCGACACGCGGTACACGCGTGATACACGAAATGGAATGGCGCCAGAGACTCCTCCCCGCAGTCGTTGCACGCCACCCTCTGCTTCGCCCGTTTCGGAGGTGCGCCCGTTTCGTCACCCGGCGCCGCGTTAGCCTCCTCCTCCTCGGCGAGGATGGCGTCGAGCATGCGAAAGTACGCCGAAAAGTCGCCGAGGGATTTACGGCACAGCGGGCAGGTGTAGTAGTGCTTGGTGTACGCCTGGAAGCACGAGGTGTGCATGAAGTGGCCGCACGGCAGGCACTTCACCGGCGTGTCCGAGTAGAACAGAAAGTCTTTGCACACCGGGCACTCGCTCTCCATCGACCCGGCGGTCCTCCCGGCGCCCACCTCGTCACCCTTGGCGTTCTTCGCCGCGGGGCAGACGTGCGGTCCCATGGTGAGGGAGACGCAGCTGTTGCACTGCATGCAGTGGAAGAAATCCTTGCCGAGGCCCTCGCCGCGCCTGCACACGTTGCAGAACGGGCAGTGATACACGTCGTTGCCGCTGTCGTCCCAAAAGTTGCACACGGAGCAAAAGTACCTCGCGACGACGTCCCCGCACTCGCGGCACTCCTTCGCCGACGGCTGCCGCGCGGCGCACTTCATGCAGACCATCTCCTTGGTCGCGTACCGATCGATGGTGTGGTCCTCAGCCTCGTCGTGGCAGAACCGGCAGACGTGCGCGGCGCCGCAGCACGCCGCCACCAGTCGAACCTTCCTGGCGTAGTGCTTGCAACCCAGCACGGCGTCGCCGGACTTGGACTCCACTCCGCCCACCGGCTGGCACAACACTTCGTCGTCGCCGCCCTTGTGGTAACTGACCAGAACTGACGCACCCGCGAGTGCGAGCGCAGACTCGGCGGTGTCCGACGGAGTTAAGGCTCCCGTCTTCGTACCTCCAGCGCCGTCGACGTTGCCCCCGTCCTCCGCCGCTCCGTCGCCGGCGGCCAGCCTCTCCCCGTCGCCGGCTACGATGTCGGCGACAGCCTCGTCCTTCTCGCCCTTCTTGAGCTGCTTCGCCCTCTGTTGCGCGCATATCCACCTCGCGGCGAGCAGGTGCTGCATCAGGTACGCCTTTCGCTCCGGCGCGAGCGAGTCGTCGCGCGAGAGCGTCCGAGCCGCCTGCTCGAGCTGCTGGCGGTTCATTCGGAACATGTCGTCCCAACTGGGCGTGTACCCAGTCTTGTCCGCGGCGGCGGCGGCGGCCAGCGCGGCAGCCTTCGCGGCTCCCGTGTTCGACGCGTCACCGTCGGCTCGGCGGCGGAGGTACTCCTGCACCTGGCCCAGGCCGTCCACCGCGGCGGCGTCGGCTCCGGCGGCGCCCTCGGCGGCGGCGACGGACCCGTTAGTTTCGGCGGGTGCGACCGCGGTTTTGTCACCCGTCTTGTCACCCGTGCCGTCCTTCCGTTCCGTCTGTTCCTCGCTGCTCCACCAGGTTTCGAGCCAACTCGCGAACCGCGTGTTCCTGCTCGCGTCCCGCATGGACCCGATCATCGCCGCCTTCTCCTCCTCGGTGAGCGCCTTGCGCTGCCAGCTGAGCATGCTCTGCAGAACCTCCGCGCCCGTCCGCCCGATGATGAGCCCCACCAACCGGCCTTGCTCCCCGCTCGTGAAGTGCTTTTCGAACAGCGGCCAGAGCTCAGCCTCCTCCCTGGCGACGTGCGTCTCGAGGCAAACCTTCACGGCGACGCAAGCCGCCTGAAGCCGCCTCTCAACCTCCATGATCGTCGCCCGCTTCTTCGGGTCCATCTTCCTGTGCGTCACCTTCGCCTCCATCGCGTCGTGGACCTTCTCACCATCCACGCCGCCCTCATCCCCGGCCAGCCCCGCGTGCTCACGCAGGTCCCGTAGGCAGGCGTCCACCTCGACGAAGAGCTCAGCCTCGTGCTCGTGGTCGAGGGTGTACGAGTGGCTCACGTTGTGCAGCTCATCCTTGTTCTCCAGCGCGGGGAACACGAGCTCATCCTCGGACCTGCTGTGCGCGCGGTACACCCCCCAGAAGAACACGAACCGGCCCTCCAGGGTCCGCAGCGCCGCCGCCCGCTTGGCAACCTCCTCGGGCTTTGGCAGCGCTAAGACGTCCGACTCGAGCCTGCTCAGCTCGCGTCGAAGCGCCGCGTGGAACTGGAATATGTGATCGATGGGACCCACCGCCTGCGTGGGGCCCTTGGCGTGCCCGTTGTCGGTTGATGTGCCCGCGTCGGCGCCGGATCGTGACCGCTTGGCCGGCGGCTGGTTCGGGTTGTCGAAGATCGGATCGTCCCTCTCGTTCCCGGAATCCTTCTTCTCGCCCAGGTTCCCACGACCGCGTCTTACGTCCAGCCACGACGCGATGAGCGTGCGCAGCGGCCCTTGTTCTCCCTCCGTCGGTCCTTTCGCCAGCACCGGTCCGACCACGTTGCCTGGAACGGACGCGATGAACCTCTCCACCAGCGCCGTCTGTTCATGCGCGGCGAACGCGTCGTCCATGAGCGGCACGAGGTGCGCGTGTTCCTTGGCGAGGTGCTGCGCGAGGGCCGTCTTGGTGGCGTGCGCGGTCCTCGCCGCGCGCTGGATGGCGCCCTGCAGCCGTTCGGTGTGCGCGGGTCCCCCGCCCTCGTTCGTCGCCATGAGCTCCACCGCCTCGTCGAGCGCCTGGGTGATGGCGTCAAAGAGGGAATCTTCAGCCTCGTGCTCGAGCTCGTACGCGTGGGCGACGTTGCTGACCCTCGCGGCGAGCGCGGGGAGGACCACCTCGTCCTCCGCGGCGACGTGCGCGCGATACGTGGCGAGGACGAATCCCCACCGCGCCACGAGCTCGTCGACCAGCGCCTTGAGCGACTTTGACACATCAGCCTCCGCGCCGTCCCACCGGTGAGTCGGGGGATCCGATGAATTGACGGGCTGATCCGCGACGCGCGCGGCGGCGGAGCGCAGGTCCTCGACCAGGGCCTCGAGCTCCTGNGTCACCGCCGCCTGAAACGTGGAGTGGAAGCGCTCGTACGCGCTCGGCTCCGAGGAGCCGACCGCGCGCTTCGAGGCGACAGGCATCTCGCCCCCTCTGCGCCNCCGCGCTTTGGGATAAAAAGGTTAACCCGCTCTCCCATCGGTGCCGAGCTGCCGGCAGCCGGGACGAGTCGTATGTGAGTCGGCGTTCGACGACTTAACACCAAAAATCTCGGTTTCCCAGTGGGCATTCTGACATAGTTGTCTTATTCCCAATCTCTAATGCGTGATCGTGACTGCTCGTCCACACAAAAGGTGTAAGTTTTATCCTAGACTAATCTCCGTGCCTACTCCTCGCGGCTGCCCGGCCCGGTTCTTCTCGGCCACGGATTACCTCCCATCGCCTCCTCCACGACGGCTTCTTCTTCCAGCTCCCGCAGGCTCTCGTTTTGCTTTCGCGCCATCTCGTCGTTCGCCCGGGTCACCGTCGGCGCGATCTCGGCGTTGATGAATGACATGGCGAGGTGCGACTTTGGACCTACCCAGTACACCTTCTCGCACCTCCCGCACGCCCAGAACTCGGAGGTCGACGCCTTGACCTTGGCCGGTATGGCGTCGTTGGCGGCGACCTCCTCCGGGGTGCACCGCCGCTCCACCGCGCCGTTGCACTTGGCGCACCGGGTGAGCAACCTGCCGCGCCGGAACCGAAGGCCGAAGTGAGCGCTGACCCTCGCGAGCTGCCGCTTCGGATCATCCTCCTCCACCAGAAACGCACCGACCGCATCCTTGCGCTGGAGCAGACGCCTGTCCTTGGTCAGTATGACGCGGTCGTCCCTCTGCGCGAGCGCGAGGAGGGCACCGTACGGATTTTTAGTCTGCGAAGATTGCGTCGGCGCCGGGACGTGCTCGGCGTCGACACCCAGGCATCGAAGCCAACGCGCGAGCCGGCCGAGGGACCCGTCGGCGACGAACCGCCGCTGCCTCTCCTCCGTATCGACGGTGGGATGTGACGCGT
>JGI24540J26637_10000644_pt1 | contig 14878 bp, 13 predicted proteins | sample NorSeaMetagenome_FD_26637 | JGI IMG/M metagenome (IMG submission 26637)
ATGTTTATTACCTTTATGCCAAAGCCAACGATTGGTGATTGGAGGTCTGGAGCGCATATTAATTTTAGTATGACGAGTAACTCGGATAACAAAAATGTTTTTGAAGGTAAGGATGGAAAATTCTCTGATACAGCTTATCATGTAGTTGGTGGATTGCTAAAGCATGCAACAGAAATTACTGCTATTGCATGTTCAACGGTAAACTCATATAACGGTTTGGTTCCAATAGTTGGTGGATTTGAAGGAGGAGTCTATACATGGGCGCCGACAACAATGGCCTATGGAGATAATAATCGATCTTGCATGATTCGACTCCCTCAAAACCGGTTTTGTATCGAGAATCGTGCTGCTGACATGTGCATGAATCCATACCTATCCTTAGCACTTACAACAGCTGCAGCTTTGGATGGAATTAAGAATAAGATTGATCCAGGTGATCCTTTAAATATAAACTTATATACATTAAGCCCTGAAGAAATGAAGGAAGCAAACATTAAATCTTTACCTCGTAATCTTTTAGAGGCAATTGAGGCTTTAAATGAGGATGATTTTGCAAGAGAAGTTTTAGGTGATTCAATGCTCCTTCAATTTTTCTCTTATAAGAAAGATGAGTGGGATCGATATCATCAGGCTGTTACAAACTGGGAAGTTGAGGAGTTTTTAAGGCTCTATTAAGCCAGATTTTTTATCAAAAGATAATAGATAAAAGCGTTAGTTGTATAATTAGATATGATATATTATATCGTTTTTTTTCATTTAAACTATTGCCCTTGAGTTCATGTCATGCATGAATACAGGGGCTATAATAATTTTTTGGAGTTTTTATGTGTGGAATTGTAGGACTTTTTATTAAAAATCAAGCTCTAGAGTCTCAATTAGGTGCGCTTGTAGCACCAATGCTCAGTGAGATGACTGAGAGAGGGCCAGATAGCGCAGGTATTGCCGTTTATCGTAATCCTCAAGAGAATGGCTGTAAGATTACTGTCCTTGCTCAGCACCAAGACTTTGATTGGGGTGCTTTAGAGGCTGCAATAAGTAATCATTTTTCTTTAAGAGATATTACAGTAACCCGCAATCATGCAGTTTTAAGTCTAGATTCTGAAATTGATGATGTTCAAGTTTGGATGAGAGATAACTGGAGTGATCTTAGTATTACAAGTGCAGGAACAAATATTGAGATCTTTAAAGGTAAAGGTAACCCAGCTGAGTTTATTGATCAGTTTGATATTAAAAGTATGACTGGCACTCACGCACTTGGACATACCAGAATGGCAACAGAAAGTGCAATTACAACAGAGCACTCCCACCCTTTCTCAACAGGCCAAGATTTATGTCTTGTGCATAATGGCTCTTTATCAAACCATAACAGATTACGTGAAACTTTACGAAAAAAAGGTGTTCATTTCAAAACCGATAATGATAGCGAAGTTGCTGCTGGATATTTGAGCTGGCGCTTAAGTGAGGGGGATGATCTAGATCAAGCCTTGAATCATGCCATAGAGGATTTAGATGGATTCTATACCTTTGCAATTGGAACCAGGGATGGTTTTGCAGTTATGCGTGATCCAATTGGTTGTAAGCCAGCAATTATGGCAGAAACTGATGATTGGGCTGCGATGTCTTCTGAATATCGTGCTATTGCAACTTTGCCAGGCGCTGAAAATGCGCGCATTTGGGAGCCTGAACCAACTCAGATTTATAGCTGGAAAAGGAGTTAATAATGACTGAAATTAATTTAGAAAAAAGCACTATTAGAGAGCTTAATGAAGCATTGCAGGCAGGGTCTTCTGGTGATAAATTTTCTGTAAATAATACTGTTGGAAAGCATGCTCTTTCAGTTGGTCTTACAACAAAGGTAGATGTTGAAATTAATGGACATGTTGGCTACTATTGCGCTGGTATGAATCAACAGGCCAATATAATAATTAATGGAAATGCTGGGCCAGGTTTAGCTGAAAATATGATGTCTGGTCAGGTACGTGTTACTGGAAATGCCTCTCAATATGCTGCTGCAACAGCACATGGTGGACTATTAGTTATTGAGGGAGATTCAAGTTCACGATGTGGAATTTCGATGAAAGGTGTAAATATTGTTGTTGGCGGTAATATTGGACATATGAGTGCATTTATGGCGCAATCTGGATGCTTAGTCGTTTGTGGAGATGCTGGAGATGCTCTAGGTGATTCAATTTATGAAGCCAAAATTTATGTTCGAGGTAAAGTCAAAAGCCTAGGTACAGATTGTATCGAAAAAGAGATGCGAGATGAGCATAAGAAAGAGCTTCAGCAATTACTAAGCCAATCAAAAATGAGTCATGGGGTTGAAGAATTTCGACGTTATGGTTCTGCGCGCAAATTATATAATTTTGACATTGACCAAGTCGATGACTACTAAGGAGATCAGATTATGAGCAAAGATAATCCAACATTAATAGAGTCTGCAACTTTTCCTCGGCATGTGATTGCGGAAATTCAGCGTGCAGCTAAAACAGGAATTTATGATATTCGTGGATTTGGTGCTAAAAGAGATATTCCTACATTTGACGATTTAGTATTTCTTGGTGCTTCAACTTCTCGCTATCCATTAGAGGGTTATAGAGAAAAATGCACAACTGAGGTCATTTTAGGTAATAGGTTTGCAAAAAATCCTATTCATTTAAAAACACCAATCACAATTGCAGGCATGAGCTTTGGCTCCCTTTCAGCTCAAGCCAAAGAATCGCTTGGAAGAGGCGCGACTATAGCAGGCACTAGCACAACTACAGGGGATGGCGGAATGACTCCAGAAGAAAGAGGGCATTCTAAAACTTTAGTTTACCAATACTTGCCTTCAAGATATGGGATGAATCCAGATGACTTAAGGAAGGCNGATGCAATCGAAATTGTTTTGGGTCAGGGNGCAAAACCGGGAGGNGGAGGCATGCTNTTGGGGCAAAAAATTTCTCCTAGAGTAGCACAAATGCGAAACCTTCCAGAAGGNATAGATCAGAGATCTGCNTGTCGTCATCCAGATTGGACGGGTCCAGATGATCTTGAAATCAAGATACAGGAATTACGTGAAATAACAAACTGGGAAAAACCGATCTATGTCAAAGTTGGAGCGACGCGAGTTTTTTATGATGTCACCCTTGCTGTAAAGGCAGGCGCTGACGTTGTTGTTGTTGATGGCATGCAAGGCGGAACTGCAGCAACACAAGATGTTTTCATTGAGCACGTTGGAATACCGACGCTTCCAGCAGTTCGAATGGCTGTTGAAGCTCTCCAAGAAATGGATATGCATCGTAAGGTACAGCTGATCGTTTCTGGTGGTATTCGAAGTGGGGCAGATGTTGCAAAGGCCTTAGCTTTGGGTGCGGATGCAGTTTCAATAGGTACTGCTGCATTAATTGCTCTGGGCGACCAAAGCCCTGAATTTGATGATGAATATAAAGAGATAGGTTCAGCAGCAGGTTTTTGGGATGACTATCAGGCGGGAAATGATCCAGCTGGCATTACGACTCAAGACCCTGAGCTTGCAAAGAGATTAGATCCAATTCTAGGTGGCCGCAGACTTGCGAATTATATAAATGTTCTTACGCTTGAATTGCAAACATTGGCCCGGGCATGCGGTAAGAGTCATGTGCATAATTTAGAGCCAGAGGATATGGTAGCATTAACTATGGAGGCAGCTGCGATGGCTGGCGTTCCCCTAGCTGGTACTGATTGGATTCCAGGTAAGGGCGGAATATAATTACTAATTTAATAAAAATAATAACGAATAAATAGGAGAAATTATGGCCACTAAACTTAGTAAAGTAGCTGCAGATAAAGGTATTGAATATTTTCTTATTAGCTTTGTAGATCTTTTTGGAAGTTTGCGTTCTAAGTTGGTTCCTGCAAGGGCCATTGATGGAATGCAAAAAGATGGAGCGGGTTTTGCAGGATTTGCAGCCTGGTTAGATATGACGCCTGCACATCCCGATATGTTTGCTATTCCAGATCCTGATAGTCTTATCCAGTTGCCTTGGAAGCCAGAAATTGCTTGGTTAGCCTCAGATTTATGGATGGATGGTAAGCCTGTTGAGGCTTCTCCGCGAGTTGCATTAAAGAAGCAATTGGCAGAGGCTGAAAAGCAGGGTTTTAGAATGAAAACAGGTGTTGAGTGTGAATATCATCTCATCAATGAAGATGGAACTGATATTGCTGATGAGAAAGATACTCAAAGTAAACCTTGTTATGATCAGCAAGCCTTAATGCGCCAATATCCAGTTATTAAGCAAATTTGTGACAGCATGATTGAGTTAGGTTGGGGTCCATATCAAAATGATCACGAAGATGCTAATGGTCAATTTGAAATGAACTGGGATTTTGATGATGCTCTAAAAACTGCTGATCGCCAAGTATTTTTTAAATTTATGGTGAAATCAATCGCCGAGCTTCATGGCATGCGCGCAACATTTATGCCAAAACCTTTTAGTCATCTTACGGGTAATGGCTGCCANTCTCATGTCTCAATATGGAATCTAGATGGTTCTCAAAATTTATTTAATGGTGAAAATGATAGCCGAGGTTTAGGATTGTCACCTCTTGCGTATCAGTTTTTAGGTGGGATTATGCATAGCGCAGACCGCTTAACTGCCATCTTTAACCCAACTGTAAATAGTTATAAACGTATTAATGCTCCAAGAACAGTTTCTGGTGCAACGTGGTCTCCTAGCTCAATTACTTATGGTGGAAATAATCGTACTCATATGATTCGAGTTCCAGACTCAGGTCGTTTTGAATTACGATTAATGGATGGCGCAGCAAATGCTTATTTAATGCAGGCAGCAATACTTGCTTGCGGTCTTGATGGCATTGCTGGCAACCGTGACCCAGGGGATCCACTTGATATAAATATGTATGAGCTTGGAAAAGACATCGAGGGCTATAAGCAACTGCCGCGTAATTTACTTGATGCGCTTAGATTACTTGAAGATTCAGATGTTCTTAGAGAAAGACTTGGAGACAGCATAATTGATGCTTACATAAAATTAAAGCATACAGAGTGGAGTGGTTATGCCTCCCATCTGACTCAATGGGAGAGGGATAATACTTTAGATTGTTAGGCGCAAAATTTAATGATTTTCTTATAACTATAATGAAACTTTGTGATGGATTATGAAAAGTTTGAGCTAGGTGATGTTTCTCTTTTATCAGGAGAGGAGTTAAATTCAGCCTTTTTAATTTACAAAACTTATGGAAAGCTGAATAAAGGTAAAGATAATGTTGTTGTTATGCCTACTTTTTACACTGGCTCACATCAAAGAAATGAGGGCTTTTTTGGTGAAGGTAGGGCAATTGATCCGGCAAAACATTTTATTGTTTCAATTAACTTATTTGGAAACGGACTCTCCTCTTCACCGAGTAATTCAAAATCGCCTCAAGATGGCCCAAGATTCCCGCGTATTTCTCTTTGGGATAATATTGCTTGTCAGTACAAGCTATTAAAAGAGCATTTAGGTGTCGAGAAAATTGCGCTAGTTACTGGCTGGTCAATGGCAGGTTGTCAGGCTTATCAATGGGCTGCACAGTACCCTGATTTTGTTAAAGCAATCTTGCCTTTTTGTGCTTCAGCTAAAACATCCCCTCATAATCATGTATTCCTGGAAGGGGTAAAGGCGGCACTTTGTGCGGACCAAAATTGGAATAATGGTGATTATTCTTCTCCTCCAGTTGCTGGCCTTAAGGCATTTGCAAGAGTTTACGCAGGTTGGGCATTTTCACAAACTTTTTATCGTAACTCTCTATATAAAGAGATTGGATACGACTCCTTAGAAGATTTACTTGTCGATTGGGAGGAAGATCATTCTAAGAATTGGGATGCCAATAATCTCCTTTGTAAGCTTGATACTTGGCAGACTAGTGATATCAGTGTTGGCCCAATATATAACGGAAACATAGAGATGGCGTTAAATGCTATTAAGGCCAAAACTATCTTGATGCCCTGTATGCATGATCTTTACTTCCCACCTGAAGATAATGAAATTGAAGCAGGCTATATAAATGGTGCTGATTTTCGACCATTTNATTCTCCATGGGGNCACTGTGCAGCAAACCCTGGAAATGATCCTGACTTCACAGCTGAACTTGAGCGTGCCATTAATGAATTACTCGAAGAATAAAGGTTGAGATGACAATTACATGGAAAGATTTCGAAAAAGTTGACATACGGATTGGCACTATTGTTGAGGTTGAGGATTTTCCCGAAGCAAGAAATCCAGCCTTCATATTGCATGTTGATTTTGGAGTAGAAATTGGATTAAAAAAATCAAGCTCTCAAATTACAGATCTTTATACCAAGNATCAATTGCAAGGNAAACAAGTTATGGCAGTTGTAAATTTTGAACCAAAACAAGTNGGACCTATTATGAGTGAATGTTTGGTGCTAGGATTTTATCGCCAAGATAACTCAGTTGTTTTGGCCACAAATGANCTACCTATTAATAATGGTTCTCGNCTTTTATAATAGACTTACGATCTAATTCTTTACTGATACTAATCCAACCAATAAATATAGAAATATTCAGTATTGAATCTAATTTGTATCATAATGGTTTTAAACTATAATCTATTAGAAAGTAATTGTTTTTTGTATCACTTTGAGCCATAATAGTATTATATAAACAATATAGTATTAGTTTTAGGCTTTTTTACATTAGATTTGTATAATATTGAGGTGTATATTCCTAATTTCATAACTGGGTTTTCAGCTATGTTAAATAATGGAAGGGAGAAATAAATGAAGAAAAATATAAAAATCTTGGCNGGTAGTGCGATTCTTGCTGTTGCAAGTTCTGCTGCTGTTCAAGCTGGCGAGTTAACAGTCGCTACAGTGAATAATGGTCATATGATCACTATGCAAAGTCTAACAGGACACTTTGAAAAAGATAATCCAGGAATTAAAGTTAACTGGGTGACTTTAGATGAGGGTACGTTGCGTCAACGCGTAACAACAGACATTGCTACTAAAGGTGGTCAGTTTGATGTTATGACAATTGGTATGTATGAAGCTCCAATGTGGGGTGCAAAAGGTTGGTTACATTCTTTAGAGTTTGGCTCTAGTTATGATGTAGACGATCTTCTACCTGCAATGCGAAATGGATTATCAGCTAATGGTAACTTATATGCAGCACCATTTTATGGTGAGAGCTCTATGATTATGTATCGTAAGGACTTGTTAGATGCAGCTGGTATGAGTATGCCTGATAACCCTACTTGGGGTCACGTCCAAGACGCAGCAGCAGCAATGACTGACAAAGCTAATGGTGTTTATGGTATCTGTCTTCGTGGTAAGCCAGGTTGGGGTGACAATATGGCATTCTTAACTACAATGGCTAACTCGTTTGGTGCGAGATGGTTTGATGAAGAGTGGAAGCCTCAGCTTGATTCACCAGCTTGGAATCATGCAGTTAATTTCTATGTTGATTTATTAACTCATTATGGTCCTCCAGGATCATCAGGTAACAGCTTTAATGAGATCTTAGCTTTGATTAACGAAGGTAAGTGTGGTATGTGGATTGATGCAACTATTGCGGCTTCTTTTGTATCAGACCCAAGTCAATCTAAAGTTGCTGATGTAATTGCTTATGCACAAAGTCCAGTAGCTGTAACCCATCGTGGTGCTAACTGGTTATGGGCATGGGCTCTAGCTGTTCCAGCTGGAACACAGCAATCTGATGATGCTCTTAAGTTTGTTGAGTGGGCTACTTCTAAAGAATACATTAATCTTGTAGGCGAAGAGAAGGGCTGGGGAAGTGTTCCTACAGGTACACGTTCAAGCACTTACCAAAATATGAAATTCCTAGCTGCAGCAAATTTTGCTGAAGCGGAAATGAAAGCTATTTTGTCGGCTGATCCTTCAAACAGTACGCAAGAGCCAACACCATACCAAGGTGTTCAGTTTGCATCAATTCCTGAGTTTCAGGCTATTGGTACTGCTGTAGGCCAGCAAATGAGTGCTGCTTTGGCAGGTACGATTTCTGTTGAAGATGCTCTTGCTGCATCGCAAAAAGCGGCAGAAAGAGAAATGATTAAGGCCGGTTACTACTAGAGAGTAATAACCATTTAAACGGGTCAGTTTTGCTATAAAACTGGCCCGTTTTTTTTAATATCTACTGGGGTTTTTTTTGATGAAGTTCAGCGTTTCAAAAGCATTACAAGCTCCAAGTGTCATTCTTCTTCTTCTGTGGATGATTGTCCCACTAAGCATGACAATATATTTTTCATTCATGCGTTACAACTTGCTTTATCCAGAGCGCTATGGCTTTAATGGGCTTTCGAATTACGATTTCTTTTTAACAGATCCAGCATTATTTAGCGCAGTCACAAACAGTATTACTTTGGTTGGAAGTATTATTGCAATATCAGTCATTTTAGGCCTNGGNATTGCTTTGTTATTACAAGAAACCTTTAAAGGCCGAGGGATTGTAAGGGTTTTACTAATATCTCCTTTTTTCATAATGCCGACAGTCAATGCGTTGATTTGGAAGAACATGTTTATGAATCCGGTTTATGGCCTTTTTGCATTCGTCAGTGGAATTTTTGGCTGGCCAGTTGTTGACTTCTTATCAGACTTTCCTTTATTGTCAATTATTATTATGTTGAGCTGGCAATGGACTCCATTTGCTTTACTTATTTTTATGACTTCACTCCAATCTATGGATACAGAGCAGGTTGAAGCTGCTGAACTGGANGGTGCTGGCTTTTGGTCAAAGTTTCGTTATCTAACCTTGCCACATTTGGGCAGAGCTATTGGTGTTGTTGTAATGATTCAGGCTATTTTTCATCTCTCAATTTTTGCAGAAATTTTTGTGACAACCGGTGGTGGACCCGGTTATGACAGTACAAATACAACTTTTTTAATTTTTACTCAAGCACTTCTTCAATTTGATGTTGGCGTTGCTTCCGCAGGAGGCGTTTTTGCAATTGTGGTTGCTAACATTATTGCTTATTTCTTAATTAAGACAGTTGCTAAGGGAATGGCTAAATGAACATAAGTTATAGAAATATGAAAAAAATAAAGCACCAATCGAGGATATTGGCTTGCTGGACTTTAGCTATAATTTTCTTTTTTCCTATTTTTTGGATGGTTCTAACGAGTTTTAAAACTGAGCTTCAAGCAATCTCCATTCCACCACTTTTCATTTTTGAGCCAACTTTTGAAAATTTTTCAATTGTNCAGGAAAGAAGTGATTATTTTAAGTATGCCANTAACTCGCTAATTACTTCTTTTGGTGCAACAATTTTTGCGCTAATTATCGCTGTGCCTAGCGCATATTCAATGGCATTTTTCCCTGGAAAATATACGAAAGATATTTTACTTTGGATGCTATCTACCAAGATGCTTCCAGCTGTTGGTGTTCTTATGCCTATTTACTTNCTAGCTGATGCAGCTGGCTTGCTAGATACCAAAACTGTTTTAATAATTATCTTTGCAATGATGAATTTACCAATTATTATGTGGCTATTATTTTCATATTTTAAGGAAATACCAAGTGAAATTCTTGAGGCTAGTAGGATGGATGGGTGTAGCACATTTGATGAATTAAGACATATTGTACTTACCTCTTTCTTGGGGTGGTGTTGCTTCAGCTGGTCTTCTAAGTATTGTTTTATGTTGGAATGAGGCATTTTGGGCAATTAATCTAACTGCTGGAGATGCTGGCACCTTGACAGCGTTGATTGCTTCATATTCAAGCCCAGAAGGATTATTTTGGGCAAAACTTTCTGCCGCTTCAACACTTGCATGTGCACCTATTATTGTATTTGGGTGGTTTTGTCAAAAACAGCTAGTTCAGGGCTTAACATTTGGAGCTGTGAAATGATGAATAAAAAACAATACTCAGGGCCTAATTTATCAGAAGCCATTATTCTTGTTACAGGTGCTAATGGAGGCATTGGATTTGACATTGTAAAGTCTGCATTAAAATCTGGAGCTACAGTTCTAGGAACTGATGTAGTAATTAGCAAAGACCTTGAAGAATTACACCCAAATGCTAGCTTGGAATTAAGAGCTTATGACCTTTCTAAAGATAATCATCTTGAAGAGTGCCTTTTATGGGCAGATTCACTGGGAGTCAATGTACTCATTAATAATGCTGCAATTTTTGATATGGCTCCTTTATTGGAGGCAGATCTTGANCAGTTTGATAAGTTATTTGCGGTGAATGTTAGGGCTATGTTTGCGATGATGCAGGGTGTTGCTAAGAGCTTAGTTTCGCGAAATGAAAAAGGTGTGATTATTAATTTTTCAAGTCAAGCGGGTAGGCGTGGGGAAGCTTTGGTTTCTCATTATTGCGCTACAAAGGCAGCAGTAATAAGTTACACGCAATCTGCCGCATTGGCTTTAGCGCAGAAAGGAATTAGGGTGAATGCAGTAGCGCCAGGCGTTATTGATACTCCAATGTGGGATAAAGTTGATGCATTATTTGCTAAATATGAGGATCTTGATATTGGAGAAAAGAAAAAAAAGATTGGAAAATCTGTCCCACTAGGTCGGTTTGGNACTCCATCAGATGTAACTGGAGTTGTATTATTTCTAGCCTCTAACCAATCTAAATATATTACAGGTCAAACTATCAATGTTGATGGTGGCAATGTTTTAAGTTAAGGAAAAGTATGTCAATAATAGATAGAATAAAACCAGAGTTTGAAATCGTTGATAAAGTAGAGACGATTCGGTATTTAGAGCATGGCTGGCCCACAGCGCTTTGCCGCTGGCATGCGCATGAAGAGTATGAGCTGCATTTAGTTGTAAAAACTTCAGGTAAGGTTTTTGTAGGTGATTATGTTGGACAATTTTCACCTGGATCTTTATTTTTGACTGGACCTAACTTGCCACATAATTGGGTCACTGAAGAGAGTTCAAGTAATCTAGTCCCATTAAGAGATATGTTGATTCAATTTAATCACGAAACATTGAAAAAGGCATTTACAGCGTTTCCTGAATTTGTGGAATTAGATCATCTTTTAGAGTCATCACGCTCTGGCATTGAATTCAAGAATTATGATCCAGAACTTGCCAAAAAACACTTAGAGTTAATACGTGATAGTCAGGGTATGAAAAGACTGTTGTATTTTTTAAATTTTCTTCATGAACTTAATGAATGGTCAGAAAAAGTAACGTTATCACTAACTAAATTAAATCCTAGCTTATCTTCAAGTAGTCAACATCGAATTAATGAAGTTGTGAATTATGTAATAGATAACTACAAAAATAACATTTCATTAGTCGAGGCGGCAAAAATTGCAAATATGAGTGAGAGTGCATTCTCAAGATACTTTATGAAAACAACAGGAAATCGATTTTCAGAATTTGTCTCAAGAATTAGATTAGGAAGGGCATGCGTTATGCTCTATGAAACCGATAAAAATATTTCAACTATAGCCTTTGCATCTGGCTATAACAATCTTGCTAATTTTAATAGACAGTTTGTTAAATTAAAAGGTATGACGCCAAGAGAATACAGAAAGACAGCATATAAAGGATTAATAAGTGAATAAAGGTATGACAAAAAACATAAATGAGAGTAATTCTCTAGTTAAAGCTAGTTTTGAACCTGCCAACTGCAAGGTTGGAGTAATTCATATTGGTGTGGGAAATTTTCATAGGGCGCATCAAGCAGTATATTTTAATAATATCTTAAAGAACGCAAGTTCAAACAATTGGGGTATTGCTGGAATCAATCTAAGGAAAGAGCAGAGTAAATTAATTATGGATTTGAAAAAATCTAATAATAGCTATATCTTAAAGACTGTCTCTGCAGCTGGAGAAGCTAGGCATGAAGAGATAAAATCAATTATAGAGTTATATGATTGGGAGATTGATGATAGAGAAATTCAACATCTTTTTTCATCTAGCAATGTTCAGTTGGTAACAACTACGGTTACTGAAAGTGGTTATTATTTTGATAAAGATAAGCAATTAAAAATAACAACGAAAGATATTCAAAATGATCTAAATGGAGGTACACCATTAACTATTTTTGGGGCCCTTGCAAAAGGTTTGAGAGTAAGAATGGAAAGTAATGGTCTGCCAATAACTATTGCGTGCTGTGACAATATTCAAGAAAATGGCATTATGTTAAAACATTGCTTTAATCAGTATTTAAATGAATTAGGCGATGAAGTTTTATTAGATTGGGTTTCAAAAAATACCAGTTTTCCATCTAGTATGGTTGATAGAATTACACCTAAAGTTAACGCCAAAGAGCTACTAAAAATTCAAGAATCTTTTAGTCGAAGTGAAGACTGTTCAGTTATCTCTGAAGACTTCATTCAATGGGTAATTGAAGATAAATTTTCTGGAAAAAAACCCCCTCTAAGTTCTGTTGGAGTTGAAATTGTTGATGATATAGAGCCCTATGAAAATACAAAAATTCGTATCTTGAATGGGGGGCATACTGCTCTTGCTTATCTTGGTGTTTTGCAAGGATATAAAACTTATGATCAAGCTTTAAGTGACCCTGAGTTGTCTAATTTTTTTGACTCAATACAAGTTAAAGAAATTATTTCATCTTTGCCAATAGAGCCTTCAATTAATTATTTAGATTACTTATCTACAACTAAGAGAAGGTTTGGAAATCAAAATTTACCTGACTCTTTGTCAAGAATTTGCATGGATGGAGGCTCTAAGTTCCCTATATTTTTATTGCCAGTCATCGAGTGGCATTTATCAAAAGGAGAGACTCCTGAGTTCTCATTAAAGGCTATTGCAAGTTGGTATATTTTCCTATGTCAAGTGATTACTAATAAGGTAACTTTTGAATATGTTGAGCCAAAATGGAGCATGTTAACTCCTTTTTTAGTCGAAGGTGGTGAGCTTGGCTTTGCAAAAGACTCAGAACTTTGGGGAGATATTCCACAAAAGTACCCAGACTTTGTTGATGGAGTCATTAAAGAAATTCAAGCAATGAAAGAACAATATCAGATTAATTTTTAAAATGTTATTAGGCGTATACGAGGAGAGTAATTTTGGCTGAAATTAAATTAGAATCAATACATAAAAATTTTGATGAAGTAAGTGTCATTAAGGGTGTTGATATTGAAATTCATGATGGAGAGTTTGTTGTTTTTGTGGGGCCATCTGGCTCAGGTAAATCTACTTTACTAAGAATGATTGCTGGTCTTGAGGATATTAGTTCAGGACTCTTAATGATTGATGGTGAAGAAATGAATGATGTGCCACCATCTAAAAGAGAGTTGGCTATGGTATTTCAATCCTATGCTTTGTATCCTCATATGAGTGTCTTTGATAACTTAGCTTTTGGACTTAAATTGGCAAAGGTAAATAAAAGTGAAATTAAAGAGCGCGTTGAGAAGGTGGCTGAAGTCTTACAAATTCATGATTATTTAGAGAGGCTTCCTAAACAATTATCTGGTGGGCAGCGACAACGAGTTGCTATTGGTAGGGCAATTATTAGGGAGCCTAAGGTTTTTTTATTTGATGAGCCTCTATCTAACTTAGATGCAGCTTTAAGGTCTGATATGAGAGTTGAGCTTGCAGAGCTTCATGAAAAGCTTAGTGCTACAATAATTTATGTAACGCATGATCAAATTGAAGCTATGACTCTTGCTGATAAAATTGTTGTTCTGAATAATGGGTTGGTTGAGCAAATTGATACTCCCACTGAACTCTACAATAATCCAAAAACTGAATTTGTTGCAGGCTTTATTGGGTCTCCAACTATGAATTTTTTAAGAGGTGATATAGTTGATAAAAGTGGTGCAGAGGTTTATGGAGTAAGACCAGAACACATTTCACTTTCTCCTAATAAGGGCAAAATAAAGTGTACTTTGAAGCATCTAGAGAATCTAGGTGCAGATACCTTATATTATATGCAGTCAGAAGATTATCAGCAAATTACAGTTAGAGTCGAAGGTATGGGCTCCCATAAAAAAGGTGAAATATTGTTTTTAGATTATGATGAAGCCAATGTGCATATGTTTAAAGATGGAAAACGAGTTTAATTTAACTAATTAAAACCATCTAGATTGTTTGTATAAAATTAGTTGACTTACTTGTTGCTATATTTAGTATTCAATTTTTATAATGTAACCTTTAAATAAGTTTCTCATGATAATTTGTGCTGGTGAATCTTTAATTGATATGGTGTCTTTTTTAGGTGAGGTTGAATATACTCCTCATGTCGGTGGAAGTAACTTTAATTCTGCAATTGCTCTTGGTCGTTTAGGTGCCAATAGTTATTATTTTGGTGCTGTGTCAAATGATAACTATGGAAAGCTAATAGAAGATTCCCTTAAAAACTCTAATGTCAGAGAAGAATTCATTATAAAAACTAACCGGCCAACCACTCTTGCCTATGCAGATGTGGTTAATGGTATTGCAGAATATACATTTGTTGATGAACATTCAGCTGGACGAATGCTAGATAAGGCTAGTTTAAAGCCTTTTTTGAGTAGAGTGATGAAGGCAAAAGCATTATTGGTTGGAGGGATTAGTCTTCAAGCGGAGCCTTGTGGATCAAGCTGGCAGTGGTTAGTTGAGCAAATCTCTGGCCATTTACCAATTTATTTTGATGCAAATATCAGGCCTGATTTTATTGAGGTTAAAAATGATTACGTAAACCGTTTCAAAAAACTTACTTCAAAAGTTGACATAATAAAAATTTCTGAAGACGATTATCGTTACCTTTTTGGTGCACAGGATTTTAAAGAAGTTAGCAAAGAGTGGCTCAAGAATGGCGTTAAATTAGTTATCTTGACATTAGGTGGAGATGGATCAAAGGTAATTTTTAATGGTGGCAAAGAAGTATATGTCAAGAGTAACCAAGTTGAAGTTGTCGATACAATTGCTGCGGGCGATAGTTTTAATGGAGGTTTTCTGTTTAGTCTTGAA
>JGI24540J26637_10000646_pt1 | contig 14859 bp, 28 predicted proteins | sample NorSeaMetagenome_FD_26637 | JGI IMG/M metagenome (IMG submission 26637)
TTCAACTAACGGNGTNTCTTNAACTACTATAGCATCTTCAACTAACGGAGTATCTTTAACTACTATAGCATCTTCAACTAATTTAGAATCAGAAATAGATTTTTTACCACCTCTTCTTCTAGACTTTTTAGCTGTAGGCTTATTTGTAATGTAGTCAGTATTATAATCAACTAATTCAATAAAACACATCTGTGCATTATCACCTAATCTATTACTAAGTTTTAAAATTCTTGTATACCCACCATTTCTAGTAGCAACTTTTGAAGATATATCTCCAAACAACTCNGTTATAGCTTCCTTTTGCTTTAAATAACTAAAAACTGTTCTTCTTGAATGAGTTGTATCATTCTTTGATTTGGTTATAAGAGGCTCAACATAAACTCTTAAAGCTTTAGCTTTAGCTAATGTTGTTTTTATTCTTTTATGTTCAATTAAAGAGCAAGCCATGTTTGCAAGCATAGATTTTCTATGAGCAGCCTTTCTACTTAAATGATTAAACTTTTTTCCGTGTCTCATCTTTATTATTCGTTATCTAAATTATACTTTGAAATATCAAACCCAAAATGCAAACCTTTTTCATCAATCAGTTCTTCAAGTTCAGTAAGAGATTTCTTTCCAAAATTTCTGAATTTCAACATATCACTTTTCTTAAAGGAAACAAGTTCTCCAAGAGTATAAACTTCAGCTGTTTTCAAACAATTTAATGCTCTAACAGAAAGACCAAAATCAGTTAATTCAGTTTTAAGCAGTTGTCTCATGTGAAGAGTGTCTTCATCAAAATCATCAACACTATCAGCCTCTAGATTAATTTTTTCATCTGAGAATAACATAAAGTGTTGAATTAATATTTTTGAAGCTTCAGTCAAAGCTAACTTTGGATCAATTGACCCATCAGTAGTAATATTAATATTTAATTTTTCATAATCTGTTTTCTGACCAACTCTATAATTTTCAATATTATAATTTACATTCTTTATAGGAGTGAAAATGGAATCAATGGCAATTGTGCCAATTGGAGCGTCTTCAATAACATTATCTTCTGCAGGTACATAACCTCTACCTTTAGAGATAGTAAATTCCATAGAAAANTCAATACTTTTATCAAGTTCGCAAATTAATAAATCTGGATTTAAAACTTGAAAATTTGAAAGACCATTACCAAGATCAGCACCTGTAATATTTCCTTTACTTTTAACAACAACGCTGGCATTTTCTTCTTCAACACCATCAATTTGTTGTTTAAATCTAATTTGTTTTAAATTTAAAATAATTTCTGAGACATCCTGGACAACTCCAGAGATNGTTGAAAATTCATGATCAATTCCTTTAATCTTAATAGATGTTATAGCATAACCTTCTAAAGATGAAAGTAAAACTCTTCTTACAGCATTACCTACAGTTAAACCATAACCTGGTTCTAGAGGACGAAATTCGAAACTACCTTGGTTAGCTTCTTCATTAATCATTACTACCTCATCTGGCTTTTGAAAATCTAAGATTTGCATATTTATTTATTTTTTATTATCGTTTTATTTAGAGTATAAATCAACTATTAACTGTTCATTAATATTCTCTGGAATTTGAATTCTTTCTGGAGCAGCTAACACTTTTCCTAATTTTGTATCAGGATTAAATTCTAACCATTCCATGGGGCTTGAATGACTAGAAATAGAGTTGTTTATTGCNTCCATAGATTTAGAACGCTCTCTTACACTAACAATATCGCCAACATTTAAGGCATATGAAGGAATGTTAACTAAACTATTATTTACCATTATATGTCTATGAGTTACAAACTGTCTTGCAGCTCTTCTTGTAGGAGCTAATCCAAGTCTATAAACAACATTGTCTAATCTTAACTCACACATCTGAAGCAAAACCTCGCCAGTAATACCTTTTCTTCTTAAAGCTTCCTTAAAAATATTAGAAAACTGCTTTTCAAGAATTCCATAAGTATACTTAGCTTTTTGCTTTTCATCTAATTGAACACCGTATTCAGATTTTTTACCTCTTCTTCTAGAATTACCATGTTGTCCAGGTGCATAAGCTTTTTTAGCTAATGCTTTGTCTGGTCCGAAGATGGGTTCTCCAAATCTTCTTGAAATTCTTGATGTAGGTCCTGTATATCTTGCCATATTTTATAATTAATTTATATATTAAACTCTTCTTTTCTTAGGAGGTCTACAACCATTATGTGGTACTGGGGTAACATCAATGATTTCAGTAACAATTATTCCTGTATTATGTATTGTTCTTATTGCTGATTCTCTTCCAGATCCTGGNCCCTTAACATAAACCTTAACTCGCTTTAAACCAGCAGCAAGAGCAACCTTAGTACAATCCTCAGCAGCAAGCTGAGCAGCATAAGGTGTATTCTTCTTTGAGCCTCTAAAACCCATTTTTCCAGCTGATGACCAAGAAATAACCTGACCATTTTTATTTGTAAGTGAAATTATAATATTATTAAAAGTTGCTTGGATATGAGCCTCACCCTCAGCTTCTACTCTAACAGTATTTTTCTTTGTTGTTTTAGCCATATTTAATTTTATTTAGTTGCAATTTTTTTATTAGCAACTGTTTTTCTTTTTCCTTTTCTTGTTCTAGAATTATTTTTTGTTTTTTGACCTCTGAGTGGTAAGCCTACACGATGACGAATACCTCTATAACAACCAATATCCATTAATCTTTTGATATTAGTTTGTGTCTCTGCTCGTAATTCACCCTCTACGGTATATGAATCACCAATAATTGATCTTATTTTATTAGCTTGGTCATCTGTCCAATCCTGAACCTTAATATCATGTGAAACTTTAGCTTCATCTAATATTAATGTAGCAAAAGTTGAGCCTACACCATAGATGTAAGTTAACGCGATAACACCTCTCTTATTTTTTGGTAAATCAATACCTTTAATTCTAGCCATAATATTTTAACCTTGTCTTTGTTTAAACCTCGGATTCTTTTTATTAATAACGTATAATCTCCCTTTTCTACGGACGATTTTACAATCTTCACTTCTTTTTTTAACTGATGCTCTTACTTTCATAATTCTTATTTTTAATATCTATAAGTTATTCTAGCTTTTGATAAGTCATATGGAGACATCTCCAATTTAACCTTATCTCCAGGTAATAATTTAATATAGAACTTTCTCATCTTACCTGAAATATGGGCAGTTACAATATGCTCATTCTCTAACTCAACACGAAACATTGCATTTGATAACGCCTGAGTTATTGTACCATCTAGTTCTATATTAGCCTGTTTAGCCATTTCTTTTTTTTATTTCTTTTTCAATATCTTCAAAACTTGACAAAATCTCAGCTTTCTCATTTCGAACAACAATTGTGTGTTCAAAATGTGCTGATGGTTGACTGTCAAGAGTTGTTATTGTCCACCCATCACTATGTTGCAATATATTTCTTTTCCCCATGTTTATCATTGGTTCAATTGCAATAACTAAACCTTTTTTCAATTTAATTCCTGAACCTCTTTTTCCATAGTTAGGTACTTCAGGGCTTTCATGTAATTTCTTACCTAAACCATGTCCAACTAATTCTCTTACCACACCATAACCATTTTTTTCAGCATGATCTTGAACAGCATAACTAATATCACCTATTCTATTTCCCACAATAGCTTTTTCTATTCCCTTATATAAGGATTCCTTTGTGACTTTCAAAAGCTGTTTAACGTTATTATCTACATCTCCCACTTCATAAGTAAAAGCAGAATCTCCATAATAGCCATTCATGTAAACACCACAATCAACAGATAAAATAGAATTATTAGCTAAAAGATCACTATTTGGTATACCATGAACAACTTGCTCATTTGGAGACATACAAAGTGTACAAGGAAAACCATTATAACCTTTAAAGGCAGGAACGCCATTATTATCTCTAATATACTCCTCAGCTATTTTATCTAATTCTAAAGTAGAAATACCAGGCTTAATAAGCTTAGCAATTTCTGCATGAGTTTTTGCAACAAGTAAAGAACTTTCTCTAACTAAATCTATCTCTTCTTCTGATTTATAATGAATCATTTAATAATGATTACATAATATTACCAGAAGACTTACCTTTTATCCTACCAGATTCCATTAAGCCATCATAATGACGCATTAATAAATGACTTTCAATCTGTTGTAACGTATCTAAAATAACTCCAACTAAAATTAATAATGATGTACCTCCATAAAACTGTGCAAATTGAACATTAACACCACCTTGCATTGCAAAAGCTGGTAATATTGCAACTAGTCCTAAAAACAAAGAACCAGGAAAAGTAATACGAGACATAACATTATCTAAATAATCTGCAGTAGCTCTTCCAGGCTTTATTCCCGGTATAAAACCACCATTTTTTTTCATATCATCTGCCATCTGATTAGGATTAACCGTCATAGCAGTATAGAAATAAGTGAATGCAACAATCATAAAAAAGAAAAGTGTATTATACCAAAAACCTTGAAAATCTGTAAGAACAGCTGCTAAGCCTTGTAGAGATTCATTTTCAGAGAATCCAACTAAAGTTATTGGGACAAACATAATAGCTTGCGCAAAGATTATAGGCATAACTCCAGCAGCATTAACTTTGAGTGGAATAAACTGACGAACACCACCATACTGTTTATTACCAACAACTCTTTTTGCATATTGCACAGGAATTCTTCGAGTTCCTTGAACAAGGAGAATAGTAACTAATATTACAAAAAGAAGTAAAATCATTTCTACAAGAAAAACAACTAATCCACCTCCTGTNCTACCAAGAGCAGATACAAATTCTTGCATTAAAGATTGAGGAAAGCTAGCTATAATACCAATCATAATTAATAATGAGATTCCATTACCAACTCCTCTATCAGTTATTTTCTCACCTAACCACATAACAAACATAGTACCAGTAACTAAAATAATAATTGAAGACAACCAGAATCCTCCAGCTGGAAGTAAGAATGCCGATTCAGGTAAAGTATTTTGTAAATTAGCAATATAACCTGGTGCTTGACCTCCTGTAATAAGGATAGTTAAATATCTTGTAATATTATTAATTTTTCTTCTACCACTCTCTCCCTCTTTTTGAAGTTTTTGAAAGTAAGGAACAGAACAGCCATACCTAATAACTGAATAACAATAGATGCTGATATATATGGCATAATACCGAGAGCAAAAATTGAGGCTTGTGAAAATGCTCCACCAGTAAACATATTTAGCAATCCAAGTAATCCATCGGCAGTTTGATCTTGTAGAGCTGATAACTGCGCAGGATCAACTCCAGGAATAACAACAAAAGAACCGAATCTATAGATAGCTAGAATACCAAGAGTAACTAAGAGTCTACTTCTTAGATCTTCTATATTCCAAATATTTTTAATCGTTTCTATTAATTTCTTCATTATTCTATATTTTCTGTAAGATTGGCAGAACCACCTGCTTTTTCTATAGCTAATTTAGCAGTATCAGAGTATGCATCAGCAGAAATAGTAAGCTTAGATTTTAATTCTCCTCTTCCTAGAATCTTAACTAAATCTTTTTTCTGAACTAAACCATTATCAATTAAAATCTGCTTATCAACTATATTTTTAATCTTTTTATTATCAACTAAAGCTTGAATAGTATCAATATTCACACCATTGTATTCAACTCTATTAGGATTAGTAAATCCAAACTTAGGAACTCTTCTTTGCAGTGGTTGTTGACCACCTTCAAAACCAATTTTCTTAGAGTATCCAGATCTTGATTTCTGACCATTGTGACCTCTTGTAGATGTTCCTCCTTTTTTTGAACCTTCTCCTCTACCTACTCTTTTCCCGCTTTTNATTGAACCTTTAGCAGGTTTTAAATTGTGTAATTCCATAATTATTCTACTATAGTAATTAAATGTTTAATCTTATTTATCATTCCTTCAATTTGAGGAGTTAAATTGTGTTCAACAATCTTATGCATTTTTCGTAATCCAAGAGCATCTAAAGTTCTTTTTTGATCTTTTGGTCTACCTATTCTACTTCTTGTTTGTTTTATCTTAACCTTATTCATAATAAATATATTAACCGTTAAAAACTTTATCCATTTTAATCCCTCTTTGCATTGCAACAGTTCGAGCATCTCTAAGTTCTAATAATGCTTTTAAAGTAGCCTTAACTAAATTGTGTGGATTAGAAGATCCTTTTGATTTAGCTAAAACATCTTTCACACCAGCACTTTCTAAAACAGCACGCATTGCACCACCAGCTTTTACTCCAGTACCATCTGAAGCAGGTTTTATTAAAACTTGAGATCCTCCAAACTTACTAACTTGTTCATGAGGAATAGTACCTTTATAAATAGGAATCCTAACTAAGTTCTTTTTTGCTGCATCAATAGCTTTAGCTATAGCAGTAGAAACATCTTTTGATTTCCCAAGACCAATACCAACAATACTTTTCTCATCACCTACAACAACAATTGCTGAAAAACCAAAAGCTCTACCACCCTTAGTTACTTTAACAACTCTTTGGATACCAACTAGTCTGTCCTTTAGTTCAATATCTGATGAAACTTTAACGTGCTTATCTTTTGCTAATTTTAACATATTATATATTTCTTAAAAATTTAATCCTGCCTCTCTTGCTGAATCAGCTAGAGCTTTTACTCTTCCGTGATATAAAAAACCACCTCTATCAAAAACAACTGCATCAACACCAGCTTTTTTTGCTCTTTCGGCAATCATCTTACCAACAGATTTTGCTTGATCAACCTTTGTTAATTTAGCATCTTTAGCAGTATTTTCTCTTGAAGAAGCAGCTGCCAAAGTTGTTGACGATGCATCATCAATAAGTTGGGCATATATTTCTTTATTACTTCTAAAAATAGCTAAACGCGGTTGATCAGCAGATCCAACTATTCGTTTTCTAATCTTAAATCTAACCTTTTGTCTTTTATCTTTTTTTGACTTTATCATATTATCAAATTTTAACTAGCAGATGTTTTACCTGCTTTTCTTCTTACGTATTCACCAACATATCTTATTCCCTTACCCTTATACGGTTCAGGTGGTCTAAAAGATCTAATTTTTGATGCAACAGCACCCAATAACTGCTTATTATATGAAGTTAATGTTACAACTGGAGCTTTCCCTTTTTCTGTTTCTGCAGTTACTTTAACTTCTTGTGGAATTTGAAATGCAATATTATGAGAAAATCCAACAGCAAAATCAAGATTTTGACCATTAGCAACTGCTCTATAACCTACACCAATAAATTCTAATTTTTTTGTATAACCAACAGTAACACCTTCAATCATATTAGAAACTAAAGATCTGTAAAGACCATGCATAGCTCTATTTTCTTTTAAGTCATTGTTCCTTGAAAAACTAATTAAATCATCTTTAATATCAATAGAAATTGATGGATTAATATCTTGTGACATTTCTCCTAGTTTTCCCTTAACATTAATAATATTACCATCAAAGCTTACAGTAACTCCCTCTGGTATATTAACTGGATTATTTCCTATTCTTGACATTTTTCTTTTTTTCTTTTTTTATTAATATACGTGACAAAGAACTTCTCCACCAATTTTAAGATTTCTCGCTTCTTTGTCAGTAATAACGCCTTTTGAAGTAGAAATTATTGCAATTCCTAATCCATTAATTACCCTTGGTAATGTTTTTGAATCAGTATATTTCCTTAAACCAGGCTTGCTAATTCTAATTAACTTTTTAATAGCAGGTAATTTTGTTCTCATATTATATTTCAAAGCAACCTTGATATTTCCTTGAAAATTAACATCATCTTCAAATTTAAAGTTAAGGATATAACCTTTATCATGTAAGATTTTAGTTATTTCTTTTTTAATATTTGAAGCAGGTATATCAACAACCTTATGACCTGCCATTTGAGCATTTCTTACTCTAGTTAAATAATCTGATATTGGATCTGTATACATCGCTTTTATTCTTTTTTTTTAAATTACCAACTTGCTTTTCTAACACCTGGAATCAAACCAAAATTTGCCATTTCTCTAAACATTACTCTTGAAATACCAAATTGTCTCATATAACCTTTTGGTCTACCAGTAAGTTTACATCTATTATGAAGCCTAACAGGAGAAGCATTTTTAGGTAGTTTTTGTAAACCGACAAAATCACCAGCAGCTTTAAGAGCAGCTCTTTTATCAGCATACTTAGCTACACATTTTTCTCTTTTTACCTCACGGGCTTTCATTGATTCTTTTGCCATATTATTATTTTTTAATAATTATTTTTTATCACTCTTTATAAATGGAAATCCAAACTCAGTTAATAAAGCTAAAGCTTCACTATCGGAATCTGTATCTGTCACAAATGTAATATCCATACCCGTAACTTTTAAAACCTTATCTATACTAATCTCAGGGAAAGCAATTTGTTCTTTAATACCAATAGTAAAATTACCTCTACCATCAAAACCTTTATTAGAAATACCTTGAAAATCTCTTACCCTAGGAAGAGTTGAAGTTACAAATCTATCAAAAAACTCATACATCTTATTTCCTCTAAGAGTAACCATCACTCCAACGGGCATTCCCTTTCTAAGCTTAAAATTTGAAATGTCTTTTCTAGATTTTGTAAGAACAGCTTTTTGTCCAGTAATTAAAGTCATCTCTTGTTGAGCTGCTTCAATCTGTTTCTTATCATTAACAGCACTTCCAACTCCTTGATTTAATGAGATTTTCACTAATCTTGGAACTTCCATTACTGATTTATAATTATCCTTAAGATTATTGATAATCTCAGTATTATATTTTTTCTTTAATCTTGGTATATATTCCATTACTTAATTACTTCTTTAGTTGTTTTAGAATATCTAACTAATTTTCCACTCTTCTCATCTCTTTGTCTACCAATTTTAGTTCCTTTTCCAGAACTTGGATCAATAAGCTGTAAATTAGAAATATGTATAGATGATTCCTGTTTAATTATTCCACCTTGTGGACTTGCTGCATTAGGTTTAGTATGCTTTGAAACCATATTAACTCCCTCAACTAAAGCTCTATTATCCAATGGAAATACTTTAACCACTTTACCTTTTGTTCCTTTTGAGGTTCCAGTAAGTACTAATACTGTATCGTCCTTTTTAATTTTTATTTTTCCCATAATCTATATATTATAATACCTCTGGTGCTAATGAAACTACTTTCATAAAATCGTTATCACGTAATTCTCTAGCAACAGGACCAAAAACACGAGTTCCTTTCATCTGTCCATTTTCATCAATAATAACGCAGGCGTTATCACTAAATCTAATGTATGAACCATCTGGTCTTCTCACTTCTTTTTTCACTCTAACAACAACGGCTTTAACTACTTGTCCTTTCTTTACATTTCCAGATGGTGATGCGCTCTTAACAGTTCCTACGATTTTATCTCCAACTGAAGCATATCTCTTTCCTGTACCACCTAATACTCTAATGCAAAGAACTTGTTTAGCTCCACTATTGTCAGCAACATTAANTCTTGATTCTTGTTGTATCATTATTTTACTCTTTCAATTATTTCTACAAGTCTCCAATTTTTGTTCTTNCTAATTGGTCTTGATTCCATGATTTTTACAGTATCTCCTTCATTACATTCATTCTTTTCATCATGAGCNACAAATTTTGATGTTTTATTAAGGAATTTACCATAAAGTTCATGCTTTACTCTTCTTTCTATTGAAACTACAATAGATTTATCCATTTTATTACTAGTTACAATACCTACTCTTTCTTTTCTTAAATTTCTATTCATAATAAAATAATTAATTTGATGAATTTTTTCTTTTAGATAACTCAGTCATAATTCTTGCAACTTGTTTTCTTGCAAATTTTATAGATAAAGGATTTTCTAAAGGAGAAACTGCATGACTCATTTTAAGCTTAACCAATCTTTCCTTTTCAGATTCTAAAAGATCATTCAGTTCATTAATCGGCATCTCTGTTAATACTATTGCTTTCATTTCTTTATTTTTTAAGCTAGAAGATCTCTTCTAACAACAAATTTTGTTTTAATTGGCAGCTTCTGAGCGGCAAGCCTTAAAGCTTCCTTAGCAACATCCATTTCAACACCGTCACACTCAAAAATCATTCTACCTGGACTAACACAAGCAGCCCAGTATTCTGGTGCTCCTTTACCCTTACCCATTCTAACCTCTGCTGGTTTTTTAGTAATTGGCTTATCAGGAAATACACGTATCCAAACTTGACCTTGTCTTTTCATAAATCTNGTCACTGCAATTCTAGCTGCTTCAATTTGTCTTGCAGTTAACCAAGTTTCTTCAAGGGCTTTAATACCAAATGATCCAAAAGCTAAAAGATGACCCCTTTGGGCATTACCTTTCATCTTTCCTTTTTGCATCTTTCTAAATTTTGTTTTCTTTGGCTGTAACATTTCTCTATTTTTTCAGTTTAACTATTTTCTTCTTCTTTGTTGTTGATTCATCCCTCCTTTCTTTGGAGTCTTAAAATGTAACATTAAATCACGCTTACCATAAACCTCTCCTCTACAAATCCAAACTTTAACACCTATTAAACCGTAAGTTGTTTGAGCTTCAGCTAATGAATAATCTATATCAGCTCTAAAAGTATGAAGTGGAGTTCTACCATCTTTAAACATCTCAGATCTAGCCATCTCAGCTCCATTTAATCTTCCAGATATTTGCACCTTAATCCCTTCAGCACCCATACGCATTGTAGAGGCAATTGACATTTTAACTGCTCTTTTATAAGAAATCCTTCCTTCAATTTGTCGAGCAATACTATCAGCTACAAGAGTAGCCTCTAGCTCAGGCTTTTTAACTTCAAAAATATTAATTTGAATTTCCTTGTCAGTAATCTTATTAATTTCTTGCTTTAAAGTTTCAACTTCTTGACCACCTTTNCCAATAATAATTCCAGGTCTTGCTGTATGGATAGTTATAGTAACTAATTTTAAAGTTCTTTCTATTGCAATCTTAGACACACTTCCTTTTGAAAGCCTAATCTTTAGATATTTTCTAATTTTAGCATCTTCAGCAAGCTTATCTCCAAAATTATCACCTCCATACCAATTAGATTCCCAACCTCTAATTATACCTAATCTATTACCTATTGGATTTGTTTTTTGTCCCATAAATTAATTTATTTCAGTTTCTCTACTATTAACAACAAGAGTAACATGATTTGATCTTTTTCTGATTCTGTGCGCTCTCCCTTGTGGGGCTGGCTGCACTCTTTTTAACATTCTACCTCCATCAACAGTCACCTCCGATACATATAANTTACTTTCATCCATCTTCTTACCTTCATTTTTAGCTTCCCAATTTGCTAATGCAGATAGAAGTAATTTTTCCATTCTGTTAGAAGCTTCTTTTGGGTTTAACTTTAATTCAGATAATGCACGTTCTGCATTCATACCTCTAATCAAGTCAGCAATAAGCCTCATTTTTCTTGGAGAAGTAGGACAATTATTAAGCTTTGCGAAGGCAATATTTTTTCTTGCCTCCTTCATGCTTTCTGCTTTTATTCTTTTTCTAGATCCCATTTAAATTATTTTTTTCTATTACCTCCATGACCCCTAAAAGTTCTTGTTGGAGAAAACTCACCTAACTTATGACCAACCATATTCTCAGTAACAAAGACTGGAATAAACTGTCTACCATTATGAACACCAATAGTTTTACCGACAAAATCAGGTGATATCATTGATGCTCTAGACCAAGTTTTAATTACAGAATTTTTTCCTGAATCATTCATTGCATCAACTTTTTTTTGCAACTTATAATGAATAAACGGTCCTTTTTTTAGTGATCTAGCCATATATTATTTCTTTTTTCTTCTTTCAATTATGTACTTATCTGAAGTCTTCTTTTTATCTCTTGTTTTATAACCTTTTGCAGGAACTCCATTTTTATTTCTAGGCAATCCACCAGAATGTTTTCCTTCACCACCACCCATTGGATGATCAACTGGATTTTTTACAGTTGCTCTTACATTTGGTCTTCTCCCTTGCCATCTACTTCTTCCAGCTTTACCAGAAATTTGTAATTGATGTTGAGCATTAGAAACAGAGCCAATAGTTGCTAAACACGTAACTAGTATTCTTCTAATTTCACCAGAGGCTAATCTAACAGTAGCATATTTACCATCTCTAGCCATAAGTTGAGCATATGACCCGGCACTTCTAACCATAATTGCACCTTGACCAGGCTGTAATTCTACATTATGAATAATTGTACCTAATGGTAAAGAACTTAAAGGAAGTGTGTTACCAACAGTTATTGGAGCATCTTTTGATGAAATAACTTCCATTCCAACATTTAATCCCTCAGGAGAAATTATATATCTCTTCTCACCATCTACATAATGCAATAGAGCAATATTTGCAGTTCTATTAGGATCATATTCAATAGTAGCAACTTTTGCAGGAATATTAAATTTTTCTCTCTTAAAGTCAACTAATCTATATTTCTTTTTGTGACCACCACCAACATTAGCAATAGTCATCTTACCAGTATCGTTTCTACCACCTGATCTAGTATTAGGAACTAATAAACTTTTTTCAGGTTTAGATGTAGTAATAGCATCAAAAGATATTGCTACCTTATGTCTTTGTCCTGGTGTTGTTGGTTTAAATTTTCTTACTGCCATTTTCTTTGTTATATATTACTATAAAAATCAATAGAATCCCCTTCAGATAACTGAACAATAGCTTTCTTATAAGTACTTGTCTTACCTACTATCATCCCTGATTTTGATCCTCTTACTCTTTTCTTACCAATACAAACCATCGTTCTAACAGAATCAACAACAACATCATATTGTTGCTCAACAGCTTTTCTGATTTGAATTTTATTTGCTTTTCTATCTACTACAAAGGCATAACGATTGAATTTTTCACTTTCAAGTGTCATTTTCTCTGTAATTACTGGCTTTTTTATAATACTCATTGTCGTTATAATTAAAAATTTTGTTCAATCTCCTTAATAGAAGATTCAATAAATAACATTTTATTAGCGTTCATAATGTCGTAAGTGTTTAATTCTGAAGCTAATACAACCTTTGCCTTACTTAAATTTCGGGAAGACAAAAATATATTTTTATTCGGTTTATCAAGCACTAAAACAGTTTTATTATTTAATAGATCAAAGTTAGCCAATGTACTAGAGTAAGACTTTGTAGATGGCGTNTCAAAATTAAAATCTTCTAGAATAATAATATTCTTCTCATTAAGCTTATATGTTAAGGCAGATTTTCTTGCTAAACGCTTAACTTTTTTATTTACTTTAAAGTCATATTTTCTAGGTCTAGGACCAAATACACGACCACCCCCTCTAAATAATGGATTTTTAATATCTCCTACCCTTGCAGCTCCACTACCTTTTTGTTTTCTAAGTTTTCTACGACTTCCAGTTATAGCTCCTCTTTCTTTAGCACTATGAGTACCTGACCTTTTGCTAGCAAGATGTTGTTTAACATCTAAATAAATTGCATGATCATTTGGTTCAATACCAAACACATCGTTACTAAGATCAACTTTCTTAGTCGTTTCCTTTCCTTTAATATTATGTACAGCTATCTTCATTATTTCTCTATTATTATATATGAATTTTTAGCTCCAGGAACAGCTCCCTTAACAACTAATATATTTTTATCATTCATAATTTTTAAAACCTGTAAATTTTCAACTTTTACTTTAGCATTACCCATCTGACCAGCCATTCTCATTCCTTTAAAAACTCTTGCTGGATAAGATGCAGCTCCAATTGATCCTGGAGCTCTTAATCTATTATGCTGACCATGCGTTGCATCACCTACTCCTGCAAAACCATGTCTTTTCACAACACCTTGAAAACCCTTTCCTTTTGATGTTCCTGTTACGGTTACAAAATCACCTTCTTCAAAAACTTCAACATTTAATGAATCTCCAAGAGAAACTTCATTATCAAAAGAAGAAACTTCAATCAACTTTTTATATGCTGTAGCACCGGCTTTCTTTAAATGACCTAATAAAGCTTTTGATAAACGAGAATCTTTTTGATCATCAAAACCAAGTTGAACAGCATCATAACCATCAGTACTTTTTGTTTTAATCTGAGTAACAGTACACGGACCAGCCTCAATTATTGTGCATGGTATATTCTTACCCTCATCTGAGAACATCGATGTCATACCTATTTTTTTACCTATTAATCCTGGCATCTTTCTAATTTTTAAATTACTTTAATTTCAACTTTAACTCCACTTGGCAATTCTAATTTCATCAAAGCATCAATAGTTTTTGATGATGAAGAATAAATATCCATTAACCTTCTATGGTTAGCAAGTTGAAATTGCTCTCTTGCTTGCTTATTTACATGAGGAGAACGCAAAACAGTATATATTCTTTTATGCGTAGGAAGTGGAATTGGCCCACTAATTATAGCACCAGAATTTTTTACCGTCTTTACTATTTTCTCAGCTGATTGATCAACCAGTGTATGATCAAATGATTTTAGCTTTATTCTAACTTTTTGTGCCATAATTATTTTTATTTATCTCCTTTAATATTTGCTATTACTTCTTCTGAAACATGTTTAGGTGCGTTTTCAAAAGCAAAAAACTCCATCGTTGAAGTTGCTCTTCCTGAAGTTATAGTTCTTAAATCTGTAATATATCCGAACATTTCTGATAAAGGAACTTTTGCACTAACAACTTTAGCACCACCTTTATCATCCATTCCCTCTACTTGTCCTCTTCTTCTATTTAAATCTCCAATTACATCTCCCATGTTTTGCTCAGGTGTAATTACAGATAATTTCATTATTGGCTCTAATAAGACAGGCGTAGCTTGTTTAGCCGCAACTTTAAAAGCTATCTGAGCACATAATTCAAATGATAA
>JGI24540J26637_10000647_pt1 | contig 14846 bp, 14 predicted proteins | sample NorSeaMetagenome_FD_26637 | JGI IMG/M metagenome (IMG submission 26637)
TCATTAAACTCATTTATGATTAGAAGGAAATGTTATGAAGAATTAGGTAAAAGATGTGTAGTGAAAACGGAAAGTCAAGAAGTATTCAAAAAATATACTGGGATATTTGCTATTTCTTCAAAAGGTGTAATCGGTTATGAAATTTATAAAAAAGGGGGTATTGATAGTAATAGAATGGTTAATTTTATTGACAAATTTATTAATGGAAAATACAAAAATAAATTAATCATTTTAGATAATGCGAGTAGTCATAGAAATCAACTTGTAAAAGATGTCCTTAAAAAGGATAATAATTTATTGTATGCTGTTCCATATCAACATTATACAAATGCGATAGAGGGATATTTTAATGTATTGAAATCACGACTACAGAAGAAAAAGGGATTAACATATAATGAATTGGTTAATAATATAAAAGATGTATTAGATGAAATACCAATACATATTTATAAAAATCTAATAAAAGGAGCATATGATAGAAATTCAAAATATGTAAAACGACCTTCAACAAGAAAAAGGAAACCTAAAAAATATATGGATTAGGTCGGTGTTTTAAATGTTCAAAGGTGTAAAACTAACATATAACAGGTGTGGAAGAAGATATTGTATTAAAAAATTAAATCAATTTATTAGTATTATCTTCATGATAAAATTTTAGTGTTCTAGCACTGGAATCCTTTGCATCTACATATTTAGGCATCCAAAAATAAGGAATCAAGTGGTCCGTTGATGGATAAAATGTATTATAAAGTTTCCGATAATATGCTTGTTCATACGTAGTTGGTTTATTTATAGAACTTTTTGAAAATTTATATTTTTCAATAATAGTAACTAACTCATGGTGTAAGTTATTATTGGGAACATTAAATAATTCAATAATATTATCTTGTATAATTTCAAACCACGATTTGGTTAAACTACTTACACCATCACTAAATGCTTCTTTTGTTCTCCATAAAATTTCTGATGGTAATAGTCCATCTGCAAGCATATGAAATGTATTTCTGAGTAAATATTTTTCACATTTGTCTTTGGTGGTGTTATAGCGAAGATCTCTATCAATTGTTAAATAGAATTCAACCCACGTTTTATCTAGAAACGGAGTTCTGGGCTCAAGACCATGTGAAGCAATGCATCGGTCGCTCCTTAATACATCATACATATGAATATCTTCGAGTAGCCGCTTGCACTCTCTATCAAATTCATAAGCGTTTGGCGCTTTTTTAAAATACAGATATCCACCCATTAGTTCATCTGCTCCATCACCATTAAATATTACTTTACAATTTGTGTTCTCCTTGATATATTTACCGATCAAATAATTACCAACGCTGGCTCTAACAGTAGTAGTATCATATGATTCAATTGTCCTGATAACATCGGGAATAGCATCAAAGAATTCCTTTTCGGTTACAACTATTTCGTGGTGTTTTGTCCCGAGGTGTTTTGCAACAATGGCCGCGTATTTAAGATCTTCTGACCCCGGTAATCCAATACTAAATGTTTCTAATGGTATTTCTGATTTATAATATTTATTAACAAGAGCAGCAATAAGGCTTGAATCTAATCCGCCAGATAAGAGACAACCGACGGGTCGTTCGGTTGTTCCCAAAACTCGTTTTACAACTGCATCCTGAATGTTGTCCATAAGTTCTACTTGTAGTAGTAGTGATGTATCAGATGAATATTTAATATTGGAACATGGAAATGATGTGTATTTCTTATAATTATAATTGAGATGTCTGTTATTAATATTATTAATATCGCTAAAAATCATAAAGTTCCCGGGTTCAAAATGATGAATGTTTTGTTTATTGAATGGTAGTTCATATAGCACTTTTAATTCACTTGCGAATGAGACAGTGGTTTTCTCAATATAATAATAAAGCGGACGAACACCATAAGGATCTCTTGCCACAATTAGTTGGTTCTCGTTTTTATCATATATAATTATGGCAAACACACCATCAAGAATAGAAAGGGTGTATTCTATACCATACTTTAGATAAAGATGAATAACTATTTCACAATCGGAATCAGTAGTTAGTTCAATTGAATTTTCTAGTGCCAGTTGTTTATAGTTGTATATTTCACCATTACAGACCATAACGGTATTATTAATTTCAAATGGTTGGTTGGACTCATCATTCAAACCATTAATAGCGAGACGATGAAAACCCATATATAGATTATCGTATGTATTTAATGTAGTAAATTCGGGACCACGAGGTTGTCCATTATTAAATGCTTTCTCAATAACATTATAATTGTTGTTTATATTATTATCACTTTTACCTAATGCGAAAATTCCACACATAACTCAGAATTATATTACATGTATGTATCTCTTTAATTGTTTTAAATTTTAAATTAAATATATTTTATTATATTCAATTATAGTAAATGAATAACACTGTAATATTACAAAATTTTGAAAAACAAGACAACATAAATAGGAAATTATCCATGCGAAACATACCATCAAATGATATGGGCAAACACTTTGATCCACGCCCAGTAAGCACGAAATATAGCAGATTACCTATGATAGATCATAGGAAAGAAAACAACACACCAATAATAATGCATCCTGGTTATAACAACAGCGATACATTTTATCCCGGCACAGATAAACCACATTATTATGGTTTTGCGACCAATGTAGATAGTGAGAGCACTTTAAGAAATCAGTTTTTTGCGTTACAGGCCGCTGATCAGGCGAAATATATCCCCCCCTCATCGAGCGATTTATACCATAACCATATAAATTATCAGACAACAAATGAAAATTTAGATGGGTTTATGTTATTTAGAGAAGAACAATTCAACGATTTTAATCCCAATCCATCTAATAGAATTGGTAATGGTGTTTTTAATAATGCTACACGAGTTCAGTTAAAAAATTTATAATAATTTTTTATATTATTATGGTTCTAATTAATAATATAAATACATATGATTTAGATTTTATGTTTATAAAAAATAAATGTCCTATAAACAATAACCAATTGGGTAAAGACGATGAATATAAAAATATAGATATAAGCGTCCGAAAATATAAACTCGATATTAAATCAAAAATAGATAAATTATTGAATAGTTATTTAGATGACGACTGTAAAGATAAAACATATAATAAAAAATATAAACACAACTTCCATATATTCTTGATGAGTATTATAGAAGCCACTGAACGCCAGGAAATAAAAAATTTAGTAAGTAATGATTTGAGTAATGTAAATAATAATACAATTACAAATGCATATGATATGTGTTATAATTTATTATCACTTGATATGAATTTAATGGATGATAATAAAAACTCTGTAAAAAAAATAGGAAATTTAAATAGTTTTGTAAAGCTAACCACTTCAATGCAAAAAACAAAAATTTTACCGAAAATAGTAATGAACCGATGATTGTATTAATAATAATAATAATAATAATAATAATAATAATATATATAAATATTGTATATGCGTAAATATAAGCATACGAATAAAAAAAAAACAAAACAATTTAAAACATTAAAATGTGCCCCCAAACAACCTAAAAATATATCTGCAGGTTTAATAGACAAGAGTTGTTATGGTAATACAGAAATATTAAATATGAAAAGGATATGGAATGGAAAAAATAAAAAACAGATCACAACGAATAAGCCAATTGAGATTTGGCAATTTTTAAAAGATAATTTATCTAAAACTTGCTATGATGAATTATGCTGGTTGAATGATAAAACATTCAATGCAAACATGAACAAAGATATATTAATGAAATCTTTATTTCGCCCATTTTCACCGGATTCTTGGAAAAAAAAACCATATCAGTGGTTATCGAGTATAGATATTATAAATGTGATGTCCCAATATGAAAAACACTATGATAATTTTGTTTTTCTTGGACCGTCGCCTATAGATTTTGACGATAAAAAACTGTTTGGTACTTGTGTTTGGGAAAAAATATGTAAGTTTGATTTAAACACTTACATAAATACAAAGACGAAAATAGGTTTTATATTTAACATGGACCCACACTATAAAGATGGCTCCCATTGGATGGGATTATTTGTGGATATAGAGAAGCGGTTTATATTTTATTTCGATAGTAATGGCGATAAAATACCGAAACGAATTAAAATATTAGTTGATAGAATAATAGAACAAGGTAACAAATTAAAAATCAACCTTGAATTTATGTCTAATGCAGGTAAAATGCACCAAATGAAAGATGGTCAATGTGGTATGTATTCATTATATTTTATAATTGAATTATTACAGGGAACAAAAACACCCGATTATTTTAAAAATCATAGAATAACCGATGAGATAATGAGAGATTACAGAGTTAAGTATTATAATACTAATTAATATGGAAATTAATTATTTAAAACTAAATAATTAATATATATAATAATGGATTACATAACCGGTGAAAAAAACAAAGCCTTTCTGTGGAGTATGTTGTACGAAAATAATTTTTTCGTGGGTGTACCAAATAATAAATTGGCCCACGTGAAATTGTTATTTGAATCTACAATTTCAAACATATCAAAAAATTCCGGTAACAAAAATATATTAGATATAAATAAAGATATTATACAAAGTTTCAATTCACAAATTCAGAATTTAAAAAAAACTTATCTTGAAGCCGAAAATACAAACGATGATTTTAAAAAAGAAAAATTACTAACTTTTGATAAAAAGTTAGAAACACACAGGAATTCGCTAGATAAATTAATTAAACCAAATAAGCCCGCAGATATTGAATTTGCAGATAAAAGCGATCAACCAATTGATAGCGGTGAAATGAATAAAATAATAGAAATAATGCAAAAAGAGAGAAACTTAAACTTAAGTCTAGAAAATCCAGAACCAGATATAAAAGAACCACAAAATGGTGTAGTTCCAAAATTAAAAATAGAACCTCTAGAGGGACAATTTGATGAAAATATTATAGAGATTAGTAATATATCCGCGGCCAAAATAACACAACAAAAAGATAAAATAGAGGAGAACACCGATGTTAATTTGATTTCTATACATAATGTTTTAAATAGTATTTTAGAAAATCAAGAAAAAATAATGAAACACTTGAACATTTAGATTATGTAATAATATATACAAAAAATAGATTAAGCAAGCGGAACAACCTTATTTTTACCATTTTCGGATACTAATTTACCAATATACAGTAATTCTCCCTTGGTGTATGCATCATGGTCATATACGTCATTTGTCTCTTTGTTTAAAGCATAATTGGTATTTCTAATTTTGTATAATTTAATTGAAACGGTTTTTTTATTCAGTTTCATCACCGCATCATTGTCTTGGTTGTTAATATCTGGCTGATACATTAGATTGGTATCTAATGCATTACCAATCGTAAAACATGTAATTTTTTCCTTTGACGAAGACCTAGAATGAATACTACAATCAATTGCAGATTTTTTTACATTATCTAATAATTCTTTATTGATGCCTTCTTTAATGCTTGATATTTCATATAAATACTCATCGCTGGTATGGACGCGCTTTTTATCCAATTTACTAAGATCATTCAGTTTAATATCTATAGATAAGGTATCAAGTTGTTTATCTGAAAACTTCATTAGATACATGAAAACATCAACTGTTCGCAATTCTTTTGGTAGGCTACTATGGCTACAAATACGCTTAGCGCGTCCAATAACTTGTTGGTTTCTAACTGGGTGCCAATAGGGTTCAGTAATATGTACGAACCGCACATTTTTTAAACTAATACCCTCTGCACCCGATGATGTAATCATTAAAACTTTAATGATTTCGCCGCGGAAATTATTGGGTGAAATTAACTTAATCTTATTCACGATTTTAGCAGGCACAATCTTCCAATTGCTATTTAGGACATTTTTGATAATTTCTCTCTCTGTTGGTGTTTCATCTCCACTATAAGCTGCATACATAGGCTTGCCTGTATCTTCTGGTAACATATTGAATGTGTATTCTCCATCGCTATCTTTTGTTAATTTGAATTCGGCAAACCCATTTTGTTTTAATACAAGTTTGAAAATTCCAATACCCTCCAGTGTCTTGAACTGTGAATATACTAAGTGAATACCAATATTAGATTCATCGAGTATATTATTCAACATGGTTAAAAATTTGGGACTATATGTATTTAACTTTTCAATTGATAAATATTTCTCAGCGTCCTTTTCAAGTTCGATTAGTGCGGTTTCTATTCTTCCTTGATATGTGGAATCCTTCGCTTTATCTAATTCTTCTTTAATATTACCCAAATCTTCTTGTTCGAACTGATTATCCATATCGTCTAATTTTTGATCGGCTTTTGTATCGTCGAGAATGTCTTCATTCACATTATCAATACCATCGAGAGTATCAATTACAGTTGCTATAGATTCGCCATCATTTGGCATAGGACGATTAATATCTGGTTTTGGAAAAACAAAATTACAGAATGCACGAGAGAAAATACGATATGTGGAAACACCATCACCATAAATATCGTCTGTTTTCTGTTTATTGTTGCTGTTTTTGGCTTTCTTTTTTTTATTATTTTTTTCCACCTTACGCTCTTGTATTCTTGCCTCTTGATATTGACCAAATTGAAAATCGCTCATATCAATTTGTAGAATTTTAAGGTCGCCATCATCGTATTTAGGCATTAGTTCTTCTTGTGCGCTTCTAAAATAAGAAGTTAATCCAATTATACGCATTTTGAACATATCATTGTTCTTCATTTTATTTTTAGAATCGATAAACATATCTTTGAATTTTTCAAAATTATCTGGTAGAGATTTATGAGGTGTAATGGTCATACCGTTACCAGTGATTTCAATACCATTGGTGTTTATAATCTCATCTAGTTTGTTTTTGAATTCTGCAATATACATATTTTGAGTTGTAAACTCAAGTCTATTTTTATTCGAGTTTGATGTTTTTATGAAACCAAGAGGATTTTTGGTAATTGTAAGTTCTTTGGTTAGTGAATTATATTCAATATTATCAATATGGTTTAAAATATTATTTTTTTTTAATAAATCTATCAAATAATCCTGTGTAATATTTTTTCCTCCCTTCTGTTTGGTTATCTTCAGTGAAAATGTGTAAATATAACCTCTTAAGATATTAAATAAAACAGCAGATTCATGTGGGTAATTAATGATTGGTGTTCCTGACAAGAGAACAATTTTACAATTTTCGGCCTGCATCAAATATGTATACATTTTCATAGATAGAGAGTTGGGTTTTGTAAGTTTATTCACAATTCTACTAATAAAATTGTGTGCCTCGTCAATAATTATTACTTTATTAGAAAATGGATTTATAGTATAATTATTACTAATAGATGCAAGATGGCTATTGCGCATACCATTATAGTTCATAAATTCGTATTTATAATTTATCATAATATTAACCTGCTCATTGATCTGTTGTTGTTTCTGGAAATCTAATGATTCGTAATTAGGTTGTTTTTTAACATTGACGAACCAAGCACCCCCATTTTTTTTTATGGTTTCTTCGGGTATTTTTAAAACATTGCTCAGTGATTTAGCGGTGTCAGGTGAGCTGGCAATGTTAATAAATTCCCAATATTGGTTCTTTTTGTATAAATAGTCACCGCATTTCTTAAGTTCCTCAATATAATTGTTTTTTAAAGATGCAGGAGTCATAACAAGAACCTTGAGGTTGTTTTTTATGCCTTCAGCAATAGCAATAGATGAACAGGTCTTACCGGATCCCAAACCATGGTAAAGCAATAGACCTCTGTATGGCGTGTAAATATTTATGTAATCACGGACTATTTTCTGATGAGTTAAGAGCGAGAATTCATTAGTGAGAGATTCATCGCAACTTATTATTGTTTTACCATTCATAATATCATTTTCCTCTTGTATAAGTTGCTCCTTATATGGTAAGAATAAATTATTGATGAAGTTAATGAAAATTTCTCTGTTGTTTAAATAATAATCAGGGGCTTTAATTAAAATATTAGCATTTTGTTTATGTAATCGGTCTTTTAGGTGTGTATCTCCTATAAGTTCTTCCGTATCTGCCTCAAAATCATGTATTGTTTTGTGTTTTTTATTGTAATCGGTTTTTTTGGTGGATTCTACCTTGGGTAAATCATAACTGGGGTTATTTGGATTGGCTTTTGAGTATACACCAAAAGGTAATAATTTTATCAAGATGTCTGTTTTTACCAAATCTACAAATGTATCATAACTATATAAATTTTGCTTGGGAAGGGGGGAGACATTGATATATGGGGTTTTATTGGACGACTCGCCAGGTGCCATATTTACTGGTTTGGGTGCTTTGTCTTGGTGTATTTTATTATCACTCTGAACCCCGAGTTTAGACTGTATTTTATCAAGAAATTCTTTTACATCAACAAGATTTTCACTGGTTTTATCAATTACTGTGGGTAATTCTTGTTCTTGCTTTTTCTCAATAAAAAAATTAAGGGGTTTGGAAACTTTTTTGGGTAGAGGTTTAATCCTAAGAAAATCTAATGTTTCATCTGTGTCCGTATCCATATTAAATTATGTATATATATATAATTTATTACTATTTAATTAAATATAATTCCTAAATCAAATTTTAATACTCTTGTTATTTAATTCTTTAATTAAATTAATAGCATTTTCGGAAGCATGTTGCTCTGCTTTTTTCTTAATTTTATGTTCTGCCTTGGTAATAAATACAAGTAGTTTAGGAGTTTGCTCTACAAGGCTATGAATTTCTTTAAATGAATTCAATTCATTAAATAAGATTGCGTTCTTAATATTGGCGTTATGAATATTTTGTCCGAAACAGATATACAACCCCATAATATATGTTTTATTATCGGTATCATTTTCGTTATGGTTATATAATTCAACATATTCAGGTGTAAGTTTGAATTCTTTTTGAATAATAACTTGCAATTGGTTTTTATAATTATCGTCATTGGCGATAAGCTGTGTCCAATCTACATGTTTCTCAAATACATGTTCAATAAATACTTGTGCCATTTGTAATCCAGGCCCACAATTAAATACATTCTCGAACCAACCGGCTTCATCTTTGATATCAAGTCTATTGTAATCAATGAACATAGCACCTACAAACGCTTCAAAAAGACAGCCTAATTTTTTTAGATTAGTGCGGACATTTTTTTCCTCTGCGTGTCGGGAAATAATGTAATATTTATGTAGTCCCATCTCATATGCTAGTTTGCCGATGTGCTCATTTTTTACCAGTGCTATTTTTTTTTCGGTCATAAAACCTTCATCTGCTTTAGGAAATCGCTTATATAGATAATATTTTGTAACCAGTTCTAGAACACCATCCCCAATAAATTCCAGGCGCTCATTAGACTTTGATTTTAGTGGCAAACAGTCATTTGGATTTTCGGCGATATTAATGTTGGCTAATTTATTTTCTATTTTAGATTTCTTGGTATATGAGCGGTGAATGAAAGCTCGTTTATATAACTCTAGATTATTGGGTTTAGCAAATATCCCATAATTGTTTAAAAGTTCTTGAATATTATTGACTTGAATTTCCCGATTAAGCGAATTGTATGGGTTAAATACTATTTCCTCGGAACTAATAATATTATCATCCATAGTAATATTATTAGATTCTGTTTCAGATTCATCATCCGTATTATTATCCTTCAGACACAAATTAGGTTTATACGATGAATTAAACATGTTATTTATATATGTGGTTTGGTTTTAAATAGTTTTGTTCAATTTTAAATAAAAAAATATAATGTTTTTATTATTTTAAAATATTTTATAATATTATAAAAACATGTCGAAATCGCGAATAATCGGTTCTAGTAATCAATTTACGAATAATACGTGTGCGTTTGGAAGTATGGCTGGCTTGGCGCCAACAACAAGTGTAAGACCCAATATAAGTGGGCTCAATGGATTTAAAGCGTCAGTAGTAGCGGGCAACCAGCATAAGAACGACGGCACACAAATTGATTCCAACACAATGGCGAGGAATTATGGGTGTGGTTTAGGTAAGTCGTGTATGGAGGGAAAAAACTGCCTATCTAAAATGAATTTATTAAAGAGTAGTAATCCCATAGGTGGCTGGTCCACTGGTGGTGGCACCAAACTGTTGGGTTAAATACATGATTACATTTTAAAATATAAAAATATAATCATTTAAAAACTATATTACTAATACTAATAATGAAATTATTTATTGACGTGAGAGAACCTAATAAAATAATAGAATATTTAACCAAATTAAGTTCTGATCAAAAATATGAAGTAGAGGTGAAACAATTGGAAATTGGTGATTTTGTGATTTACGATGAAAAAAACGACGAAACATTGGTAATCATAGAAAGAAAATCGCTCGCCGATTTAGAAGCAAGTATAAAAGATGGTAGATATAAAGAGCAGTCATTTAGATTGGCTGGAAACGAATTACCAAACCATAATATATATTATTTGATAGAAGGCAGCATTGCAAACTATAAAAAAACGGCTTTTATAAAAACGATTTATTCATCCCTCATATCCATGAGTTATTTTAAAGGTTTTTCAATTTTAAATTCGCATAATCTTACCGAGACAGCTGATATTATTCATGCATTTATAAATAAAATTGTAAAGGAGAATGGTAGTGAGTATTATTATAAAAATAATGTAAAAAATATCGAACATGGTGATACAACTTCTACCCAAGAAAATTATATAAATGTAGTAAAAACAGAAAAGAAATCCAACATAACACCGGAAAACATTAACATAATAATGTTAATGCAATTGCCTTATGTGAGTGTTAAAAGTGCTACCGCAATTATTAATAAATACATAACCATTAAAAATTTAGTTATGGCATTAGAAAATGACGCCACATGTTTGGATTCTCTCGTCATCGCTGATTCGAACCGAAAAATTTCCGCAAAAATTATCCAAAATATAAAACTTTACTTATTAAATTAGAATTTTTTTTTAGTTATATATATAATAATGAATTCAAAGGCAGAATTATATAAAAAAATAGCATATGGCGTACTAACAGTCTTATTTATATGCATAATTTTTAGTTGTTTTACTTATCAGCACCGTGTAGTTCAAAACTTATCATTTAGAGGCAAAACGAATCGTAATTCCAACCAAGAGGGATATATCAATCGAGAAGGATTTGAAGGTAATAAAAAAGACAAAGGCGATGTAAATTTACTTAACAATATTAAGAAAAAGATAAATGGTTTAATAGGAGAGTTGGGTGGTTCCGCCGGTGTAAAAGAAACAAAACTTATATTGAAAGAACTAAATAAAGTTATAAATTTAAAAAATGCAAAATACATTACGGATATGATAGAAGAAAATAGTACCGGCAACTCGATTAATATCGAAAGTTTGTTGAATAATGACAGCATGCATACCGAATTTAAAAAGTATTCCGATTTATCGAACGCGATACAAGATATGTTGAAAAATATCTAGATAATAGCTTAAAAAATTTATAATAATTCTTATATTTTTTATTGAAGAATTATTATAATATTGAATACTGCATTTAAATATAGTTCGTCGTTTTATTTATTAAATATCTATTTTTTTTATTGTAATATTTTTCTCACATGCCAATTCAGCTACTAAATTATCATTTTTATAATCATTTATATATTTTATAGAATTTATTCCACTCGAAACCATCAATTTCATACAATTATAACAGGGATAATGTGTAATATATGCAATGCATCCATCCGAACTAACTCCTCTTTTTGCACAATCAGTTATTGTATTTTGTTCTGCGTGTATAGTTGCTATATTGTGATTATCTCTCATTATTATTTTATGTTCACATCCAGCTATATATCCATTATATCCCTGTGCTATAATTCTATTTTCTTTTACTAAAATACACCCTACATGTAATCTCTCACATGGAGAACGCGCAGCTGTTAAATTAACAATGTCTGTAAAATATTTCTCCCACGATGGTCTTTCTAATGGCATTTATTTATTTATTTATTTATTTATTTATTTATTTATTTATTTATTTATTTATTTATTTATTTATTTATCAATTTTACTTTTATTTATTTATTTAAAGCCCTCACCCAGAGATTCACTTGCCGAGTTTTGGTTCATTTTATTGGGTCCATTTGCAAAAAATAATAGATTTAAGATTTTAAGCTAGATAAATAACAGATGTATAATAGGCGAGTCAATCGATATCCTTAGGAAGTTTCACAATTGGATAAAACTTCATTTGATAGACTTACCACATTTTTCAATTTTATTTTAATTTTTTAATATATAAATTATATTTTATGAACCCAAAGAGGATAAAGGAGAAAGCAATATGAAGAAAAACATATAATACTTTTGTTTATTTCCAAGTGTGTAAAATTATTTAACCGATCGTAATTATCTGTGTTTATATACTTCTCTGCCTTCATAATCACCCCTTTTTAATGCATTATTAGTGTGTTCTTTTCCTCCCCAATTAGTATCCATTGGATTTCTTGAATTGGTAGTATTTTCTCTATATAAAAAATCTAATGGGGTATCTATGCCTATATTTTGATTATATTGGTCAAAACCCGAATACATACCCGCGTTAAATTTTATATTAGAATCGGGCGTAGAATCTAAAGTAGCATCCTGCATTTTATTTTTCTCAAAATAATCAGATGATTGTCTGGGGTGTAAAGTATCTGATGTATTAATTGGTAACCCACCACTCGTTTCAAATATTGACTTTTTTATTTGTAATAAGTCGTTGTTCTGTGTATCGGTGGTATATTGTAGAAATAATACAGGACATTTGATATTTCTTGATTTTTGTAATTCTACGAATTCAGAATATTCCTCTAAATTATTAAATTGAATGGGGTTAACATCAGTTTGTATATCGGCGTTAGAATTAAATAGTATAATTTTACCGTCTTTTTCAATCAACATATTTGGACATTTATCCAATGAAGATTTGAGAGTCGATGATTCTCTGGTATTACTGGATGAATTGTAATATGTATTTGAATAATTAGCGTAATAATATAATCCCAATAAAAAAACTATTAGAATTGCTAAAATTTTATAATTAATTACCATTAGTATATTAGATTATACAAATATAATATTTTATGCAAATTATATAATATTTTAAGCAAATTATATAATGTTCAGTATATGTATAAATGAAAGTGAACGAATTAAAAAACATTTCGCTTGATAGAGACAAAATAATAAATTTATTGGAAAATAAAACATGTTTTATTGCTGTATTCAGTGAATCTTGCATTCATTGTACTAATATGAAGCCTGCCTGGAATAATTTAAAAAACATTTTGAAAAAAATAAAAAGTAAAAGTGTAGTATTGGAGATAGATGCTAACCAATTGGATTTTATTAACTATGGACCATTAAAAAATTCCATACGCGGATTTCCAGCGATTATGATATTTAAAAATGGTATAATGTTTAAAGATTATACAGGTAACAGAAAAACACCTGATATGTTAAAATTTTTTAAACCACATTTAGAGAAGGCAAATAAAAAAACAATTAAAATAAAAAAAACAATTAATAAAAAAACAAAACAGCGCAATAAGAGACTATCCAGGCGCATCAAACTTTTATATTAGGATTGATGCATATATCCATGGTCGGGTATATATCGCCCGACATACACTTGTCGCCTGTATCAACTTTAGCACAACGCCGAGTGTCATTAATACTACCAATGTAGCAGTAACCATTTGAAGATGACGATGTTCTAGATGGCTCCGGTTCTGTAACTGGTTTATTAACATAATCAGTTTCCGGGTCATTATTTTCCGGTTTTACAGCACTTACATTTTTTTTCAAACTACCCTGTAAATAATCTATACCCGAAGTGGTTACTTTCTCGGTCGCGTCTATTATATTTTTAGTTGTATCTGAACCAGTCTCTATAATTTGTTGTGTACCTGTAGATGTAGCTTTTATGGTTGATTTTGTAGCATTACCAATAATATTTCCGGATGTTGAAAAAATTGGTCGAACTAAACCAGTTAAGTAATTTGTTATCTGACTTAAATATGTAAAAATATTTACACCAAACAAAGCAAGAACCATAATAATACCAAAAATAAACAAATAATTTTTTATATTAAAAAATGAGAGTGTATTATTATATGTTTGAGATACAAATTTACTTGATTTATCCACTAAACCGCTGGGATTAGGGGTATTGTTTCTTGATGTAAAACTGTCAATGGATTTGTTTGTTAATGTTTCTAGTGGGGATAATTTGTTTCGGGTTGGGTTATTAGATATGCTCCTTCTAGTAGATATACTCTGTTTATTAGACATACCTGGATTTGTGTTTTGTGATAATTTATTAAACGAATTTCTGATAGATTCCATTATATAAATTAATAATATATTATATAATTAATTTATTGCTAAAATTATTGCTTTTTTTATTTCTTGGTCTGTAGTATTATTGTTTAATTTTAGTTGTTTATAATGTTTCTCAATTATATTATAATACTTAATATTTATTTAAGCTAATTTTTAAATTGAACATATTTTTTTTATTTTTATTTTTATCTTCACACCCGAGACAACCATTTAGTTTTGTATCTTTCTTTCTTGATTATCAAGCTATATGTCCGAAATATATCAACCAATAACAAAACGCCAGCGGAAACATCCAGGTAACAGCTACTACCATCCCGGTGGATTTGTCATAGATGAAATTTAAAACAAGGATAAACAGTGCAGATAAAGATCCGACACTGGTGGCGAAAAGGATAGCGACGATCTTATCCCAGTCGACGAGGGTGAGCGCCGATGAGTCGGTAAAATCTATAATGAACACTGCCGC
>JGI24540J26637_10000648_pt1 | contig 14834 bp, 12 predicted proteins | sample NorSeaMetagenome_FD_26637 | JGI IMG/M metagenome (IMG submission 26637)
GAATGGACAATGAAGAAATTGAAAAAAGAAAAAATGACAAGTTTCCTGTTAGAGGCTATTGGTCTTCTGATTCAAAAAAATTCGTTTATCAAAAAACAGATAGTAGAGAAATTAAAGATTTATGGGTTATAAATTCTATCGCTAAAAAAAGACCAACATTAGAAACCTATAAGTACCACATGCCTGGNGAAAAAGAATATTTTAAAAGAGAGGTTCTGATTTTTGATATTCCATCAAAAGAAATCAAAAAAGTTGAGCTAGACATTGATAAACAACAATACATATCAATTTTTAGTAAGCCTAGAAAACCTTCAGATTATGACAATGACTTTAAGCCTACACTTCTTCTTTCTGAAAAGAATAAAATTTATTTTAATACAATAAGTAGAGATAGAAAAAAACTTGATATCTGTGTCGCTGATTTAAATACCGGAAAGGTTAAAGTTTTGATTGAAGATAGAACTAACACTTACTTTTATGAAACTAAGCCAGTTTATCTTATAAAAAATGAATCTGAAATGATTCATTGGTCTGAAAATGATGGATGGGGTCATTTTTANAGATACGATTCTAATGGAAATTTAATTAATAGGATTACATCTGGAAGTTTTCATAGTTTTAATATAAAGCATATTGATTCAAAATCTAATACTTTGTATTTTTCAGCACACGGTTTAGATAAAAATATTGATCCCTATTACGAACACACATATAAAGTTTCATTAAACGGAGGCAAGCCTAAGCCGTTAAATAAAGGAGATTATAACACATCAACAAGTCCCTCTGATNATCATAGATTTTTTGTAAATAATTTTTCGAGAGTAAACACAGTCCCTAAATCTGAACTTAGAAATTCAGATGGTTCATTAGTTCTAAATTTAGAGGAAGCTGATTTGAGCGAGTTGTTTAATAGTGGATATCAATTTCCTGAACCGTTCAAAACAAAAGCTGATGATGGAATAACAGATTTATATGGAGTTATGTATAAGCCTTTTAATTTTGACAATAAAAAGAAATATCCTCTTCTTGAGTATGTTTATCCCGGCCCTCAAACTGAGTCTGTGAACAAGTCTTTTTCAGTCCGTATGGATAGGTTAGATCGAATGGCACAACTAGGCTTTGTAGTTATAACTTTAGGCAACAGAGGAGGACATCCTCATAGATCAAAGTGGTATCATAATTATGGCTATGGCAACTTAAGAGATTATGGTTTAGCAGACAAAAAATATGTAGCTGAACAGTTAGCAGATAGACATAAGTTTATTGACATAAACAAGGTTGGCATATACGGTCACTCTGGAGGTGGATTCATGTCAACTGCAGCAATTTTGGTGTATCCTGATTTTTTTAAAGCAGCCTACTCACAGGCTGGAAACCATGATAATTCAATGTATAATAGCTGGTGGAGCGAAACACATCATGGGGTTAAAGAAAAAATTGAAGATGACGGAACAATGAGTTATTTGTATGAAATTGAAAAAAATCAATCTTTAGCTAATAATTTAAAAGGGAAACTATTTTTAGTAACAGGTGACATGGATAACAATGTACATCCGGGAGCTACAATTAGAGTTGCTAACGCTCTAATTAAGGCAAACAAAAGATTTGATTTAATGATTTTACCCACTCAAAGACATGGATTTGGAAATATGTCAGAATATAATTTTTGGCTCAGAGCAGATCATTTTTCTAAACATTTATTAGGTTTAGAAAATAATGAAGTAGATATTAAAATGATTCAAAAGGATCTTCCTAAAACAAAATAAAAAGATATTGGTGAAGAGCACTGTATAGAAAATTAATTTTTAAAATTTAAATATGAAAAGAAAAGTAGTTGCAGTTTGGAAAGGTGATGGCGCAGATGGAAGTGGAGTTTTGACAGCTCAAAGCGGGGCATTTAATAATATGCCTTATAGTTTTAAAACTAGGTTTGAAAATGACAATGGAAAACTTGGGACTAACCCAGAAGAGCTGATAGCCGCTGCTCACGCTGGTTGCTTTAATATGAAGCTGAGTTTTGTTTTAAATGAAGCAAATTTTAACCCTGAAGAACTCAATACTGAGGCTGTTCTAACATTTATCGATGGAAAAATTATCTCAATTCAATTGAATCTAAAAGCTAAAGTACCCGGCATTAATCAAAAAAAGTTTGAAGAATTAGCAGAAGATGCTAAAGCAAACTGTCCAATCTCAGGAGTTTTAAACTGTGAAATAATTTTAAATTCCGTACTGGTTTAGAGTTCTAATTCCAATCCTTCAACCGCTACATTATAACCATTTGATACTACATGTTGGTACTCTTTTGATTCAAAATTTAGCAAAGGATTTGTATGATTCAAGTGTATATAATATATTTTATTCCTGTCAGATTCTTTTAAATCTTTAAATAACTCCAAACTTTCAATAATAAAAGGATGTGGAATTTCTGAAATATCTCTATTATTTATTTCTTTAGAGTCATAAAAAGTCCCATCCAAAAAGGCGTAATCAACTTCTGTAATTAGATTTTTAATTGACTTATCCCATTTGTCCCATTTGTCAATGTCTGGGATAAAAAGTGCTGATTTTTTAGGACCAATAATTTTAAACCCAACTGTCTCAGAATATTCATCCCTATGAGGAACTCTAAAAGGGATTATTGATAAACCTTCGGTTAATTTAATAGATTTTTCATTAAAAATCTTTTTTAAGTCGACATTTTTTAGTTTAACCAACTGGTTCCAAGGCCCATTTTTTGAGATAAACTCTGTCATTTTGGGCATTAAGAAAAGAGGTGTTTTTGAAGAATTTAAAACCTCTCGACCTAGATTAATCAAGCCAGAATAATGCCCTATATGAGCATGAGTAATAAATATTCCGTTAAGATTTTTAGATTCGTTTTTTAAAAAATTATTTAATTGAAATGAAATGTCAGGGGAAGCCTCTATTAAATAATTTTTTTTTTCTTTTAAGTCAGAAATACCTAAACTAACCACTCGTTTTTTAGAATATCCTTTTTTAAAATAATCCTTGCAACATTTTTTATTACAACCCAAATGCGGAATACCACCATCTTGAATCGTCCCTAAAACCTTTAAATAAATGCCGTTTGAATTTATTTCTTTTTCCTTTAACTCAGGATTACATCCAATTAACAACAAACACAAGAAAAGAGGAATAGTAAGTTTTATATATTTTATGAGGATCATTTATATTTATTCAAAAAGAGCTTTTAGTTCAGTAGCTTCTTTAGCGGATAATTTACCTGCTAAAACTAAACTTAATTGTCTTCTTCTTAATGCTCCGGCATACCTCTCTTTTTCTAGTTTAGATTCTGGAAGAATTGGTGGAACTTTTACTGTTTTTCCTTCCTTACTTAAAGCAACAAAAGTAAAAATAGCCTCATTAACTTTAGTCTTTTTTGGATTGGTTTTATTTTGTTTCCATACATCAATGAAAACTTCCATTGAAGAATTAAATGCTCTTGAAACTTTAGCTTCAATGGTTAAAATACTTCCAACAGGAACAGGTTCTCCAAACGCAACATTATTGACAGATGCTGTAACAACAATTTGTTCTGAGTGTTTAATGGCAGCTATACTAGCAACTCTATCCATTCTTGCCAACAACTCTCCCCCAAACAAACTATTTAGACTGTTTGTATCCCCGGGTAATACAAGATCTGTTTGGACTGCTTTAGAATTTTCTGGTGTTTTGGACTGCATTTTTATTTCTGACTATTAATGTCTAAAAGCCAAGCATCTTTATTTTCTTTTTTTTGAATAGATCTAAGACCTTTCACAGCCTCAACTCTATTAGAAAAGCCTTCAAATGCTACAGGGTTTAAACCTTTTTCATTTAATGGTAAAACCTTTGAATTATATCCCTTTTCTTTTAAAGTTGCAACAAGATTTTCAGCGTTTTGAGAAACTCTAAATGCTCCGGCAATAACATAAAACTGAGAAGCTTTTCTTTTTACATTAATTGTAAGGGAGGGTAATGATCCTAAGTCGAAAACTGCTTTTTGAACTTTAGAAAAGGATTCATCTCTTAAGTCTTGTTCGTAAGCTAATTTTTGCTCTAAAAGATCATTATTAACATTATAATAAATGGAACTTGCTCCAAAAATTATACAGGCCCAAACAGCTGCTGTTTGATAAAATTTAGACCTTTTAATTGATCTAACTTTTGGCTCAAAAACAAATTCTTTTTTATTTTCTTCTTGGCTTAATTCTTTAATATAAATTGGGGACAGTCCAAAAGAATCTTTCAAAAAATTCTTAGTTTGGAATGGAGTAAAAACCATATTCCCTTCATTATTTAAATTTAGCTCGCCTATATCCTTTAAAACAACTAAACCTTTTTTAAGATTAAGAGTGATTTTTAAAACTTCTTGATGTATTTCTTTTAACGCATAATCATAATCAGATCCTGATTTTTCAGACATAAATTTAGCTAAAAGGCCATCATTTACTTTTATTTGAGAATTAAAAGAAATCTGTTTTGAAGGCGGATAAAACTTTTCATTTTCTAAGTCATAGTGAGCTGACTTAAAATTGCCTAAAAAGCTTCCTAATCCTGGAACAGTAACACAATCGTGTTCAATAAGTAGTTCGCTGATGAGTTTAGAAAGTTGCATATACTCAAAAATACATTTTTTTGATTTAATTTCTAAACTAAAGTCCTTCTAATTATAGCCTAGCTTTTCTCTAACTCTATTTAAGACCTCTTGAGCTACTTTATTTGCTTTTACAGCTCCTGTTTTTAAAACTTTATCAAGTTCTTCTTTGTTAGACATATAATAATTAAAACTATCTCTTTCTTTGGAAAATTTTGTGAGTATATAATTAAAAAGTTCCGTTTTAGCATGGCCATAACCAAATCCACCACCTATATAATTTTCTTTCAATGAATTTATCGAATTTTGATCTGCAATTAAGCTATAAAGTTTGAATACATTACAGCTTTCATAATCTTTAGGCTCGTCAATTGGAGTGCTATTAGTTTGAATTCCCATAATTTGCTTTTTTAAAGCTTTTACTGGCAGAAATATATCAATTATATTCCCTTTAGATTTACTCATTTTCTCACCATTTGTTCCACTAATTAATTGAGTTTCTTTATTAACTTTTGCAATTGGCAAAACAAACGTTTCTCCGTATATATTGTTAAATCTAGACGCAACATCTCTTGTCATTTCCAAATGTTGTTGTTGATCTTTTCCCACTGGCACTTCCTCTGCATCATACAATAAAATATCTGCTGCCATTAGCATTGGATAAGTGAAAATCCCTGCATTAACATCACTTAATCTGTCCGATTTATCTTTAAAAGAATGTGCCAATGTAAGTCTTTGATATGGAAAATAACATGATAATATCCAAGATAGCTCAGTGGCTTGAGGGACATCACTTTGTCTATAAAAAATCGTTTTTTCAGTACTTAACCCAAACGCTAGCCATGCAGCTGCAGTTGCATAAGTATTGTTTCTAAGAATCTCCTTGTCTTTAATTTGGGTTAAAGAATGCATGTCTGCAATAAACAAAAATGATTCGTTTTTAGATTCGTTTGACATTTTTATCGCAGGTACTATGGCTCCCAAAATATTTCCTAAATGAGGAGTTCCTGTGCTTTGTATTCCTGTTAGAATTCTTGACATTTATCTTAGATTAATAACAAAAGTAATAGTTTTAAAAATTATATCACTCATTTAATTACTTTTACAATTATGATTAGGTCTCTAAAAATAGGTTTGTGTGGATTATACAACATATGGTTTTACTCTTTAGCTGCTGCTGGAATTATAATATGCCTTCCACTTTTTTTTCTATTTAGTTTTAAAGAAGAATGGTATCCTCAATTTTACTGGGTTGCTAGAAATATATGGGCGAAACTTATTTTGTTAGGAATGGGGTTATTACCAAAAATTGAATTTTCAGAACCGCTTTTAAAAGGAGAAAACTATATGCTAACAGCGAATCATAAAAGTATGATTGATGTTATGCTTATGTTACAGATTAGTAAAAATCCAATTGTTTTTGTTGGGAAAAAAGAATTAGTAGTTCTTCCTGTTTTTGGATTTTTTTATAAAAGAGTTTGTATAATGGTCGATAGAGAAGATCCTAATAGTCGAAAAGCCGTTTATGGTCATGCTCAAAGAAAATTAAAACAGGGTTTAAGCCTTTGTATTTTTGCTGAAGGACTAGTTACATCTCCTGAAATAAAGTTAGCGCCTTTTAAAAATGGTGTTTTTAGATTTTCCATACACTGTCAAATACCTATCGTTCCAATGTCGTTTTATGATTGTGAAAGACGATATCCTTATCACTTTTCTTACAATCATTTTGTTGGAGGTCCAGGGCTTTTAAGGGCTAAGGTTCATAAACATATAGACACTAAAGGTCTTGAAGAAAAGGATATGGAAAACTTAAAGCAAAAAGTTTACGATTTTATGCTAAATGATTTAGCGCCTAGGCTTTAATTATTTCAATAATTTTAGCTTCGATTTCATCTGATAACTCTGGATTATCTGTCAAAATAGTCTTAACAGAATCCCTTCCTTGTCCCAATTTAGTGTCTCCATAACTAAACCATGATCCGCTTTTGTCAATTATATCATGNTCAACTCCCAAATCAATGATTTCACCTAATTTAGAAATTCCCTTGCCGTACATAATGTCGAACTCACTTACTTTGAAAGGGGGAGCAACTTTATTTTTTACAACCTTCACTCTAGTTTTGTTACCTAAAACGTTTCCGCTATTGTCTTTTATTTGAGTTGATCTTCTTATGTCTAATCTAACTGAAGCATAAAATTTAAGTGCATTTCCACCAGTTGTAGTTTCAGGGTTTCCAAACATAACTCCAATTTTTTCACGAAGTTGGTTTATAAAAATAACAGTACAGTTTGTTTTGCTAATATGAGAAGTTAATTTNCTTAAAGCTTGAGACATTAATCTTGCGTGAAGACCCATTTTTGAATCTCCCATTTCACCTTCAATTTCACTTCTTGGAGTAAGAGCAGCAACAGAATCAATAACTATAATATCAATTGCTCCTGATCTAATTAAATTATCTGCAATTTCAAGTCCTTGTTCACCATTATCAGGCTGAGAAATTATTAGTTCATCTATGTTAATTCCTAAATTTTGAGCATAAAATCTGTCAAAAGCATGTTCCGCATCAATAAAAGCAGCAATCCCTCCCGCTTTTTGACACTCGGCAATAGCGTGAAGAGTCAAAGTTGTTTTACCAGAGGACTCAGGGCCATATATTTCAATAACTCTTCCTTTTGGATATCCTCCAACACCCAGCGCATTGTCCAATGTCAAAGATCCACTAGAAATTGAATCAATTTCTACAATTTCTGCATCTCCCATTTTCATTACAGTTCCCTTGCCGTAAGTTTTGTCTAATTTATCTAAGGTTAATTGTAATGCTTTTAGTTTTGAATCTTTTTCTTTACTCATAAAATTGTGGAATTAAATTACATGTCTAAAGTACAATATATTTAATTTAAGTCATAACGTAATATGGTTGATTTTTTTGCTAATTTTTAAAATATTATTTTCGCTTCTAGTTAAGATAAATGATGCAATTATATAATAAGCTTAGTGCTATAGAAAGATCAAGTCTAATAGAGAAAGCAGGCAAGAGGCGAATTACATTATCTTTTTACAAATACCATCAAATTAAAAACACCTCTCTTTTTAGAGATCATCTTTACCTAATGTGGGAAAGGCTTGATGTATTGGGAAGGATTTATATAGCTAGTGAAGGAATTAATGCTCAACTTTCTGTCCCTTCACAAAATTTTAAAGCATTTAAAACAAAATTAGATACTGTAGAGTTTTTAAAAGAAATCAGGTTAAATGTTGCTGTAGAGCAAGATAATTTTTCATTTTTAAAACTTAAAGTAAAAATTAGAAAAAATATTGTTGCAGATGGACTGTCTGAAAATAGTTTTGATTTATCAAATAACGGCATACATGTTAATGCCTCTGAATTTAATTCACTAATTGATGATCCTAACACGCTACTTGTCGACATGCGAAATCACTATGAAAGTGAAATAGGTCATTTTGAAGGCGCAATTTTACCTGATGTTGACAGTTTTAGAGAATCCTTGCCAATTATTGAAAAGAAATTTGAGAAACATAAAAAATCCAAAAACATAGTAATGTACTGTACTGGGGGAATTCGTTGTGAAAAAGCTAGTGCATTTTTAAAACACAAAGGTTATGAAAAGGTATATCAACTAAATGGGGGGATAATTGAATACGCTAGGCAAGTTGATCAACATAAAATAAATAATAAATTTATAGGNAAAAATTTTGTTTTCGATCACAGAAGAAGCGAAACAGTCTCAGAAAAAATAATAGCTAATTGTCATCAATGCGGAGAAAAGTGTGACACGCATATTAACTGTGAAAACGAGGCTTGTCATTTACTCTTTATTCAATGCGAAAAATGTGCTAAAGAATATAATAATTGCTGTTCTGAAGAATGTTATAATGTTAATTCCCTTTCAATTGAAGATCAGAAGAAATTAAGAAAAGGACAAAAGAATAGTAACCAAATTTTTAAAAAAGGAAGGTCAGAGGTTTTAAAGTTTAAAAAAACATCTTCTTAATTGTTTTAAATCGCGTCTATATTTAGTTAACTTTAAACTTTATTAATAATTTATAATAATGAGTTGTACTAGTTGTTCTTCTTCAAATGGTGAGCCTAAGGGCTGTAAAAATAATGGTACTTGCGGAACGGACGGTTGTAATAAACTAACAGTTTTTGATTGGTTAGAAAACATGGAACCTTTATCTGATCAAAAATTGAATAATATTTTTGAAATAAGATTTAAAAACGGAAGAAAAAACTATTTCAAAAATTCTAAAGATTTATCAATTTCTATTGGTGATTTGGTTGTTGTTGGAGCAGAAAGAGGATATGACGTTGGGTTTGTGACTTTAAAAGGTGGTTTAATCCCTATTCAGTTAAAAAGAAAAAAAATTAACTCCGAAACAACAGAGTTTTTCAATATTCAAAGGATTGCATCTCAAAGTGATATTGATAAATGGACAAGAGCAAGAGAAAAAGAAGAAACAATTAAAAAAAAGGCAAGAGAATTAGCTATCTCTTTAAGTCTAAAGATGAAAATTTCTGATGTTGAGTTTCAGGGCGATGCATCAAAAGCAACGTTTTATTATACGGCTGCTGGAAGAGTAGATTTTAGACAACTTATAAGAAATATGGCCCGAGAGTTTAGTACTCGAATAGAAATGAAGCAAATCGGTTTAAGAGAAGAGGCGTCAAGGCTTGGAGGAATAGGTTCGTGCGGAAGAGAGCTTTGCTGCTCAACCTGGCTTACAGATTTTAGATCAGTTTCTACATCTGCTGCTAGATATCAACAGCTTTCACTAAATCCTCAAAAACTAGCTGGACAATGTGGAAAGCTAAAATGCTGTTTGAACTATGAATTGGACTTTTATCAAGATGCATTAAAAGATTTTCCTAAGTCTAATACCAAGCTGTTAACTGAAAAAGGTATTGCATATTGCCAAAAAATAGACATTTTCAAAAAGATTCTATGGTTTGTTTACAAAAACGACAGTATCAATTGGCATCAAATAAGTGAAGAAAATGTAAAAAAGATTATCAAAATAAACGAAACTGGCAAAAAAATTGAAAGCCTTGAAGATTATACAATTTCAGAAATATCTTCAGACATAAATTTTGAAAATGTAGTTGGACAGGACAGTTTAACCAGGTTTGATAAAAGAAAGAAAAAGAAAAAAAGAAAATTCTCAAAAAGAGTCTAATTTAAATTATGTTAAATAGATTTCTAATTATTGTTTTAGCAATTATGCTAAATTCATGTGAAACTACTGAGTTTTTAAAATTTCATAATTTTAAGTTAGGTTGGGGAAACTCTGAAATAGTGGAATTTGATTTTCATGGTGAAAAACAGGACGCAATAAAAAACATTGATTTTGTAATAAGGCATAATAATGATTATCCTTTCGCTAATATTTTTTTAATTGCTGAACTTCTTTCTGTAAGTAATGAAACCCTAATTGATACTTTAGAATTTAAATTAGCTGAGTCAAACGGGAAATGGCTTGGAGACACAAAAATAAGTGTTGTTGAACATAAGCTTCCTTACAAAACTGATTTTGTTTTAAAAAAGGGAGAAACTTTTAAATTAAAAGTTAGAACTTCAATGAGATTAAATAACGAAATTAAAGAAATTGAAAATTTGGATGGAGTTCTTAACTTTGGATTATTAATTGAATAATACAATGGCGAAAAAGAAAAAAATTATGCCAAAAAAATTCAGACTATACTTCTATGGTTTTTGGATTCTCTTTTTTTCTGGTGTTTCTATTTTTACTGCTATTTTTTATGCTGCCTCACTGGGTTATTTAGGAGACATGCCTGATTTTAGACAGCTTGAAAACCCTAATACTAATCTAGCTTCTCAAATTATTTCTTCTGACAATAAAATTTTAGGCAAATTCCATTTTGGTGAAAACAGAATCCCTGTTCAGTTTGATGATTTACCTAAAAACTTAGTAGATGCGCTTATTGCAACTGAAGACGAGAGATTTTACAGTCATTCAGGAATTGATTTTAAAGGGACCCTTCGAGCAATAGTGTTTTTAGGTAGTCAAGGAGGCGCAAGCACTATAACACAACAGCTTGCCAGGCAACTTTTTGTTGGCGTAAGGTCTAGAAATATCTTTCAAGCTCTAGCACAAAAATTTAAAGAATATGTAATTGCTGTTAGGCTCGAAAGACAATACACTAAGCGAGAAATAGTAGCCATGTATTTAAACATTTATGATTTTGGCTATAACGGAGATGGCATAAAATCAGCTTCAAGTATATATTTTGACAAAGAACTAGATAGCTTAAAAATTGAAGAGTCTGCAGTACTTGTTGGAATGCTTAAAAACTCTTCCTATTACAATCCTTTAAGGCGGCCTGAAATTGTAAAAAACAGAAGAAATGTTGTTTTTAATCAAATGAAAAGAAATGGTCATATAGACCAACAAGCAGTAGATTCTCTTACTAAAATTCCGCTTTCAATAAATTACACTCCTCAATCTCACAGAGAAGGACTTGCAACATATTTTAGAGCCTACTTGCAAGATTTCCTTAAAGGGTGGACTGCCAATAATACAAAAAATGACGGATCAAAATATAACATCTATTTAGATGGCTTAAGAATTTATACTACTCTAAACTATGATATGCAACAATACGCTGAAGAGTCCGTAAAGTTGCATATGGCTAACCTACAAGAAGAATTTTTTAAACAAAATACCCCGGAATTAAATCCAACCGCTCCTTTTTTAGATCTAGAATCGGAAGATTCGATACAGATTTTTAAAAGAGCCATGAAAAGATCCGAAAGGTGGAGAAAAATGAAAGGAACAGGCAAGACAGAGGAAGAAATGTTTGAAGCTTTCCAAAAAGAAGTTCCTATGTCTATTTTCTCTTGGAAAGGCGAAATAGATACAATTATGAAGCCTATTGATTCTATTCGTTATTATAAGCATTTTATGCAAGCCGGAATGATGTCTATGGAACCTCAAACAGGACATGTAAAAGCTTGGGTAGGCGGCATTAATTTTAAACACTTTCAGTACGATCACGTAAAACAAGGTAAAAGACAAATCGGATCCACTTTTAAACCCTTTTTATATGCCACAGCGATAGATCAATTAAAGCTATCTCCATGTGATTCACTTCCTGATGCTATTTATTGTATTGAACCTTATAAGTATGGAAACCCCGAACCGTGGTGCCCTACTAATTCCAGTGATAAATACGGTGGATTTAGAACATTACAAAACGCACTAGCAAACTCAAAAAACACAATCAGTGCACAGTTAATGGACAAAGTGGGGCCAAAACCTGTTGCTGATTTGGCCAGAAACTTAGGAATAGAATCTTACATTCCAGATGTTCCTGCAATCGCTCTTGGAACACCAGATTTAAGTGTTTTTGAAATGGTTGGTGCTTATGGTGCTTTTGCAAATCAAGGTATTTACGTAAAGCCTACTATGATTACTCGAATTGAGGATAAAAATGGGACGCTACTTTATCAATCAGCTCCTGAAACTAAGGATGTTATAAGTGCTGAATCTGCTTATGTTACTGTTAATTTACTTGAAGGGGTAACTAAATTTGGGTCAGGTGCTAGATTACGTCATAATATCCCAGAAGAGGATAGAAATCCCGTCTACAGAGACGTTGTTACAGGATATCCTTATAGTTTTGATAACGCTATTGCTGGTAAAACTGGAACTACTCAAAATCAAAGCGACGGTTGGTTTATGGGTATGGTTCCCAATTTAGTCACTGGTGTTTGGGTAGGTGCCGAGGATAGGGCAACTCATTTTGAAACTATCGCTTACGGACAAGGGGCAACTATGGCACTTCCGATTTGGGGAATGTTTATGAAAAAATGCTACGAAAACGAAGGATTAGGAATTTCAAAAGAGGATTTTTTAGCACCTGAGGAGCTTTCAATCCCTATTGATTGTGAAGTTATAAAACCTGCTGAAGAAGACAACTCTGAGGCGGAGGATCTTGAAGGGTTAGGATTATAAATAATTTGTAACTTGAATAAATGAATTCAAGGTTACTTTCATTAGATTTTTTTAGAGGACTCACAATTGCTGCTATGATAGTGGTGAACGATCCTGGAAGTTGGTCATATGTTTATCCTCCTCTAAGACACGCGGATTGGCATGGAGCTACTCCTACTGATCTTGTTTTTCCTTTCTTTTTATTTATTGTAGGTGTCTCAATTGTTCTTGCGCTTTCAAAAGTTAAAAATTCCAAATCTTCTATTTATTTTAAGATAATAAAAAGAACCATAATTATTTTTTCAATAGGGTTGTTTTTAGCTTTATTTCCAAATTTTGATTTTGAAAATTTACGAATAGCTGGAGTTCTTCAAAGAATCGCATTAGTCTACCTTTTCTGTTCCGTAATTTATCTTAATTCCTCGTTTTTAGTTCAGGTTTGGATTGGTGTTATTTTACTTATCCTGTATTGGGTTTTTATGACAAAAGTCCCTTTTGGGGATTCATTGGCTGGCACACTTGAACCTGGAATCAATTTCGCTGCTTGGATTGATCAGTTCATAACACCAGGAAGAATGTATCAAAAAACTTGGGATCCTGAAGGTTTCTTTAGCACTATTCCTGCAATAGCTACTGGGATAACAGGTATGTTCTGTGGTCATATAATTTTGAATAAATCAAAAGATTTAAAAGATAAAATAATATTAATTTTTGTAGCTGGATTTAGTGCAATTTGTTTGGGAATGTTATGGGATTTTAGCTTTCCTATGAACAAGCACATATGGACAAGTTCATATGTGTTATTTAGCTCTGGTCTAGCTATGCTATTCTTGGCCTCTTGTATCTGGATAATAGATTTAAAAAAGAAAACAAAGCCATTTCATTTTGGAATTGTCTTTGGATCAAATGCAATCTTTGCATACGTGTTACACTCAATGCTTGGAAGGCTTTTTCAGATCCCTATAATTTCTGGAAAAGGAATTCAGCAAAGTTGGATGGATTTTGGGATTTCTACAGGAACTGATCCTCAATTAATCTCGCTTATTTGGGCACTATTTTACACCTTCTTTATTTACTTGATTGTAAAAGAAATGTATAAAAGAAAAATCTTTATTAAAATATAAATTAGTTTATAACTAGAAAAAAGACCTTAGTTTCTACACCAAAACTTGCGTCCAAGGTAATTATAAATTGCCCTGAAGAAGGTGCAACGCTTATGTTTCTATTAGCGGATACGGCAGTCCCTCTTGTCAAAATAACTACTGAATTGGCGTCTACCAAATTATTTGTAACTGTTAGTGTTGTGTCTGATGATGNAAAATTAACAGAACCTGCCATTGAGTTGATNGTTTGATTTCCAGTGGTCCCCGCAGGTGTTATAGTTTTATTAGATGCTAAAATTTTATTTGAGGTTAATGCAGTTACGNTTATTGCAGCTATAGTCCCTCCTTCAATTTTATCTCCTGAGATTTGATTATTGGCTACAGTCAAAGTTCCTGAAGAAACATCCAGAGTCTTGCCTGGGCCTACAGTTATATTGCTAGTGGCTACTGTTGTACCATCAATCGTTCCTCCGTCAATATTGACACTTTCTTTATTTTGAATAGCCATAGTTCCAGCGCCTAATGCGGTTAATGTTTCCGGAACAGTTAATGCTTTAAAATCATCTCCAGTTCCTGCAATAAAATTATATTGACCTGTTGAAGCAGGAGTCATTCCAGCAAACTCTTTAAGTTCAGGGTCAGCAATCATTGAAATAGAAATTCCATCAGCTTTTACCCTTAATGTTCCGCTATTATTTTCTATTGAAGAATCATCAACAGTTACATTTAATCCTGAGCTATTTGCTAATGCACTTCCGCTTGCGAGTTGAACTGAGGATCCTGCAACTTTNTTAGCTGTTGTGATTTGATTTAATTTACTATCTGCTATAGACCCTGCAAGATCATCATTGGTTATTGAACTNACTGTAATTTCTTGCCCGCTTAGGGTTAAGTAATCGAGTGAACCCGCTAATGAAACATTNGTAGAATTATCAGTACTTGAAGCAGCTCCTATCAATGTCCTAATTTCAGCAGCTGTAATGCCTGTATTAAGACTTGGGTCTGAACCATCGCTTTTTAAAGCAGGAATTCCAGAATCTGTAACCTTAGATGTGTTAGCAGTAATGGCTGATGATTGACCCGACGTAATTCCTGTTTTTGCAGTGTTTGCATCAATCTCATCAAATAAACTAGGAGATAATAAACCCGAAACATCTGT
>JGI24540J26637_10000652_pt1 | contig 14781 bp, 6 predicted proteins | sample NorSeaMetagenome_FD_26637 | JGI IMG/M metagenome (IMG submission 26637)
TTGAGGCTTTTGGTGGGGGCGAGTAGGGGGGGGGTGATGGGATGAGACTTTGGATGAGGAGAGGCTGGAGCGAAGCAAAAGGAGCATAACGAACATTACAATAACTAACAAACTTCCACTCTCCGCTTCGCTCCTTACAGCCGCTTCTCCCTCCTCTGCCTTACCTTTCTCCGCTGGGAATTCCACCGGCACCCAACCTTAGGGCCTTGCCGCTGCTAAATTGCCTCCTCACAGTCGAGCATTCCGCCCCATCCCCCCTCCCAGGTGCCTTATGCAACTTTCTGTCGCTGCTTGCCATGGGGGAATCCTCACCCGTAAAAAGCTTGAATTTTATGGTTGTCCTGAGCTTTGCCTTTGTTCTGTTCATCATGCCGTTCCAGCTGATGCCCTTGAAGGTCGCAGCCGTTTTCAAAACCTCCTCGTCGTCTTTCTTCTTCACCACCTCCACCGCCTTTGAGGCCGCTTTGCCCCCGTATGCTGCCCCATAGTTTTGCATCTTGCTCTTCTTCTTGGTCGCCTCCACCATCGTATTTCTAAGCTGGGCAGCAGAGGATCCCATTCTCAAAACTGGAGGCTTCTCGACCAATTTGCCTCCCTCCTCTTTTGATGTGTTATCTACCTCCTTGACACCTTCGGCGAACCTTATGTTCGATGACGAATTGTTTACCTTTTCCATGTCGGCTTCAGGCGACTTCTTCCCACCTGACTCTTTACCTCCCTTTGATGGTGAGTCCTTCTTCAAACTTAGCATGCCTAGAGCCATGCTGAGCCTTTTGCTTGTATCGATGATTGTCTTTTTTCGCTGCGCCTGTGTCGTGCTTTGTTTTCGAAAGGCCTCGCTTTTTTGGGCACTCCCTTGCTTGCCGGCCTTCTTCTTCCTGAAGATGTCCAACTTCTTGCTAACCATCTTGCCTGCAGCAATCGTTCCAAAGCCCACCTTGCCCTTCTTGAGGGCGTTGATAATGCTCGACACACCTTGGAGCCATTGAATACACGGGTAGATGCGATGGAAGACGGCGTCAGGCATGTCGGCTGGCATCTTGGTCAACACTTTTCTCGCGTACTGCCCGCACCAGTGTTGTAGGTCCATAGCCCCAATCAGTTCGCATATTGCAATGCTAATCTCGACCCTACTAGCCATGAAGTAATGGTGGATCATGAAGCAAGCGTACTTCTTGGATATTTTTTTGTAATTGGGATCAAGCTCGATTGGGCCACCGGTCTTCTTGGTAGCGTTGCTCTTGGTGGCATCGTCTTCGTCGCTGAAGTCACCCTCGTCGCTGCTTTCGTCTCTATAGATGCCCAGCTTGTCCTCGTACCAGTTTGCGACAGCGACATGAAGCTCTTGCCTTCGCGAGAAGCTCAGCATTTGGTAGCAGGCACTCTGACAGTGAACGTTGATGAATGTGTACGTCAAGTAAGAGATGTCAACGTCATCCTGAGCGCTTGCGTTTCCGCCGCCCTGCGCCATCATGACTCTGTCGACTGCATTCATCTCGACTTCCAAGGGCTTGATCGCCCTTACCACCGTGTGCTCAATGATTCCCATTGCGATGAGCTCGCACAGATCATCCTCCAATCTGCTCACGCTCAACACAGCATCTTCGAGAAGTTCTTCGATGAGGTGTATGGGGCAGTCGCTTCCTCCAACAACACTCATCACCTTGAGGATCCACATCTGTTGCGCACTACAATTCTTCAGCGCCACCCGCACCTCGTCCAAGATTTCTGGCGGGGTGTAACTAAGGAAGTTCTCTGGCACCCTCGGTTGGGTTAGGGTCCAAGTTCTCTCGTTGCTCAGTTGAAGGTTCTGGTCAAAATTCTGGACAGGTCCTCCGAAGGTCTCATCCGACCCTGGGTCCTTGAGGTAAGCCGCAAATAGTTTGACGTACTGTGGGTTGCCCTGCGTGTGTCCATATATTGCGGCTGCGGTGATATTACATATCTTCTGCGTTCCAAGTATCTTGCCTGTCATGGCGATTGTCTCGTTGAAATTTAAAGTAGGTAGGCTGACTTCCGAAACTTCGCACTCGGAATGCTCTCGGATGTACTTGATCATATCGTCAAACAGCGTCGCGTCTATGTCGTCCTCGACTTTGGCTACAAGATGAAGCTTCCCGGCCATGACTTGGTTCTTGGTGCTCATCATGGCCTCCTTTTTCTTTTGTATGCGCTTCTCCATCACTGACTTCCTCGGCGACTTCGTCGGCGGAATCTTGTCAAATTTCCCTTTCTTTGCGAGCTTTGGAGGGATTGGTTTCATCTTCGGCGGTTCGACAGCAAATTTTACTTCCTTATCGTCCTTCTTCTCTTCTCCGTCATCCAAACCTTGGTTTAGCACCTGTCCCTCCCCGAGCCCCTGCAGCGAATTTTTTAGTTTGTTGACCTTGCTCTTGCCTGCAGAGGCGAATGCGCTCGACGCCAGGATCGTATTTCTCATTGTCACCTTTGCGTCAGCCTGCATCTGTGGCACGTGGAGCCTCATATCAGGGAGGTACCTGTGGCCATTCTTGCAACACAATACGATGAGGACTTCCTCGTGCATTCTCATTGCGATCTCCCTGATCATCCCTATTGACTGGATGTCACAGTAATGGGCTTCGTCGATGACAATTGCTACGGGAGAGAACTTGATGAGCACCTTGATGGCCGCCTCCACAATGTCGATAGCCCTCTCTAGGCTCTGCGCCTCGGAGATTTGGTTTAGCTCCTTGGTCGGAGGAAGGTTTGCGGCCAGTAGAAAGTTCAACAAAAAGAGAGAGTCCACGTGGTCCTTCAGGAACCGACTTCCGATGGTCTTGATAAAGAAAGTCCTCCCCTTGACGGTGTCCCCGTTTGGGTTGTCGAGGGAGCTGAGGTTCCCAGGAATGTACTTTGTGTAAGCATACTTGATCATCTTGTAGTCCTCGTCCTTCCAGGCCACTCCGTTCTCAGGTTCGAGGCAACCGTCACGGAACATTGTGAAAAGTTTGATGATTATCGTAGTCCAGGCGTCCAAACCCTCAACCTGGGCGCACTGAAAGGACTGTGGCGACAGGGACATTCTTATGTTGAGGTTGACAGGCTCTTTGCCTCCTTTGCCCTTGAAAACCAACAAGTTCTGCATTCTCTTATTTGACTTTATGATGTGTTGAACAAGGTGCGTCTTTCCGGTGCCTGACTGGCCCTTGATGAGCAAAATGCCACCTTCTAGGTCGTCGTAAAATGACTCGAGCTTCTGGTGGATGAGATCCTGCTCTTCTCTCCTTCCCACAGTCGTGGTGTTCACCAAGTTAGCCATCTCAAGAAGCTGGATGTATCGCGGCTCGATCGGACAATATACACTCGTCGTGCCTTTGATGCCTTTGAGGGACACGTTCTTCGCCATCTTGTTGCTGATGAAGTCAATCCTAGTCTTTGCGAGGTTCATGGTCGTCGCGTCGACACATATGTCGAGAGTCTCGTCATTCTTCACCTGTTTGTTACTTTTAAGCTTCCTCGCGAAGAAGGCCAGGCGAGCGGCGAGGTTGACGACCTTGCCGACGAGCGCGAACTCCCTTCGAAAGTCCGACCCGATTGCAGCACAAAAGACCTGACCAGTGGCAATGCCGATGTAAATGCTTCCGGAATTTCCTATGGTTTGCGAGTGCCGTATTTGCAGGGCCGCTAGACAAGCGGACGCAGAAGGATTCGGGAGAACATTGGGCTGAAGTCCGAAGCCCACAACAAGGACGAGGCCCTTGTCGTCCATGGAGAACTCCTTGATGATTCCAGAGTTCTCGACTATGATGCGTTGGAGGGCGAGGAATACCTTCTGGACGCCAGCTAGGTCGTGGATGGTCTCCTTGAATGTAACGAACATGGCCGAACATTGGGCTGCCTCTTCCATCCAGTCCAAGTCAATATTCTGGTGGTCACAGTGGTACATGACGGGCACGGGGACGAAATGTTTCAGGCGAGCTTCGAATACTTTGTTTTTCTTGGCAAGTGAAACTAAATACTGGCGCTTGCTCTTCTGGAAAGAACGCTTCGTCAGTAGCGTCTTCGAGTCCGAAGGCACCTCTCCTCCTCCTCCTCCTCCTCCTCCTCCTCCTCCCAAGAGCTCGGCATCTGACATTTCCACGTTGTCATCCGAAGCTATTTCAGTCTTCGCCACCTTCAGAAGGACGCAAGTCTTGCCGCCGCCTTGTGGGCACATCGGAGTCACAGTCTGCTTGATCCCTATCTTTGCCCCATTCTTTCGGAGGTCCACAAACTCGAAGGCGTCCTTGTTCAGCCTCTTTGAGGTGTTGGAGTAGAGAATGTCCCAGCATTCCCCGCCCATACACAATTCGCCGGGCTCGTTGAGGTCCCCCATGGCCTTCAAGTCGGCGAAGGGTTTTCCTGAAATCATGTACTCCCACCTACCCTGGTAGCCGCCAACGCAAAAAATTGATAAGGAGCCGATGACCATGTAAAGCCGAACTTGCAAGTTGTTGCCGTCGATGTTGTAATTGTTGTAAGAGGTGAGGATATCGAGGCACGCAGACTGGGCCTTCTCGAGGGACTTCTTGATGGACTTAGAATTGTCCTCGAAAACACTTATGATTGCATCGCCTGCGATTCGGACCACATCTCCGCCGTGGTTCATGGTCACCCCGACAAGCTTTCGAAAATACTTGGTCAGAACTGTCCTTAGTCTTTCGGCACCCAGTTTTGAAGCGTCGTTCTGCGCGTCCCTCAGCTTGTGTGCTTGTTTTTTGATAGCATTCACCGCAATTAATGTTCTGGTGTGGGAGCTCTTGGTTTTTTCTCCAGGAATATACATGGAGCCCTTCCTATCTCTAGGTCCGTCATTGACTGACTCGTCGATAGAATCTAACCCCCCGCAGTTTTCCATCATGGCTTTGTCCTCCATCTCCTCCGATAGCATCGTCGACTTGACCAAGTCCGCCATGACAATGACGCCATAAAAGTCTGTCTTTGAGGGGGTGGGGATTATCTGGCTTTTTTCGCTACCGTCCTTGTCCTTGAGCTCGCCGTGGACGACCTCTATGAGTTTCTTTGGTAAGAAAGAGAACATGCTCTCCAATTTGAGCCTATGGGCGGTCGCCTGATTATCTCGAAGGTTTCGCAACTGTTTCCTGGCCCACTGGGTGGCCCTCCCTCCGTCTGAAGAGTAGGTGGGGGGGGTGGGGGGGTGAGGTAAAATACCAAGATTGAAGTTTAAAGAGCCCGCGAGTGCGCTCCTGTAACAAGATCGTCCTCTAGTAGGGCAAACCAGGCACCTCCCCGGCTCTGCTGGAGAGGTCACTTTCGCCCCAACACCCCTTCCAAACCCCACAATCTCTCCTGCACTCACCGTATACACTAAACTTGTCCCTGTTGTTCTTCCCAGAGCTAGAGATCGCAGAAAGAACCCTCTGGGCCTTTACTTTGTCCTCATCATTCTCCACAGTTGCCATGGGTTCCTGCATGAGAGGAGGGAAAACACAACCCGCAAACCTCCTACAAGAAAGTCGTCAAGAGAGAGCCGGGTTGTGACCAGTTAGACTCTGAAAACGTGATTCGATTTAGTTTTAATGGTAGTAGTGACTCAAAGTAGTTTATAGATCTAACTTGGAGATGAAACTGATCTGAGAAGTTAGAAAACGAGAGGCCTAATGTGGGGCCGAGTGTTAGGATGTGTTAGGACATGAAGGGAGATCAAAATACTTTAATTTTTCATTTCGTCCGTTTGATTCTTGTTCTTCCCGTTTAGAACTGAATTGATTCCCTCCATCAGTGGTTTCTTTGCCCTTTAGGCAAGACGTGGTCTAGTTACCATGCTCCAACCGACAGCAGCAGTCACAAAGGAGAAGAAATGGATGGTGAACAAGAGGTCGAAGAAGGCTGTGCGGATTAACGTGATGTTGCAGCCAGCTACCGTGACTACAATTAACAGAGAGCGCTTCAAAGAGGTGCTGTACTCAACCAGCGGGGTTGACAGTGGCCTCGTGGACTTGAGCACCTCCCACGCGATAAATTACGTAACAAATAGGGCTCCCCTCATCGGTGGGAAGGTTTATTCTGGCCTGGAGATGCAGAGAAGGGCTAAGGCGACCTTTTCGACCCAGCCCAGGGGCAAAAGGAGGCCAAGGGTGTCCACCAAACCCCCCGGCAACCCCTACTTTCAAAACCCTGACGACGACGGGGAGGAGGAGCCGTCTACCCTGGCGAAGGCGCTTGCAATAAAGCTCCCCTCTTCGTCCTCCGCTGTCCCTCCGTTCGACCCCCTCGACTATCAACCCCTCTCCCACACACCTGGTCAACACCCAATTCTGCACCCCAAGCTCTTCTCTACCCCTGGCTCCTCATCGTCCCCTAACCCTACTGCTTCCGACCCCATTATCGGGTCGCTTGCGGCACACCACAAGAGGGTGAAGCAGGTGAAGAAGAGGAAGAAGAAGAAAATCAGGGAGGGTAAGGAAATGTTGTCCTCTGTGTCTGGTTACGGGGCGACGTCGCTCGTTGAAAAAGATAGATTTATCCTCATGATGCCGCCGCTAAATCTACTTTCTGTTGGGGCCGCCTCTGCTGGAGCCTCAAGTGACCAAGACTCTTCTCTCAGGGCCCCAGTTGCCCAAGTTACAAGAAAGATGTCGAAGTCAATCCAGCAGCTCAAGCCTCTCGAGCAAGAACACTTGCAGATCGAGCAAAACCTGATCAGGTCCGCCTACAGCTTGATTGACACGAAGATTTCGAACGACAGATCCCTTGCCTACTACAACAAACTCAACGAAAATGCTGTCAACTCCCTCCCCCTTAATTATGTTTTCAGAAAAGCGGTCGATAAGTACATACGGGCAAAGACTTCGAGTGCAGTTGTGATCTGGAAAAGGTTCGTGGAAATCCACCGATCGCACGAAACAGAGATGGGATTCAAGGCCCTTCAGGTGTCAACGATCCAGCGCGCAGTCAGGTCCTACCTTGCCAAGAATATTGTCAAGCTCCAAAAGAGAAAGCGCGAAGAGTACAAACTCTCCCGTGTTATCTTTCTCCAAGGCTGCTGGCGTCGAAAGATGGCATTTGATGTTTGGGCGACCAAAAGGAATGTTATAAGGATGGCTCACCTGAACTCCATGGCCACAAAAATTCAAGCGTCGTTCCGTGCTTTCATCTATGGGTCCGTTCCTGCGCGAAAGATTGTCAGGGTGGAGCTTCATAGGGCCCTTAAATGTCTCACTGGGAGGATGCCCATACACAGGGCCCCTCTGCTTTGCGGACTCCTCCCCTCCGAGGCTATGAAGCTGACACGCTCCCTAGACATCGTTACCCACCCAGGTGTCCCCTATGGGACAATGGGTGCCCCCTCGGAGATCCGCTTTCTCATCGCCTCATGCTGGAGGATCATTGCGCGCCGCGAGGAGGAAGGGGAGAGGCAGAAGAGACGGTGGAGGGAAAGCAAGAGGTTGAAGGAAGAGCAGAGGCGGAAGAAACTCGAGGATGAGCTCGCATTCCACAAGGTTCTCTTCGAGAGGAAGGAGCAGGAGGCTCATGCCATGGAAAAGTTCGAGAAAATGTCCCTTGAAGAGGCTGAGGCCCAGAGGCGGATCCGGAGGAGGCTAGAAAAGGAGATTGGAGAAATGGCGAAGCTCGAAGAACGCGGTCATAAAAACGAGGCGGAAGCCATGGCGAGAGAGGAACGCTTCCAGAAGCAGTATGCAGCCCAACTCGAAGCTCAACGAAAGAGCGACATTATGTTGGAGCTTTCCATGTTTCAGGCTGAAGATCGATATGCTAAGGAGCTTCGCCATGCTTTGAAGGAGATGGAGGAGGAGAAGGAACGTCAGAAAATAGAGGCTGAGCACATGAAGAAGATTTCTGAGATGGACGGCGACATGACAAAGCGAAGCAACAGAATCCGCTTCCACAGGAAGAAGAAGCAGTACTTCAAGTCCCCCAAGAATCGCAAGGAATACTTGAAGAATAAGAGAGAGGAAGAAGAAAGGCTAAGAATCTTGGACGTCATCCCTTCCCCGCCAATTATCCCAACTTCCAAGCCGAGGAGGAGGAAGCCGAGGAATTTCAGTTATCCTCCTCCTCTTCCTTTCACCATCGCCAAGATCGGAGGAAAGTTCATTCGAATGTACTTCGAGCCGGCACCTTCTGCCGCTGCTGTCAAGGCGGGTGAATTTGTCAAGAAGATAAGGGGGGGGCAGACCCTTTACAGAACATCTTTAAGAAGCGTGGCGGAGGAGAGGGGCAGGCTCGCGCGGTTACAGGACGACCTGGACGACGCCGAGCATTTCATGATGACTCTCAAGGCAAAGACTCGCCTTGAAAGGAAGGAGGCCAGGGGTAAAGTTTTAGAGATCGCGGCAGAAATCGAAGACCAGCAGCTCAACGTCGATGACGCTGAGGAGGAACTCATGCAATCCGCCAAGGCCACGGTTGAGCATTTGAAAGAGGCCAGCAACCTCATTGGAGCGAAGAATCTACCGAAATTCAAGTTCGACATGAAACGCGACCTTGGAAACACCAAGTCTGGCACTGAAATGAGTGCTGCAAGAGAATGGCTCAGACAACTCTCTGCATGGTGCCTCCGGGCAGAGGCGAGCATGAAACTTGCAGTGCAGGATCAATTCGTGAACAGCCTCAGGGTCATGGGGGAGGTGTCTGGTTCTGACGATGGAAAAAAGCTTGCTAAAGAAAAGCTCGAGGGCGTCTCGGTCGTTGACCTTGTCTCAATTTTGTGTTGCTCCTGCGATTACCGCCTTGTCTGCTACTCTGAAGACACACGAGAGTTTTTCTTGAAAAAGGAGGAAGTCGATTATCTGGACGATGGCGATTTGATCAATGGTGAAGATGTTCTTGACGCATACAACGTCCTGAAGCTTGGAGTCGACGTCAAGGCTGAAGCAAATGAGAATGAGGACGAGTCCGTTGTTACCCTTTGTCTTAGTAATGTAGTTAGGCACGCCATTTTGAAGGGGTTTGCCTCGGAATTGCGGGAGGGTCTAACAAGCCTAAGGACGCATGATGACGTGCTCCGCTTCCAGAACAATCGAAAGGCCGAAATGATGCCGTCAGCTGGGGAATCTAAGAGAATCAGAAGCTACCTTCGCATGATTTCTCGCGATTCTGTTGTCTCTGAGGGTACTGATGAGGACGAGGATGGAGAAGAGATCAAGTTCCTCGAAATCCAAATCGGAAAAGTCTCCTCGGCGGTATCTGCCAATGTCGAAAGAAAGAAGGAAGAGCTTAAGGAAATTAGGGCAAACCACGACAAGGGCGGTGGGCTGTTTGGGCTTCTCGGAAACGAAGCAGATGACGAGGAGAACCAACAGTATCTTGAGGATTTAAAGAAGGGGGACACTGAAGTGAAGAAGAAGATCGTAACGCATCTCCCTCTGGTGTACATGGAGGCGTCTCAGGTCAAGTTCGAGCTCGCAATCCATAACCGCCAAGTGATTGAAAATGTCAATAGCCTTGACAGCAAGGCAACAATGGGAGGGGGGTTGTACCAGTTCCCTGCCAGGAGCCCTGAAAAGGATAAGACTGCTAAGGTGAAGGCTAAGATGAAGGAAGACGAGAATCAGAGGAGGAGGACAGAGTTGGAGAGGGAGGAGGCAGAAGAGAAGAGGGAGGCGGAAGACAAAATGACAGTTTCTGCCAACCAGGAGCTTTTCAACAAGTGGGTCAAGGAAGATGGAGAGAGCGGAGGTCTTGACCAAGCCCTTATGATGAGGAAGAACGTTGACGAGAAAGAGAAAAGCTTGGATAAGATGAAGGAAGACAAAGAGGATAAAGGTGAAGGTGTCCTTGCTGATTTGCTCGCCGTGGCCGCAGAAGGGGGCGAAGAGGAGAAGGAGGTAGATGGAGCAGAGGGGAAAGTCTTGGGTAATCTGCACGTGGAAGCGGCTGAGGAAGGAGCCTTTGAAGAGGAGGGTGCGAATCTGGATATATAAATGGGCTTATGCTGATGTTGTAGTTATAACAAAAACGTGCTTATCATTGTCCTTTCCTTCCTAAGACCCGTCGCCATTGCCATTGAGGCCGAAACCCGCGTCATTCAGTTCTACTCCGGAGGCGTCCTTGACAGTTCCAGGTGCGGAACCAACCGTGGTGTACTAACTAATTCTACACCCAGCAGCGCCATGCCCCCTTCTGGTCCTCCTGATTGTTTCAAACTGTGACTCTTGGGGCCAGCTGTCGGGTATATCCGCAAATGGAACCTTTGTCAAATCGTGTGAAGATATCCTCCAGTGTGTGTACTCGCATCCTCTCGTTTTATGGCAGGCCCAAGTAGCTGTCGAGAAATCGTCAGGCTTGGGTTGATACCGATACATAGGATGAGGAATTCGTTGGTAACATTTGCATTTGCTGCACTCATATCTAAACGTGTGCATCGTCCCGAAGAGACACGCATCACAAAGATCCCTAGATACCAAAACCTTGTTGTTATGTTGACACATCCTGCATTTTCCCCTGTTCCCTTCCATCTTTTTTACAAGAGTTGAGGTGCCTTCGCGGGTAATTGATATATAGTGTCGACAACGTGGACAGCGTCCGATGCCTAATCCATCAAAGGAACAAATTGTCTCCATGCATTTCGTGCAGAAAACAGTGGTTGAAGACGCGGTGTCGGCAATTGTGTGGTCGCAGCACGATAGAGACGCGATAGGGTTTTTGCTGTTGGGCTCTTCGAAGCATATAGCACAAGACGTAGATGGTGCAGAGGCTTCAGAAAATGCAATGGGACTCGACAGATCATTTGAGGAAGAACATGAAGACGGCGTCTCTTCTTTTTCTTCGGTCATCAAGGCGTGGTATGCACAGGGCTTGCGAAGTCTTGGTGTTGTTCCGCCCTAAAGCAAATCTCCCAAACTATCCTTTTGACCAGAGTTCTTGTCTCCTCATTAAATCAACAGCAATTTTCCAATGGATGTTAAGGACCCAGCATCGACCCTCATATGGATCAGAGATAAGAAAGATGTTTGGCGGATCGCTAAGATCGTTAGTGCCACTGAAAAGGAAGTAGTTGTTGAAGGAAAGGACGGAGGGGAGGAGACCTTCTCCGGTGCCGATCATGCAATCTGGGACACAACCCACAATATTCCAATGTCTGACCTTTCTCAGTACAACAACTTGCATGAGGCTCCTCTTCTCTACGGTCTGAAAAAGAGGTTTGCTGATGACACGATATACACCCACTGTGGAGATATCCTCGGTAAGTGAGAAGACGGGGGAAAGATCCACACTTTCGATCTTGAGGAATCGAACTAACGCTTCGCGCTCGATGGTTTTATCCTTCTTGACCCTTCGTCCTGCAGTGTCTGTCAATCCGTACAAGGATATACCCAATCTTTACACCCTTGATGCGTCTTCTCACGAGGCTGACGAGGAGGAGGTGAGACGGAGCAAGCAGCAAAGGCAGACAGGGGCGCGTGCCAACTCGTTGTACCGTTTTGCTAACATGTCCGGCTTAACTAACAATCTGCACTCCGCCCGCTCGCCGCTTCACCCATCGTAGTCTGACGAGGAGGATGAAGATGAGGTTCCACACGTATATACTGTGGCAAAGAAGGCCCTTCGCGGCCTCGTCTCGACTTCTAAGAACCAATCTGTCGTCATTTCGGGAGAGTCTGGCGCTGGGAAGACTGAGGCTTCGAAGGTGCGGCGTTTCGAGATGCGAAGCAAGCCGCATGATGTCAATCGCTAACTCTCCTTTTTCACCTCTATTCACCTCGCAGCATGTCATGAGGTACCTGATAAACGAGTCCTCGAAGGTCCAGTCGGACACTATGGAGCTTGGCTCTAACATTCAGACGCGTCTCATGCAATCCAACGTCATTCTTGAGGCCTTTGGCAATGCCAAGACAGTTCGAAACGACAACTCTTCCCGTTTTGGGAAATATATCAAGCTCAAGTATTCCCCTTCAACTACTATTGTTGGGGCGAAAACGGATCACTTTCTCCTTGAAAAGTCACGTCTCATCTCTGTCGCCAAGGGGGAGAGAAACTACCACATCTTCTATCAATTACTCGCTGGTTCTCCGGAACTCGGTTCCCCCACTTATTATGCCATGCTGAATGGTGGCAAGACGTTAGCCATCGCTGGAGTAGACGACATGGAAGAGTTTGAGCACACGTGCGAGGCCATGAAGACTATTGGAATTGATTCTACCACGCAGTCTTCTCTCTGGGAGGTCTTGACTGGACTTCTCAAGCTCGGCAACGTCAAGTTCGCCCTGAAGGAAGCTGAGAACCCGGAAAAGGGCTCTTCTCCGACCGACAGTGATGCCATGGCCGCAATCTCGTCCCTCCTGGGGGTTGAAAATAACGAATTCGTCCTACGCCTCACCGAAAAACGCTCCGTTTCGGGGCGCGGTTCGGTCACTGCTGTCCCCCTTGACGAGCGCAAGGCATCTGACAACTCCCACGCCCTCGTCAAGTATGTTTACGGGTGTATGTTTGAGTGGCTTGTGGAGAAGATCAATTTGTCCCATGCTACCTCCACGCCCGCAGAGAAGAGCAACTTTGTTGGTATTCTCGACATATTCGGGTTCGAAATATTCAAGTGCAACTCTTTCGAACAGCTCTGCATCAATTTCGCGAATGAGATGTTGCAGCAGCAATTCAACCATCAGGTCTTTGTCCTAGAGAAGCAAGCTTACGAGGCCGAGGGCATTGACTCCTCTGCCATTCAATTCCAAGACAACCAGCCAGTCATTGAACTTATCAGCAAAAAGCCAATGGGCCTCATGCCGGTGCTTGAGGAGCACTGCTTGATGAGCCGCGACCCTGACAACCAGGCGCTTCTCTCGACCTACAATCGCAACCAGTCTTCGCACTCCAACTACGCAAAGCCTCGCTTCGGCAATGAATCGTTCGTAGTAAAGCATTTCGCCGGAGATGTTGAGTACATGGTGGATAACTTCATCGAGAAGAACAACGATTCCATGACTGATGAGCTTCTCGACCTCGTAAAGCTCAGCTCGAAGGATGTTGTGAGGCAGATCATGTCTGTCGGTTCTTCTGGTAATGATGATGACGACGACGACGACGACTACGATGACGACTATCCCGATCTCCCCCCTGCAGCCCCTCGCAGGTCCACAATTGCCACCGGAAGGCGCACCACCAAGCAAGGCAACCAGGGATTTGCTGCCCTAAACACTGTCTCGTACACATTTCGCCTCCAACTCGATTCGCTGGCCTCGACTCTCCGGGCCACCACCCCGCACTACATAAAGTGTATCAAACCAAACTCTGCCAAGGCACCTGGGGGGTTCACCAACTCACTTGTCATCGAGCAGCTCCGCTACTCTGGCGTCCTGGAGGTTGTTCGTATTCGTCGCGAGGGCTTCCCGACCCGTGTTCCGTACGAGGAGTTCCACAAGAAGTATGCGATCCTTCTCAAAAACACTTCCTACGACGCAAAGGACTACAGGGCTGCTTCGTTACTTATTTGCGCGAAGACCCTGAAGAAGGGACAGTACCAAGAGGGCAAGTTTTGCCTATTCCTTTGCGACATGATGCTTCGAGAGCTCTCTCTGGCCGTGAAAATGTTTTACGGGAATCAGGCGACAAAGATCATTGCGCGCTTCAGGGCAGTCGTCGCCAAGAAGAAGTATAAGAAGGCTAGGGATTCCGCATCCCAGCTTGAGGCTTTCGCCCGTATGCTTCGGGAGAAGAAGGAGTTCAAAAAGGAGAAGGAGCTCATGATCAAGATCCAGAGCCACGTCCGTGGGCGCCTCGAGCGCGTTGGCTACGGGAAGAAGCTCCGAACGGAGACCGCGGCCGCTACCAAGATTGCTTCTGCCCGCAGAATGATGCTTGAGCACCAGGATTACCTCAAAACTCTCGACTCTGTCACCAAGATTGAGGCAAAGTTCCGTCAGCACAAGGCTGAGGCGAAGTTTCAGGATGAGAAGCTAAAAGCAATCGCCGTCCAGGCTGCGATCCGTGCCCACCAGGCCCAAAAGGATAAGGCTACCAGGCTCTACTCAATTGCCCGCCTTCAAGTGTGCATCAAGGCCTTCCTTCGCAACTGTAAGCTGTCGTCCAAGGTTCTTGATCTCCACTGTGGTGCCCGCAACAAGGAGGTTGAAGTCGTCAAGAAGATGATAGCTGACGATCCTTCGCTTGGCTCCATGAGGAACCGGTACGACCACATGAAAACGATCCTCCACACTGCCTGCAAGGCTGGTCATTTTGAGATTGTGCAGCTTCTTGATCCGTCCTACGAGGACGTGTTTGCCGTCGACTCCCTAGGCAACTGCGCTCTTCATTACGCGGCAGGCTCCGCTAGGATCCAAATTGTGAAGCACCTCGCTGGAATCGTCAACGCTGCGGCGCTTTTGGATGTCAAGGACCACAAAGTTGGCCTCAAGAAGGCCTTGAGGAGGCTCAAGTCGCAAAAATCCGACATCGCTGATGACGGGGCTAGCGTAAAAGAGGAGGAAATCTTGGCTGAAGGATGGCTTAAAAAGCACAAGGTTGGCAAGTCTTCGGATACTCGCTGGTGCACTCTCTCGCGCACAGAGCTTAAGTACTTCAAGCGAAAGAGCAACAAAGTCCCTGCCCAGACTATCAGCCTGGAGGTTGCAATGGTGAAGCACTGCATGACCGAGAAACACACCTTTGAGATCCATTCTCCCCTTCTCCTTGATGCGAAGAGGAACCCCCACGGCCGCATGTACTTCACTTGCGATACAGAGGTGGTCCTTCAGAAGTGGCTCGCTGCGCTGCGAATCTCTGACGCCATGACCGAGATGCTCATTACAACAGCTTCCAACACTGCGACTACGAAGAAGGAGATCGTCAATCTGGAGGCAA